>Ga0164304_10000268_pt1 | contig 13637 bp, 11 predicted proteins | sample Whisoiple_217_MG_FD_110216 | JGI IMG/M metagenome (GOLD analysis project Ga0164304, IMG submission 110216) | Soil microbial communities amended with pyrogenic organic matter from upstate New York, USA - Whitman soil sample_217_MG | ecosystem: Environmental > Terrestrial > Soil > Agricultural...
TCGAGCCGGTGCGAAGCCGGTGAGGATCAGTTCCACGGCGTCGCCGAGGTAGTCGATGCTCGACGCGATGACCGTCGGCTCCGTCTCGGCGATGATGGGGCGCAGCTGCGCGACGGGCGCGCTTGTCTGCAACGGCACGGAGACCGCGCCGAGGCCGATCAGCGCGATGTCGACGCAGGTGTAGTCGACACTGGTGAAGCCCAGCAGAGCGACGCGGTCGCCTGGACGGACCGGATCCCCGGTCAAGGCGCTGGTGATGGCGTTGACGCGGTCGGAGAGCTCGGCGTAGGAAATGGTGTCGAAGCGGGGGAGTAGCTCGACGGAGGTCCGGCCGGTGTCGGGGTCGGTGCGCAACTCGACGGCTCGGGCGCCGAGGGCGGGGCGCTTCGCGTAGCCGTCAAGGACCGTCTCGACGAGATGGGCGAGCCGAAGTTCGGGTCGTTCGACGGCCGCCGAGATCGCATCGTCGGGGCTCGCGGCGGGGCACTGTGGATCCGTGGCTAACAGGTTGGCGATGCGGCGTTCGAGTCGCTCGTCGCGGGTATCAATCGGCATCGAAAGTCCTCAGATATAAGCGGGAAAAGGTGACGCGACGTTGCGCCTACAGGTAACGACGTTAGCAAGGCTAACGTTATTCCCGCTAACTTGTGAGCCTGTCTATCTGCTGTGAATCTCGATGCTCTCGGCCCGGCGCGTTTGATTGCCACCAGCACGTTTCGCCTCGTACATCGCCACATCGGCGGCATCCACCAGGTGATCGACCACCGTCCTGGTGTCGAGGTCGACGGTGTCGTCTCTGCTGACGCTCGCTACGCCCACGCTTGCCGTTGCGCCCCAGGGAATCGCGGCGACCTCCTGCCGCAATCGCTCGGCGATCGTCTGCCCTTCACCGGGCTGGGTCATCTCGGCGATCAGGAATTCCTCGCCGCCAACCCGCGCGATGACCGCGCGCCTTCGCGTGGTGTGCCGAAGTCGGTCGGCAACCGCGACCAGGACCCGGTCGCCGCTGGTGTGCCCTCTGGTGTCGTTGACCTTCTTGAAGCCGTCCAGATCGATCATGATCACCGACAGATACGGCTCCGTGGCATGCGCAGACCCTCTGGTCAGTTCGCGGACGGAACGGTAGAAGCCGCGGCGGTTCCTCAGTCCGGTAAGGGGATCGGTGTGCGACTTGAGCGCGTCGTCGCCGAGGAGATGGACGAGAACGTGGACGGAGAACGGGACGGCAAGGACGCCGACTGCGATGATCAGCAGCGCGGCCAACGCGACGAGCACGCTTTCCGATGTGGCCAACTGCACGGCACAGGCGATAGACGTTGCTGTGGCGGTCATCAGCACGAGCGCGAGGTAGCGGCTGGTGTGGAAGAAGGCGACATAACCGGCGAGTGCCGCGAACGCGGTGCAGCCCAGCAGCGACATCCCCGGCGTGGTGTATACGAGCAGACAGGTCGCGGCGATGCCTGCGTTGGACACCACAACGAAGACAACAGACTGTCGCCTGCTGGGCCAGCGGGTCAACCACATCGTCGCCGTGGCGGCGCAACAAATAGTGACGAACGCGCCGATTGCCTGGCCGACGGGTCCGGTCGGTCCGAAGGGAGTCCACATGATCAACAACGGCACGGCGCCGAGCGAGACGACGACAGCCGCCATCATGTACCGCGTGAACACTCGAACGTTTCGGTACCCCAGGTAACCGGATAACCAGCGGTAATGGTCGGGCTGCGCCCACCACTTCCTCACCCAGCCCATTTGCGCAGTCTAAAGGATGTTTGCTGGTTGCGGACGCAGCAATTTCCGATTGGCCAACGAGGGCTCCGGGTACCCCTCTGTCGACCCGAGGAGGCGCCCGATGAGAGATGAACACGTACCCGCCGGCGGCAGGCTGCAGATGCCCCGCAGCCGCGGCGCGGCAAGTGGCTTTCTACTGATACTGCTCGGCATCTGGGGTGCGCTCATCCCATTCGTCGGGCCGCTGTTCAACTTTGCCTTCAGCCCCGACCGCGAGTGGGTGTGGACGGCTGCGCGCGGCTGGCTCGAGGTGCTGCCCGGCGTGGCGACGGCCGTGGGCGGATTCTTGCTGTTGAGCTCGCGCAACCGGTTCACCGCCATGCTCGGGGCCTGGCTGACCGTCTTCGCAGGCGCGTGGTTCGTGGTGGGGCGGGCGCTGGCTGGCCCCCTGGGACTCGGAGACGTGGGCACTCCGATCGCGGCGACCGAGTCCGGGCGGGTCGGCCTCGAGCTGGCGTACTTCTACGGGCTCGGTGCCCTGATCATCTTCCTCGGTGGGATTGCCCTGGGCAGGTTGTCCATCCGTAGCGCCCGCGACGTCCGTCACGCGCAGCGCACGGCGATGACCACGACAGAGCCGACAGAGCCGGTGGCGTCGGACGACGTGACGGAAATCCGGCCGGCCGACGAGGAGCCGCAGCCGCGGCGCCGCACCTTGGGCGGCATGTTCGGCCGGGGCGACCGACTCGCCCACCGCTAGTTTCTTTGCGTCTGCCCTCGCGGGGTGGCACTGTGCCGTAGTGCGCCTCGTCCAACGTCTCTACCAGCAGCTGGCGCGCGTCATGTCGCTGCGCATCATCGTCATCGTCGCCGCCCTCTCGGTCGTCGCGCTGGTCATCATTCTCGGGGCGTGGGTCTGGTTCGGCGTCACCAACGACCAGTACAGCCAGCTCGACCGTCGGCTTGACTCGGTCAGCAGCCTCGGGGACATCAGCTCACTACTGCGCAACTCCGAGAGCCTGAACCTCGTCCAGCCGTCTGGAAACGGAGAGCTTGTGCGGACGGCACGCGTCGACGGTGTCACCGTCTCGCTGCCCAAAGACATCGTCCTGCCGCAGTTCGACAACGGCTATGTCAGCACGACGATCGACGGTGTGGAGTACCGGGTTCGCACATTCACCGCCGGAAAGGCGTCGATTGCCGTCGGCGCTCCGCTTGCCGAAACACTAAGGCGGATCGACGAATTGCACCGACGGGTGCTGCTGATCTGTGGCGGAGTCATCGTCGCGACTCTTGTGGTCGCGTCGGTGCTGTGGCTGATCATGATCAACCCCTTCCGCGTGCTCGCCGAGCAGGCCCGGGCGATCAACGCGCAGTCCAACCCTGACGAGGTGAAGGTGCGCGGGGTTCAGGAGGCCGTCGAGATCGCCGAGGCGGTCGAGGGCATGCTCGCCCGCATCGGCGACGAGCAGCAGCGCACCAGGGCCGCACTGGAGTCCGCGCGGGATTTCGCGGCCGTCGCCTCCCACGAACTCCGCACACCGCTGACCGCGATGCGGACCAACCTCGAGGTGCTTTCGACGCTCGACCTTCCCGACGAGCAACGCAGGGAGGTGATCGACGACGTGATCCGCACCCAGACTCGGATCGAGGCGACGCTCTCGGCGCTGGAGCGGCTGGCCCAGGGAGAGCTGACCACCGTCGCAGACTTCGTCCCGGTCGACATCACCGATCTCCTCGATCGCGCCGCCCACGACGCCATGCGCAATTACCCTGACCTCGACGTGTCGCTCGCGTCGCCGACCACCGTGCTGATGGTCGGGATGCCTGCAGGCCTGCGGTTGGTCATCGACAACGCGATCACCAACGCCGTCAAGCATGGCGGAGCCACCGAAATTCGCCTGGCCGCAATCAGTTCCACCGACGGTGTGGAGATCACGGTCGACGACAACGGTCTCGGCGTACCCGAAGAGGAGCGGCGCGCCGTCTTCGACCGGTTCTCCCGCGGATCGACGGCGGCACGGTCGGGCTCCGGTCTCGGCCTCGCACTGGTGGCCCAGCAGGCAGAGATCCACGGCGGAACCGCTTCGCTCGAGACCAGTCCCATGGGCGGCGCCCGACTGCTGCTGCGGCTGCCGCCGCCAAGCTAGCCTCGGGCGTCGTCGGGATCGAGCCCGTCGAGCAACCGTTGCATGGTGTGGCACATCTGCCTGAAGTTCCTCTCGCCCACCAGTGCCGACCACCGGCCCTCGATGTCAGCGACCCGGTTACCCGCGGCGGCCATCAGATCGCGGCCCCTGCTGGTCAGGTCGATCAGCTTGGCTCTGCCGTCGGCTGGATCGGGCCTGCGGGTCAGGTAGCCCAGGTCGGCGAGGTCGTTGACGAGTTCCGAAGTGGCAGCCAGGCTCAGCTGTGCTCGGTCGGCCAGCTCGGTGAGTCGGATGCCGCCCATGCGGATGTTGCCGAAGATCTGGAAGTGCGGTTCGCGAACATCTCCATAGCCCGCACCTGCGCGGGGAGCGGCCAGATCGTCGCGGAATTCGCGAAGCAACCTGACCAGCAGCTGCCCGACGGCCAGGCGGCCGGGGGCGGAATCTCTTGACGCTGCCATACCGGGAGAGAATACTACGGTTACCGAAGTTTCGGTTTCCGAAGTAATTGGAGATGCTCGATGACCATGCCCAACCCGGAGTTCGTCAGCACCGATCTCGGTCGGCTGCACGTTCGATGCACAGGGACCGGGCCACCGGTTGTCTTGTGGCACAGCCTGTTCGTCGACTCCCGCTCCTGGGCCGCACTTGTCGACGGGTTGGGTAAGCAGCGCACCGTGTATGCGGTCGACGGCCCGTCCCACGGCAGGAGTGACCCGGTGGCGAGGGATTTCACGTTCACCGAAGTGGTGGCGGCAGCCGAACAGGCGCTCGACCAGTTGGGGCTCACCGAGCCGGTCGATTGGGTGGGCAATGCCTGGGGCGGCCATGTCGGCATCCGCCTTGCTGGCGGTGACCGGTTGCGCAGCCTGACCACCATCGGCACGCCCGTTGCGGGCTTCACGTTGAAGGAGAAGGTCACCAAGGCCTGGCCGCTCGTCGGTATGTATCGGCTCACGGGTCCGAACGACTTCATCGTGAAGCAGTTGATGGACTCCCTCGTCGGCGGAGAGTCCATCGCCGCGCAGCCTGAGCTGGCCACGACCGTCAAGGCGTCGTTCCGAGATGCGGACCGGCACGGGATGTATCACGCCATGCGCTCGATGATGTTGCAGCGCACGGGCATCGAGGACCTGCTCGGCAGCATCACCGTGCCGACCCTGGTGATGACGGTGCGCGACGACGTCACTGGCTGGCGACCCGACGAGGCCCGCCGCACGTGTACCGCGATTCGGGATTGCCGCGTCGAGGAGGTCGCGGGCACGGGCCACGTCTCTCCTCTGCTGATCGACCGCGACCGGATCCTGCAGTTGCTCACCGAGTTCTGGAAAGCACGGGTACCCAAGCTGGCCGACTAGAGGTCGGCGAGTACCAGCGCGAGTACGTCGAGGCCTTCCTCGAGAAGGTCGTCGCTGATGCTCAGCGGCGGCAGGAACCGCAACACATTGCCGTAGGTGCCGCACGTCAGCACCACCACGCCCGCGGTGTGGCAGCCGACGGCCAGCTTCATGGTCAGCTCGCCGTCGGGTTCGGTGGTCCCGGACTTCACGATCTCCATCGCGATCATCGCGCCGCGGCCGCGGACGTCACCGATGCGATCGTCCTCGGCCTGCATCCGGTGCAGGCGGTCCTTCATGAGCTGCTCGATCTCCGCGGCCCGCGCCACCAAGCCGTCGGATTCGATCGTCTCGATGGTGGCCAGGGCCGCCGCGCAGGCCACCGGGTTGCCCCCGTAGGTGCCGCCGAGGCCGCTGACGTGCGGCGCATCCATGATCTCGGCGCGCCCGGTCACCGCCGAAAGCGGAAGGCCGTCGGCGATGCCCTTGGCGGTGACGATCAGGTCGGGCACGATGCCCTCGTGCTCGCAGGCGAACATCGCGCCGGTGCGCGCGAACCCCGTCTGAACCTCGTCGGCGATGAACACCACATCGTTGTTCGCACACCAGTCCAGCAGCGCGGGCAGGAAACCGTCCGCGGGGACGATGAATCCGCCCTCGCCCTGGATCGGCTCGATGATGACGGCAGCCAGGTTGGCGGCGCCGACCTGCTTCTCTATGACGTTGATCGCGCGGCGGGCCGCCAATTCGCCGTCGGTGGCCATCTCTTTGCCGAACTCCGCGTCGCGGAATGGGTAGGAGAGCGGCGCACGGTAGATCTCCGGCGCGAACGGGCCGAAGCCGTGCTTGTAGGGCATCGACTTAGCGGTCAGCGCCATGGTCAGGTTGGTGCGCCCGTGATACGCGTGGTCGAACGACACCACCGCCTGTTTGTGGGTGTAGGTCCTGGCGATCTTGACGGCGTTCTCCACCGCTTCCGAACCCGAGTTGAACAGCGCTGAGCGCTTCTCGAAGTCGCCGGGGGTGAGCCGATTGAGCGCCTCGGCGACAGCCACGTACTCCTCGTACGGCGTGATCATGAAGCAGGTGTGGGTGAAGTCCGCGACCTGCTCGCGCACTGCGTCAACGACGCGCGGCGACGCATTGCCGATCGTGGTGACGGCGATGCCGGACCCGAGGTCGATGAGGCGGTTTCCGTCGACGTCTTCGATGATGCCGCCGCCTGCTCGCGCTGTGTACACCGGCATCGTGTTGCCGATGCCGCGGGATACGGCGGCGAGCTTGCGGTCGATCAACTCCTTAGAGCGCGGACCTGGGATGGCGGTGGCGAGATGGCGGCTCTGTTCGAGGGTGCTCACGCTGCTTGAGCGTAGTCCCGAGGGAATCCTGTGGTCGGCGCATTGGCCGCCCAGAACACGGGGCCGCTCGGCCATCAGCTGGCGCAATGGCACACTGGTCACCTAGAAGGCTGCAGGATCGACAAACGGTCCAGGGCCGTCATCGCACAAACGACACGAAAGACAGTTGCTGCCATGGATCTGGTCGCCTTACTACCGCTGCTCGTTATCCTGGGCGCGTTCATGTTCTTTGCTTCGCGTCGGCAGAAGAAAGCCATGCAGGCGACGATCGACCTGCACAACTCGCTGAAGGTCGGCGACCGGGTGCACACCACGTCGGGCCTGCAGGCCGAGATCAAGGCCATCAACGACGACGACGTGCAGCTCGAGATCGCGCCCGGCATCGTCACGACGTGGATGAAGCTCGCCGTGCGGGACCGCATCGTCGAAGACGACGAGTTCGACGACGACATCGACGACGCGGGCGAGCCTGAATCAACCGCAACCGAGATCACCGACCAGCAGGACCAGAACCGCCTGAACTGACGACTGACAGTCGGGCACTCAGCACGGCCACGTACCCTTTGCGGTGCTGACGACCTGACCTCGAGGAGACCAAAGAAACGTGGCATCGCCTTCGACGCCGGTGCACCCTGCCCGCTACCTGGCAATCTTCCTCGCGCTGATGATCGGCGTGTACCTCCTGGTCTTTCTGACCGGAGACAAGAAGGCCGAGCCGAAGCTCGGTATCGACCTGCAGGGCGGCACCCGGGTGACACTGACGGCCCGTACGCCCGATGGATCGCGGCCCACCCAGGACGCGCTGAACCAGGCGCAGCAGATCATCTCCTCGCGCGTCAACGGCCTTGGCGTTTCCGGATCCGAGGTGGTGATCGACGGCGACAACCTGGTGATCACCGTCCCCGGCAACGACAGCAGCGAGGCCCGCAACCTCGGACAGACCGCGCGGCTGTACATCCGACCGGTCATCCACGTGATCGCGGCCCAGCAGGCGCAGCAGCCCGGCGCGCAGGCAGGTCCAGCGCAGGGCGGGCCACCGGCGGGCCAACCCGGCGCGCCGGCAGGCCAGCCCGCACCGCCGCCGGAGGCGCCACTGGCGCCCGCCGAAGAGGGCGGCGCTGCGCAGGTGCCCGCGGAGCAGGGCGGCGCACCCGCGGGGCAGACCGAGCCGGAAGCCCCCTCGGCGCCGCAGCCGCGTCCGTACCCTCAGGCGCCACCGCCGAGCCCCGCGCCTCCTGGTCCCGCTCCGAAGCCCCAGGCGAAGGACCTCGCGCAGCGCATCACCGACGAGAAGGCGTTGCGTCAGAGCGCCGAACAGCAGATCCAGATCCTGGCGCTGCAGTTCCAGGCGACGCGCTGCAACGAGGACGACGTCCTCGCGGGCAACGATGATCCGAACCTGCCCCTGGTGACCTGCTCGACCGACCACTCCCAGGTGTACCTGCTGGACAAGTCGATCATCAGCGGCGAACAGATCAAGAACGCCAGTTCCGGGATGGACACCCAGCGCGGCGAGTACGTCGTGCAGGTGGAGTTCAAACCCGACGCCGCAAGCACCTGGGCTGATTTCACCGCAAGCCACGTCGGCACGCAGACCGCGTTCACGCTCGACTCGCAGGTCGTCAGCGCGCCGGCGATCCAAGAGGCCATCCCTGGCGGCAACACCCAGATCACCGGGCAGTTCAACGCCGATAAGGCCAAGGAGCTGGCCAACGTTCTCAAGTATGGCTCGCTGCCGCTGTCGTTCGAATCGTCGGAGGCTGAAACGGTATCGGCCACACTGGGTTTGACGTCGTTGCGGGCCGGTCTGATCGCCGGTGCCATCGGTTTGGCGCTGGTGCTTGTGTACTCGCTGCTCTATTACCGGGTGCTCGGATTGTTGACGGCACTGTCGTTGGTTGCTTCGGGTGCAATGGTTTTCGCCATCCTGGTGTTGCTCGGCAGATACATCAACTACACGCTCGACCTGGCAGGCATCGCCGGTCTGATCATCGGTATCGGCACCACGGCCGACTCGTTCGTGGTGTTCTTCGAGCGCATCAAAGACGAGATCCGAGAGGGCAAGTCGTTCCGTTCGGCGGTGCCCCGCGGCTGGAAGCGTGCGCGTAAGACGATCATCTCCGGCAACGCGGTGACGTTCCTTGCCGCGGTCGTGCTCTACGTCCTGGCCATCGGTCAGGTCAAGGGCTTCGCGTTCACCCTCGGCCTGACGACGATCCTCGACGTCGTGGTGGTCTTCCTGGTGACGTGGCCGCTGGTCTACCTGGCGTCGAAGTCGACGCTGCTGTCCAAACCGGCCTTCAACGGCCTGGGTGCCGTGCAGCAGATCGCGCGTGAGCGCCGGGTTTCCGCCATGACGGGACGGGGGTAGTCGGATGGCCAAGCGCACTTCTGACGTGACCGAATCGGGCGCCGTTGAGGCGCCGGACCTGGAGAGCGCGGCGGCTGGCGCACCCAGGCACGGCTTCTTCGTACGGCTCTACACGGGCACCGGTGCCTTCGAGGTCGTCGGGCGCCGCAAGCTGTGGTATTCGATCAGCGGTGTGATCGTCGCGATCTGCATCGCCAGCATGGTGTTGCGCGGCTTCACCTTCGGCATCGACTTCGAGGGCGGCACCAAGGTGTCGATGCCGGCCGCGGGAGCGACCACCGAACGCGTCGAAGAGGTGTTCAGCCAGGCGCTTGGCAAGGACACCGAAACCGTTGTGGTGGTCGGCAACGGCCCATCCGCGACAGTCCAGATCCGGTCGGAGGCGCTGAACAACGACGAAACGACGAAGCTGCGCGACGCGCTGTTCGACGCCTTCCAGCCCAAGGGGCTCGACGGCCAGCCGAGCAAGCAGGCGATCAGCGATTCGGCGGTTTCTGAGACCTGGGGCGGGCAGATCACCGACAAGGCGCTGCTGGCCCTCGTGGTCTTCCTGGTGCTGGCGGCCACCTACATCGCCGTGCGCTACGAGCGGTACATGGCCTTATCGGCAATGGCGACACTGGTTTTCGACCTGGTCGTCACTGCGGGTGTGTACTCGTTGGTCGGGTTCGAGGTCACGCCGGCCACGGTGATCGGCCTGCTGACCATCCTGGGCTTCTCGCTGTACGACACCGTCATCGTGTTCGACAAGGTCGAGGAGAACACCCACGGCTTCCAGCACACCACCCGGCGGACCTTTGCCGAACAGGCCAACCTGGCCATCAACCAGACGTTCATGCGGTCGATCAACACCAGCCTGATCTCAGTGCTGCCGATCATCTCCCTGATGGTGGTCGCGGTGTGGCTGCTCGGCGTCGGCACGCTGAAGGACCTGGCGCTCGTCCAGCTGGTCGGCGTCATCGTCGGTACCTACTCGTCGATCTTCTTCGCCACCCCGCTTCTGGTCACCTTGCGTGAACGCACCGAGCTGGTTCGCACCCACACCCGCCGCGTGCTCAGCCGTCGCAAACCGACCGGCGAGAAGTCCCGCAGAGCAGCCGAGAGCGCAGCGCCCGATGACGACACCGAGGCCGAGCAGGAGACCGTCAGCGCCGTCGCAGCGTCGGCAGCGGCGGAAAACCGCCCGGTCGGCGACAAGCCCGCCCCTGGCGCGCGGCCGATCCGACCGACGACCAGTAGGACCGGACGGCCCGCGGGTAAGCGGAACACCCGGCGGCGGTAGTCCATGAGGGCCCGCTTGCGGGGGATCGCGGCCGCGGTGACAGTTTCTCTCGCCTGCGCGCTGGGCGTGTCATCCTGCTCCGACAGCGCGGCCAGCGAGATCACCTACGCGGTCGACGGGACGCTGAGCACCTACAACACCAACACCGTCGTCGGCGCGGCGTCGGGCGGTCCGCAGGCGTTCGCGCGGGTGTTGACCGGGTTCAACTATCACGGTCCCGACGGCCAGATCGTCGGCGACCACGACTTCGGCACCATCGCGGTCGTCGGTCGCGCGCCGCTTGTGCTCGACTACGTGATCAGCGACAAGGCGGTGTATTCCGACGGTAAGCCCGTCACCTGCGACGATCTCGTGCTCGCCTGGGCGTCGCAGTCAGGCCGATTCCCGGGCTTCGAGGCGGCGAACCAGGCGGGCTACCGGGAAATCGCCACCGTCGACTGTGCGCCGGGACAGAAGCGGGCGCGAGTGTCCTTCACCCAGGACCGGGCACTCGTCGACTTCGGGCAGCTGTTCGCCGCGACGGCGCTGATGCCGTCACACGTCATCGCCGACGAACTCGGTGTCGACGTCACCAGCGCCATCATCAACAACGACGGCCCGAGCATCGACCGCATCGCGCAGGCCTGGAACAGCACCTGGAACCTGACACCGGGTATCGACCTGAAACGCTTCCCGTCGTCGGGGCCGTACAAGCTGGACTCGGTCAGCGACGACGGGGCGGTGGTGCTCGTCGTGAACGACAAGTGGTGGGGCGCAAAGCCCGTCACCAACAAGATCGTCGTCAGCCCGAGAGGGGCCGACGTGCAGGACCGCCTCAACAACGGCACCGTGGACGTCGTCGACGTCGCCAGTGGGTCATCGGGGGTGCTGAACATGCCCGAGGACTACACCCAGGCCGACAGCCCGTCCGCAGGCATCGAGCAGCTGATCTTCGCCTCGCAGGGACCGATGGCCGCGCCGCAGGCACGGCGCGCGCTCGCGCTGTGCACACCCCGCGATGTGATCGCCCGAAACGCGGAGGTGCCGATCGCCAACACCCGCCTCAATCCGGTGACCGAGGAAGCGGTCGGAGGCGCCGAAGCCGTTGGGGCCGAAGGGTTCGTCGCGTCCAACCCCAACGCCGCCCGAGACGCACTGGCCAATCAGCCGCTGGCGGTGCGGATCGGCTACCAGACCCCCAATGCGCGACTTGCCGCGACGGTCGGGGCGATTTCCAAGTCCTGCGCGCCTGCGGGCATCGCCGTACAGGACACGAGTTCTGAAACCACAGGGCCGTTGGCCTTGCGCAACAACGAGATCGACATCCTGCTGGCGAGCACCGGTGGGTCCACCGGCAGCGGATCCACCGGCTCGTCGGCAATGGACGCCTACGACCTGCACACCGGCAACGGCAACAACCTGTCGGGCTACTCGAACCCGCGGGTCGACGGCACCATCGACGCGCTCGCGGTGACCGCCGATCCCAAGGAGGTGGCGCGACTTCTCGGCGAGGCGGGGCCCATTCTGTGGGCCGACGTGCCGACGCTGCCGTTGTACCGTCAGCAGCGCACCCTGATCACATCGAAGAAGATGTATGCGGTGAGCAGTAACCCGACGCGGTGGGGCGCGGGATGGAACATGGACAGGTGGGTGCTCGATACGTGAGTCGAGACGTGGACCCAGAGGTCACCGCCGTCATCGAGTCGCTGACCCGCGAGGTCGCCGACTTTCCCGAGCCGGGGATCCAGTTCAAGGATCTGACGCCGGTGCTCGCCGATCCGCGGGGCCTGGCCGTCATCACCGAGGCGCTCGCCGAGCACGCCGCAGGCGCTGAACTGGTGGCGGGTATCGATGCCAGGGGCTTTCTGGTCGGAGGTGCCGTCGCCCACAAGCTCGGGATCGGAGTGCTGGCCGTGCGCAAGGCGGGCAAGCTGCCGCCGCCGGTCTACAGCGAGACGTACGACCTGGAATACGGTTCGGCCACCCTCGAAGTCCCCGCCGACGGAATCGACCTGACCGGCCGCGACGTCGTGATCATCGACGACGTTCTGGCCACCGGCGGCACGCTTGCTGCCACCATGCGCCTGCTCACCGCGGCGGGCGCGAACGTCACCGGCGCCGTCGTCGTGCTCGAACTGGCGGCCCTCAACGGCCGCGACCTGCTCGAACCGCTGCCCGTCAACAGCCTGCACGTCGTCTGAGGCGATATCCTCGAAGTCTGGCTGCGCCGATGCGCGACGAGCAGCGGATCCGGAGGTGATGATGGCTGACGAGCAGGGCACGGGTCAGGCCGTGCAATCACCACCGGTGCCCAGCGACGGTCTGGAGACCGCGCCCATGCCTGTGCCGGAGCCCGCGCCCGATATCGCGAAGACCTCTACGTCGCGGCGAGTACGCGCCCGGCTGGCGCGGCGGATGACGTCGCAGCGCAGCGCCGTGAACCCGGTGCTCGAGCCACTCGTCGCCGTTCACCGCGAGTTCTTCCCGAAGGCCGACGTGCTGCTGCTGCAGCGCGCCTACGAGGTGGCCGAGGAGCGGCACGCCGACCAGATGCGCCGCTCGGGCGATCCGTACATCACCCACCCGTTGGCGGTGGCCAACATCCTTGCCGAACTCGGCATGGACACCACCACACTGGTGGCCGCCCTGCTGCACGACACCGTCGAGGACACCGGCTACACGCTCGAGGCGTTGACCGCCGACTTCGGCGACGAGGTGGGCCACCTCGTCGACGGCGTCACCAAGCTGGACCGGGTGGTGCTTGGCACCGCCGCCGAAGGCGAGACCATCCGCAAGATGATCATCGCGATGGCCCGCGACCCCAGGGTGCTGGTGATCAAAGTCGCCGACCGCCTGCACAACATGCGCACCATGCGGTTCCTGCCTCCGGAGAAGCAGGCCCGCAAGGCACGCGAGACGCTGGAAGTCATTGCACCGCTGGCTCATCGACTCGGCATGGCGACCGTGAAGTGGGAACTGGAGGACTTGGCATTCGCCATCCTGCACCCCAAGAAGTACGAGGAGATCGTCCGGCTGGTGGCGGACAGGGCGCCGTCGCGCGACACCTACCTGGCCAAGGTTCGCTCCGAAATCAATGCCACGCTGGCGAAGTCGAAGATCGCGGCCCTCGTGGAGGGTCGGCCGAAACATTACTGGTCGATCTACCAGAAGATGATCGTCAAGGGCCGGGACTTCGACGACATCCACGACCTTGTCGGCGTCCGCATCCTGTGCGACGAGATCCGCGACTGCTATGCCGCTGTGGGCGTTGTGCATTCGCTCTGGCAGCCGATGGCCGGACGGTTCAAGGACTACATCGCCCAACCGCGCTACGGGGTGTATCAGTCGTTGCACACCACCGTGGTCGGCCCGGAGGGCAAGCCGCTGGAGGTGCAGATCCGCACCACCGACATGCACGGCACAGCCGAA
>Ga0164304_10000271_pt1 | contig 13625 bp, 12 predicted proteins | sample Whisoiple_217_MG_FD_110216 | JGI IMG/M metagenome (GOLD analysis project Ga0164304, IMG submission 110216) | Soil microbial communities amended with pyrogenic organic matter from upstate New York, USA - Whitman soil sample_217_MG | ecosystem: Environmental > Terrestrial > Soil > Agricultural...
ATGTACACAGCCAAGGGCGTCACCCCGGATCACCCCGTCATCCCGTACTGCAGTACGGGCGTCCGCTCCGCCAACACGTACTTCACCCTCCGGGCTCTCGGCTACGAGCAGGTCAAGCTCTACTCGGCTTCGTACGCCGAATGGAGCGCCGACCCAAAGCGGCCGGTCGATAAATGAGACGAGCAGGTGCCTTTTCACCCTCTCCCGTTCACGGGAGAGGGCAGGGTGAGGGCCGTTACCAGGAGACCGATTTACAGCACCGGACGCGGTAATTCCCGACCCATCCCGACTCCTGTGAAGATCCGAACGGATCCATGGCCCTCATCCCCGGCCTTCTCCCATCAATGGGAGAAGGGGGATTATTGAGGCGGCGCATGCAAAGCGGAACCCCCGGGACCGGCCCCGGGGGTTCGTTCGGCTCATCAGCCGATCAGCAGGTTGCGTTCTCGTCGATGCATGTCTGCGTGCTGGCGCAGTACTTCATCGTCGCCGGGCAGGTGCAGGTTCCCGCGATGCATGGCACCCCGGTCGCGCAGACATTGCCGCACGAGCCGCAGTTGTTCTTGTCGTTGACGACATCCTTACAGACGCCGTTGCACTCCTTCTGACCGGGCGGGCAAAGCGAGTCGACGCACGTGCACGTGCCGTCGTCGAACGATTGGCCCGGCGGACAGGCATCGTGGCAGGCGGCATTGCACTTGATCTTCCCCGGCGAGCAGCCACACTCGCCGTTGCCGGTGCAGATCATGGTTTCCGGGCAGCAGAAGTCGCCACCACAGTCGACGCCGCCTGGGTAACAGACGCATTTGCATTGTTGTGAATCCCAGACTTTGGAGCCGCTGCAGGTTTGCGGGGGACACGGGGTCGAGGTCGAAGCCGGCGGCGGCGTTGGATTGTCGCCTCCGCCCCCGCCGCCCGGTGTCGGCTGAATGGTGCCGCCTCCACCGCCGGCAGTTGCGGTCGCGGATGCGGCGGGAGTGGCCGTGCCGCCCGGCTGCACGCGCCGGACGATCTCGAAGACACCGATATCGCCGAACTCCGGACCCGCCATCGTGCCGCTGATCTTGCCCTGACAACTCTTGACGTCGCGCTCGCCGACTCCCGTCAGCGCCAGAGCTTCGGTGTTGCTGAGCTTGATGCGAAGGCTGATCGCCTTGCCACGGGTGTTGCCGACGACCTTGAAGGTTTTCGGCTCGTCGGTCTCGAAGGTAGCCTTGTCGATCGCGCCGTCCCGCTCGATCGTGACGTTGAGCAGGCCTTCGAATGTCTGATCCTTGTTCGGACCCTCGACAACCAGCGCCTTGAGACCCCATTCGCATTCGAATGTCTGATTGCTGGTGTCCTGCGCCCGGGCGACCGAATGTACGCCGAAGGCGCCGGCCACGGCCGCCAAAAAGCCGCCCTTGCGGACGGCATCGCGCCGCGTCGTGCGGCCGGCTAGCTTGCGCGAGATATCGTCGAACTGACCCCCGTCCATACCTCTCCCTTCGACAGTGCAATTGAGCACGGTCATCGTATCACGGCCTACACGGCCCCAATTCGCACGATCAGGACGGGCGATTGCCGCACCCCCGAAGAGCGACAATCCACCCGTCCCGACCATTCCGACCACGGTACTGGCGACCGCTGGCGGGATGGAGCGGCGATGCCGGGCCCCCGATTCCCGGCGTCCCCACCCCATCCCGGCAGCGTATCCACGCTGCTCAGGCGGCCCGGATCGACCCGGACCTGGCCCGGTGCATCGGCGAGAGGCGTCCCCCTGTCGATGCGCGGAACCGGTGTTGACTTGCGCGACGGATGCGCACACGACGCTCTGCGGCTTGCATGGCTTGCTCCACTGCTGAAACCCGAACCGACATCTCGATCAGCTCTAAACGCGTCATCTCGCTTCTCCGTCGAGTGGGGCGGCACCTTGTGTCCGCCTCGATTCACTGACCTCAGTCTGCGCCCGATTACTCATCGGAACATCGGTAAGATCACGTATTCCGTTGCTTGGGGATTACGTAGACGGGCGGTGTTGCCAGCCCGAATTGGACCGGCGACAATGCCGCCAGCGCATCCCAACGCAGCGAAACCAGCGCGTTCGCACCGTTCGGTATTCCCGAGAAGGCAGGAGTACGCAGGCATGGCCGTCGCACAGACACACAACACCGCTGAGCTGGTCGCCAAGGACAAGGCGCACATGGTTCACCCAGTCACCAACATCAAGCAGGTGCTGGAAACTGGTCCGCTTGTTCTTTCTCGCGGCGAGGGCGTTTACCTCTGGGATACAGACGGCAAGCGATACATCGACGGCTTCGCCGGGCTCTGGAATGTCAACGTTGGCCATGGCCGGCATGAGCTGGCGGTCGCGGCAGCAGAGCAGATCGATGAGGTTGCGTTTGTTCCGACCTTCTTCGGCCTCAGCTCACCAGCGGCGATCGATTTGTCGGCGAAGCTGGCCGAGCTCTTCCCCGGCGATCTCAACCACATCCACTTCGCTTCGGGCGGCGCCGAGGCAAACGAGAGCGCGCTCAAGATCGCCCGCTACTACTGGTTCCTGAAGGGCCAGCCGGAGAAGATCAAGATCATCTCCCGCAAGCAGGGCTACCACGGCATCGCCATGGGCGCGCTGGCCGCGACCGGCATCCCCACCTACCACCAGGGCTTCGGACCGGGCGTGCCGGGGTATGTCCATGTCTCCGCGCCGTACGACTACCGGGTCAATGTCGACAACCTCGATGAGGATGGCTTCGTCGCCCAGCTCGCGAACGAGCTCGAGGAGACGATCGCCCGGGAAGGCGCCGACACCATCGCGGCCATGATCGGCGAGCCGGTCCAGGGCGCGGGCGGCGTGATCGTCCCGCCGGCGAAGTACTGGGACGCGATTACCCCGATCCTCAAGAAGCACAATATCCTGCTGATTGCCGACGAGGTTATCTGCGGCTTCGGCCGCACCGGTTCCATGTTCGGCATGGAGACGTACAACTTCCAGCCGGACATTGCCTCGTTCGCAAAAGGCGTCACCAGCGGCTACATCCCGCTCGGAGGCACTGTTCTCTCGGACGAAGTCTTCAACACCATGGCCGAGCCGGACCGTATGTTCATGCACGGCTTCACTTACAGCGGTCACCCGGTCGCCTGCGCGGTCGGTATCCGCAATATCCAGATCATCGAGGACGAGAACCTGGCCGCGAACGCGGGCGCGATGGGCGAGTACCTGCTCGGCGCGCTCCAGGGCCAGATCGGCGATCACCCGAACGTTGGTCAGGTCCGCGGCAAGGGCCTGATGCTGATCGTCGAGTTCGCCGCCAACCGCGAGACGAAGGGAAAGCTCGACCCAGCGAAGAACTACGGCGGCAAACTCCAGGACGCCACCCGCAAGCGCGGGCTGATCGTCCGCTGCTCCAACGACGGCATCGCCATCGCCCCACCCCTGATCATCTCGAAGGACCAATGCGACGAAGTCGCCGGCACCATCGCCGAATCCATCAAGGAAGTGCTTGGTTAGGGATCAGTGTTAAAACGCTCGGGCGGCATGGGCCGTCCGAGCGCCAATTATCTGACCAGACGCGCGCTGCGGGCGGCGGCGCTATCGATGGCGACGGCAACAACCAGAATGGAACCGGTCGCGACAGGCTGCCAGAAGGGCGAGACCCCAAAGAGGTTGAGCGCGTTGGAGACAACGCCCAGCAGGAACACGCCGACGATGGTGCTGGCGAGGTTTCCGTAGCCGCCGCTCAGGGTCGCCCCGCCGATGATCACCGCAGCAATCGCCGTCAGCTCGTAGTTGAGCGCGCCGGCCGGCTGACCTGTTGCCGTCTGACCGACCAGGATGATCCCGGATATGGCGGCGCACACCCCTATCATCGCGTAGACCACGAGACGCGTTCGCTTGACATTGATACCCATTTGCCGTGCGGCGACGGCGTTACCGCCAATCGCATAGATGTGTTGCCCAAACCGGGTCAGGCCAAGCAGAGCACCCAGCACGAGCGCCACCGCGGCGAAAATCCAGAATGGGTTGGGCACCCCCAGGCTTCGTCCCAGGCCAACTCGGGTGAATGAGAACGAGACTCCAAACAGAGGCGTCGCATTGGTGTAGACGAACACCAGACCACGAATGATCGTCATCGTGCCGAGCGTCGACACGAATGGGTTGACTCCCACATACGCGATCAGAACGCCATTGAAGAGTCCGACCATCAGCCCCGCAATCAGGGCGGCAACGATCCCTAGCCCGATATCGACCTCGATCATGATCTTCGCCGCGACCACGCTGCACATCGCCGCGTTCGCCCCAACCGACAGGTCGAATCCGCCGAGGATGATGGCGAAGGTCATGCCGCAGGCAAGGATGCCGATGATCGAGTTTTGCTGAAGCAGGTTGAGGAAGTTGCCCTTTGTCCTGAACTGGGGCGATGTAATCATCATCGTCACGACGAGAATGGCGAATACGATGGTGATCCCGTAGCGGCGCAGGGAATCGAGCGCGTCGAACCGCGAATGAAGCGCGGCCGGCGTTTGCTGGGACGTGGCGGCGTTCACGCCGGTAGCCCCTTGGCAAATTGACGCGACGCGCCGGTGATCAGACTGACGACCTCCTCCAGGTTCGTATCTGCCTTCCGGCAGTGGTCGACCATATGACCTCTTCGCAGTACCCAGATCCTGTCCGTCAATCGATCAATCTGCTGCAGGTTGTGGCTGATCATCAAAATTCCGAAACCCTTGTCCCGGAGTCCGACGATCACCTCCTCGACCGCGTGCGTCTCGCCGACGCCGAGGGCAGCGGTCGGTTCATCCAGGATGATGACCTTGGAACCCCAGGCCGCCGCGCGCGCGATGGCAATCGCCTGGCGCTGACCGCCGGAGAGCGAGGCGACCGTTGAATTGATCGGTGGCACGTTGAGGTCGAGGCGCTCGAGCATCTCGCGCGCCTCCTGGGCCATGCGACGCTTGTCGAGCAGGTGAAGTTGCGGCGGACCGTAGGTGCGTTCCCGGCCCAGAAAGATATTGGCCCAGATCGTCATGTTCCCGGCAAGGGCAAGGTCCTGGTAGACGGTTTCGATGCCGGCCGATCGGGCATCGGCCGGCGACGTAAAATGGACGGAACTGCCATCCAGCGTGATGGTGCCGCGGTCCGCGCTCTGCACACCACTCAGTATCTTGATCAGGGTCGACTTGCCCGCCCCGTTATCGCCGACCAGGCCGGCGATTTCTCCCGGGTAGACATCGATGGAGACATCGCTCAGGGCGACCACGGCGCCGAATTCCTTGCTCACGTCGCGCGCTTGCAGGACAGGCGGCGATTCCGTCAATACATGCGACTCGCTCATGCTTGCCGTGTCCGTGTCGAAGCGAATGCTTCTTTGACGGTAGCCCAAACCAGATCAGGACTATCCGGCGCCAGCGCCGACATCGCAGAGCACGCCCGGTAGGCCCAGACAGCGATCGAGGAGATGCCGGACGTCCTCATGATATCCACGCCCTGCCTGATCTCACTCTCGCGGCCGGCCGGAATGGAGAATGCCTGGATCCACCCCAGTGGCTTGGCCAGTGTCCCGGTGGTTGCCTCAACCAGCCGCGCGCACCAGCTCGCCAAATATTGCGGCACGTCCTCAGGTGGGTAACCACCGAACACCCAGTATGGCGTGCCACCGAAGTAGCGCACGCCCGGGAGAGCGGCAAGCTCGTGCCAGCCAGTGGCATCATCCGTGCCATCTGGCAACAGGACAATCGAGCTTCCCAGACCGCGTTGGCCGGCCTCCGCGACGCACCAGCGAACGGTTTCCGCGAGCGATCGGTGGACGAATTCCGCGACTTCTTTATCCCAGTCGTGAGGCAAGTCCCGGTGCGCCGCTTCCCGGAATGCCTCCTGGCACGCCAAGCACCTGCAGGCCCAACCACCGCTGTCCTCATCCCACTGACGGGCGAAGTGCGGCTCATCCCACTGGCAGACCTCGGCTCCGGATTCTGCAGCGGCGTCCAGCCACTCGCGAATGAGCTGGCGGAAGACCGGCTGACGCGGGCAGAGTGCGGGCAGATGATTGCCCCGATTGTCGCGCTGGCATGCCTCCGGATGTTCCATCACGGCATAGCTCGGGGCTTCCCCGCCGAAGACGCCTCCGAGCGCCCACGGCGTGACCCATGCCGTCAGACCGAGCTCCGTGCCGACCGCAATCAGATCGCGCATCGTGCTGGGGTTCCATCTGAGGTCGGCTTCGGACATGGTGTGCACCACGTACGAGGCGCCCATGTCGGCGATCTCCCCCAGATCGGAGCGGGCGTGACCAACGTAGCGGTTGCCGAAATAGGCAACGCCCAGTTTCGGCCGGGCGCCGTGCGACTTAGGCACGGGTGATCGACCGCAAGGCTTTGCGCTTGCGCCCCCCGGCAGCCTCATCCGTCAGAAAATCAGTCCAGTGATAAAAGACCAGGCCGTCAGCGCCCGCATCCAGGGCGGTAGTGGCTGCATCGAAAATCTCATCTGCGGTCACGGACGGTGAGCGCTGACGGTCTCGATGGATGCCGGTCGTGTACAGCGCGTCCACCTGCAGGGTGCAGACCACCTCGCTCCCGGTGTCACGGATTTGCGCACGCGCATCGTCAATCGCTGTCCGCAGCCACGACTGTGGACGGTTCAGAATCTGAAGGTATGTCATGAGCTCAAATCGGTTCGTGTACGGAGCCAGCAGGCGCAGGTCCTGGGCGGCGATCACTCTCCGCACATCCTGACCGCCAAAATCGGTGGCCGGGAAGGGCAGTGTATTCAGCATGAGGTGTGCGCCGTCGGAGTTCGGCGCGCCAATTTCCCGCACGCGCCGCACGATGTCGGCGATGACCCCGCACCGCCAGTTGGTCCAATCTGCGCCGTGCTGCGCCAGGATAAAGCTCGTCTGGCTGGCTGCGTCGCCCGTTGGCATTGGGATGCCCAGTGCTGCCGCGAACCGGCTCCGACAGCGACCGCAAAAGCAGTAGCGATCGGAGTCAGAGAACTGGTAGTCCGGCGACCAGGTCCAGTTCTCCCAGAACCCGGGATAGCGGATGAATTGCAGAAACAGGCCGTCGGGCGACAGCTCGTCGACCACGCGAGTGAGCTTCGCTACCTTCTCGTCCAGATACTCGTCATGTGTCGGACAGACGCCCACGTACCAGTCGAATCCAACGTGCGGCTCACCAGCGGCATCGATCGGGCGCGCGTCCGGGAACCTTGAGAGAGCCGGCGGGTCGAAGAGGACTGCGGATGTCTCGAGAACGATGAGCCCGTGACGCTTAAGCGCCCCGACCCAGGCCCCGTCGTCATAGGCGCGAATGCGGTCGTGGAACCGAGTCAGGTACTCGTGTTGATCCACGCCTGACGTCGGCAGCGGATCGATGTGGTTCTGCGTGAGAACCACATCGATCCCATCTTCCACAAGCGCTTCGGCGGCCTGGTCATAGTCCATGCCGAAGGTCGTGAACCATTGCAGGTCGTAGACCTTCATGGCGAAGGTCGGCATTATCACCGCGCTCGCTGAGTTAAAGGCGAATGAATCCCGGAGCTAGCACCCCCAGGCGGGTGGTGTCGCTTCGGCATTCTCCTTGGTTATGATTGGGAGGTCGAGGAAGTACGGCTTCGGAATCTCGCTCTCGTGCCCATTGAGATAGAGCCACGCCATGTGCATGCCCTGGAATGCCTGCGGGTACGGATCCTGGTTGATCGTGCCGAAGATATAGCCATCGATGATGGCCTGGCGGACATCGGCCGGGTAGTCGCCGAGGATGAACCTGACCTCCTCGCGCCCATTCTCGCGGGCGAATTGGGCCGAGGGAACACCGTCGGGACCTTGCATGACGATGAAATCGAGGCTGCCCTTCGGGAAGCGGGTCAGCAGGTCCTGGGTGACCGCCAGGGCTTTCGAGGAGCTGAAATCGTTCGTCACGGTCGCGACCACTTCGATCTCGGGGTGATCTTTGATCGCTTCATTGAAACCCTGGCCACGCAGGATCTGCGGCGACGTTCCGCTGATACCCTGCTCGTAGCCGACCTTGGCCGGCGCTCCAGCGAGCGTGTCGATCAGCAGTTTGCCCTGTAGGCGGCCGAACTCGACGTCGTCCGCTCCGACATACGTGACGACGTCGGCCTGATCGCTTCCAAAGCCGGCGCGGTTGTTGACCTCGATCACTGGAATGCCGGCATCGTTGACCTGCTTGATCCCCGGGATGATGCCTTCTCCGGACGGCGTGAGAAGGATCAGGTCGACCTTCTTGGCGATGAAGTCCTGGAGGACCGCGACTTCCTTGGCCAAGTCGCCCCCGCCGCCGTCTCGCAGCTCGTATTCGAAGCCGAACCGCTTCGCGCCGTCGGCGAGTCCGGTCTTGAAGTTTGCGTAGAAGGGAACCGAGAGGTAGGCGACCGAGACGCCGATCTTCTTGCCGCTCATCGGTTCCGGCGTACCGGTATTCGCGGCCGGTGTAGCGGCAGGCGGACACGTTACATCTTGAGCGATCGCACTGCTTCGCCCCAGATACGGTGCGGCAAAGGCACCAAGTCCAATCCCGGCAGCGGCCCGGATCGCTTGCCGGCGAGAGATCGCCGTCATTCGGATGTCGTGCGTGCTCATGGTCTCAGGTCCCTCCGTCACATCAAATCGCAAAAGATGCCGAGCGCCGAGAGCGATACATGTCCTACAACACGTTCTGAGTTGTCCGTCTGGGGCGGATTCTCCCACTGCACCTTTAGCATGTCAACAAATATCGGAGCCGGTAACCGGTCACGGATAGGGCCGGTCCAGCGCTTGGCAACGGGGATAAATAGCCGGTCGGCGTCCGCAATCGCGAGACACAGCCTTGATCTCCGTCGAAAGACGGAGGACGCGCTGGTGCCGGCTCTGTATAGTTGTGCGCGTACCCGGCTAGTGCGATGAGCCGCAATGCCTTTGGAGGACAGAATGACGGACTAACCCCCCAATCGGAATGTCGATTGATCGACCCGCGATGCGCGCCGGGTCCCAGGGGTTAGCATGCTATCCGTCAGTAATCTGTCGCGGTCGTTCGGCGGCCGCACCATCCTCGATTCCATCTCATTCGTGATCAACCCGGGCGACCGGGTCGGCCTTATCGGTCCGAACGGCGCCGGCAAATCGACCCTGCTGCGGATGATCGCCGGTTTCGATCGGCCGGATCGCGGCTCCGTGTCCATCTCGCCCGGGGAACGGATCGGCATGCTCCGCCAAGGCTTCGCCGATATTGCCGACGGCACGCTTGTTGACCTCCTCGACGGCCCGACCAATGGGCTCGCCTCGGCATCCCGCGAGCTGGAGCGGACTCTTGCCCGCAGCGACGGCTCGGACGACTGGTTGATCGCATACGACGCGGCCCAGTCGCATTTCGACACCCTCGGCGGCTACGCGGCCGTGGCCGAGCTCGAAACAATGCTCGCAGCGTTCGGGCTCGAGAAACGTCCGTGGGAAACGCCGCTCAGCGAGCTCTCGGGCGGTGAAAAGACCCGGGCCGGCTTGGCTGCGCTGATCATCTCCCGCCCCGACTACCTGTTGCTCGATGAGCCGACGAACCACCTCGACGCCGAGGGTCAGCGCTTCCTCGCCCTGCTCCTGCGCGACTTCGACGGCGGCGTTCTGATCGTCTCGCACGATCGCCGCTTCCTCGACGAGGTCGTGACGGGCCTGCTCGTCCTCGATGACCAGTCCGAGGGTGTCGAGGAATTCACCGGCACGTATACCGATTATCGTGAGGCGAAAATGCGCGAAGCCGAGATCATGGCGGGCGCGTACCGCCGGCAGCAGGAGGATATCGCCCGCATTCGGGGCGATATTCGCGCGGTCGGGTCCCATGCCCTCGCCACCGAGAACGCCACCACAAACGACTACCTGCGCGGGCGCTCGAAGAAGGTGGCGCGTACGGCCAAGGTGCGCCAGCGCAAACTGGAGCGGATGCTCGAATCGACCGAGATGATCGAAAAGCCGGAGCGGCGTTGGACCATGGCCGCCGAATTCGCGCCGGCCGCGGAATCGGGCCGCGACGTCGCACTGCTTACCGATGCCTCGGTCCAGTACGGCGACCAGCCGATCCTGCGCGAGGTCGATCTGCTCGTCCGGGCAGGTGACCGAATTGCCGTAATCGGGCCGAATGGCGCGGGCAAGACGACGTTGCTGAAGTTGATCGCGGGCGAGCAGGAGCCGACGAGCGGCACGGTCCGGATCGGCGCTAATGTCCGCGTCGGCTGGTTCGCGCAGGAGCAGGAGACGCTCCCGTCCGCCCTGACGCCCGTCCAGCTCGTACGACTCAGATCCGAGCTCTCCGAATCGGACGCGCGGAGCTTCCTGCACCGCTTCCTGTTCACGGCGGCCAATGTGACGAACCCGGTCTCGACGCTCTCGTATGGTGAGCGATCCCGGCTGGCGCTGGCATTGCTCGTGCTCGAAGGGTGCAACCTGCTGTTGCTCGACGAGCCGCTCAATCACCTCGACATCACATCGCGGGAGCAGTTCGAGGTCGCGCTCAGCGAGTTCACCGGCACCCTGATGATCGTCCTTCACGACGAATTCGCCGCCGAGCGTATCTGCAACCGCCGCTTGGCGGTCAAGGACGGTCAGGTGACCGAGGAGACGTTTTTCTGAGGCGCGGAGGCGCGAAGTTTGTGGATGGTGGTTAGTTGATGGTGGATGGATGCGAATAGGCATCCGGTCGCCAAGTATGCTCTTCCCGAAAACTGAAAACCGAAAACCGAAAACCTACTTCGCCCGAATACGATTGTTGCGCGGATTGTGCTCCAGTTCGGCCAGACCCAGCCGCTCCAACAATGGCGGTACATACATGCCAAACCGGCCCCGCAGACCCTTCTTCGTGCCGTACCAGCCGCCCACTGGGTTGTCCGGGGATCGGCCCCACGCCTCGACCGTGCCCTCGGCCGCCGGCTTCTGCTCGTCGGCAGCGCCGAGCGGCATCCAGTCGCTGTGCTCCTTCAGCATGGCGTGGAGATCCTCGATACTGCGGAGTTGATAGCCAAGTGTCGTCGTGCCGACCACGCAGACCAAGGTCGCTGGATCGGCGCTCTCATCACGGTACATTTCGTACTCGGAAGTTCCCGGCGGCGTTTTCAGCCGCCAGGGATTCGCGCGTGTGCCATCACCGCCGTCGCCCGTCATCCCGCCTCTCCCGACTTGGTTGAGGTGCTAATCCCAGATGACGCCGCAGGAGAGGATCTCGCCGGTTCGCGCCGAGATGACGCGCAATTCGGCCATCTCATCATCGTCGAGCAGGTACTGCACCCCGCATTCGGGGCAGACGACCGCTTGGGCGCAATCTCCCCGGGTCTCGCACCACTCTATGATCGAACCGTAACTCGGGTTCTCCATCTCGCAGAGATGCATCAGGATCTCGCGGACGACCGGACTGGTTACGTCGTCGACGTACTCATCGATACGAACTGCTCTCGACTGATCCACTGCGATTCCCCCTCCAATCGATGGCGGCTGCCGCTGTGTGAAGTTGCGATGGTATCTGCCGCAAAGAGTTATTTCAATCCCACCGACTACCCGGCCCGAAGGTCCGGTCCGTGCGCGACAATGCCCGGCAGTGACGAATTCAGCAGGCAGGAGCAAAAAGTGGCGCGACATCCGTGGGTAGCAGCGGCGGACGAGGGAATCAGGTGGGGCGTGCAGCTGATCGTCCCGAATGAGCGGGATGCCCTCGCGGACCTGATCACAACGGCCGGGAAGGTCGAAGAGCTCGGTTACGACTATCTCTCGATTTTCGACCATCCACTGATGCACGTCGACCCGTGGATCGCCCTCTCCGGCCTGGCCACGCGCACGTCAAGGGTCCGCCTGGGTTCGACCGTCAATTGCGCGATGTACCGCCATCCGGCCCACCTCGCCCGGCTCGCGACCGATCTCGACAACCTCAGCAACGGTCGCCACATCCTCGGGCTCGGCTCCGGCTGGCTGCGGCCGGAGTTCACCGCGCTCGGGAGGGAGTTTGGCAGCGCCGCGCATCGCCTCGCCGCGCTCGAGGACACGCTCGCGATTGTCCATGGTGTCTGGTCGGAACCGCCATTCAGCTACCAGGGCACGGTCTTCAACACTGAGAACATGGTCGCCGAGCCGCGTCCGGTTCAGCAGCCGCGCCCGCCGATCGTCGTCGCCGGCAATGGCGAGCGGGTCACGCTGCGGCTGGTGGCGCAGTGGGGCGACGCCTGCAACGTGCGCGAGGGAAACTCCCTCACCGACGACACCGTCGACGACCAAACCCGGGCCGCGTCGATCACGCGCATGCTCGATGCCCTCGACGGGCACTGCGACGCCGTCGGCCGCGATCCCGCGGAAGTCCTGCGCACGCACTTCACGCTCTACCTGATCCTCGGCGAGACCATGGCGGAGGCACGGGCAAAAGCCAACGCCCTCGACACCTCGAAATCCACGTCGCCAGGCACCCGGCGCGACGGCACCACCTCCATGCTGATCGCCGACCCGGACCGCGCCATCCGCTATTACCAGGCCATGGTCGGGATCGGCATCCAGTACTTCATCATCCAGCTCGACGCGCGCGATCAGCAGACGATCGAGCTGCTCAAAACGAAGGTCGCGCCGCGGGTCGGGTAGCGCCGATATCTCGATTCGCCCGGAAAACAAGCCGAAATGCGGGTCCTTGGGGGTATGATCGGCAGATGTGGTCCGGCGAATCTCTTTTGCCGGGCGACACAACCAATCCGGCGCCAGGCGCGTATAGACGTTGGTCCCTGATGACCAGCGGCAGATGTGGAGGAGAAGACCTTGAACACGCGTCAGACCCTTGCCAAGCGATTCGGTGTTGTCACAGTGGCGGGAGCGATGTTGCTTGGGTCCGCCGTCTTGATCGGAGGCCCGGCCAGCGCCCATGAGGGCACGCCCCATCCGGCCCATATTCATACCGGCCAGTGTCCCGCGCCGGGTGACGTCGTTTTCCCGCTCAACGATCTTGGCGGCGATAACGCGACCAATGGCACGCCAATGGCGACCGAGCCGATGGGCTCCACTTCCGCGGTTCCGGTCGACCTCAGCATGACGACCGTCAATTCCGCCCTGAATGATTTGCTGGATGGCAACCACGCGATCGTCGTCCACGAGAGCAAGGAAAACATCCAGAACTACATTCTCTGCGGAGATCTCGGCGGAACCGTCATCGGCGGAACCGACCTTGCCATCGGCCTCAGCCAACTCAACGACTCCGGGTACAGCGGCGTCGCCTGGCTGCATGACAACGGCGACGGCACGACCGGCGTCACGGTCTTCGCGACCGAGGTGTCGGCCAGCGGCGGTCATGAGACGGGTACGCCGAGCGAAGGCGGTGGCTATGGCAGCGACTCGACCCCAGCCGCGTCGAGCGACAGTGGGAACGCGGTCGCCGTCAGCATCAAGGACTTTGCCTTTGGCGATCCGCTCGAGGTTGCGGTCGGCACGACGGTCACCTGGACCAACGACGACTCCGTCCCGCACACGGTGACCCAGGATGGCAGCGGCGGCTTCCAGTCCGGCAAGATCGATCCGGGCGGAACATTCAGCTTCACCTTCGATCAGGCTGGCAGCTTTGCCTATCACTGTGAGTACCACGCGAACATGAAGTCGACGGTGACAGTGAAGTAGGTTTCCGGGCGAATCTGCCGCTTC
>Ga0164304_10000272_pt1 | contig 13623 bp, 12 predicted proteins | sample Whisoiple_217_MG_FD_110216 | JGI IMG/M metagenome (GOLD analysis project Ga0164304, IMG submission 110216) | Soil microbial communities amended with pyrogenic organic matter from upstate New York, USA - Whitman soil sample_217_MG | ecosystem: Environmental > Terrestrial > Soil > Agricultural...
ATCGGCTTCGTCTCGGCCGCGGACGTGGCTGCCCTCGTGGCGGCCACGGCCACGGATGCCGCATACCGCAGTCAGATCCTCGAGATCTCCGGCCCACCCCTCACCATGAACGAGCTGGCCGACGCCCTCCAACGGGCACGAGGATGGACCGGACCGCCACGGCACATCCCGCCGCAGGTGCTGCGGCTCCTCGCGACCGTGACCCGACCCGTCGCCCCGGCGTTCGCCCGGAAGAACCGAACCGCGCTTCAGATGGACACCGAACCTGGCCGGGCCCCAGGGCCCGAGCAGGCGGCCTGGTCGATCCGGCGAACCCTCGCCGACGTTCTCGACGAGGTGGTGGCGACCTGACGCCGCACGGCGCCAGGTCGCTACCGGGATACCGGCAGTCGGCGACTAGCGGGTCATGTCGCGGACCGTGGCGGTCGTGATGTTGAGCGCGCCGAGGTTGTCGCGGGCAGGGTGGGCCTTCCCGGCGGGGCCGGCGGCGAACGCCTGAAGCAGGGTGGTGGTGACGGCGGTGACGACGTCCACCAGGTGCTGGTCCTGGGGGTGGAAGGTGCACTCGTACACCAGGCCGCAGATCCAGGAGCTGGTGCCGGAGGCGAAGACTCCGGCTCCGCTTGCGGTGGTGTAATACGCCGCATCGGAGAACTGGCGGTGCCCCTGACAGGTGACCGGCGAGTGGAAGACCACCTCGATCGGGCGCGGCGTGGGCACGCTGGGAGTGACCTGGTCGTACTCGGAGCCGACCAGGCTGGCGAGCTTGTCGCCCGCCTTGAGCCCCGACCCGGCGAGCAGCCATGAGTCGGGCTGCGCGGTGACCATGTCCGCCTTGACGGGGTTGCACTGGTAGTAGACGCCGGTGACCACGCTCTCCGGCCGAGGCACGGGAGGCTGACGCCACTGGGAGGTGGCCTCGGCGGGGTTCGTCGCGAGGATGGGGTCGATGCCGGCGTCCTTGTAGTCGGTCTCCAGCCGGTCCGGTCCGATCGGCGTCGGTCCGAGCCGGATGTGCCGGTACATCGCGTTCGCGCCGAGGAAGGCCAGGTTGGTGCCCTGCCGGTCGCGCGCGACGACGAGGGCGTCCCACATGGCCTGGCTGTAGTACTCGTCGTGCCCGAGGGAGATGACCGCTCGGGCTCCGTCCAGCAGGTGCGGGTCGGCGTGCAGGTCGGTGTCGGTCACGTAGGCGACGGGCAGCCCGAGCTTCTCGGCCAGCCGTCCGAGCGGGGCCTCGTTCCCCCAGTAGTCGCCGGTGCCCATCCCGTAGTCGATCGGGCGGTCCAGCGACACGGCGTACGCGCGGTCGGCGAATCCCGTCGGACCTCGGTAGAGGCTGGTGCCGCCCCACCGGTTGTAGGCGTGCCAGGTCGTGTTCTCGTTGACGATGACGACCGCATTGCGGGTGGTCGTGGGTCGAACCGTCAACGGGACCAGGTTGACCGTGCCGATCTTGGCCTGCAGCTTCAGGACATAGTCACCCGGGGGCCAGTCGTCGGTGGGCAGGGTCGCGGACGGTGCCCAGTTCGACGCCGACCACGTGCGTGTCGCCGGCTCGAAGGTCGGTTTCGGCTGGTCGACCTGCGTTACATCGGGCGACGTCCAGACCAGCCGCGCTCCGGCACCGGCATACCAGCCGATCCGGTACGCCCTGACCACCACCGGGCCGTCCAGCGACCGGATGAAGATGGCCAGCGGCTGTCCCGGGGTCACGCTGGCCCGGCCGGTGAAACCCTCCACCCGCGTGCTCGGCGGCTCCGACACTCCTGCGGTCCAGCTCGCATCGCCGGGCCTCGCGTTCTCGTCCTGGACGGCCTTGGCGCTGGGCCACGCGGCCAACGTCGCGTCGCTCGTCGTGGGTGCGGGAGTCGGTGCGACGGTGGCCGATGCAGGTCCTCCTCCGCTCGACGAACCCGGCCCGGGCGCCGGGTTCTCCGGTTCGGCGCACGCGGTCAGAAGGAGGACGAACAACAGCGTGGCCATCAACGGTCGTCTGGTCCGGAGGACCGGTGATGGCACGCATGGATCCTGGCAGAAATCCCCCCGGGCGGGTCTGAAACGGACAGGACATGCCGTGGTCAGACGTGGGGCTGCCGGCAGGAGCGACTACGAGTCGGAGAGCACCGCGATCGCCTCGATCGACACCAGCAGGCCCCGTGGCAGGGTGACGTTGGCCGGTGCCGAGCGCGCCGGGGGTGGGTCCGGCATGTGTCGTGCGTAGACCGCGTTGAGGACCGCGAAGTCGTCGACGTCCGCATAGAAGATCGTCGTCTTCACGACGTCTCGCAGGGAGCTGCCGGCCTCGTCGAGGATGGCGGCGAGGTTGCGCAGCGCCTGTTCGGTCTGAGCCTCGATGCCGTCAGCGATCTCACCGGTGACCGGGTCGATCCCGGCGGTCCCTGAACAGAAGACGAAGCCACCGGCGATGACCGCCTGGCTGTAGGGGCCCAGCGCTGCTGGAGCGAGATCCGTCGTGACGGCGCGAGTGTTCATGGGCATTCCTTCGATAGCAACGGTGAGGTCGGGGTCACTCTGACCGCGAGAGGTCCTCAGCGGCAAGGAGTTTCACGCCGTCACGGCTTCGCTCAGGTCTCCCCGGGCCGGACCAGCCGGGACTCGTAGGCGATGACGATCAGCTGGGCGCGGTCTCGCGCGTCGAGCTTGGTCAGGGTGCGCGCGATATGGGTCTTGACGGTGGCGGGGCTGATGTAGAGCCGAGCCGCGATCTCGGCGTTGGAGAGGCCCTTGGCCACGAGGGTGAGGACGTCACGCTCCCGCTCGGTCAGGACGTCGAGGCTGCGCACGTCGAGACCTCGGACCTCGGCCGGCCGCTGGACGAACGCCTCGATGAGGTGCCGGGTGATGCCGGGCGAGAGCAGCGCGTCCCCGCCGGCCACCAGCCGAACGCCGGCGAGCAGGTCGGCCGGTGGCGTGTCCTTCAGAAGGAACCCGCTCGCGCCGGCCTGGAGCGCCGCGTACACATACTCGTCCAGGTCGAACGTGGTCAGGATGAGGATCCGGACCTCGCCACACCGCGGGTCTCCGAGGATCTGCCGGGTCGCCTCGAGCCCGTCCATCACGGGCATCCGGATGTCCATCAGCACGACGTCGGGCTGCGTCTCGAGGACCAGGTCGACGGCTTGCGCTCCGTCGGCCGCACTGCCGACGACCTCCAGATCGGGCGCGGACTCGAGCAGGACCACGAAGCCGGCGCGGACCAGCGCCTGGTCGTCGACGACGGCGACGCGGATCACGGAGTCACCACCGAGGCGTCGATCGGCAGCTCGACCGTGAGCCGGAACCCGCCCTCGGCCTGCTGTTCGGCGTGGACCGTGCCGCCGAACAGGGCGGCCCGCTCGTGGATTCCGGTCAGGCCGTGCCCCGATCCGGGCGTCGCCGCTGCGGAGGCTCGCCCGTCGTCACGGATCTCGAGGCGCAGCTCGGTGGGAGACCGCTCCATCCTGAGGTATGCCACCGGGCCGCCGTGGCGCAGCACGTTGGTGAGGCCTTCCTGCACGATCCGGTACGCGGTGATGTCCAGGGCCGGCGGCAAGTCGCCGACGCGGCCGAGACCGGCCACCTCGACCCGCACTCCGGCGTCGCGGAAGTGGGCCAGGAGCCGGTCGACGTCGCGCAGACCCTCGGCCGGTGCCATGCCGGAGTCGTCGGTCGTGTCACCTTCGGAGCGGAGCAGCCCGAGCAAGCGGCGCATCTCGACGAGTCCCTCCCGGGCGGTGACCTCGATGCTGCCGAGGGCGTCGCGAGCGATCTCGGGCCGCTCCTCGATGACATGGTGCGCGACGCCGGCCTGGACGGCGATGACGCTCATCGAGTGGGCCACCACGTCGTGCAGGTCGCGGGCGATCCGCAGCCGCTCCGCCGTGATCGCTCGGCGCGCCTCATCGGCCTTCTGGGCCACCTGGCGGTGGGCTTCCTCGAGCTCGTCTCGCCGCCGAGCCCGACGGGACCGCAGGTTCTCCCCGGCCAGCCAGGCCACGGTCACCGTGAGAACCGTGCTGATCCACGAGGACGCCGTCGCCACGGCCGGCGGCTGCGCCAGGAGCGAGACACTCAGACCGGCGACGCCGCCGAGGTACACGACCAGTGCCCGGCGACGACCCGCGTGCAGTGCGACCAGGAACACCAGGACGAAGGTCGTGTACCCGGGGAACGCGGTGAAGCGGCCCAACGAGTAACCGACCATGGCCGCCGTCGAGGCCAGCATCGCGATGACCGGATATCGCCGGTGGATCGCGACCGGGGCCGCGATGAGTCCCGTCACGACGTAGGCCACCGGCGTCGTCGGTGACTGACCCTCGGTCAGCGGCCGGGTCGCCAGGTCGACCGCCATGCCGGCCCACAGCAGGGCCGCCACGGTGGTGTCGAGCACCGGCTCACGGATGGTCGCCCAGCGACGGCCGACCGGGGCACCGATGGTCAGCTGCGGACGGTGCACAGGGCACAACGTAGCCGCGAGAGTCGTCGGTGGGCATCGGCCGCAGGGCGTACGCCGAGAGGGTGACGCGGCGGGCCAGGCTTCCGCTCCCGGGCCGACGACAGCGACAGGATGTCGGCGCGACGGTGGCGTCATGAACACTCAACCTGTTGTCCCCGAGAGCCCTGAGCACGGGCTGGATGCCGTCCCTCGCGGCTGGTTCCAGCGGGCCGCGATCTCTCATCCGATCCTCCTCCTGCTCGCCGTGGCCACGCCCTTCGTGTGGATCACGCAGATGGGCTCGGCCGTCGCCGGCCTCGACCTGATGCCGGCCAAGCTGGCCGAGCTCCTGCTCCTCGTCGGGCTGGCCACCGCCATCTCCCGAGCCGCCGACCAGCGCCGGGGCGTCCGACAGCTGTTCGCCGGCCTGCTCCGCTGGCGGCTGGGCTGGCGGTACGTCGTCCTGGTTGCCGCGATGCCGCTCCTCACGCTCGCGGTCGCGGTCGCGACCGGAACCCTCGACCCCCCGTCCGACGGCTGGATCTCCGTGGCCCTGACGTACCTGATGTTCCTCGTCATCGGCGCGGTCACGGCCAACCTGTGGGAGGAGACCGTCTGGGGCGGGTTCGTCCAGGGTCGGTTGATGGCCCGGCACGGACTCCTCGTGGGCTCGCTGCTGACCGCCGTGCCCGTCTTCCTGATCCACCTCCCGTTGGCGTTCGAGACCGACGGATGGTCGGGAACCACCTGGCAGAACGTCCTCGTCACCTGGGGCGTGCTCCTCGTCGCGGCGCCCTTCCAGCGCTATCTGATCGGAACGTTGCTCATCGACACCGGTGGCAGCACCCTGGCCGCGGGCCTGATCCACGCCTCGATCAATGCGGCCGGCGCGATGGTCGTCGTTCCCGGCGGCTGGCAGCTCGTTCCCGCCCTGATCCTGCTCACGGCCGGTGTCGTCGTCTACCGTCGTTGGCGCGGGCGCTCGGCCACCGACGGGTATGCCCCCGCCCTCACCCCGGCGTCCGAAGCCGGCCAGCACACCGCTCTCGGAGTGTCACCGTGACCACCGTCGTCGCCGGATCGGTGGCGGGGCCCGTCGCCCCACACCGGCCGGCGACGACGGTCCTGCTGCACCTGGTTCCCGGAGCGCTCGGACTCCTCGGGTACCTCCTCGTGCTGCCTGTGACCGAGGCCCTCGGCCTGCCCTCGGTGGCGGCACTGGCCACGGTAGGTCTCATCGTCGTGCCCGCGGTTCAGGTCGGAGCTCTCCGTATGCGCCGACACCGGCGGCCGCTCGAACCGGTCATCGCCTACCGCGCTCGGCTGTCCGTTCCCCGAACCCTCGCCTGGGCAACGCTCGAGATCGTCCTGGCCGGGGCAGCGTTCGTGCTCATGGCCCCGCTGACGCGGGCCCTGCAGACGTACCTGTTCGCGGGGTGGCCGGACGCGTGGGAGATCCGACTCGGCACGAACGGCCAGTACGGAGACGGCGCCCTCCTGGTCACCGCTGCACTACTTCTGCTCGGCACCGTGATCGTCGCGCCCGTCGTGGAAGAGCTCTACTTCCGCGGGTACCTCCTGCCACGGATGCCGCAGCGCCTCGGCCGGTGGCGAGTTCCGACGCACGTGGTCCTGTTCGCCGCGTACCACCTGTGGTCGCCCTGGCTCATCCCCACCCGAGTCCTCGCCATCCTGCCGCTGGCCTACATCGCCGTCCGAACCCGTGACGTCCGCATCGGCGTCGTCACCCACGTCGTCCTCAACGCCACCGACCTGGTCGCCATCCTCCTGTATCTGCAGGCGGCGCCGCTCAACGGACGCGGGTGACGGGGATGATCGCGGCGGCTGCGGCGAGGGCGCAGACACCCGCGACCGCATACAGCACGCCGTAGCTGCCTCCTCCGACCGCGAGGATGACGGGGGCGATCGCCGGCGCGATCGCGCTGGGTAGGGCGCCGGCGATGTTCAGGACGCCGAGGTCCTTGGCGGCGGTGTCCGGGTCCGGAAGCACGTCGACGACGAGCGCGAGGTCGACGGCCATGTACAGCCCGAACCCGAGGCCGCCGAGGGCCATCCCGACCAGGAAGCCGTTGAAGCTGACGGCTGCGGCGATGACGAACAGGGCCACGCCGTAGATGACGGACGCGGTGACGACGAAGACCTTCCGTCGGCCCGTCCAGTCGGACAGTCGGCCGCCGAGCAGCGAAGCCGCGACGAGCACCACCGACTGGACCAGGGTGCCGAGGAAGACCTGTTGCGGGACGTCGGCTTCGGTGCTGCCGAGATGGTCAAGCAGGTAGTACGCCTGGTAGGTCACCAGGAACGCGTAGGCCAGGACGAACAGGAACCGGCTGGTGAACGCCCACGCGAAGTCCGGGTTCCGGCGGGGGCTCACCCAGAAGGTGCTGGCCAGCTCTCGCACCGACCATGCCGGCCGGTCGCCACGGTCCAGACGACGGTCGGGCAGGGTGACGGCGAAGAGCAGGATGAAGGCCGCGGCGACGGCGCAGGGGACCAGGAACATGGCGACGGTGTTGCCGGTGAACAGCTTGACCAGGAAGGTGCCGACCACCGAGGCGACGGGCAGGCAGACGCCGAGGACCCCTGCCACCATCCCCCGTTGCTCGACCGGCACCTGGTCGGGCAGCACCGCGACCATGGCGGCCAGCAGCGCATTGAAGCCCACCTGGGCCACGCACCATCCGAGCAGGACGACCGGGATGGTGGGCGCGACGGCGACGACCAGAACGCCGAGCGTCCCGCCGACGAGACCGCCCACGATCCACGGACGGCGCATACCCAGAGGCGAGGATGTGCGGTCGCTCAGCTTGCCGCAGAACGGGTTGGTGAACATGGCAACCGCGGCGCCGACGCCGGCGACCAGCGCCAGACTGTTAGGTGCCTGCTCGAGTCCGACCAGGGAGTTCACCTTCAACGCCAGGCTCACCAGTAGCGGCGCAAGGAAGAGCAGGCACGTGCTCATGTAGGCCAACGCGTACAGCGCGACGAACCGCCATCCGACGGCGCGGATCGCGCTCCGGTGTGGCGTCGTCGGACTGGTCGCTGTCATCGCCGCATCCGGTGGTGGTGTTCGGGTCACCAGTCTGGCGCATCCGCCGTCGGTTGCCCGCACTCGACTGCGGGAACCCGGGATCCTCCCGTGCTACACCTGTGGGCGAGCGGCCGAGTCCGGCTCACGAGGGGAGCGGTGTTGGCAAGCCCTGTGCTCGAGACCAAGCTGTTCGTCCCGCGGCTGCGGCGGGGAGCGGTGGCGCGGCCGCGGCTGAGCGAACGCCTACGGCTGGGGAGCGAGGCCAGGCTGACGCTCATCTCTGCCCCCGCAGGCTTCGGCAAGACCACGGTTCTGGCCGAGTGGTTGAGCACCAGAGCCACATCGGATCGGTCCGTGGCGTGGTTGTCGCTGGAGGAGGACGACCAACATCCGGCCTCCTTCTGGACCTACGTGATCACCGCCCTGGGCAGGGTGGTTCCAGGCGGCGGACTCGACTCGCTGGCGCTGCTGACCACAGCGCAGGCGCAGGTTCAGACGGTCGTGGCCACCCTTCTCAACGAGCTCTCCGCCGTGCCAGCCGACATCGATGTGGTGCTCGACGACTACCACCTGGTCGACGGACCGGACATCGGTGCCGGCGTCACGTTCCTGCTCGAGCACCTGCCCCCGAACGTCCATCTCGTCATCAGCACCCGGGCCGACCCCGCGTTGCCGTTGTCGCGGCTGCGCGCTCGCGGCGAGCTCGTCGAGATCCGCGCGGGCGACCTTCGCTTCACGTCCGACGAAGTGGCCGAGTACCTCAATGCCGTGGACGGCCTCAACCTGAACGCCGCTGACATCGCGACCCTGGCGGCGCGCACGGAAGGGTGGGTCGCCGCTCTGCAGCTGGCCGCGCTTTCCATGCAAGGGCATGAAGACGTCCGTGGGTTCATCGCCGGCTTCGCCGGGGACGACCGGTACATCGTCGACTACCTGGTCGAGGAGGTTCTGGGGCACCAACCCGAGCCGGTCCGCGGTTTCCTGACCGCCACCTCCGTCCTGGACCGGCTCACCGGGGAGCTGTGCGACGCCGTCACCGGTCGGTCCGACGGCAGGGCCATGCTCGAGAGGCTGGAGCGGGCCAACCTGTTCCTCGTCCCGCTCGACGGGTCCCGCCGCTGGTACCGCTACCACCACCTGTTCGCCGACGTTCTGCAGACCCACCTGACCGACGAGCAACCCGATGAGGTCCCGTCCCTCCACCGCCGGGCCAGTCGGTGGTACGAGGAGCACGGCGAGACACCGTCAGCGGTGCGGCACGCCCTGGCCGCGGGAGATGTCGACCGCGCGGCCGTCCTCGTCGAGCTCGCCATCCCCGGACTGCAACGAACCCGGCAGGACGGCACCATCCGCGGCTGGGTCGATGTCATCCCCGACGACGTGGTGCGAGTGCGACCGGTGCTCGGGGCCCTGTTCGTCGGAGCGTTGACGTCCGCCGGGGAGTTCGACGATGTCGAGCACCGTCTGGACAGTATCCAGCAGTGGCTGGACACCAGCAGTGCCGCTGACGGTCTCGCTCCTTCAGCCTCGACCGCTTCGACGTCCGTCGCCGACCAGGACCAGCTGGCGCGCCTGCCGGGCGTCGTCCAGCTCTACCGGGCCGCGGTGGCGCTGGATCGCGGTGACGTGGCAGGCGTCGCCCGGCACGCCCGGCGGGCCCAGGATCGGGCGGCTGAGGACGACGACCTCACCCGCGCCAGCGCGTCCGCCCTCTCCGGGTTGGCGTCCTGGGGCGACGGTGACCTCGAGGCCGCAGAGCGTGCCTACTCCGCGTGCGTCGAGGGGCTGCGGCGGGTGGGGCATGTCGCCGACGTCCTCGGCTGTTCGATCGCCCTGGCCGACATCCGCCTGACGCAAGGTCGGGTCAACGATGCACTCGCCACGTACGAATGGGCCCTGCAGCTGGCCGCCGGTCATCCCGCAACGGCGCCGCCCGGAACGGTGCTGCCCGGTACGGCCGACATGTATGTGGGCCTGAGTCAGGTCGCCCTCGAGCGCAACGACCTGGACGCCGCGACCGCGCTCCTCATGTCCAGCCAGCAGCTCGGCGAACGCGCCGGACTCCCGCAGAACCCCTACCGCTGGCGCGTCGCCATGGCCCGGCTGAAGGAAGCCCAAGGGAACCCGCCCGCCGCGCTCGCCCTGCTCGACGAGGCGAACGGCGTGTACACCGGCGACTTCTCGCCCAACGTGCGGCCGGTGCCCGCCATGCGCGCCCGCCTTCTCGCTGCCCACGGGTATGAGGACGAAGCCCTCAGCTGGGCGGCGGACCGAAGCGTCTCCGCCGACGACGACCTGTCCTACCTGCGCGAGTACGAGCACGTGACCCTGGCCCGGATCCTGCTGGCCCGGCATACCGCCGCCGGTGCCGGCGACGACCTGCTCGCGGCCCTCGCCCTACTGGCGCGGCTGCTGGCCGCCGCGGAGGCCGGCGGACGGACGGGCACGGCCATCGAGATCCTCGTCCTCCAGGCCCTCGCCCACCAGGCCGACGGCGACACCCCACGTGCCCTGGCGCACCTCGAGCGTGCCCTGGCTCTGGCCGAACCAGAAGGCTTCGTGCGCCTGTTCGCAGCTGAGGGATCCCCGATGGCCGTCCTGCTCAACACGCTCGCCGCCCGACCTCACGGGAGTCCCTATGTTCGTCGGCTGGCGGCCGCGTGCGCGCAGACCGCCCAGTCCGGAACCTGGTCCGAACCACCGGTGCTGGGCACTGCACGCCGCGAAAGCCTCGTCGAGGCGCTGAGTCCTCGCGAACTCGAGGTCCTGCGGTTGTTGTCCACGGATCTGGACGGTCCCGGTATCGCACGACACCTGGTCGTGTCGCTGAACACCGTGCGCAGCCACACCAAGAGCATCTACACCAAGCTCGGTGTCAACAGCCGTCGAGCAGCCGTCACGCGCGCCGACGAGCTCGGCGTGCTGCCTCGCACCTCGCGACGCTGACCCCACCAGTGGGCCGGCCAGTGGTCGAATCACCATGCCGTCCACCACATGTGGGGATGTCCGCTCACCACCCGCCTTCCTAGGTTTCCCTCATTCCCCGGACCAGCCCCGACATCACGGGAGGGGAACGACCAGCGGGAGGCAGGATGCGCGACACCTCAGCCGGCGGGCACGAACCGGCCCGTTACGAGATCCGTATGCGGGGGCACCTCTCCGCGCGGTGGGCCGCCAGGTTCGACGGGATGAGCCTCAGCACCCATCGGGACGGCACCACGGTGCTACGAGGCCTCGTCCTGGACCAGGCCGCCCTTCACGGTCTCTTGGCCCAGCTCCGCGACACCGGCCTTCCCCTGGTCTCGGTCACCCACCTCGGCACCGCCCCGCAGATCCTCCCTCCACCCACCCCGGCCAACGCCCTGCACGCCACACACCAAGGAGACTGACATGGCTACCACGGCCACCCCCGCGACCACCGCACGCCGCACCCCCGTCGACTGGACGCGCAAGTATGCGTTCGCCACCGGCCTCTTCTACCTCGTCACCTTCGCGGCCTCGATACCTGCCGCGTTCTACTTCCTCAGCCCAGTCCTCAGCGATCCCAGCTACATCGTCAGCGCCGGCGCCGACACCAAAGTGGTCATCGGATGCCTTCTCGACACGGTCAACGCCCTGGCCGGCATCGCCACCGCCGTCGCCTTCTACCCAGTGGCGCGACGCCTGAACGAGTCCCTGGCCATCGGCTTCGTCACCACCCGCATGTTCGAAGCCGTCGTCATCATGGTCGGGGTCATCAGCCTGCTCGCCGTCGTCACGCTGCGACAGGACGGCGTCGGGAGCACCGGAGCGGACCAGGCGTCCCTGCTGACCACCGGCCACGCGCTGGTCGCCATCCGTGACTACACGTTCCAGTTCGGGCCCAACGTCGCTGCGGCCCTGAACGCGCTGATGATCGGCACCATCCTGTTCCGGTCACGGCTCGTCCCGCGGATCATCCCGGCCATGGGCCTCCTCGCGGTGGTGCCACTGCTGGTCGCCGCCGTCGCCACCATCCTCGGGGTCGCCGAGCAGGGCTCCGTCTGGTTCGCTGTGGGAGGCGCGCTGATCTTCGTCTGGGAGCTCTCGCTGGGCGTGTACCTGGTCGTCAAGGGTTTCAAGCCCTCAGCACTGAGCGCCGCCCCGGCGCCCGCCGCCACCTGATCGACCCGCATTGCCGGAGCGACCCATCGGACCAACCGGTGGGTCGCTCCGGTCGTGCCCGTGACCTGTCCTCAGCGTGCGCCCTCCCACCCTCGTCGGGTCAGCGTGAAGGTCACAGCGGGTCTCAGTCATGCGCCGACTCGGCGGGCGCGCAACAGACCAGTCCACCAAGGCCGCCCGCATGGCTGACGCTCAGCGAGCCCACAGGCGAGGTGGAGCCACCGTCGTTAGACCTGGGATCTTCCGGTGAACGCGCGCGAGCACGAAGGAGCAGATGATGGACACTCGGCTGGAGCTGCCCGCACGTGAGAGCGCACCGCGCCGGCGCGGCCTGACGATGGTGATCGACCCCGGCCTGCACACCGGGCGGTTCGCCGACGCCGTCGAGAGCGTCGGCCAGTACGTCGACCTGGTCAAGTTCGGCTGGTGCACGGCGCTGGTCACGCCCGACATCAAGCGGAAGGTCGACATCCTGCATGAGGCCGGGATCGACTTCTACCTCGGCGGCACGCTGTTCGAGCGCTTCGCCATGTCCGGCATGGTCGACGACTGGCGCGCCCTGTGCCGCACGATGGGTGCCACCCACGTCGAGGTCTCGAACGGCACGATCCCGATGTCCAACGCGGAGAAGGCACGCTGGGTCGCTCGGCTCGCGGGCGAGTTCACCGTCGTCAGCGAGGTCGGCTTCAAGGACCAGGGCCGGGCGACGACGATGACGTCGGCCCAGTGGGTCGATGCGATCGGCGAAGACCTCGCCGCCGGCGCGGCCCTGGTGATCACCGAGGCTCGGGAGAGCGGGCGCGGCGGCCTGTGCCTCCCCGACGGCACCCCGCGCGCCGACGTCGTCGACGACGTCCTGGACGGTGGTTTCGATGTCGACCGGCTGTTGTTCGAGGCGCCCACCACGGAGCTGCAGTGCTTCTTCATCAAGCGCCTGGGCGCGTCGGTGAACCTGGGCAACATCCGCGCCGACGACGTGATCGCGCTGGAGACGCTGCGGCTTGGCCTGCGGTCGGACACCATGCTGTGCGAGACGCTCTGATGCGGACCACGCACGACGCCTTCCACCTGGCTATCCCCGTCGCCGACCTCGACGAGGCGCAGGACTTCTACGTGACGGGGCTGGGCTGCAAGCTCGCCCGTCGCTACGACGACCGCATCACGCTGGACTTTTTCGGCGACCAGGTGGTCTGCCACTTGTCAGAGCTCTGGGACCGCGAACCGCAGCTGTACCCGCGCCACTTCGGCGTCACGTTCGCCGACCGCGGCGACTTCGACCGGCTCCTGCGGCTGGCCCGGGCCCGCGGCCTGAAGTTCTTCGCCGAGCCGTTCCGCCGGTTCGATGACCGCGTCGAGGCGCACGACACGTTCGTGCTGGCCGACCCGTCACAGAACCTGCTCGAGTTCAAGCACTACGACGACCCGCGGATGATGTATTAGGGCGCTGCCCAGGAGGCACCGATCGCCGCTGGTGTCTGGTCTCGGGTGGCTATAACCCCACTTCCGCTGTGACGCGTCCGGTGTCGACGGCCTTCTTGAGTGCGGCGTAGTCGGCCTCGTTCTGGTCGGCGTACCGTTCGGCGAACGCCGCAATGGCTTGGTCGAAGCGGTCGTTGCTGCCCAGATATCCGGCGATCGCTGCCGCGTCCCCTGATCGCGCGTGAGCACGGGCCAGCGTCCAGCCACACAGCTTCGCGTAGATGGTCAGCACCGATGGCTCCATGAGGTCGACGAGGGCCGATCCCTTGCCGTCCCAGAGCTGGCGGATGTAGAAGTCGCGGCTGACTCCGTCGACGCCATCGGTTCGGAGCCAGCCGAGCATCACGTCGCTGGCCGCCTGCATCAGCCGCTGTCCGGCAACCACCCGCTGGCCGTGGTTGGCGTGCTTGCTCTTCCCCAGGTACGGCTCGAGGACTGACGCCTGCGCCTCCTTGGCCTGGAGGAACAACGGGTCTTCGTTGTCTCGGCCGAGCATCAGCACGATCCAGGC
>Ga0164304_10000274_pt1 | contig 13546 bp, 14 predicted proteins | sample Whisoiple_217_MG_FD_110216 | JGI IMG/M metagenome (GOLD analysis project Ga0164304, IMG submission 110216) | Soil microbial communities amended with pyrogenic organic matter from upstate New York, USA - Whitman soil sample_217_MG | ecosystem: Environmental > Terrestrial > Soil > Agricultural...
CTGAGATAGTTGAAATAAAAGTTTCATGCCGCCGATCAAGCAAATTCTGACCAAAGTCAGCTCGCTCAACGGCGCCCAACGAAGACTGGGACATTACCTGCAAAACGACAGCACCGCACTGCTGTACGCCAATGTCAACGAGCTCGCCAGGGCCGTCGGGGTGAGTAATGCGACCGTCGTGCGCTTCGCCAAGAGTCTCGGGTATAAAGGGTTTCCCGAATTCAAGCGGGATATTCAGCGCGAGATGCGCCGCAAGCTGCGCGCCGCGGACCGTATGGAAGAAACCTTTGCGCAATTGCGCGGCGAGGAAAATATTCTGGCGAAACTCATTAATCGGGACATCCAACTACTGCAGGAGACGGTCCGAGCCGTGTCCTATCCCGATTTTCACAAAGCGGTCGAGTTGATTCTGCGCGCGCGCAAAGTATTTTTAATCGGGCTCAACGCATCCATGGCGCTCGCCTACTTGCTTCACTTCCGCCTCGTCCGGGTCAAAAAGGACGCGCACTGGATTTTTTTGACCGGTGGAACTTCGCTCCTGGAGCAGTTATCTTTCATGCAATTGGATGATGTGCTGATCGCTATCGATTTTTTACAAGCTCCGCGCGAGATTCAGACTGCCCTTCAGCACGCAAAAAAGATCAGCGCTTCGATCCTGGGCATCACCGATTTTCCCAGTTCGCCAATTGCCAAGTCGGCGCACGTCTGCCTTTACGCCAAGCGCGGCTTGCATACTACCGTGAATTCCTTGACACCGGCATTTTCGCTCGTCAACGCGTTGGCGATCGCCGTGGGTTGGGCGAAACAGTCAGACTCCATCAAGGCCTTGACGGACCTCGATCTATTATTGGAACAACGCGGGCCATAATCGCCCGCCCATCAAAGAGGAGAAAATTATGGCCACAAAATTGAAATTCGGATTACTGCTGCCGCACTTTTGCGAGTACGCGTCGACCGAGCTTTGCGTCGAAGGCGCAAAAAAAGCCGAAGCCTATGGTTTCGATTCCGTATGGGTGAGAGATCATTTGGTCTTTGAACCGCACGGCATGGAGGGCGAAGATAACACCCATATCGAGGGGTTGCTGATCCTCGCGGCGATTGCGGCGGTTTGTAAGAAGCTGACCCTCGGCACCGGCACCGTCATCGCTCATCGCCATCCGATTCATCTCGCGCAGTCCATGGCGGGACTAAGCACGATCTGCGAAAACCTGATCATGGGTCTCGGCCTCGGCACTTTTCCCCATGAGTTCGAAGCGGCGGGCTACAAAAAAGTAACCTTGCAGGATCGCGCCAACATGGCAAAAATCAATGCTGAGTTGTGCCGCCGTTTCTGGGCTGGAGAAAAGATCAGCTACAAAGACGACTATTACGATTTCAAAGACGTTGAGCTCAAACCGACGCCGAAGAAACCGATTCCCATCTGGTACGGCGGCGGCACGCCGGCTTCGGTTCGCCGCGCGGCAGATTACTGCGACGGTTGGATGCCCGGCCGCATTCCTACGGCGACGTTTAACAAGATGGTCAAGTACCTCGAAGAGCAGTGCAAGCTGGCCGGACGGCCAATGGTCACCACGGGCGCGATCCCGATCACCAGCATCGATAAGAACAGAGATGTCGCGCTCAGCAAGGTTAACGTCAAGGGTCTGATCAACGAGGGCAACACTCCGGCTAAAAAAACCTGGGTGCGTCCGGCATCGGGGACGTTCTCAACGGTCGCCGACATCGAAGGGCTGCTCATGGCGGGCACACCAGCCGACGTCGCTCGCGACACCAAACGCTATGAAGAAGCCGGTCTTAATCATATCGTTTTCGATCTACGCTTCCGTTACGCCGATTGGTATCAGCAGGTCGATTTTTTGGGTCAAGAAGTTCTGCCGGCGGTGCGCGCGTAGGACTTGTTCCACCCGTTCGACGTTCAAACCGTTTTGGACAATCTGGCTTCCACGGCTTGAACGGTTTGGACTGAGCTGAGCGCTTGGACGAATTAAGTGATTGAACCCTATTGGAGTTGTTATGCGACCCGAAAAAGTTAGTTTTTACAGCGAAGGCATCAAGTTAGCGGGCGTGCTCTATCTGCCCGACTCGGAGCAGGCAAAACCATACCCCGGCATCGTTCAAGGCCCTGGCTTCCTCGGCCTCAAGGACGCTAAACATTACATCATGATGTTCGAAAAGCTCTGCGCCGTTGGATACGCTTGTCTGTGCTTCGACTACCGCGGTTGGGGGGACAGCGAAGGCGAACAGCGCGGCTGGGTGATGCCGAAGTGGCAGGCGGAAGACATCCGGAGTGCCCTTAGCTATCTCGAAACCCGGCCGGAAATCGATGCGGATCGGCTCGCCACCTATGGTTCCGGCGGGACCGGCGGCGGCAACGCCGTTTACGTCGCGGCGATCGACTCTCGCGTCAAATGCTGCGTCAGTTATCTCGGTGTCAGCAGCGGGCGCGAGTGGCTCCATTCAATGAGACGCGAATACGAATGGGTCGATTACCTGAAGAGCATTGAAGCCGACCGTAAGCAGCGCGCGCTCACTGGAAAGGGCGCCATCGTCAGCGCCCGTGAAGGCGGCATCATGGTGCAAACCCCGGAACGCCAGACGACGACGATTAAAAAAGACGTTGCGGACAAAATTCCCGATGCCATGCCGCTCGCTTGCGCCGAAGCGATCTTGGAATACAGTCCCATCGATGTCGTGCACAAGATCTCGCCCCGCGGCGCGCTGTTCATTGCGGTCGAAGGCGATGCGGTGACGCCTGAACAACAGTCGTTTGATTTGTATCGGAAGGCGGGCGAGCCGAAGAAGCTGGTTTTGTATAAAAAGACCACGCATTACGGGATCTACAACGATTATTTCGAAGATGTCGCAGCCAATGTAATCGACTGGTACGATCGTCATTTGAAGTACCATAGGGTGGAAGTGACGGAAAAACATTAATGCGGCTTTGCCCAGAGGGGGTTGAAAATTCGCTGTTCGTCCCGTCGTCATTCCCGCGAAAGCAGGAATCCGGCCCTCCTCTTCTCCTGGATTCCGGCTCGCGCTACCCCGGACTAGATCCGGGGTTGGCCGGAGTGACGCCAAGAAAATTCAAGATATGAGGAGCCAATCATGAACAAAATTTCCTTCGGAGTGAGAGTGCCGAATTCCGGTCCGCTATCGACCATCGAAAACATCGTCGGCGCCGCGAAAGCGGCAGAAGACATGAACTTCGACGCGATCTGGGTGCACGATCACGTGGTCTGGAGCTCCGAAATGCACCGACACCACATCTCTTCCGGCGCCTTCGAAGCGATTACCGATACGCAAGAGGCAAATTTTTTCGAAGCCACCACGACCCTGTCATACCTCGCCGCAGAGACCAAAAAGATCGTTCTCGGCGTCGCGTGCTTGGTCATGCCCTGCCGCAATCCGGTCTATGCCGCCAAGCAGTATTCAACCCTCGATCATCTCGCGCAGGGACGTTTGCTCGTCGGCGTTGGCTTGGGCTCGAAGGCGACGCGCGAGTCCGACGAGTTCGGCGTCTTCGGTGTCCCCTACGAACGGCGCGGTGATCGCACGGACGAATACATCGAGGCGATGAAAGCAATTTGGACCCAACCGATCGCTTCCTACAAAGGGGAGTTCATTCAATTCAAAGACGCCGAGGTTTACCCAAAGCCGTTTCAGAAACCCCATCCCCCGGTTTGGGTCGGCGGCTGGATGAAACTAGCCGCCAAGCGCGCCGGCAAATATGGTGAAGGCTGGATTCCCGGCTGGCTATCGCCGAAAGAAATGAAAGTGGGCTGCGATATTCTCGCTCAGGCAGCGCGAGAAAAAGGCCGGGATCCATCCAAAATTACGATTGGGGTGGAAAAACTTGCGACCATCGCGAAGACGCGCGAAGAAGGCCTCAATCTCGCCATGCCGACTCTCAAGACTAGCAGCGAGAGCTATGAGCGGGATATCGATAGCATGCAATTCGCGCTGGACCGTCACATTTTCGGTTCCATCGATGACGTGCGCCGGCGCGTCGATGAGTTTATCGAAAGCGGCGTGCAGCATTTTGAGCTGAAGATTATTTACCCGACAATGGATAGCTTGCACCGGCAGATGGAGCTCTGGGCGGAAAACATTTTACCGCGATACAACTAAAAATGGAGTGTTGGAGTAATGCAGTAATGGAAGATGCGCTGATTCCAAAAAACCATCACTCCATTACTCCATCATTCCGCCACTCCAATTAGAATCATGAAACTGTCATTTCGATTAAACGGAAAAGCGATTGCGCTTGAATGCGAGCCCGCCGATACTCTCGCCGAAGTTCTGCGCAATACGCTCAATCTCAACGGCACCAAAGTTTCGTGTGAAGTGCAGGTTTGCGGTGCTTGTACCGTGCTCGTCGAGGGCGTCCCGGTGAGCGCCTGCACTTATCTCGCTTACGAAGCGCGCGATAAGAACGTCACGACTATCGAAGGGTTAGAAAAGTCAGACGGTACACTGCACCCGTTGCAGCAAGCGTTCATTGACGAATTTGCCTTCCAATGCGGCTATTGCACACCCGGAATGATTATGTCAGCCAAGGCGCTGCTCGATGAGAATCCCAAGCCTACGCGCGATGAAATCATCCATCACATGGACGGCAATATTTGTCGCTGCACCGGCTACGTGCCGATTGTCGCCGCCATCGAGCGCGCCGCCGAGGCGATCGCTAAGGAGTCGAAGAAGTGAGCGCCGAGAAGAAGACCGATTTTCAGGTGGTCAATCATTCACTGCCGCGTCGCGACGGCAGGGTCAAAGTAACCGGCAAAGCGCAATACGTCGCCGATCTGAAACTCATCGGCATGGCTTACGCCAAGGTACTGCGCAGCCCCTATGCGCACGCGAAGATTCTTTCCATCGACAAGTCTCGCGCCGAGGCTCATCCCGGCGTGCATTGTGTGGTTACCGGTTTCGATCTCGACGGCATCAATCCCTACTATGGCCATGCCGTCAAAGATCATCCACTTCTCGCCATCGACAAAGTTCGCTATGCGGGCGAGTCGGTCGCCGCGGTCGTCGCCGTCGACGAGCGAACTGCCTTTGAAGCGCTGGAGTTGATCGAAGTCAAATACGAAGAGCTGAAAGCGATCTTCACGCCGCAGGAAGCGGCGGCGAAAGACGCGCCGCTGCTGCACCAACGCCAGTTTGAAGCGGGCGCGCTCCGTGGCTTCGAGGGCGATGTCACCGCTGGCAAAGGGTCAAACATTTGCCAAAGCCATAAAATCCAGTGGGGCGACGTCGATAAAGCCTTCAAAGAAGCCGCGGCGGTAATCGAAGGCGAATATTATTTTCCTATGACTTATGCCTATGCCATGGAACCCTATGTCGCCATCGCCGATGTCAACTATCAGGAGGTGACGATCTATTCATCGGCGCAGCATCCGTTCATGGTGCGTCACGACCTGAAATCGGTTTTCAATCTGCCTGTCAGCTCCGTTCGATTGATCGTGCCGTTTGTCGGCGGCGGTTACGGCAGCAAATCGTACACGAAAATCGAGCCGCTGGTCGCGGCCTGTTCGTGGAAAGCGAAGCGACCGGTAAAGCTCCAGCTGACGGTCGAAGAAGCGATGCTCACCACACGGAGCGACGACGCGTATACCTGGATGCGCACCGCCGTCGACGCCAATGGCAAGATTATCGCGCGCCAGGCAAAAATCATGATGAATACCGGCGCCTATGCCGAGAACAGTCCGCTCGTGGTCGAGAAATCGACCAACCGTTGCGTGGGGCCCTACGCCATTGCCAACGTGCTGATCGAAAACTCGTCCTACTACACGAATACGGTACCGGCCAGCTCCTATCGCGGCTTTGGCTGCGCTCAAGTGACCTTGCCGGGTGAATCGCAGATCGATGAGCTCGCCGCCAAAATCGGCAAGGATCCATACGAGTTTCGCTTGGCCAACGCGGCAAAGCCCGGCGAAGAATTTTTCCCAGGGATGCGGCCCTTTGACGGAACCCTCAAAGAGGATCTGGAGACCGCGGCAAAAGCGGTCGGATGGGGCAAGCCGCTAGAGAAAAATCATGGCCGCACGGTTGCGGTTTCCGGCAGCGACGCGGGTGCTTATCCGCTGACCTCGACTGCGATTCGCGTGCATGCCGACGGTTCTGTGACGATCATGACCGGAAGCACCGAATTGGGGCAGGGCAGCCACACCGTGCTGCCTCAGATCGCCGCCGAAGAGCTCGGCGTGCCCTTCGAAAAAGTCCGCGTGGTCTCGTCGGATACCGCGATCACCCCCTACGATCGTTCCACGGGCGCGAGCCGCACGACGACTTTGATGGGCAGCGCGGTACTCGAAGCGAGTCGGGATGCGATCCAGCAAATGGTGGTGATGGCAGCCGACGTGTTGAAGGTGAAACCCGAACAGATCCAAGCGGTCCGTGGGGGCGTGCGTTGCGGCGAAGCGCAATTGAGCTGGTCGGAAGTCATTTGCAAATTCTACGCGCTGCCCGATGGGGAAGTGATCGGGCGCGCCTACATTCGTAAATCCGGCAAGTTTTCCGCTCTGCCGGTATTCTGGGAAGCCGCCGCGACCGGCTGTGAAATCTCCGTCGACGAGGAGACCGGCAAAATCAGCATGGAGAAACTGGCCACCGTCGGCGACGTCGGTCTCGCGATCAACCCGGCGCTCGCCGAGGGTCAGGACATCGGCGCCGCGACGATGGGGATGGGAATCGGACTCTTTGAAGAGCTGATCTACGAAGGCTCACAGCTCGTCAACGGATCCATTTTGGACTATCGTTTGCCGCGCTTTTCCGATCTACCCAAGCAAGTCGAGCTACATCTGGTTCAGAATCAAGACGGTGTCGGCCCCTATGGAGCAAAAGGCGGCGGCGAAGCTTCTTTGAATTCGATGGCCGCAAACATCGCGAACGCCGTTGACCAAGCCGTCGGCGTGCGCATCCGCCAGGCGCCGCTTACGCCTGAACGTGTCTGGCGCGCGCTGAAAGAAAAAAAATCGAACACGCCCGATCGAGGATAAGCGATCGAGATTGTGGCCAGCTCTATTTCCGAACAATCCAAAATCTAAAATCTGAAATCGCAAATCGTTATGATGCCTTTACGAAAATTCACCATCCATCAGCCGAAGACGGTCGCGGAAGCATCCGAGATGCTCGCCGAATTCGGCGACAACGGCAGGTTTTACGCGGGTGGCACCGAGCTTTTGTTGGCGATGAAGCATGACCTGCTGCGCTACCAGCACCTCGTGGACGTCAAGACGATTCCTGAGCTGAACAAGATCGAGTTGAAAAACGGGGCGCTAATGATCGGCAGCACTGCGACTCATCGTAGTATCGAACGGTCTGCCATTGTTAGACAAAATTTGCCGGTGTTCGCTGAGATGGAAACGCACGTTGCCAACGTACGCGTGCGCGCGAGCGGAACCTTGGGCGGCAATCTCTGTTTTGCCGAGCCACACTCCGATCCCGCAACCTTGCTCGTCGCTCTCGGCGCCAAGGCTCAAATCCAGGGAAAATCCAGCTCGAAAACTATCGGCATCGAACGACTCATCACCGGTTCCTACGAAACCTCGCTAGCCGCGGACGAAATTTTGGCGAGTATCGAGATTCCGGTCTTGTCGAAGACTCAGCGCGCTGCTTACCTCAAATTCCAACTCAAAGAACGTCCAACCCTAGGCCTAGCGTTGGTGCTCGACGTGGAAGGTGACCATATTAAAAAATCGACTGCGGTGGTTGGCAGTGTTAGCGCTTTGCCGACACAATCTCAAAATGCCAATCAACTCCTGATCGGCTCCCGAGCAGAAGTTGAAAAGCATTTGGCGGACGCGGGAGAAGCCCTTGCAGAGGCCGCTGACCCCGTCGACGATCTTGAAGGCAGCGCCGACTATAAACGTCACCTAATCGGCGTTTTCTTGCGAAGAGCATTCCTCAAAGCGTTTTCTTAGTCCTGCACTGTAATCACGAGATTCACACCTAGGCGATTACCCTCCGTCCGAGATGGACTTCCTCGGCACCAAGAAAATTATCAACGGCCTAAATGTTCGAGAATGGCGCCTGTTGATTACTTTTGGCCGCTTTTCGTTCACTCAGGTATACCGCTGTGGATCAGAATGTCCGTTGCACCGGAAACCGATCGATGATTAATATCAGCCACTCCTCGCTCGAACGCCAATGCTTTTCCCGAAGGTGATCATATGGATATGCTCGGGGAATTTGCTGGCCGCATGTTTCTGCGTCTCAAGCCCATCATCGACTGGTCCTTGAATCACTGGGCCGTCACAGTCGCGGTCCTCGCGATCATGATTTATGGAGCGGGCAAGCACCGCACGCTGCATCATCATCGGTTATTACGGCGCTGATATCCAATTTTTCCTCGGGCCTCATGAGTTCGCGAGGTTTAACGGCTGAGAATGTTGAACTGCTCGCGAGATCTGCGCTAGTGTCACTGGTTCACTTTACTTGATCGATGTCGTCCGATTTCTTACCGTCGTTTTAAGGAGCACAAATGGCTGGTGAAAAAACCGTCAGTGACATCACATTTCGAATTCGGCATACGATGATGCTGGTCAGCGATCTTGACCGGAGCATGGATTTCTACACCCGGCTATTGGGGATGGATGTGCAGCGCATTCGCCCAAATCCCGACAAGAGCGAACGCGTCGGTTACGTGGGTTACGGTAGCGAAGACGAATACCCAGGTTTGGAATTGATCGAGACCGGTGGCCCGGCGCGCGTTAAAGAAATGCCGAAATGGCACGGCCACGTTGCCATCTTTGTTTCCGATCTTTACAAGCTAAGCGCAAAATTGAAAGCTGAAGGAGTGAAGTTCACCCTGGGCCCGGAACCCAATCGGCCCGGCAGCCAAGATCATGTCGCATTTATTCAAGATCCGGATGGGTATACCCTCGAACTCACCGAGCGACATGCGAAGAGCGGCCCGCCAGTGAAAATCACGTAAGCGGCAGCATTCTCCTGTTCGGAAACTCCACGAAATCTGCGCTCGCCTATTTCGTCCAATGCGTTTAGATACTCAGTCACTTTGGACTAAATTCCTCGATCGATGATTTGCGCTACTCCGGACACGATGAATAGAGCGCCCATGAGAGCGACCAAATCTTCGACCAACGCGACGTAGAGGTCCCGAACAGCCAAGGTTTTCACCAGTCGTGTTCGCGCTTGATATCCCGCGAAACAACCGATGACCGCGCCGACTGCGCCAAGCAAGATCCCTTGGCCGAGATTGGCCGTAATGCAAGCTCCCGCGAAACCACCGGTCACAATGCGTGCGATCAGGCCCGGAGGAGCAGTGCGGCTCGGAGTTTGGGGTAACTTATCAGCCACGAGTTCCCCGATCGCCAGCAAGGTGAGGATGATTACCGACGGCAGAGCGCCGATCAGCGAGAGCGGATGATCGATTTTGAGCCAGCCCAAGTGCACTGCCCATGCTGTCACGGCGGGTGTCATAAGAGAACGTAGCCCGCTAATCAATCCCAGGCTAAAAGCCGCCATCAGCGTTATCACACATCACCCTCCACTCGCAGTGACGAAAACGTCGCCCGCCGATGCGCCAGTGAAAACAGCCGGTGCCGTTCAATTCTCTTTCAAGGCATGCGCGATCACCGCTGTATCCGTGAAAGCGCGCAATCGTTGGAGATAACCGTGACGGACGGTCCACACGTGAGCGAAAGGCACATCGACCGGCACTGCAGCCTTTCGTGTTTTCCCTTGGATACGACCAAGCGCTACGACGTTTTCGCCGCCGGTGATGAACTCCTCCGCTGTAAAATGCACATCCAGAGCGGCATAGAAGCTCGTGAGAAAGCGCTCGAGCACGTCCTGAAGGCCTTCGAAGTGGCCGCAACCGACCGGCATGCCCTCAGGAAGATCGTAAACAACGTGCGGGGCTTGGATGCCGCGCAGCGCCTCTCGATGCCCCGGCACGGTCGCTTCATAGAAAGCGCGCACGAGTTTCTCATTTTCCGATTCGCTCATCGTGTTCTCCTTTTTAGTATTCCGCGAACGCTTCGTCCGGATAGCAATACAGCCACCGCTCATCAGGCTCCGCCGAGGCGATCACCGGATGCTTCGATGCGCGCGCGTGTTTGGTTGCGTGGCGATTCGGCGAATCGTCGCAGCAGCGGGTCGCGCCGCATTCCTGACAGATGCGCAGGTGAAGCCATTCAGAACCGACTTTCACGCACTCTTCGCACTCGTGGCGTTTGGCGTGTTTGACGATAGTAATCTTTCGGATGTGAGCACAGCCATCGTCAGCCATTAACGGACTCCCTATTCGGTCAAGACTTTGTGCACAAACGATATTGCTATCGAACCCTCGCCCACGGCGGAGGCTACACGCTTGACGTTTCCGCTGCGCACATCGCCGACGGCAAAAACACCGGCGAGACTGGTTTCAAGGAGGTGCGGATGTCGCGCGAGCCGCCACCGTGCCAGAGTCAAATCCTCCTGCGACAGATCCGGTCCGGTCTTGATGAATCCTTTGTCGTCGAGAGCGAGGCAATTCTCTAGCCATTGAGTTGTCGGGACGGCTCCGGTCATCACGAAGACGTGGCGGATATCGCGGCTCTCGATTTGGCCTGTGTTGTCGTCGCGCCAGCGCAGGCGCTCCAGATGATTGTCGCCCTCGCAGCCCACGATTTCGGTGTTGGTCCTGAGACTAATGGCCGAATTCTGTTCAATCCGTCGAATCAAATAACGCGACATACTGTCGGCCAGCTTTCCGCGCACCAGCATGTGTACTCGCTTCGCCGTTTGCGCGAGAAACACCGCCGCCTGCCCGGCTGAATTTCCGCCACCGACCACTACGACTTCTTCGTCCCGACATAACTGCGCTTCCATAAAAGTCGCGCCGTAATAGACGCCTACGCCTTTGAACTCGGCCAACCTTTCGATTTTGGGTACTCGGTACTCCGCGCCCGTGGCGATGATGATCGCTCGCGCGAGCACGCGCGTGCCGTCGTCCATCTCGATTGCATACGGCTTGTTATCGCACACAAGCCGTTGGGCGCTGCCCGCAACGATCATCTGCGCGCCGAATTTGCGCGCCTGGGTGTAAGCCCGGCCCGCGAGCGCCTGGCCGGAAATGCCCGTCGGAAAGCCGAGATAGTTTTCGATTTTAGAACTCGAGCCTGCCTGCCCTCCGGGAGAGTTAGTCTCCAGCACCAAAGTATCGAGACCTTCTGAAGCAGCATAGACAGCAGCCGCGAGTCCGGCGGGCCCGGCTCCCACGATCACCACATCACGCGTTTGGCTTCCATCGAGCACTGTGTTGAAGCCGAGACATTCCGCAATCTTTCGATTATCGGGATTGCGCAGCACCAACTCGCCGCGGCAAATCACTACCGGCACATCGCCTGGCATGACATGGAAACGGTCGAGAAACTCCTGGACGGCGGAATCGCGATCGAGATCGATGTAAGAGTACGGATGGCCGTTGCGCGTTAGAAACTCTTTAACTCGCAACGTTTCAGAGCAAAAACTCGATCCCAAGAGCACTACATCGCCGAGTCCGCGAGCAATCAGCTCAACACGCCGCAGGATGAACGCGCGCATGATCAGCTCGCTCGCTTCGCTGTCGGTCTGGACGAGCGCCAACAACTGTTCGCGGCTCAATTCAATCGCCTCGCCCGCTTGGACAACACGCGACCGGAGCAGCGCGGGTCGTCCCGAAAGCATGTTGACCTCGCCGGTGAACTGACCCGGCCCATGCAGCGCGACGAGCACATCGGCGCCGCTCGATGGCCTGACCACCTCAACTCGGCCGCGGGTGATCACGAAGAACGGCACGATTTGCGCTCCCGCTTCTACCAGCACTTCTCCGGAGCTTATCGAACGCCGCCTCCCGCGCTCAGCGACTCGTTCGATCTGAGCAGGCGTGAGTGTCGGAAACATTCTCTCGACACCGGAGGAAAGTGTCAGCGGGTTCAGCGGAACTATCTGGCCCGTGGCTTGATCTGCCATCGTCATGTACTTCTCAATCAATGGTTCATCGTAAGCACCGCGCGAAATCTCGCCTTGCCGCTCATCATGTGGTCATAAGCTTCCGCCGCGCGCTCCAAAGGAAAGACTTCATTCATAGACCGCACGCCGCTTTGAGCGCTGAATGAGAGCGTATCCTGCGAATCGATGGAGCTGCCGGACGGCCAGCCCAGGATCGAGCGGCGTCCCATGAGCAGCGGTATCCCTGGGACTTGAAGCGGCTCAGCAGCCGCCCCCAGGATGATCAATTTCCCGTTGACCCCAAGACCGCCTAAGACCGCGCTCATGGCCTTACCGCTAGTCGCGGTGGCAAGGATGACTTTCGCGCCGCCCAACTTGACCAACTCGGCCGCGGCGTCTTGATTGTTCGTGTCTATGTAAGAAGTTGCACCGAGTTTTTTCGCGAGCGGTTCCTTGTCCTTGCCGCGAGCGATCGCGACGGTTTTGAAGCCCATCTTCGCTGCGAACTGAATTCCCAAATGGCCGAGCCCGCCAATCCCGAGAATAGCCACAAGATCACCAGGCCGCGCTCCGCTGTGGCGCAGCGGATTGAAAGTCGTCACGCCCGCGCACATGAGCGGCGCGGCGTCGATTGGTGAAAGACCATCGGGAATCAGCGCCAGCGCGCCGGCGGGCGCGATCATGTATTCCGCATAACCGCCGTCGTAGCTGATACCCGGAATTTGGAACGCAACCTGGCAGGTGACAAAATCACCGCGGCGGCAAGAATCACAGTAACCGCAGTGCCCGCCGTGCCAGCCGACGCCAACCCGCTGGCCCTTTGCCCATCCGGCGACGGCTGCGCCTAGTGCATCGATGACGCCAGCGATCTCATGTCCCGGCACTCGCGGATATTGAATGCCAGGCCACAGCCCTTCTTTCGTCATGGCGTCGCTGTGACAAATACCGCAAGCTTCAATCTTGACGCGCACCTGTCCCGCGGCTGGCTCGGGAATTTCCCGCTCGACAATGTCTAATGGACCTGTCGGCCGAGTGACTTGTACAGCACGCATTTTCATATCGCCCCTCCTTAAATGTGTTCCGATGTCACACAACTTATCAATGCGTCAGGTTGTTTCTTTAGGATTTTCTTCGAGCACCCAATGTGACGGCCGATCATTCCACTTCTTTGCCGTGATCGCCCGGGCGTTCTTACGTTTGATCATGATGACTCTCTGTTCTCGTCGATCTCTTATGACGTCTCGCGAAAGAGCCACGTTAACGGAAATGATCTCGTCTTAGATTCCATACGGATTCTCGCCGTGTTGACGGATGCCAGTGCTGGTCTTTGTCATCTCATAAGGAAGGTGGCCTAACCAAAGGGTGGCCTATTACGTAGTGCATCAAGAATTCAAGGCCGATGAGGGTCAAAGACGCGGCTGCCAAGCCGGCCGCAAGCCGAACCTGCCGCCTTTCCTGGAGTGTCATCTCAAGGCACGAGCGACGGGCTATGCAGTCGCGGCGCATGCGGCGTTGACGCTCGAGTGAGACCAGGACGATTGAAGCAATCAATGTCGATACCGTGAGGAGGGGCACGCGGGCGGGACTGCTGTCCAACCAGTGTGCGAGCGCA
>Ga0164304_10000275_pt1 | contig 13539 bp, 11 predicted proteins | sample Whisoiple_217_MG_FD_110216 | JGI IMG/M metagenome (GOLD analysis project Ga0164304, IMG submission 110216) | Soil microbial communities amended with pyrogenic organic matter from upstate New York, USA - Whitman soil sample_217_MG | ecosystem: Environmental > Terrestrial > Soil > Agricultural...
CAGAGGAATCCCCATAGATTCTAATAACGTGACTCTGGTAAGGGAAATGGAGAGACAGACTAGTGATAGTCAGTATTATATCAATGGTAAAAAGGTACTAAAAACGACAATGATGGATTTATTGGAAATTGTAGTTGCCACACCAAATAAACTCAATATTGTTCAACAAGGTATGATAACTCGTATTTCGGAATTAAACTCAGAAGAGCGTAAGACAATTATCGAAGATATTGTAGGGCTTTCGTATTTCGATGAAAAGAAAGCAGAATCTTTGAAGCAATTAGAGGAGTCTGATCGTCGGCTTGAAATTGCTCTTGCAAAAATGGGAGAGATTAGAAATAGAATTGATGAATTAGAAGAGGAAAGAAATGATCAGTTAAGATATAGACAACTAGAATCAGACCTGAAGAGATTCCAAGCGATCATGATATCCAACACTATAAGATCAATAAGAAATAAACTAGAATCTCAAAATGCCTCTTTAAATACTAGTGATCTAAACCTATCGGGCTTATCTAAAGAAATGGAGGAAATAAATTCAAATATTGAAAAGCTAGATTCTGAAAAGATAAAATTTATTCAAGAGGTGGATGTATCAAATAAGAACAAAGCACAAATTGGAACTAGGATAACAACTATCGTATATGAATCCGAAAGGATGAAAGCAATGTTGAAAGAGTCAGATCAGCGTATCCTAGATATTGAAAAACTAATTCCTACACTAGATATTGAAAAACAACATCTCAATCAAAAATTAGGAAATTTGCATTCACAAAGTGAACAGAATGAGATCATTATTAATGAAAAATCAAATAAGGTTTTATCTTTAAAAACTGAATTAGAGAACATCAATATTCGCCTAGACAACTTGACTATTAAACATACACAAAATACAAAATTGAAAGAAAGACTCGAGGAACGCTATAAACGACTATTTATAATTAAGAATACTATTGATATTTCAATAGCAAGGCTGGAGGAAAAGATAAAAATAACTCTTGAGAGAGTTCAAGTTAATGATTCAAAGATATTTTCTTTGAAAAACCAAATTGATAATAGTAATATCTTGCTTTCTGATCTTAGAAATATAGAAGACTCAGAAAAGTCTAATTTAGACAAATTATATAAGCAAATTAACAAATATGAAGAAAGAAAAAATAATCTTGAAAATGAACTGACAAATTCCTCTAATCTTTTTTCAAAAGCAGACAATTTGGCTACACAATACGAAACAAGAGTTACTGTTGTTAGGAATTTTATGAACGAAGACCTTGCCATTGCAGAATTAATGAAATGCCCTGAAAAATTTGGAATTAAAGGATTAGTACATAATGTGATAAGTTGGGATAAACGTTACGAACGGCCATTATTTGCAGCAGGATCAGAATGGATGAAAGCATTTATAGTTAATGATGTAAAATCCATGATTTTGATTGCAGAGTATGCAAAATTGGAGAAATTACCAAATATGAAAATTATTTCTTTAGATATAGCTAGCCATGCAAAGAGATTTGCTATTCCAGATGACGTCAATATAATTGGCAATCTGGCTGACTTTGTAAATTCAGATTTTGAGAAATTACCATATCTTCTATTTGGTAATACTTTCCTCGTAAAGACCCCTACGGATGCCTATATGTTGGCAAAAAAGGGGTACAGGGCAGTATCTGTTGGCGGCGAACTTTTTGAACCTCTAGCGGGATCGATGTCACTAGATTTCGGATCTAAAATTTCCGACTTGACAAGAACTATTCTTCTTAGTGATTCTGTCAGTAATTTTAGAGACTCTATTATTCTTTTAAAGACTCTAATTAATAATAAGACATCTGATCTCAAAGAGATCAGCTTAAAAATCAAACACTCCGAATCAGAGAAAATGAAAATAGAAACTAAAATCAGCAATGTATCTAACCAAATGTTTACTATACTTAAGTCTGTAGATCAGGCAGAAAAAATAATGCACCAACTTATTGCGGAGGACGCATTTGCTCAATCGGAGGCTAATTCCTTAAGACTTGACTTGGAGAAATGTCACAAACGTATGTCAGTATTAATGCCTGCTATTAAAAGAGTTATGGATGCAATAAGTAGTTATGATGTTGAGGACAGAAATGAATTAACTCAAATGAGTATGCAAAAGAACCAGATTTTAAAATCCATAGAAGGGATAGATTTCGAAGTGCGTCAGACTACTACCTCTTTAGTAAAATTGAATAGCGAAGTTGAACTTTCTGTGGATCGAATTAAATCTATAGATTGTGAAAAGGAACAATTACAAAATGAACTAATACAAAGACGTGGTAAAGCAAATGAATTGCACATCAAATTAGACTCAATTGAAGCAGAGCTTATGTTATTACGAGATCAAGAACAAAAGATAATAGATTCTGCAGGAACCTCGTATTCCGTTCTACAACAATATGAACAAAAAATAAAACTCCTAACAGAAAAAGAGAGAATCCTTTCTAGGTCATATAATGCTATTGAAAGAGAAGCTGCTATTCTTAGGAAAGACATTTCAGATCTTGCATCTAGGGAATCGCGTTATTTTAATGATCTAAATTCCTTAGGGTATGATGATCTACTAGAAGAGTTTGATATTGACGCAGTTAATAAGGAATTGACTAATGAATATGAAGCTATGAAGAGTAGAATTAATTTACGTGCATCTGAAAGCTATGATCAACTCATTGAAGGCTATCGGAGTATGTCCTCTAGAAAGAATGAATTGGAAACGGAACGCAACTCAATTGTTCTTTTTGTTGAGGAAATATCTAAGGAAAAGAAAAATGTTTTTATGGACGCGTTTAATAAAGTCGACAACAGCATACGAACGACCTTTTCAGAATTGACAGGAGGTGCAGCTTGGTTAGAATTAGAAAATACAGAGGACATATTTTCAAGTGGTATTCTATTCATGGTTAAGTTACCTGGAAAGCCTGAACGGGAATCTACTGCATTATCCGGTGGAGAAAAAACTATGGCATCTATTGTTTTTCTGTTGGCATTACAACAACTCAAACCTTCTCCGTTTTATTTGATGGATGAAGTTGATGCACACCTTGATGCTCAAAATACGGAAAGATTATCTAAAGTTTTATTGCAACGATCAAAAGGTAACCAAATAATTATGGTAACACTGAAAGATTCTACAGTAGCTATGGCAGATCTGATTTATGGTGTATACTCTAAAGAAGGAATATCGCGACTAGTAAAATACAGTAATAATAATCAGGTACCACTTGCAGAACTTAAATCTAATATGAACCCAATATAGAGAAAGATATAATCTTGAAATTTTTAAAATGAAAAGAAGATATCTCTAAAAGTATCGCCTTTCACTTAGATTATGTGAAAATTGAGACTGCTTGTGTCAAATAGTAACGATTCTATTTTTTATAGGTATATCATAATCATATACCAATAGATCAGAATCATGCCTGAAATCATAATCTCTTAAAATATGCTTGGGATAGAAGATTGACCACACAAGAAACAGTAGTTACCTTTTAACTGATATAAAATAATACAAGAAGAATGGCAGAAAAAGTCGGTGGAGGTATTTTTGCTCTAAAAGAGTCTTAGAACCTTGCATCTTAACCAGGAATCTGTCATAAAATCATAAATGACTATGATACTACTAAAAATGTCTATAAACGTAACTTAAATCTTTCTCGGATAGATGAAACATGATACATAATGACCCTTTTCTTCCTCTGCTAACATAGGATCATTTTTGCATATATTCATTGAATATAAACAACGGTAGTAAAATCTACAACCTTTATCTTTTACTGTTCGATCACCTCCTTGCTTAATGCGAATATTTTTTTCACTTAAATTATTTTGATCAGGATCAGAAACTGCGTCGATTAATGCCTGGGTATATGGATGAAGCGGATTTAATAAAACTTGTTCTGTCGGTCCTGATTCGACTATTTTACCTGCATACATTATTGCAATATCGTCACCAATGTATCGAGAAGTTGAAAGATCGTGTGTGATATAAAGATAAGAAATTTGAAGTCTATCTTTTAGATCTCTCATTAACTCTAATATTTCAGCTCTAACAGAAACGTCAAGCATCGAAACAGGCTCATCTGCTACAATAAATTTTGGTTTAAGAACAAGCGCTCTTGCGAGGGCTACTCTCTGCCGCTGCCCTCCTGAAAGCATATGTGGCAACTTTTCTGCCATATCTTGAACAGGTTGTAATCTTACATCTTCCAAAGATCTTGCTACTTTTTCCATTCTTTCTTGTTTCGAGCTTTGTCTGTTATGAATATTCAATGGCTCCATCACTATGTCCTTTATTTTCATTCGAGGGTTAATTGACGTGTACGGATCTTGATATATCATTTGTACATTTGTTCGAAACTTCTTTAATTTACTTCCATTGTTCTTTGTAATATCTTCTCCATCAAATATTATAGATCCACTATCTGGATCAATCGCACGTAAGATTAATCTTGCTAGGGTTGTTTTGCCAGATCCAGATTCACCAGCAAGAACGAATACCCTTCCTTTTCCAATCTTAAAACTTACATCGTCTATTGCTTTGACATATTGAATATCAGCTAAATGAAAAATTTCTTTAAAACCCCTCCTCAGGGTAAAATATTTCTTGATATTGTTTACTTGTAGAATATTGTTCAATATCTGCAATTGGTATTGGTCAAGTAAAGGTATAAATAACTTTTAGTCGTCAAATCATTAAACATTTATATTGATTTACAATTCCCAATATGCTATTCCATAATTATTTGATTTCCATTTCGATATGTTTGATTGATTTTTCTGACACAAAAATAATGATGAACAAATGCTCTAAACGTGATTAATATAATTGACGATAATCTACTGATGAATATAACAGAATCATTAATACTTTGATTAACCAAAATTAAATATGAGTTTAACATTTTATACAGATTAAAAATATCTTTTTGATTTATCATGTTTTAGTAATTCAAATAAGAGCATATACCACAAAATTAGTCTATATAAATCAAAATTTTATATCTTATAGTCTGTCAGTATTTATTTTTTAGGGAAATTTGAAATCAATGATGATCATCATAATTGATAATTGCTGCGTAAACTAACTTATACTTCCATTATTTCTAATAGATATTCTGATCTTATATTTAATGAGCCCGAATACCTAGATGAAAAAATGTTTATTTTGAGTACTGAAATTAAAGTGTAGTATATGTTTTTCACACGATTAAGTTATTTTAAAAAAACTATTATAATGAAGTTTGGTAGAAAGAGTAATCAATTTGATCAATCCTCACTTAATAATATTAATAAGGATGCAAATACCACTTCATTCGTGATTAATGATCATTTAATGGTTACCAATAACATTGAACGTTTTGAGTATTGATATTAGAAATGCAACTTTGTAAGAATAATATATTTCTCATAATCCATTAAAAACTCTTCTGCAGAGTGTTATAGTCCTGTTGATTGGACTCGTACCAGTGTTGAAATTTCTTGATATATATTATACAAATTTTATATTACCATTTTAACAGTTTAATGGCTGCCTCTGAATCATAATCATCCTCGTCTATTATAAATAACTGATTTATGTTTTGATATAACTTTGTATTTGGAATATTAAAATAAACGCATGTTGTTCAACCATAAATGATAAGAGTAAAGTACGTGGATCATTTGTAAGGCAACTATAAACTTGTATTAACCACATTAATAAATTGTATGTGAATAATTTTTGAATAACTGAGATTTGATCTTCTATGTCATTATGGTAAGCTTCATCAACAACTTCATATTAAACTTCCAGTCTAAATGGTTTGCCAAGGGGTTCCTTCAAGCTTTGCGTACTTTAGATATACTCCATTTTTATCGACATTCGATAATTTCATATTCTGCATATTCGCAGCTACAAATATTGTTCTAAACGTTTTACTTCCTGTTAAATCCGCCTTCTGCATATTTGCCCACATTAAATTCGTCCTAGTCAGATCTGCATTGATAATACTACATTCGCTCATTTCAGTATACATTAGTAGAGCATCGGCTAGATTTGCCCCTTCAAAATTAGATTTAGTGAGATCTGCCTGTACAAAGTTAATTTTGCATAAATTACAGAAAGAGAAATTAGTATTAGTACAATGAACACCATTAAGATAAGCTCCAGAAAAATTCTTGTTAGAAAAATCCTTTTCACTGATATCGAGTTTGATATCTAAATTTCTCATTCTCCACAAATTAAAATCTTGAATTTTTTCATCATTGAGCATATCTATGGCTTCCTTGTCTGTCACATGAGACATATCTAATCCCCGGCTATATTTCTTAAAAAGAATACTGTTAAATTCTTAAAGTTTTATAGGAAGAAATTATTAACAAGTTTCAAATTGTAAGGGGCCGTTGTCTAGATTGGTATGATGCCAGCCTCGGGCGCTGGAGTTCGCCGGTTCAAATCCGGCCGGCCCCATATCAAAAGCAAAACTTATTATCATTATACTTATCTTTCTCCTTTTAAATTTGCATTTATAATTATCTTGTAATTTAACATAATAAACACATTGTATTAAATATTTGTTAAACAATCATTATTTCGTGTAAAGGTGGATTATTTATAGGAAAACTTTAGACCTTATTTTATGATTTTTTAATGAACTATTCATGAAATTAAATTATTACAAGATTGCGTTCAGCGGATTTTATATAATGTATATTTTTTAATATGTAATACTACATTAAATGAATCTTAAATTTAATCTATGTGATGTAAAATTGAATGCTGAGTAGGTATATTCTTTATTATCCTCGATGGAGTAGTCTGTATTTCAAGTAGAATATGGGTTTTTATCTCCTATTTCCATCTGAAAATAAAATAAGCATTTTCATAATTCCAAAACATACTATGGTTAACTGGTTATTCTATTCCGTATTTATATTGAACCGTCATCAAAATTGAGTTTTAGCATGATTTGTTGTGTATTTCTCGATTGTGGCTCATCATGGAAGTTTCAAATTAATCTATCTTTTATTAATTACAACTTATGGATGTGTACTCGCAGAATAGTTGTAATAGATCACCTCTTATTCCTTATCTATTTGAAATTGAAGACACACCAAATAGATCTTTGAATATCTAGAATAATAAACATGAATATGTTCTAGAATTCTCATCAATAAATAATAGTTTTGCGTTCTGTTTTAAACGGCAGAATTTCATCAACAGTTATTTTTGTTAACTACTATATGTCTGAATTTTCATCTTATTAAGCCTTTTTGAGTTTAAGTGTCATTGCTATTTGTGTGATAAGTCGTTCGGCTGAAACTAAACTACAAGATAATTCTATACAATTTTGGGGGTTTAATTATTGTATTCGAGTTCCATATATGATGGTGAACACTAAGCCTATTCTATGACGATTGTACTTTTAGAAAAGGACCAAAAGTTTCTATGGCGGAGTATTTCAAGATCGCGATTTACTAACAAAATTGATTTTATATATTAAAGATCTAATATATTAATAGTAAATACATAATATTCGCATAATATACTACTTTATATATAGTAATATAAGTTTCTTCACTTTTCTATTTCATTTTCATCTCAATCTTTTAGATTTAAATTATCCTAATATAATTATCAGTGTAATGTCGGAAGCACAACCTCAACAGAATCAACAAATACAAAAGGAAGGACTTCGTGATGCAATTTATATAGGAAAAAAACCTCTGATGGCATATGTTACATCAACTTTAATTCAACTAGCCAACCAACCAACAGTGACAATTAAAGCTAGGGGATTGAGCATTGGGAGAGCTGTAGATGTGTCACAAATCATCCTAAAGAGAATGGAGAATGCAGGATACAAGATAGGAGATGTACGAATTGGCTCCGAAACAGTTCAGTCAGAGGATGGCAGAACCAGAAATGTATCAACAATTGAAATAGAAATAAAGAGAAGCTCTTAAGGGCTCTCATTCGAACTTTTTGTTATTATATTTACCTAGCTCAAACCGATGAAAAGACTTGCAGCTATATATTTGGCACACTTAAATCCAATGACGGATGCACACAAAAACATTATTTCTCTTCTGGTAAAGAATTATAATGTATATGTTTTTCCAGTGAGGTTTTTAAAAGGTGGTAAAGAGATAAATACACGGAGTTTTCCGTTTTCTTATGAAATTAGAAAGTCCATGGTAGATTCTGTGTTTAGTGATAATGCTAGGGTAATAACTTTGCCAGACTATACCTTCTTTTCTCCGTTTATAAAATATCTTCCACCTTTAATTTCACCATATTCGTGGTTGTTACGAAATCAAATAATCAAAAATATACGTGAAGAAAAATTCGTTGCTTATACAGGGGATCACATTGAAAGATTGTTTCTAAAGATTTATGGATTTCACCCTCTTGTGGCGAGAAGATTTGAAATCTCTGCTTCCACTGTAAAAGATATGCTTTATCGTCAAGTACTTGAAAGGAAAGAATTGCAAGTAGAAGAATTATTGCACTATAAAATGCCAGAAAAAGTTGTTTACTTGATCAAAGATAATTGGATGATTATAGAGAAATTTGCTCAGTCTTCAGATCTTACAATAAGAATTATGGGAATGAAATTTCCAAAAGAAGGTTTCTTTTGATTTTGAAGATTTTTATAATCCGCGCATGGATTTTGGTCTAAATGAATGCGAAGGGCGCAGAATTTGTCTGGTTCGATGGTAAGTTAGTAGAATGGTATGAAGCAAAAATTCCCATTATGACTCACGCCTTACATTATGGTACCGCTGTCTTTGAAGGAATACGAGCATATGCTTCAAAAGATAACCTCTATGTATTTAGGCTGAAAGATCACATGAATAGACTTCATCATTCTGCAAGAATATATTCATTTTGTATAAATTATTCTTCAAAGGAGCTATGCGATGCTACGATAGATTTGTTAAAAAAAATCAATATTAAACAATCAGTTTACATAAGACCATTAACTTTTATAGGATTACATGGTATTGATCTAAATATTACTAGAGACTCTCCTACCCATACAGTGATCATAATTTTTCCATTTGACAAATACTTTAAAGGTGAGGGTATTAATGCATGCATTTCCTCATGGCGAAGAATTCATGATACTACCACTCCCCCTATGGCAAAGGCTGCGGGAAACTACCTTAATTCAATTCTTGCAACACAAGAAAGTAAACGTAACGGATATGATGAATCAATTATGCTAGATTTGGAGGGGAATGTTAGTGAGGCCGCTGGCGAGAATATATTCGTAGTTAGAAATAATAAAATCTATACTCCATATACTGCCAATTCTGCCCTACAAGGGATTACACGTGATACTGCAATAACTATTGCGGGGAATATAGGCTATGAATTGATAGAGCGTCCAATTTCTAGAACTGAATTATATTTGGCAGACGAATTATTTCTTACAGGAACTGCTGCTGAAATCGTTGCGATTATAAATATTGATGGTCATAAAATAGGTAATGGAAAAGAAGGACCAGTAACAAGATGTATTCGTGAGATGTATTCAAAAATTGTGTCTGCTCATATTGAAGAATATATGTATTGGTTAACTCCAGTATGGTAAAAATAGATAGTGATCTAAAGTTAGCCGTAATAGGTGTCGGTGGCTGGGGCAAGAATCATGCGAGAGTTCTATATGATTTGGGCGTTTTGAAAGCTATATGTGATATGGACATGCTGCATGCCAAAGAGATAGCGGATAGATATAATGCAGAATTATATCCTTCTGTAGAAGAAATGATGTGTAATGAACGGAGTTTAGATGCATGTCTAGTTTGTACTCCAACAAAAACTCATTTTGCTATTGCTAAAAAAATAATGGAAAAAGGTATTAATGTTTTTGTAGAAAAACCACTTTCATTTTCTTCTAAAGAGTGTGAACAGATGACTGAGATATCTGAAAAGAAAAAAGTTATTTTGACATCAGGATATATTGAGAGATTCAATCCTGTAGTTCAGGATATTAGACGATTTATTGACGATAAAACATATGGAGATCTATTGATGATGGAATTTCATAGAGAAAACAGAATGCCTTTGCATATAAAAGACGTAGGTATAATTTATGATACCTCTGTTCACGATATTGATACTGCAATGTTTCTATTCAACAGTAGACCACATGTAGTTTTTGCACGTGCTGGAAAAAAATTCCATGTTTATGAAGATTTTGCAACAATTATGCTCGGATTTGAAGATCAGAAAGTGGCAATAATTGTATCGAATTGGGTTACACCAAAAAAAGTTAGAATATTTAATGCTGTGTGTACTGATGGAATAATCATAGGTGACTTTATTACCCAAGAAATCAAAATTGATCATGGTGAATCTACTATAATTCCACGGAGGAAGCAATTTCAAGAACCTCTTGCATTAGAATTGAAAAGCTTTCTTGATGTGTTAAGTGGAAAGATTGATAAGCCACTTGTATCCGCCTATGATGCAACAAATGTTACAAAGGTTGCTGAAGCAGCGCTCTTATCTAGCAATACTGGCTCTCCAATCTATCTGGATCTGAGATAATTAATGAGAAAATCTATGCTTGATATTCTCGCCTGTCCTATTGACAAGTATTATCCATTGGAGTTATTTGAGATCAATATAAAAAGAGAAGGTAACAATGGTGATGACTCCCTTATTGTATGTGAGGGCATTTTGTTTTGTGTTAAATGCTCTCGCTTCTATCCTATTATTGATGAAATTCCCGTAATGTTGCCAGATGATCTACGTGAAAAGCAAAAAGATATTGAATTTCTTATAAAATGGCAAGAGAAAATTCCAGAGAAAGTGATTTTGTATGGCAATCCGTGGCATCTATAAAAAAAGAGGGAAATGTACATATTGGCAATAAAAGATAAAGACAATGAAGAGCAAAAACACCAACATCATTATAATGATGATCGTAATGCCCGTTCTAATGCATCTTCCTCTATAATTAACTTTATTTCAAAAACTGCAAGAATTGGTAAAAATGTAAAGGTATGGCATTTCAGCTATATTGGAGATGAAACTGAAATAGGAGATAATGTGAGTATTGGTTCTTTAACCCATATTGATTATAAGGTAAAAATTGGTGAAAACACAAGGATTGAAGGTTGTGTTTATATTCCTCCACTAACACTAATAGGCAAAAGTGTCTTCATTGGTCCCGGTGCTGCTTTTACTAACGATCCATATCCTATGAGCAAAAAAATGACTGGGGTTGTTGTAGAGGATGGAGCCATAATTGGTGGTAGGGCAATAGTTAAAGCTGGTGTAAGAATTGGAAGTAATAGTGTGGTTGCAATGGCTGCAGTAGTAACAAAGGATGTGCCGTCCAATGTAGTTGTTATGGGACACCCTGCTAGAGTAAAATATTCTAAGGAGGAATACAATAAGAAAAAGACTGAATGGGAATTATAGTGACCTTTAATATTATTGATTGGATTCAGTCGGAAAATTTGTTAGATTCTATATATGGTTTACATAAAAGTGATATGGAGTTTGCCTAACAAAATAGGAATAATTGTGTGAATTGTTTTAGTTATTTTATTATTATCTAAATTTGCGTAGTTCCTTTCACATATGATCATCTAATAGTTTCACAGACAGGATTGGCCTTCATTATAAAAAAATCTATGTTCTGTTTATTCTTCGAGATACACTTTGCAAAATCACTTTTAGAGCATGCTATTGCTATCATAGTTTTATCTGAAGGATATACTTCAAAAGTTGGACCAGACTGCCATTCAACATCTCCAATATAATCCTTGAGTCGTGATTCAAGCGAAGATAGCATCTCTATTTTGTCGCCTCTCATTTCATTCAGATCTAATGTCCACGCAATTGCCACTTTTGTCCGACTTGCCTTCAGGTCATGCTTCTTTAATGTATTCCGAATTTCATCTATTATATGTTTAATATAACCTTCAATACTCTTGATAGTTCCATTGACAAGATACATCAACGGTCCAGCACCACCGATTGACGACCCAATTGCTCTTAGATCGTATAATCCATTTGCAACTTCGTCGATATAGAGATCGCTTAGTGTACCATGCATTAATTCGCTGCCTATGGAAGTATCCTGTACATTTTTGCAGATTTCTAGAATGCTGGCCATACCAGCATAGTGACCTAATGTCTTGATCGAATGAACAAACTCTGCAGAGGTAATGTCAACAAAATTTAGTTTAACTCGCAGGTCTGGATCATATAACAAATTTGATATCTCAGTGTCTACTTTGGATTTTAAGGAACCAACAAGAGCTTCTGAAGTAGAAGCATTACCTGAACTAATTGGCATATAATAATAAAAAATATCGTTACCAACAGACATGCCTGTAACATGCTCTATCAAGGAAATGTTTTCGTTATTCCCTCCGATGCTCGTTGGTAATGTATATATAATTGAAGCGCCACCCCTAGAGGCTCTTATTGCATCACGAAATTTTGATGTTACGTCACTCTTTACATCCTGTCCTATCTTCCTAATTCTCGGTGTAAAGAATATGTACGAGGCATCATTAATGGCAACATCAATAGGCTGCAGAGCGAGTAATGGTTCATCTTCTATTAAGGAACTAACATTCGGGTATGTTCTGGCAATGTCAGGTTTTAATGTTATTGCCATACGCGCAGATTCGTCTATTAAAGAAACTTTTGAACCTTTAATTGCAATGGAAGAGGCAATACGATAGCCTTCTGTGCTTAGTCCATAGACTGCTGTAGTTACTGATGATTTACTGTCCAAAAACTCTTTGCCTCCTTACATACATCTACTTGATCTCGCTCAGTCTATCTAAAAAGGATTAAAGAAAAGTTTTTTCCATTGTATGTTCATATTAACCATCTTTGAAAATTTGGTTTGATATTTTGACGCCAAAACAAGTTATGTTTTTTAAACCCGCAGTAGATCTGCTTCGTGAATCAGACCATGAAATACTTTGCACATCTAGAGACTATAGAGAGGCAGTTGAATTAGCGAGCCTTAAACAACTTGACATCAAAATTGTTGGAAGACATGGCGGCCCTGGAAGGTACGAAAAGTTACGTGAAAGTGCAAACAGAATATTTCAATTAGCTGACCTGGTGAATCAATTTGAGCCTGATATTGCTATCACATTTTCATCTCCAGAAGGCGCAAGAGTTGCATTTGGTCTTGGAATTAGGCATATTGGATTTAATGATTCTCCCCACGCAGAAGCTGTAGCAGGTCTTACTTTGCCTTTGACGAATTATTTGCTCTGCCCTTGGATTATTCCATATTCTGCTTGGATAGGATTTGGAATTCCTAGAAATAGAATAATTAAATATAAGGCATTAGATCCAGCAGTATGGCTTAAAAGAAGTACAAAATATACCTTGCCATATGATTTATTTGATAAATTTAATTTAGATGTTCATAAAAAAAACATATTGATTAGATTAGAGGAAAGCAAGGCTTCCTATATTGCAGATAAAAATCTAAAAGATAGAATTTTTATGATAGATTCGCTTGTAAACAGTTTATGGCAATCAACTAA
>Ga0164304_10000276_pt1 | contig 13535 bp, 13 predicted proteins | sample Whisoiple_217_MG_FD_110216 | JGI IMG/M metagenome (GOLD analysis project Ga0164304, IMG submission 110216) | Soil microbial communities amended with pyrogenic organic matter from upstate New York, USA - Whitman soil sample_217_MG | ecosystem: Environmental > Terrestrial > Soil > Agricultural...
GATGTTGTTCGCATTTACTATTTTTTTTGAGCCGATATTAACGAGAGTAGACTCCCTCTCGACCTGCATCACGGAGCAGCTTTCGCCACCCTGTCGAAACCATTACAGCCCCTCGTGTGTTCTCTAATTATAGACAATATTTTGTGTTGCGTCAACTAGATTTTAGATTTTGGATTTTGGATTTTAGATTTTGGCACAAAGCTGAGTCGGGAATATTTACATCTTGCACCATTTTCTTGAACAGGCAAGATGCCTGTTCCACAAGAGTTCCAGTTTTTTTGGGGGTGGCCCCCAGAGTTCGCCCTTGAAAGGTTTATTGACAGTGGTCAAAAATGTCAGCGCTGCCAAGTTTAATGCAAATTTTCGTCCCAGACGCCGATGTAAATCCGATCGCGCTCATTGCGTTCGATCGTCCCTTCCACCGAACCTTTCCTAAACGTAAACCGATTACTCCGGCGCTGCTGCACGTCGCCCAAGCCTTGCAAAATCTCCCTGCTGGCGCCGCCCACCATCCCGTTTAAGGCGGTTCGCACTACCAAATCGTCCACCGACGGGGCAAAAGAACCCTCTGTTTGCACAAGCTGGCCCGAATCGCGATCGTAAATGTAGCCGAGAGTAATCCGGTTCGGCAATATTTCGTAAAGTGCGGTGCGAGTATTCGGCCAATAGCCCCGGGCTTGAGAGTCAGTGGGTTCTCCCAATTGGGATAAAATCTGACTTTCCGGCGTACCAACGGCAAATCCAGGGATTGTGGGAGTCTTCTGATAATTGGTTCCCGGTTCTTCGCTGGGTGCGGGCGATCGATCTGGCGGCAACTCTTTGTCAACAAGTTTTTCTGTTGGTGTGGGTTGGGCAGCCTCGGGAGTTGGCGCTGGTGTTGGAGTTGGCGCTGGTGTTGGCGCTGGTGTTGGAGTTTCAGCAGCCGGCGCTGGAGTTTGTCTGGGAGTCGGCGCTGGAGTTTCAGCAGCCGGCGGAGTTTCTCTGCGAGTCGGCGCTGGCGTTGGTGTGGGCGCGGGAATTGGTGCGGGGCTGGGGCGCGCGTCTGGATCGGCAGGGGCCGAAGTGCGATCGTCCTGGGCCACCGGTCCGGATTCCGAAGACGGCCGGTTGAGGAAAACCCTAGCAATACCGACCAAACCTGCAACAATAAGTGCGATCGCCACGAACCCCAAAATCCACCAAAGCTTGCGGTTGTTGTCCCCAGAAGACACCCGTGCCGGCGCTGTTCTGGAACCCGCAGGCGACTGAGGCCCGTGTCCCGGAATCACCGCCACCGTCGGCCCGGTGCTCGGCGACGCTGCACCCCCCTGCCCTTGCAGCAGCGACAGCCACTCATCCACGGTAGCAGGGCGATTTTGAGCTTCTACCGTCATCCCCCGCATCACCGCAGAACTGACAGCCGCACTTAGCTGAGGCCGCAAGTCGCGGGGTGAAGGCATTGGCTGACTGGTACGCAAAATTGCAGCCACCGGCACCTGTGCTGTCAGTAAAGTGTAAAGCGTCGCCGCCAGACCGTAAACATCGGTTGCGGGCGTATATTTTCCTTGGGCGAAATACTGTTCTGGGGGCGCGTAGCCGTCGGACACCATATTAGTGTGACTTTGGGTTGCACCAGGAGTAAACTCGCGGGCAATGCCAAAATCAATCAGCACGACTTCCTGAGTACCTTGGCGCAAAAGAATGTTTTGCGGCTTGACATCTCGGTGCAGCAAACCCTTTTGATGAACAACTTTTAAAGCAGCGCCAATTTGAGTTATGTAGAGAATAGCGAGTTCTTCTGGCAGCGGCCGATTTGGCAGTACGACATCGCCCAAATTTTGACCCGGAACGTAGTCCATCACCATGTAAGGCTGCCCGTCTTCCACAAAGAAATCGCTGACGCGGACAATATTCGGATGAACGCAGGAAGCCAACCGCCTCGCTTCGTCTTGAAACTTGCGATCGAACTCAGCAAAATTGGGTTGCTGCCGCAGAGATTCGTTGAGGGTTTTAATGACTACAGGCTGTCCTAAATAGCGGTGATTTGCTCTGAAGGTAATCCCAAAGCCGCCTCTTCCCAATTCTTGTTCGAGGGTATATTTTCCAGCCTGTAAAGTTTTGCCGATTAGCGCATCCATAGGTTCAGGCGATCGCGTACCAGATAATATCGCTGATTATGGCACGTATGGTCTGCCAAGTTACCAGTCTAAATGGCGATCGCACTCTTCAATTGTCGTTGCCATTCCTTCTCGAATCGATTCCCGCATTCCCGGTACTGAGAGAAGATACAGTGTCTCCTGCACAGATGCCCAGTCAGATTCAGATAATAACACTGGATTGCTAGTCTGTCCTGCGATCACAATAGGTTGGTGCGACTGACTCACCGAATCGATCGACTGCTGCAACTGATTTTGGGCTTCATTGATTGGAATCATAATCTTCCACTCGTCTAAATACGCTTTTCTCGATGATGCTGGGTGGCTGTAGACACTCCCTTAATTATGAGCGATATTATGAGCGATCGAGTTCTTGGCTTTTGCCTGCACGATACTCAGCCCTTGCGGTGGCTGCGAGTTTAGCAAGAGCATTTGGGGAACGGGAGAATGCTCGATCCCAACGAATATCGTCTTCAAGTTCTTCCAGAATCATTGAAGCGAGGGCATCTTGCTCGCTGGCAGACAATGTTTTCAACTTGGCGATCCTCTTCGTTGGCGTAGCCCCCGTAGGGGCGGGCTCCGCTAACGCACGTTCGAGTAACTCAGTCATGGCTACCACACTTTTACAATGAAAAATGAAAATGGCATCCTATCCATTATCCCTGGTTTCAGGCAAGTTGAGGGTAGGTCGAACAAAGGGCAGGCTAATTATCATCATTAATAACTACGGGAGACCCACTTCTATGTTTTCTACTAGCTTTTTCATACAATTCAATACATCTCTATATCTCGCAAATGCCGGAATTCCACTATTCACTCAGAGTGTTTTCTATCAAATTCTTTTGCTCATCCCAATTATCGCGATAGAAGCTTATATTCACAAAAAACTACTCAATCTCAGTATCATAAAAGCACTTGTTATTGCTTTTATAACAAATATCATATCGACGATTGGGGGAGGTTTTATTATCGTATGTATTGGGGCGTTTATTGGATATATAGTCTTCCACACAAGCGTGCCTGTACAGCCGGGTTCTTTTCCATTTCTGCCGTTGGAAATTATGATTACACTCATTCCTATGTTTTTCTTTTCCGTTTTCCTCGAATTATTTATAGGGAGTTTTGGACTCACAAGAATTGAAAAAGACAAAGTGAATAAATCATTTTTAATAGCTAATTTATTCACTTACTTAATGCTTGAAATATTAGCTTTTACCCAACTTGTCAAGGGATATATTGAAGGGCGTGGCTAACCAAAACGTTCTATATCGTCGGATCGCTGAGTGACATTTTGAGCCACCATCATTGCATTGATATGGGTAAATATCCGCTCTAATTCCCCAATAGCGTCGAGTTCCGCTACCTCTTCTGCCATTAGTCGATCTGCCTTTTTCTTCTCTAACAATTGTTCCATACGCTGTTGCAGCGATTCACTAAATTTGAACAACTTCCACCGATCGACTTTTTCAATGCAAATTTCATGGATTAACGAGGAGGGTTTGTTGAGAATTGAAACCATTATAGGCTCCGAGCTTTGGGTTTTAGGTAGTGACTAGATTATAGCTTTTATTCAATCTGCCAGATTTAATGCTCCAACCGAGAACCTTCAAATTACCGCCAAAACCAGTGGCTTAAACAGCGAAACGGCGTTACAGTTCAAGTCGGATGATATTCATCCCTGCTTATTTGCCATCGCCATATCTTGCCTTCTTCAGGATCGCCCACCTCTGCAATGAACTTCATTCCCACTTTTTGCAACACCCTATTCGAGGCATTTTTTTCAGCTAAAGTGTGAGCGATGACTGCTTTAACCTCCTCGTGAGCGAAAGCATAATCGATCATTCCCTGGGCGACCTCAGTTGCAAATCCGCGATTCCAATATTCGGAAGCAATTTCATAACCTATCTCTATAGTCCCCGACTCATCAGGTGAGCCTTTAAAACCTCCATTGCCGACAAGCACTTCATTTTTTGGATGAATAAAGAAGTAGCTGCCCCAGTCAGTGGGAGGGGGATTGGATTCGCAAGATTCGTCAGCAGGGATGGAAAATGCTTCCGGGAAATGAGGCCAGCTATTAGGCACTATGACATTTAACATTGCTGCAAGCTCGCTTTTATTGCGTAAGAAAGCTTCTACGTGAATCCTTTGGACGGGAAGTAGTTGAAGATTCTTAGTTGTAATCATTTTTCTACCTTGCTTAACAAGTATGAGATCGCACTATAGGCACTAGCGAAACGCTTGTCTCGGAACCCTGGCGAGTTGGTAAGCCCCCCGACTGTCCAACAATTGATATTGATTTGGCTGCAATCCTAATTCCACAAATTTCTCTGGATATCCCAGCAACAAAATAGAGGGAGAAGTTGGGTTTTTAGACTCCTTAATGTAGTCGATCGCCTTTGTGACAACTCGGTAGTAAGTCACCGGTCCTTGGGTATAAAAAACCAGACTTGGTTTCCAGAAACCAACCATAATAAACTCTTCCCCTGGCAGTTTTTGTTGAACGGCAACCTGCGCTAACTGTCTCAGAGGTAACTGGCGGTTGATATCGACCACTTTGTAGGCTGGAGTAAGACCAAAGATGATAAATGCTACTAACCCGATGAAGTTAGCAACCAAAATCCAGCGCTGTTGCCGCTTCCAAAGTAAAAGTGCGATCGCCACCGCTGTAGTTATCCAAATCGTACCGCCGACAATCAGCAATCCCGACTGCTGAATTGCTTGGGGAAAATTGGGCATTGCCGGGTCGTCTCCCAGCCAGTTGTAGCAGTAGAAAGTTGCTCCGGCTATCATTAATAAAAATACGACATTGAAAATGTATGTAACTAACAGCCCTCGCGGTAAAGAATTAGGTTTTTTTTCTAACTTTATTCGCCTGTTTTGTGGTTCGTTGCCTGCAATAATATCGCTCCACAGCAGCGTTACCAAAATCGCAGCGGCGGGGATTAAAGGCAATACATAACTCGGCAATTTGGTCACGGCGATCGTGAAAAAGCCAAAGATGCAGGCGAACCAAAATAGGGCAAATAAACTCAACTGAGCCGATCGCGGTTGACGGCGCCAGTAACTGCGCTGCCAAAAACGGGTACGGGCGATCGCCACCGGCAAATAAATCGACCAAGGTGCAAAACCAACTAGCACTACAAAAAAGTAAAAATACCGAGGTGCCGAGTGCTTGTTGACTACAGCAGTAAAACGCTGGAAATTGTGATAGCCGAAAAAGCTGTCAATATAAGTTTGACCGTTGGCTAAAATAACCAAAATGTACCAAGGCAAGGCGATCGCCAGAATAATTAAGATTCCAGACACCGGACGCATTTCGCGCCAAAGTTGCCGAAAATTTCCCAAATAAAGCCCGAAGCTGCCAACAATCAGCGCTGGCACGACAATTCCCACAGGCCCCTTAGCCAGAATTGCTAAGGCAATTAGTACGTAAAAAGTCAGATACCACTTATTGGGAAATAGGGAAGCGGAAACGGGGGAAATTTCTGCTTTTTCTCTCTGTTCTTCGAGGGTGTAACCGAGGAAAAATGCGAGTAGTGCCGAACACATACAACCGACTAATAGCATATCTGAAACGCCAGTCCGTCCCCAGGCAATAGTTTGGGGATTTAAAGCTATTAGGGCCGCACCAATCCAAGGAGTAGAAAGAAAGAGTGGGAGAGGGGGAGAGGGGGAGAGGGGGAGAGTGGGAGAGTGGGAGAGTGAGGGAGGAAACATAGTTACATTCATCCGTGTATCCGTGTCCCTATCAGTGTCGTGCCCTTCCTCGTTTTTTCTTGCTTCTTCCTCCTTCCTTCTGCCTTCTTCCTTCGAGTGAGTGAACTGTTGTAGGGTATAAAATCCGAGGCAAGTCAGACCGATCGCGCACAAAGCCGACGGAAGACGCACTGCCCATTCGTTAACGCCCAGAGTGCGGTAAGCCACCGCCATCAGCCAGTAAATTAACGGCGGCTTGTCAAACCTGGTTTCGCCGTTGAAATAAGGAGTGATCCAATCTCCTGTCACCGTCATTTGACGGGCAGCTTCGGCAAACAACGGTTCGGTTTCGTCAACTAAACCGATGTTGCCGAGATTCCACAAGAAACCTACCCAGGCGATCGCGCACAGCCACAACAGTGACAGCAGCTTTGGCGCGATCGGGCGATTTCTAAACTCTGACAAACTTTTAATAACTTCCTTCACCCAAACTTCCTGCGATTTTAGATTTAAAATTTTAGCTCGCATAGAGAGTCTACCGAAAGATTCGCATTCTCGAAACTCCCAATTCGATCGAATCCGGTTAAACAGAGATGTTGCACCATTCTCAACAAAGCTTTTCTGGGCGGGATCTCATGCCTAACCCCTACTCCCCACAATCAAATTCACTCTTCGTGGAACAGGCCGAAAAGCCTGTTCTTGATAATGATGCCGCTATGTGAGGTTAACTCACATAGCGGCATCGTTCTCAATAAAACCGTATCAACCGGGTTGATCGACCAAAATCTCGGCACCTGCTGCTAAGCGTTCACGGCTGCAAAATTAATTGCCATTCTCCGGCTGTGCTGTTCCAAGCGGGCGAGGCTGTCTCCCCGGCGACGTAAGGCCCCCAGTACTGGCGAGAACCATCCTGAGCAAAAACCACTAAAATGTCTCCCCGTTTGACTTGTAACTTGCCCTCCGGCAGCGATAGCATCAGTCCCTTGTCGCCACCTTCCCCCGGCGCAAAATCCCAGTGCGCGGGTTTGCCGTAGGATTCCTTGGCTTGCTGTTTGGACAGCAGGGCCACTCGCACTGGGTGTTCGCTGCGGTTGCTGACGCGCAGACTGCCGGCGGCTTTAGTATTTGCAGGGATTGAGGAAAGCAATTCCTCCTCTGGATCTGGGGGGGTTGGTGTGGAGTCGGGTTTGGGTTCGCTGGCGGTGTCGGCAGAAGCTGTCGCGACTGGGGAAACGGGGGGTATTGGGGGGAGTGCGGTGGCTTGTGAGGGCCAATCGCTGGAAGGATTTGAACCGTTGGAGATCGTGATTTCAAAACGTCCTAGAAACATTCCTGTAATTAGGACGATCGACACTCCAATTACGATCTGGTAAATTTTAAGATTCATAGATTTTAGGCTTAAAGGATAGACTGCACCCGAAATTAGTCTTAACTATTTTTAATGTAAAACCAGGGTCTGCTGTGCGACAAGATACAGTTACACTTAAATTACTTGACCGTTCTCGGCTATAAGTCGCCGAGCGCTTAATACCATCTTAGATGTTAAATTTTAGATTTTAGATGGCGACATACTGACCCCGGTAAGAATTTGGAGTTGGTCGGGACGGGCATTTGTTTACTCATCGGTATAGCTTTTAATACCAGTTAAAAAAAAAAGTGCCACTATCGGCCCGTACTCCAAACCCCAATATTCATCAGTAATTCCGCATCTCAAATCTCAAATCTCAAATCTCAAATGGTATAACTTTTATGCAGAATACCCGAATTAACAGATTAATTGATGTTCTCGGCGATCGCTTCCGAGGCTGGCTGAGCAATCCTTGGCGGCGGATTTCGCTGCTGATAATTAGCCTGCTGTTCGGCACTTTTTTGGGAACAGCTATTTCGACGATCGCGGGACAATCCGCTGAGTGGGATATTATCGCGGCCGGGCTGTTGGTGTTGTTGACGGAGTTCGCCAACTGGCTGGTTTACGCCCGCCTGCGACCTGTAGCAGGTTCTTTTTCGGTGGATATGCTCAATGCTCTGAAAATTGGTATCACTTACAATTTATTTGTGGAGGCTTTTAAACTTGGCTCGTGAAAAATGCTAAAGTATTTGTCGGTTGTAGACAGTATTGATACAAACCTGCTCTTAAAAAAAGTATCTGTATGGGCCTGTAGCGTCAGTCGATTTTAGATTTTAGACTTTCGGCGTCAGCGCTTAGTCGCAGAATTTTAGATTTGAGATTTATTCCACAGATGAATTTGGGATTTTGAACTAGGGTCGAAATGTGGGATCTCTCCACGACAGGAGTTGGGGTTTGTATCCGTTTTGGGTGGGGTCAAATATTTGTGAATTGCAGATAGTATTTGTACAAAACCCGCCCCCGCATAGAGAATTTTTAGGATATGGATCGATCGACTGTAACCCCTGTTGAAATTTTACATCGGTGGCAAGCCGGCGATCGCCCGATCGCTCCCGACTTCCATCACCTGGCTTTGTGGGAACTTGCGGATGATGTGCGATCCTCTTCGAGGGCTTCGCTAACGCGCGCTTTTGGCATTACTCCTGACACTGTAGCCGATGTAGTCCGCTGCAAAACCGATTTATTCTTTTCTCTTCTTGACGAACTGCATACTTTCCCGCTAAAGTCAACTTTTTTCCTCGAAACTTTGTGGAATCTGTGGCTGCCGCTGGCCTTGCAATTATCGACTGCCAAACAAAGTTTAAACCGTCCTCTAATTCAAGGAATTTTAGGAGGGCAAGGAACGGGAAAAACTACTTTATGCCAAGTTTTGAGGCTGATTCTGGGAAAATTGGGATATTCTACTGTCAGCCTTTCTTTAGACGATCTTTACAAGACTTATGCCGATCGCCAACAACTCCAAAAAGCAGACCCGCGTTTAATTTGGCGCGGCCCCCCCGGCACTCACGATATTGACTTGGGAATCGCAGTTTTAGACAAGTTGCGCGGCGATGGAACTCGCGAATTAGCAGCAGTTGACAATCCCAAATCTGATGCCCTCAAACCGGATATAATTAAAAATATAGAAATTCCCAGGTTTGACAAATCTGCCTATGGAGGTGCAGGAGATAGAAGTCAACCCGAAATTATTTCCGGTGCGGATATTGTACTTTTTGAAGGTTGGTTTGTCGGTGTGAATCCGGTGGTTGATGCCAAATTAAACGAGTTTTTGGCGGCTGCACCGTTTCCGATTTCCACAGAGGGCGACTGTCAGTTTGCGCGCGATATGAATGCGAAGCTGCACGACTATCTGCCGCTGTGGAACCGATTAGATCGGTTGATGGTTTTGTATCCCCAAGATTATCGCCTTTCTCAAGTCTGGCGCAATCAGGCGGAACGGGAAATGATGGCGGCGGGGAAGTCGGGAATGTCAGAAGCCGAAATTAATCGGTTTGTCGAATATTTCTGGAAAGCGCTGCATCCCGAGTTATTTATTAAGTCGATGCTGGAGGGCGATCGGGTAGATTTGGTAATTGAAGTTTTGAGCGATCGCACTGTCGGAAAAATTTGTCGGGCGATCGACTTAAATTTAAGCGATTAGGGACACTAAAAATTAACGCTTTAAGGACACAACAATGTTGTGTCCCTACTGTATTGCAGCTTATCGTACACTCACTTGAAAATTCAGGACTTATGCAAAAAGTGGTTTGACGCGCGAATTATAGGAATAATCCCTGCCTTAAGCACTCTACAATACAGAGGTTGTCCGTCGAGGATGGAGAAGTTCTAAATTAACTGCCGGGAGTACCACGATCGATCGCTTTCTGCATCAAATCGTCAGTAACTTCGCCCCGTGTACCTGTGGGCTTAATTTCCTGAGCCATCGAACGAAAATCAGAGGGATTGCCGCTTGTATCTGCCGGCTTTGCGATATCTTTAGCAGCGGGAATAGGAAATTTAGGTGCAGTTGCAGCGGCGGCAGCTTGAGCGCCGGCACCCGTGCGATCGATGTCACTAACGCTGAATTCTTTTGAAGCTTCGTAGTCTGCTGATACATCAACGGTCGGCAACTTTTGTTCTCCAGCTTCCGCGCTTTCAGTGATTTGCTGAGCGTCAAAGCTTTCAGTGTTATTTGGTTCTGTATTGATTTGAGACATAGCCGACTCCTTGCTAGTTTTATTTAACAATTTACTGTATTTATTGTGATTCAAATTGGTTGTTTTTTCATCTACCCGTAGATGTATCGCGGGCTTCTATCTCAAGGCTGATTTATTCTAATATTGCTGGTCAAAATTACACGAGTTTACGAAACTAATGCAACTCTATGCAAGCTCCAAACCCATACATCATCTGTAATTCTCAATTCTTTAATCTAAAATGTAAAATCTAAAATCTAAAATCGTATTACCTCTCGGGGATGGTGACTTGTACTTACAAATTTTGATATTTATATATTGTGGAAGCTTTTTTAAGGAATTTTGTTTATGAATTCACCCGCCGCGACCAATCGTCACTCTCTTTCCAAGGACACTAAAAACATCGTTCAGACAATCAACGGGTTGGGTACAGATGCAAAACTGGCGCTGCTCTACTTTGTTTATGAAAAAATGGGAGATTCAATTACACCAGCAGCTCCCGCCGCCGCCGAACCAGAATTAGCTCCCATGCTGCTGGATGATTTTTACAGGCTTTCCCATGACCAACAACTGAATATAATGCGAGGTATTGTCAACCGCGACGACACCCCGTATTCTCACGCTTACGGAGCTTTAACTGCTAACAATCAGTTGGTGGTTTGGTATGCTTGGGCTATTGGTATGGGGGAAAGAATTGTCGATATCCCCGAAGGATATGAGGCAACTGAGGCTGTCAATGGCTTGTTGGGTCAAATTGAAGGTCTTGATTTTGAACAGCAAATTTCGGTGCTGCGCGACGTAGCTAATAATATGGGCTACACCGATGTTAAACCAATTGCTACTCAGGCTCAAGTAGGGAAAACTTCTAGTCTGTAGATAAAACTAGGCGGTTCAAACCGCTGCATACAGTCAAACAAAGTCCGCAGAGGCGGACTAAATTGCGTAGCTTATCGCTATTATTCGCAGCTTAAACCTTTTTTTGGTTGACTCCTGTATATGTAGGGTGCTCTTCGGCGCACCTTACCGCTATAATTCGGGAGTCAAACCATTTTTTTGCCTAATTCTCCTTCAATCTGCCACCAAATACAAGCACAGTTTTCTGTTATTAGGCTCACATTCAACAGTCAAAAATCCTTCTGCTTGAACCGGAATTGATATTAGTCTTCTTGATTATTTAGTGTTTTGTAAAGTGAAAAAAAATTGTTATCGTTTCTGTTTTCTACCCTTATTATCTATCTAAAAATAGATAGATAAAAAAATGTTTGCAGTCAGGACAGGAGTTTATTAGGCTTAATTTTTCTAGAAAATTCTATCCGAAATGTCGAACCTTTTTTGGGTTGACTTTCTGCCATAATTGTGCCGTTCATCATTTTAACTAAACAGGCACAAATAGCTAGTCCTAAACCGGTGCCTGGATAGTGGCGAGTTGTGGTTTGGTCGCCTTGGCGGAACTTGTCGAAAATGTGGGGAATATCGGTTTCACAGATGCCGATTCCTGTATCCCGAACGGTGATAACTAGCCGATCGCCATTTAATTCCCGCACCTCAATGTAAATGCTGCCATGATGTGTGAATTTAACCGCGTTGGAAATGAGATTGACCAACACTTGCCGCAGGCGCAACTTGTCATTAACTATAAACCGATCCTGCAAGCAGACGCTGACGGACATTGCCACATTCTTTTCGGCGGCTTGATTTATGAATTCCAGGGCGACATCCATTACTAAATGCGCTAAATCAAATTTTTCACTCTTTAATTCTGTGCGGCAACTCTCGATTTTCGAGAGGTCGAGAATATCGTTAATCAGCAGTAGCAGGTTTTTGCCGTTATGTAAAATGCGTCCCACCATTTCTGTTTGCTGGGCGGTCAGCAGTTGTTTGTGCTGGCGCAGCAGCAATTGGGAAAAGCCGATAATCGAATTCATGGGAGTTCGCAATTCGTGGGACATAATGCCCAAAAATTGCGATTTTAACTTGGCTGCTTCTAGCAGTTGCAATTTTTGCTGTTGAATGCGTCGCCCCTGATTTTCCAGTTCTTCCTGCTGGCGAATTAGCAGCTCGTTTTGCAAGTCTAAAAGCTGTTCCTGCTTTTTTAATTTTTCGATCGCCCGCGCGCTGTTAATCGCGATCGCAGCTTGTTGTCCCATCACCGCCAGCAGTTGCTGAGTATGGGCGTCAATCGCCGTGCTGTCTTTCCCGTTGCCGATAGCCAACACACCCAAACGCCCGCTTTCCCCCGACTCGATCGCCGCTGCACAAGCCGCCGCCGGCAGCCAGCCTTGGTGGCACTCCGACCGCCACAGTACAGACTCTCCCGTCGCAAATGCTTTCCACAGCATCTTGTTTTGCACATACGGGGTTTTGCCTTCACCAAAGTTTTCCCTACCCCCGACAGCGCTGAGTTTGAGGCCGCTGCAATCCGACTCCAGGAGAGCAATTAAGCAAAATTCCGCTCCTGCGATCGCCTCTACAGTGGCATCCGCAATGGCTTGCAACAACTGGCACAAGCTACCGCCGCGCTGGCTCAACAGATTTGTAAATCGATCGATCGCGTGCAACTTCTGGTCCGCGTCCCTTACCGTCGGGTCTTCACACAAATTTTTTGCTGTGAAATTGCTTTCCGAGGGCACTTGATGGGGCAACAATTCTGTTTCTGCTTGGGGTTCGGCTGGAGTTTTTTGGATGGCGTCGATGTCTGTGTAGGTTCCCACCCACTCCAAAACTTCGTGACTGTCTAGATTAGCGGGCCCTCCTCTGGCTAGGTTCCAGCGGTAAGTGCCCTCTCGCGTCTGCAGACGAAATATAATTTCGTAACTTGGTGGCGGGAACTTAGAAGTGTGCGATCTCGCCAATAGACGAGGACGGTCTTCTGGGTGGACGCGCGCCAGATAGCCGAAACCCAAAGCTGCTGCTGCTGGTACGCCCGTGTACTCCTCCCAGCGCTGACAGAAATAAGTGGCCCAGCCGTCGGCCTTTGTTTTCCAAACTATGTGAGGAATTGCCGACCACAGGCGATCGTCCTGAGTTTCGTAGTCGCAAACTTGAAGTTGGGGGGATGTTATTTCAGATACTTTGTGTAAGATTTCAGAGTCGGAAAACTCCGACTGAAAAGACTTATTGCCGTGATACTGAGTCATAACAGGTTATATAAATAAGCATTGGACTAGAGCCCTAACACCGGCTAAAGACTCCTGCTGCTAGCTTTATTGATTTTGAGGGCCCAAGTGCATCAAAATTTTTTATACTTTAAATTTATCTGGGTAGTGGTATCTTTACCTCTATCAACGGGCTGACAATGAGATAATTCAGTTAAAATGTTGAAACATTGAGAGCTTACCTGTCCCCATCAGGCTCGTGCAGGCATCGCCGCAAAATAACTTAAAAATTAACTTGCATTCTTGGCGACTCCATGAGTATGCTTAAAAATGATGTGCAGCCTGTAAAACCCTAAATCAGGACACATTCTCAAATTTTCTCAGTTTAGCTGAGTCAGTTGACGATATTTTAAAAGTTTAGCGGACTATTGGAAGAAAGATGAGTAAAATTCGCGTTGCTTTGATAGAAGACCACGACCTGACAAGAGTCGGCATCCGCACAGCTTTACAACAGCGTGACACGATA
>Ga0164304_10000282_pt1 | contig 13501 bp, 13 predicted proteins | sample Whisoiple_217_MG_FD_110216 | JGI IMG/M metagenome (GOLD analysis project Ga0164304, IMG submission 110216) | Soil microbial communities amended with pyrogenic organic matter from upstate New York, USA - Whitman soil sample_217_MG | ecosystem: Environmental > Terrestrial > Soil > Agricultural...
CGGACGCCACATTTTCGGCCATCGACTCCAGCAGTGCCGCCGCGTGGCGGGCTTCCAGGGAGGCGATGCCGGCGGGGCCGGCCGCTTCCCGGAACAGGTTCAGCTGGTGGGCCAGGGCGCGGCGCCGGCTCAGTGCCGGGTAGGTCTGCAGGATCCAGGAAACCGTGGCCGTGAGCAGGCCAAAACCGGCCACCGCCTGGAAGGCCATCACCAGCCGAAGTATCGGATGGACGGCAACGATCTCGCCAAATCCCGCTGTGGAGAGTGCCACCAGCGAGATGTACAGCGCCTCGGCGAAGTCGGCCTGGCGGGGGATGTCGTTGGAGTAGGAGAAGCCGGCGGGCAAATGCGGAAGGTACAGCAGCGCCCAACCCACCGCGGCCAGGGTGGCCCAGGCGGCGATGACCGCAGCCATGGCCAGCGGCGCGGCGACGGAGGAGGCACCGCCCCTGAGTTTCCTGGACAGGAGCCAGAACCCGCGCATGATGGTCCGGCCCACCGGTCCTGAACCATGCGGATAAAGGAGGGTGTGGAAGACGTCGGCGATCATCAGCAGGATCAGTGCCGCCCCCACCGCCGTCAACAGCACGCCTTCGAAGTCCATGCCTCATCTTAAGTGCACCGGGATTAAGTACCGCGAAGTGCCCGGTCCGCTGGCTAGGCTGGCGACATGGACTTTCAACTTCGCCAGGCCACGCCGGGGGATGCCGAAGCGGTGGTACTCATGCAGACGCAGGCTCACGAGGAGTGCTACCCGCACCTGCTGTCGCCGGATTTTTTCCAGCGGCGCAGGGCGGCCATCCCGGAACGGGTGGAACGGCGGCGGGCTTTCCTGGACACCGAGGAGCCGCGCATCCTTGCGTTCGACGCCTCCGGCCAGTTGGTGGGCTACGCGGACGCCGGTCCCGGACGCGAGGATGACGCCCCTGAAGCGCTGGAACTGTACTCGATCTACACACTCCAGCGGACCTATGGGACTGGCCTGGGGGCAGCACTGGTGAGCGCCGCCGTCGGCCCCGCCCCCACGTACCTGTGGGTGCTCGAGGACAATCCCCGAGCCTTGGCGTTCTACCTGAAGCAGGGATTCCGGCCGGACGGGAAGCGCAGCACCCTCCCGCCCGAATGGGAGGCGCTGCCCGAATTCCGGCTGGTGCGGGAGCGGCTTATAGCGCTTGCGCCAGGGACCGTCCCACGGTCAGGCCGGTGAAGATGCAGCCTCCCAGGAAGGTGCCTTCGAGCGCGTTGTACCCGTGGGCGCCGCCGCCGCCGAAGCCGGCGGCCTCGCCGGCAGCATAGAGCCCGGGAATGGGATCGCCGTCGCGGTCCAGTGCCTGGCCGGAGAGGTTGGTCTGGATCCCGCCCAGCGTTTTGCGCGTGACCACATGCAGGCGCACGGCGATGAGCGGACCTGCGGCGGGGTCCAGGATCCGGTGCGGCCTGACAGTACGGAACAGCCTGTCGCCCAGGAAACGGCGGCTGTTGCGGATGCCCGTTAGCTGGGCGTCCTTGGAATAGGGGTTTCGTATTTCGGCGTCGCGCTCCTCGATCTGCCGCGATATTTGCCCTTCATCCAGCAGCGGCTGGTCCGTCAGTGCGTTCATCCCGCGGACCAGGTCCGCCAGGGTATCCGCCACAATGAAATCCGCGCCGCGCTCCTTGAAGGCCTCGATGGGGCCGGCGGCGCCTCGGCGCAGCCGGGTCTTTAGCAGGAGCTTGAGGTCCCGGTTGGTGATGTCCGGGTTCTGTTCGGAGCCGGAGAGGGCGAACTCCTTTTCGATGATCCGCTGGTTGAGGATGAACCAGGAATGGCTGTACTGCTGGATGTCCGGTGTGGTCCGGAGGAAGCGGAGGGTGCCCAGGGTGTCGTACCCGGGCAGGCCGGGGGAGGGGAGCCGCCGGCCCAGCGCGTCGAACCACATGGAGGAGGGGCCCGGCAGGATCCGGATGGCGTGGTCCGGCCAGATGGGGTTCCAGTTCTGGATCCCCTCGGTGTAATGCCACATCCGGTCCCGGTTCACCAGCCGCACCCCGGACTGGTCGGCGATGTCCAGCATCCGCCCGTCCACGTGCTGCGGAACGCCGGTGACCATCCTGCGCGGCGGTGTTCCCAGCCGGTCCGGCCACCAGCGCCGCACCTGCTCATGGTTGCCGCCGATCCCGCCGGAAGCGATCACCACCGTCTGCGCCCGAAGCTCAAAGTCCCCAACAATGTCCCGGTTGGAGGACATCCCACGCGGCGACGCATCAGGTGCCAGCACGGCGCCGCGCACCCCGGTGACCGTGCCGCCGTCGTAGCTTAGACCATCCACCCGGTGCCGGAAGTAGAACGTGATGCTGCCTGCCGCGGCAGCCTCGCGCGCCTTGTCCGCGAACGGTTCCGACACCCCCGTACCGGTGCCCCACGGGACATGGAAGCGCGGGACCGAGTTGCCGTGGCCGCCGGCCCTGCCGTCCCCGCGCTCGGCCCAGCCCACCAGCGGCGTGAACCGGACGCCCTGCTCCTGCAGCCAGGAGCGTTTCTCACCTGCGGCGAACTCCACATACGCCCGGCCCCACTGCGCGGCCCACTCGTCCTCCGGGTGCGGGCCGTGCAGCCGGTCCCATTGCGCCGAGCCCTGCCAGTCCTGCCACGCCAGCTCGAATGAATCCTTTACGCGCAGCCGGCGCTGCATGGGGGTGTCCACCAGGAACAGGCCGCCCAGCGACCAGAACGCCTGCCCGCCGAGGTTGGCGGCGTTTTCCTGCTCCACTATGGCCACGCGCTTGCCGGCGCGGACCAGCTCGTTGCTGGCCACCAGCCCGGCCAGGCCGCCGCCGATGATGATGACGTCCGCGTCCATGCGTGCCTGCCTGGTTTCGAAAGTTGTTGTGACTGCTTGCCAAGCTATCGCACGTTTTGGCCTGTGTCCGGGTTTTTCGTGCCCGGCGCGCAGCGGCCGCCTGCCGCCTGCTAGTCTGCACGCCTGGTGCGACGCGGCTGGGTCCGCAAGCAGGCGTCCGCGTCAGGCGATGCCGTCCCCAGCTCCGCCCTGCCGGGCGGGTCGGCGCCGGGGCGGGAACAGGTGATGGCCGCGGCCCTGTTTGCGTAGGCCGCCAGGACGTGCAGGCCACCGGGAGCAAGGGCCGCCAGGCGGGGTCTTGCCCCGGCTCCCAGGAGATCCAACTGCGACAGGCCGGCGATCAGGGCGGCCATGAAGGAGTCCCCCGCCCCGACCGTGTCTGCCACGTCAACAGGTTCGCCCTGCAGTTCCACCCGGCCCTGCCTGGTCAGGAGCACGGGCCCCTGCGCGCCGCGGGTCAGGGCTACCAATGCGGGCCCGAGCTCCAGCCAGGCCGCCAGCGACTCGTCGGGAGTCCGTTCCGGATAAAGCCAGCCCAGGTCCTCGTCGCTTGCCTTCACGACGTCGCTCGCGGCCACGAAATCCTCAGCCTGCCGCCGGGCCGAGGCAACGCCGGGGCTGATACCCGGGCGGCAATTAGGGTCGTAGCTGACGGTGGCACTCCTCCGGGCCGCTTCCACCAGGGCAAGCGTGGCGTGGCTGCCCGGCGGAAGCAGCGTCGCGATGGAGCCTGTGTGCACGTGCGTGGACGCTTCCACTGCCGCAAGGGCGGGAAGTGACGCGCCGTTAATGTCCCAGGTGACTTGGAAGGCATACGTTGCCGCGCCGTCGTCGCCGAGTGTTGCCGTTGCCGTAGAGGTGGGCGCAGTGCCGCCCCGGACCGGCGCGACGCCGTTGGACCGGAGATGCTGATCGACCAGCAGCCCGTAGGCGTCGTCGTCGTAATGCGTCACCAGGCTTGTCGCAAGGCCCAGCCGTGCGGTTCCCACCGCAACGTTCAGGGGGCTGCCGCCGGGGTGGGCGTGACGCCCGGCGAACCCCCGCCGCGGGTCATCGATGATGTCTACCAGTGACTCGCCGATCACGGTGACCCGCGGACCGCCGGCCGCGAAATCCGTTGCGTGGGAGGGTGTTGGCATGCTGCTTCCTTGCAGGGTGTTGGTGGGGGTGTGGTGCCGTGGTCAGCGGCCGGGATAAACCACTGCCTTGAGCTGTCCGGCCTGCTTGCCTGCCTTCAGCGCCTCTTCAGACTCGGACAGGGCGAACTTTCCCGTCCCCAGGACGTCCAGGTCCACCTTGCCGTCGGCGAGCAGTTGGATGGCGAGCGGCCACGTATTGGTGTAGCGGAAGACCCCGGAAAGCCAGATTTCGCGGTTCTGGATGTAGGAGACGGGAAGTTCGACGTCGTCGGCCCCCAGCCCCACAAGGATGACCCTGCCGGCAGGGGCGACGGCCTTGATTCCTGAACGGACCGCCTGAGGTGCACCGGACGCATCGATGAACGCATCGACGTCGAGCCCCTCGGCGCTGTCAGTCCTGGCGTTCAGGGCGTGGGTTGCCCCATGCTCCAGGGCAAAGGCCAGCCGGTCCTCGGCGATGTCGGAAATGTAGATTTCGGTTGCACCGAACGCCCGCGCTGCCTGGGCCGCGATGATGCCGATGGGGCCGGCGCCGGCGATCAGGACCCGGCTGCCGGGCCTGATCTCCGCCCGCTCGCACGCCCACAGGCCCACGGAGAGCGGTTCGATCAGGGCTGCTGCTTCATCGCTGACGCTGTCCGGGATGTCGTAGGCAAAGTCGGACTGGATGGTTACGTATTCCGCGAACGCGCCGTCGATCGGCGGGGTGGCGTAGAACTCGATGTCGGGGCAGAGGTTGTAGCGGCCGGCCTTGCACTGCCTGCATTTGCGGCACGGCCGCTGGGGCTCGACGGCGACCCGTTGGCCGATGCGGGCCGGGTCAACGGCGCTCCCGACGGCGGCGATCCGGCCGGAGAGTTCGTGGCCAAGGATCAGCGGGTGGTCCACCACGTACGGGCCGATCCGGCCGTGCTCGTAATAGTGGACGTCGCTCCCGCAGACGCCGACGGCGGCGACCTGCACCAGGACCTGGTCCGCGTCGAGCTGCGGGAGCGGCAGGGTTGCCATGGCCATGTCGCCCTGGCCCTTCAGGATGTTGGCACGCATTGTTGCGGGCAGGCCGGCGGTGGGGGCGGGGGACTGGGCGGTGGTGGTCATCGGGATGTTCCTTTCGAAAGTGGCGGGCACATTACTTGACGGCGCCCAGGGAGAGGCCCTGGACGAGTTTGTCCTGGGCGGCGAAGCCGGCGAACAGCACCGGCAGGGAAATGACGACGGCGGCCGCGCAGACCTTCGCGAGGAAGAGGCCCTGGCCGGAGACGAAACCGGTCAGGAAGACCGGTGCGGTGCCTGCCACCACGCCGGTGAGGACGCGGGCGAGGAGCAGCTCGTTCCAGCTGAAGATGAAGCAGATCAAGGCGGTGGCGGCGATGCCCGGCATCGCCACCGGGGCGATGACCTTGCGGAGGATGAGCAGGAGGTTGGCGCCGTCGATCTGGGCCGCCTCGAGCATTTCCTCCGGAACTTCGGCGAGGAAGGACCGCATCATCCAGACCGCGATGGGCAGGTTCATGGACGTGTACATCAGGATCAGGAACCAGATGTTGTCCAGGGCGCCGATGGTGCGCGCGAAAAGGTACAGCGGCAGGATCGCAGCCACCACGGGCATCATCTTGGTGGAGAGGAAGAAGAACATCACATCCGTCCACTTCTTCACCGGCCTGATGGAAAGTGCGTAGGCGGCCGGGATAGCCAGCACCAGGACGAGGACCGTGGAGAGGATGGAGGCGGTGGCGGAGTTGATCAGGGACGGCCAGGGGCTGACGCCGGAGGTTTCGCCGAAGAATTCCCGGTACGCGTCCAGTGTCAGGTTTGCCGCGATCGACGGCGGGTTGGTGGCTGCGTCCGTCTCGGAGTGGAAGGAGGTCAGGATCATCCACACCACCGGGGAGGCGAAGAGCAGGGCCAGCAGCCATGCAGCGATGCCGGCGGCGGTGTTGTTGCGGGTGGGGTCCATCCGGGTCTTGCCGCGGCGTGCCCTCGTGCTGCCCGGGCGGGCGTGGGTGCTGCTTTGGGGCGCGGCGGGAGTAAGGGTGCTCATCGTGCTGCCTCCTTTTTGAAGAGCGAAAAGACGGTGCGGAGTGCGAAAGTGGCCACGATGATGGTGCCGATGACCACCACGACGCCGGCGGCGGACGCCAGGCCGTATTCGTTGGCGTAGTAGAACGTCTGGTAAATGGCGTAGGGCAGGTTTGCGGTACCCAGGCCGCCCGCAGTGAGGGTAAATACGGAGTCGAAGTTCTGCACGATGTAGATGGCGCCGAGCAGGCCGCCGAGTTCAAGGTACTGGCGCAGGTGCGGAAGGGTCAGGTGCCGGAATATCGCCCACGGTGTGGCGCCGTCCATCTGTGCCGCTTCCACGGTCTCCATGGGCCGGGACTGCAGGCCGGCGAGCAGGATGAGCATCATGAACGGCGTCCACTGCCAGACCAGCGAAACGATGACAGCCATCAGGGGCGCCTGGGAGAGCAGGTCAAGCTGCGGCGGCGTGGTGTTCCCGAAAAGCGACCAGATCCAGGTAAGGATCCCGTTGACCAGCCCATAGGCGGGGTTAAGGAGGGCGTGCTTCCAGATGAGGGCCGCGGCCACGGGGACCACCAGGAACGGTGCAATCAGCAGGGTTCGTGCAAGGCCCCGGCCCAGGAACTTCTTGTCCAGCAGCAGCGCCAGGCCCAGTCCGGTGAGCAGGCTGGCCAGGACCACTGAGACGGTGAGGACGATGGTGGTGAAGATGGCCTGGCGGAGGTCGGGGTCGGTGAGGACCGTGACGTAGTTCTCCAGGCCGGCGAAGGCTGTCTTGGTGGGGCTCAGGCTGTTCCAGTTCAGGAACGAGATGAACAGGGTCACCACGAACGGGAGCTGGGTGACGACGATAAGGAAGATCAGGGCCGGGAGCAGCGGCGCACGCCGTGCCCAGGCCATGGCGCGTTCACGCGACTTGGCACTTCGTGCGGGTTTGGCTGCGGTATGTCCCGGTCGGGAGATACGCGCCGTTGCGGTAGTCATGGGATTCTCCTGCGGTTTGGTTGGTGCTACTTGTACTTGTTGCCGATTTTTTGGGCAGCGTCCTGGCCCTTGGCCAAAGCTTCAGCCACCGTGCCCTGCCCGGCGATGGCAGAACTGACGCCCTGGGAGACATTGGTGCCCAGGGCCGCAAACTCGGGGATGCCCACAAACTGGATTCCGACGGCGGGCCGCGGCTGGGTGCCCGGGTTCTTGGGGTCAGCGTTCTCAATGGCAAAGCGTTCGGCCTGGAAGAACGGGGCTGCCTTCTGGAACTCGGCATTCTGGTAGGTGGAATTGCGTTTGCCGGACGGAACCTTCGCCCAGCCGAGCTTGGATGCCACGAGTTGTTCGTATTCCTTGGAACTGGCCCAGGCGATGAACTTCCCGGCGGCGTCCTGCTTCTTGGATGCAGCCTGCTCGGCCCAGGACCAGGTCCACAGCCAGCCGGAGGACTTGGTTTCCTTGACGGGGGCCTGGGCGTACCCGATCCTGCCCTTGACGGGGGAAGTGTCGGCTTCGAGGGCGCCTGCTGCGGAGGTTGCGTCGTACCACATGGCCGTCTTGCCCTGGCTCATGTTGTTCAGGCACTCAGTGAAGCCAGCCTGCGCGGCTCCCGCTTCGCCGTGCTGGCGGACCAGGTTGGTGTAGAACTCGGTGGCTGCCGTGAACTCCGGGCTGTTGACCCGGGCGTTCCAGTCCTTGTCGAACCAGGTTCCCCCGAAGGTGTTCACCACGGTGGTCAGGGGCGCGAAGACCTGTCCCCAGCCGGGCTGGCCACGGAGGCAAATGCCCTTCATCCCCGGTGCTGCGCCGTCCACTTTCGCCGCGATGTCCGCCACCTGGTCCCAGGTGGGTTTATCCGGCATGGTGAGGCCCTTGGCCTCGAGGATGTCCTTGCGGTACATCAGGAAGGATGATTCGCCGTAGAACGGTTCGCCGTAAAGCTTGCCGTCCGCGCCGGTGAGTGAGGCCGTATAGGCGGGGAGAATGTCCGACTGGTCGAAGCCGGGGTCCTTGGCAACACTGTCCAGGGGTGCCAGCCAGCCATTGGCGGAGTAGAACGGGATTTCGTAGTTGGACAGCGACGCGACGTCGTACTGGCCGGCCTGGCTGGAGAATTCCTGGCTGATCTTGGCGCGGACATCGTTCTCCGGCAGGATCGTGAAGTTGACGTTGATGCCGGTTTCCTTGGTGAAGTTGTCTGCGGTGAGTTTCTGCAGGTCCTCCATTTGGGGGTTGTTGACCATCAGCACATTGATGCTGTTGGGGTTGCCGGCGGAATTGCCTCCGCCGGCGCCCGCACAGGCCGTGGCGCTCAAGGCGATGCAGAGTGCCCCGGCAGAGAGGACGGCAGCGCGCGTTTTCGGGCGCATAAAGGACTCCTTTGTTCTTCAGGAAGATGCAGGACCGGTGCACCCGGATTGCTGCGTCGGGGTGCCGGGCTGGTGCGCGGCCACCCACCGGAATCCCCGGTGCGCCGTGCTGGTGTTCCTCAAGGTTAGGTGTGGGACATACATCACAACTAGCGCCCTGGTTGCCCATTTCTGATACTTATTTTCCGCAGAGGCGCACTGCGGCACGCGCTACGCTAGGAGGGGCGGCCCGAATGCTGTCCGGAATTCATAACCAGCGGATGCACGGAGACCACCATGGCCACAGAGGATGCCGCGCAGGAAGCCACCGCGCGGCTGGCCGAAAGGCTGCTCGGCATGCGGGCCAACCGGGAGGTGATCCCACCGGATCCCAACCACTCGGTACGCTGGCACCAGCACAGCTACCCCAGCCCGCTGGCGCGGTGGAACTACCACCCGGAGTACGAGATCCACCTCATCCGGAAGGGCACCGGAAAGTTCATCGTCGGCGACCACATCGGAACGTTTGAGGCCGGCCACGTGTCGATCGTGGGGTCAGGCCTGCCGCACGACTGGGTCAGCGACCTGGAGCCGGGCGAAGTTTTGGAGAACCGGGACGCGGTGATCCAGTTCGACGGCAAGTGGGTGGAGCAAGCCTCGGCCCTGGTCCCCGAACTGGCGGAGGTCAAGCCACTGCTGGAGCAGTCGGCGCGGGGCATCGAATTCCTGGGCCAGACCGCAGTGGCGGCAGCAGCGGCCATCGAAGGCATGGGCCCAACCACCGGCCTGCAGCGGCTGCAGCACCTGTTTGAATTGTTCGCGCTCCTGGCCGGGGCGCCGGAAGGCGACCGCCGCTACCTGGCCGAAGCCTGGTTCAGGCCGCAGCTGGACGGCCAGGCTGCCGCCGTCGTCGACCTTGTCCTGGAGTACGTGTTCAGCAACCACGCCGGCAGTGTGCGGATGTCTGAGGCCGCCGCGCTGGTGGGCATGCCCGAGCCCACGTTTTCGAAGTACTTCAAGCGGGCAACGGGGCAGAATTTCAGTGACCTGGTCCGGAAGCTGCGCCTGGCCCACGCCCGGCGCCTGCTTGAGCGCAGCGACAAGCCCGTGTCCGAGATCTGCTACGAGGTGGGCTTTTCCAACCTGTCCAACTTCAACCGGCACTTCCTCAACGACGCCGGTGAGACCCCCCGGAACTACCGGCAGCGGCTGCAGGGGTGATTGGGCGGGAGCCCGCCTAGGGTTAAGCTGGAGCCACCCGCACCAGGAACCTGGAGAACACGTACGCCATGGCTGATGACGGAGCACCCACCGCACCTTTTGACCGTGCCGTCCTGATTTTCAACCCCGGCCGGCCCGGGATGGGCCAGCGGCTTGAAGAATTGCAGCGGGATTTGGCCACGGACCTGCCGGGCCTGCGCGTCGACCTGCTGCCCACGGACTTCGCGGGGCACGCCCGTGAGCTTGCGCGGACCGAAGCGGGCCGCGGCACGCCGCTCATCGTTTCGGTTAGCGGGGACGGCGGGTACAACGAGGTGGTCAACGGCGTGATGGACGTGCCCGCCAGCACGGCCGTCTGCACCGTCCTTCCTGCGGGAAACGCCAACGACCACTACCGGAGCATGCCGGTGCGGACCCTCCGGGAAGCCGTGTCGGCGGGCCGGGTCCGGCGGATCGACCTGTTGCGGATCACGTTCAGCACCAGGGACGGGGAGCGGGTCCTGTACGCACACTCATACGTCGGGTTCGGACTGACTCCCTTGATGGCCATCGGCATCGAACAGGGCGGCAAAGGAAAAATCCTGGAGCTCATCTCCGTTGCCCGCACCCTCTCGGGACTTAAGCCCTTTGAGCTTGTGCGGGACGACGGGGCCACAGCTCGGTTCGACAGCCTGATCCTGGCCAACATTTCGCGCATGGCAAAGTACGGGACCGTCAGTGAGTCCCACCACCCGGACGACGGCCGGTTCGAGGTGGTGACGCTGCCACACGCCGGGCTGGTGAAAATGGCATTGATGACGCTCCGCGCCGTGACCCTTGGGCTGGGGCATCAGCCGAGCGTCAGCAGCTACGCCTTCTCAACCCGGGAGGCTGTCCCCTGCCAGATCGACGGTGAGGTGGTTTACGTTGAGGCCGGAACCCATGTCCTGGTTGAAAGTGCGCCGGGCGCCCTGGCCACTGTCTGAACCGCAGGCCGTCCAGAAGCGTGGCTAGGGCTGGACGGAGTCGAAGAATTTGTAGTCCGGGTCCGGTTGGCCGGGCTCGGCCTCATGGGATTTCATGCGAATGAAATCCACGTCCTGCTGGCAAAGCGTGGTCTCGCCGTGGGCATCGTCGTTGGTGCCTTGGCCCGTGGCCGCACTGATTTCCGCGGAAATTGTCCGCGGAAGGATCATGCAGCCGGGGTTGGCCAGCAACCACTGCGTCACCGGGCCGGGAAGCCGGTTCCACTGGTCTCGAATACGGATGTCTGTCATGGGGTGCCTTTCGTGGTGGGGGAGGGCGCTGCCACGCCCGGGATGCCATGGTGCCGGCCGCGGTGGACGCAACCGGCACGGGGCAGTAAGGCTTAGTCGAAGTGGATCTCAGCGGCGGCCCTGCGAAGGGATCCGAGGCGCTCTTCCTCGACCAGGCCCAGCGCATCCAGCTCGTTGCTGTGGTCAGTACGTTCCTGGGCCGCCTGGTTCGAGATATCACGCAGGATCATGCCCACGAGATGGGCCAACCCCGCCTTGAGGTCAACCAGGTTGGTGTTGCTGATCAGGAGGCGGCGGTCCGAGACCTTCAGCTCCACGTCGCTGTACCCGGCATCGGCCAGGCGCTGGCGGGTACCGGCCCCGTGCAGCAGATCGACCTCGCGGGGCTGGGGCCGGCGGGAAAAGACAGCCGGCACGGTATACCGCGTTGGGCCTTGGGCAGTGCCCAGGTCGTGGGGCAACGCGGATGCGAGGACTCCGCTGACCGATAGCGCCGAGTCGGCGCGTACGGCAGAGTCTTGAATGGTGGTCATGGTGGTCTACCAGCCTTCTAAGGATGCACTGCCGGATCCCGGGACGCGGGCCGGAGGTGGCTGCGCAGGGGACCCGGGACCGGATCGCCTGCAGGGGAGGGCAACGGGTTATGCCGGTCTGGCCCGTGAATCACTTGCGGCCACCCTCGCCGTACCGATTCCTTGCCGCGCCGGCGTCGAAGTTACTCGGTACGGCGCGCGCCGGCGGCCGGTGAAGGCTGCCGGAGAATCAGGCTCATTTCCGGGGCAACGGATGTCCTGTCACGATGTCCCGAGATATTTTGAGTCTACGCCCAACAGCGGGTCCGCAGGGCGCGGAGCGGGAACCGGATCGCCGAATGAAGGACGCCGGCCGGACCGGTAGGCGGAATCAATGACGGATTCGACTTCGTCGAGCACTGTTTGGTTTCCAGGGAGGACCACATGGGCAAGGAATTCCGATTCAAGGGTTGCAATTCCCGCGGCCGCCGCGCCGAGCTTGCCGTCGATCGACATGGCCAGGGCTCGCCAGGATTTGCGGTTGGCCCGTTCGAGGACTTTCGCGTTGGCTTCGTGGACCCGGCTGTCCGCGATGTCCCCGCGAATGGCCAGGGCGCCATCTGACTGCAGCAACGGCATGACAATCCGGAATTGCCGTCCGGCGCCCCGGAACGCCACCGCGCTCCGGTCCCCTCGCTGGGTGAACAGGATGTCTGTTGCCCCGTAGTCCGTGAGCGCCTGCCTGATGTGCTTCCGGGAAGCCTCACTGCTGAAGGAATCGCCGCGGGTGTAAGGGCTTGTCATCTCCTAACTATGCGCCCCGCGGCCACCCTTTCCTAACACCGCCATAACGCATCAGCCGCGGAACAGCAATGGACCCGGCAAACGGTTCCATGCCGTCCGTTGCCGGGTCCATTCGAGGCAGGCGTGCAGCCCGGCCAGGCTTAGACGCCTGCGTTGTACACGTCCAGCCCAAACCGGTTCAGCCCGGGCGTCCCGGCGTAACCCAGGTAGGGCAGGCCGAAGGTATCCTCGATGCTGGCCAGCAGGCTGTAGTGGTTGTACGGCGTGGTGGACCAGGTGCCGCCCTTGGTGAACGGGGACAGCACCAGGGCGCCCACCCTGCCGCCGCCCATCCCGGTGATGCCGGGCAGCGCGGCGTTGGGTCCGGGACCTTCGCCGCAGCAGGCGCTGGCGTCGGACTGCGGCCCGTCTGACTCATCGAAGGTGATCACCAGGACGCCGTCCTGCTTAAACGCCGGGGAGCTGGTGATGACCGGAACCCATTGCTTGAGCCAGGCGTCAGCGCTGGCCAGTCCGCCGGGCTGCCCGTCCACGCAGGGGGAATCGTGTCCGTCGTGGCAGAGGTTGGGCGTGATCATGGACAGGTTGGGCGTTGTGGCAGCCGAGGCAAGGTCCGTCTGCAAGGCGGAGAGGTCGACGTCGTTCGTGGCGCAGTCCGGTGAGCCGGTGATCCCGGCAAAGTAGACGAACGGGTTGTGGCGGGCGGCGTACTGGTCGCCCACCTTGGCTTTCTGGGTGTCATCGACGGCGCCCAGCGCGGGGTGCCGGCAAGGGGTGCCCATGTCCTCCATGTACCCCTTCCAGGATTTCCCGGCGTCTTTGAGCTGCCCGGCCACGGTGGGAACGCTGGCCGGGAACACGCAGCCGTCGCCGACTGCCTGGCCCGGGCTGGCAGTGCCGCTGCCGACGAACGGGGTGTAGGTCTGGCAGTCGGCCTGCATCTGCGGGTTGGGTCCCTGGCCGGAAATCTGCGCCACATAGTTGGGCTGGGAGTTGTGCGCCGTGCCGTAGTACTGGTTCAGCAGGACGCCCTGGCTCCGCAGGGTCTGGGAAAGATAAGGAGCGGCCGACGCCGGGCCCCAGGTTTCGTCGTAGCCCTTGTTTTCGAGGTTGATGACGAAGACGTGGTTGGCTCCGGGCAGGTAGCCCTGGCTTGGTGTCGAAGCGGTGGGGGCGCTGGTGGCGGCGGCCGGGTTGAGGGTGGCCGCAGTTCCACCGATGGCGGCAGCAAGCACGGCCATGGCGGCAAAGGCGGTGCGGAGTTTCATTTTCACGGGAGCTTCCATCCGTCAGCGAGTGCTTTTTCTTTCAGGCCGGACCATTCCTCGGCCGGGGGCGGACCCACCGGGGTGCAGGCGGGGCCGGCCACGA
>Ga0164304_10000283_pt1 | contig 13472 bp, 13 predicted proteins | sample Whisoiple_217_MG_FD_110216 | JGI IMG/M metagenome (GOLD analysis project Ga0164304, IMG submission 110216) | Soil microbial communities amended with pyrogenic organic matter from upstate New York, USA - Whitman soil sample_217_MG | ecosystem: Environmental > Terrestrial > Soil > Agricultural...
CTTGTGGCACCCACCATTTGACCGCTTTCATTACGCTCGATGACGCTGGCAACGTGATAGAGACGCAGAAGCACAAAGGCGATTTCAAAGAGTGGTAATCTGTTCAGCCCGGGTGCCGATTTTACTCGATAACCAACATAATTAACCGCAGAATGCTGGTTTGACGTTAACTTATGAGATTCCTTCTTCTTGTCCTTCTCGTTTGCCTGTCCACGGCGATTGCCCGCGCTGAGATACGCTTTAGAATGCCCAACATCGGTAGACAGATGCCGGCGATCGGTAGACAGGTGCAGGCGCCGAAAATTATCGTGCCCATTTCCACGCCAAACGTTACTCCGGCAGAAGAGGTCAAGCCAACCACGTTGTCTCGACGCACAACAGCGAGTGAAGATAGTCCGGTCACGTACAAGTTGTCTTGAGGCAAAAGTGATTCAAAGTAGATGTCCACGGTATACTGCGGCTTGGCGGGTTTGAGGGCTTTCTGCCGCCTTACCTCCTGGAGTGCGTCAATGGGGGGTGGTTAGGAGGAGAAAGTTGTTGGTTGAGTTCCTTGGTCTCTAGCTCTAGCTAGGCATAGTTGACGGTGCAGATCACAGAGCAAAACAAAGAACGTCGCCGCGGCGTGACTGGCCACGGGACCCCGTATCATTCAAATTTTTCGTTTATTCAATTCCAACCAATATTTACGCATCCGTGGGGCCAGATATTGGTTAATGCTTTCGTAGTCCCGTTGGTCGCCGGTATGTTCTGTATCGATAAAGGCGAACTTGCCTTCCTTGACTAGACGAATATTATCCGGCCGATAACTTGAGCCGTCGGCGCATTGAATAATCATATACAGTTCGTCCAAGTGGCGTTCGGTAATGGAATGCAGCCACGCCTGCTCGTTCTCGGCATCTGGAACAAGATTTAGACGTTCAGCGACCAACACAACGGGTTGATCGTCTCGGCTGCAAGCGGGGTGCTGAATGGATGACACGAATAACCACTTATCCGGGACTTGAAAGTAGCGGAGCCCACACTCACGGATAATTCCGCGAATTTTTTCGGCGTTCCGGCATCGGTTAACAAATCCTTCCCATCCTCGCCGTTTTTCTCGTTCGCAACGACGCTCGTCTACGAAAAAAACTTTGAAAAGGTATTGGGCCACTGAAGGGTGAATGTCGACCCGCATGAGGCTCCGCCATTTTCTGACTTGAATCTGGAAACCTGCTGCGCAGAGAGTGCTCTCATTGTTTAAGACGTTTGGACTACGAAAGATAAGTTCAAGAGCACCTCTGGCCGGATTTGTCGAAGGCAGGAAGTAGGAGTTCATTTTTATAGTCGGAGAGCCCCTGCGACTGCATGTCTATGTCGGCTATACCATTGCAAGGCCTTGAAAGGACGCTTCAGTATATCCAGCGATTCGCTCTGCGAGCGCTTGTTGACGATTTCAAATATCCTCCACCAAAATAAATCTGCTGAATCTGCCATGGCAATCGCGGGAATGAGATCGGTTTCCTGACGCGATAATGGGTTGACTTTTGCATAGGCTTTCAAGAACCGGCGCGCTGCATCGAAATCCAGCTTATAGCGATCGTGCCGATCCACGCACTCGTGGCGCAAGGCAATCGTTATGTCGCGGATGGCCGTATCCAAACAGCAATGACCGAAATCAATGATCCCGCTGAGAAGACCATGTGAAAACACCAGGTTTGCGGCGCAAATATCGCCATGAACGGGGAAACGAGGAAGGGCGTGATAGTCGGTGCACCGTATCTGCTCAAGCAGGCAGATAGCTTCCTGAACGCGAGTCTGAAAGAAGTGGCAACGAGCGTCTGCTGAGCCGAGCAGCTTGAGTTGCCATTGCCTGAGTGTTCGCAGTAGCCAAATATCTTCCAAGGCTATGGGAGTCCGTCTCGCTCGCGGGAGAGAAAAATCTCGCGAGGCCTTGTGCATGGTGGCCATGGCGTGCGCAATTTGCTCGATAACCTCTTCCCGAGAAGGCCGCGAACCGGACCCTTCGATATACTTATATAGCCAAATGTACTTGCAGTTCTTGGCGACGATGGTGCGCCCTGTCTTGGTGCGAAGAGGCTGAGGCAATTGATACGGAAACCGACCGCGACCGAGCGCCTTGATCAACGAATGCTCAAATCGAATGTCCCTGAGTGGCCTTTCCCCTGCCACACGCCGCACAACCACCGTCTCTTTGGCCGTACGCACAATCCAGTTTTCATTGACCGCGCCACCTTTGGCTATGCGCACATCCTGAACGGTGCCGAGCCCATACTCGTCCATGAGCTCATTGAGGTCGAATTTAGGTGGTTTGACATCTGTCATGCTCGTGATACGCGTATAAGCCTCCGTCTGAAAACCGTCGAGAAAAAACGGTATTGACTTCCAGGGGGAAATGTCGCCTTCCGTATGGGACGTAATGGCCGATGAACAGAGAATAACTGACTCTGTGCTACCTCAGCATGACGCTCCGCGGTTGACCGGGCGCGCGGGCGCGGCATCTTTTTCAATTTCCGCGACGCCTGCATCCCGTATTTGCGAGCAACTCCATGATGTGATCGATGGGAAGCTCTTCTTCGACCAATATACCGTCGACGCAATGTGTATGCGCGCGTTGCTTATGATCGGCTCTATCCAAAGGTATTTCTACGACGAGCGACCGAACGACAAAGCTTCCCTACTTCGTGATTTGCGCGGCGTTCTTAATGAGCTGGAGGAATCCACGTTCCGTGATCCGAAAATCCGATCTTTCTTCGAGCAAACCATCCGCTATCTTGAGAAAGTCTCCACTCTTGACACCATCCAAAGATCCGAATGGGAGCACGAAGAGTTATCTGAGATTGCGCGGCGAATTCCAACAATGCTCTGCCAGGAGACGCGTGGATATTACAAATGGCTGGCAAGAACCTTCGAAGGACCGGGAGACATTGTGGAATTAGGAAGCTGGATGGGATCTTCCACCGCATGCCTTGCCGAAGGGTTGTCGCAAAACCAAGGTCGGCAAGGCAAAACCATCCACGTCTTTGATTCATTCATCTGGCTCGAATGGATGAAAACTTACACAGAGGATTCGGAACTCCTGGCGGCGAATATTCGTAACGGCGAATCCTTCTTGGAATACTTTTGGCGCTATACTGGGCCTTACCGCGATTTGATCCAAGTTCACCAGGCGGCATTGAAAACGGAAACAAAGCAGTTTGCCGTTCCGGCCCTCAGTTGGGAGGCTGGGGAAATCGGAATACTGCTCATGGATTTCGCGCATGATATGGCCTCTAACGAAGCGATGTGGCGCGTGTTCAGTCCGAGTTTTTGCAGCGGAAGCACTATCGTGGTATTCAATCAATTCGGAAACATTCCGGCCGGGGAAGTGCGGGAGTTTTGTCGGAGAAAAGGTCCAGAACTGATCCCGCTACACAAACCTTGCAGTTCTGCAAAAGCGTTTCGATATCAAAGCGTCGCCCAGTGACGCATGGCTTACCCCTACCCAGTCGAGCCTCTAAAGTAACCGCTATGGAAAAGCCGTTGGATGTCGTGATCAAGACTCGCGCGCTGGATTTAGTTCCCTTTTTGCAGTTGCAAACCGATCTGGCGCAGCACAGCCGCTTGCACGGCTGTACTTACGTCATTGTTTCGCGCCACGAGCTCGATCAGTTTGCGGATGTGGTGTGGAAGGACAACATTCTCCTATGCTCGGAGGAAGTCGCGGCGGTCGCGGGATATACCGACGAATTTCCAGACACTTGGTGTACACAGCAGATCATCAAGATCGCCGCCGCGAACATCATCCGCCACCAACACTATCTTATCCTGGATTCAAACACGCTGATCGGCTTCGATTTCGACGAGGATGACTTTCTTTCCGATGCCCAGTATGTGTATGCGGTGAACGAGTTTCGCGACGTAGCCTGGGAACTCCAATCGCGCAATTTCCTTCGATTGCATACCCCCGCACGCCTCGCCGGGTTTCGCGCCGCCAACCAGATCTTTTCGAAGCCAAACGCTCAGGCGCTGATGCGTTATATCGAAGCACTGTATCACGACGATGTCGTGCGCGTCCTCCTCAAATACTCGGACGACTTAAGCACAGAGTTCTGGACTGAGTTTGCGCTTTATGGAGTGTTCGTGCAATCGCTCAAAAACACGCCAGGCCATCGCTTTGAAGAGCGCCATGATTTGATTCACTACAGCGCGCGCTGGAATTTCGCGAATTTCCTCCAAGATGTCGAAGCGGAAGGCCCTCTCATGATCAAATTCAACAAGCGGCGTCACCATCAATACGACATGGACGCCGATGCATACGCCCAGCGTGTTTCGGAGATCAAAAGCGCTTACGAACGAAGGTTACATGCGAGTCCCACGCGTTAAATCTATCCGCACATTTTTGACATGGACCATTCCAGTGAAGAACAAGCTGCCCCGGTAACTTTCGGGCCCTACACGCCGGCGAGAAAACTCAACGCCAAGGGCCTCACTCCATGGCAGCACCATCGGGGCGGGTGGAAGTTTGTCTGCGGCCTGATCGCCGAGCACCTGCACTGCGAGGATGGTGTCCGCTTCATTGGGTCGGTGGAAGATGAAGTTGCCGAGCACCGGATCATCACAGAACCGTGGGTAGGATTCATCCATCAAGTGCCAAAACACAATCTGCGTTGGTTTCCGGATTTGGAGCGATTGCTGAAGGATGAATATTGGAAGGCTAGCGCGCAGAACTGCCTCGGACTTTTTGTTCTTTCATCCCACGTTAAAGAGTACTTGGAGAGCGCAGGTTGCACGATTCCTCTCGCACGCATTTTCTACCCTGCTGAGCCCACGCAGCGGCCTTTTGTTCTGGAGCGCCATTTCGCGCGCAGCCCAAGACGGGTTGTGAGCGGCGGGGAGTTCCTGCGCAACTTTCAGCCTTTTTATGACTTAAAAGCACCGGGATTCACGAAGCAACTCTTGGTCCACGAGGGCTTCAAGTGGGACTCGATTGTCCAAAATGATTCGGTCACCAAACTGGGACGGATTACGGATGATGAATACGATTCACTGCTTGAGGATAGTGTCTTTTTTCTGAATCTTTACGATGCCCCAGCGAATACAACTGTGGTGGAGTGCATCGTCCGAAACACTCCCCTCCTCATCAATCGCCTTCCCGGGCTAATCGAGTATCTCGGAGAAGACTATCCCTTCTACTATTCCTCAATTGAAGAAGCGGAATCCAAACTCCAACAACCTGCGCTCATCCAGGAAACCTCCGAGTGTCTAAGCCGCTCGCCAATAAAAGCAATGTTGACGAGGGAAGCATTCCTGGCGGCTATGCAAAACTCCGCCATTTACCGCAGTCTACCAGTGCCGACGAGCCAGCCAGTGGCATTGCGGAGATACGATGTCTCGTTGGTCATCTGCTCCTACAAACGCGTCTATAACATAGACGCCTTGTTGCAAGCGTTCACGAAGCAAGATTTCGGCGGAACCTTTGAGATTATCCTTTGGAACAATAACTACGAGGCACGCCAGAGGATTGACGAGCTTTACGAGAAGTATAAAGGACAGCTCGATCTGAAGGTTATTCATTCGACCGAGAACTTTTATTGCGTCATTCGCATGGCCATGGCCAGCCTCATTCGAAGCGAATACATTCTGATATGCGATGATGATGTGAAACCGTCGCCGACTTACGTCGCCACGTTCATGGACAAGGGGAAGGAGTATGGACCGGACTCGGTCCTCTGCTGCCGTGGACACGTCTTCAAACCACATAGCTTGAACGAAGAGGAACCGGAGCGATTTTGGACCGATTACGAACATTTGAACTTTTTTGATGAGACAAAAAGCGATCGCCAAATTCATTTTCTCCATGCCGACAACTGTTTGATTCCCAAGCACCTCATGGAGCGAGCGCTCGCTCATCGGATGGATCGTTATGAATATTGGCTGATCGATGATTACTGGCTTTCCTTCGTCTTCTCCCACATCCTGAAGGTTCCGATCTGGAAGATCCAAGCGGCCGAAGCGCTCAAGTTTACCGAATGCGAGGATGATCCGCTGATCGCGCTTTACCATAACCCTAAAGTAATCGAGCAGCGGATTAATTTTTACATTTATCACATGCGCCAAGGCTGGCCCTTCCCAGTGCAGCGTCGAAGCCTGGAGACAGACGAATCTGTGAGTGAGACGAGTCCAGCCGCTGGAAAAACCGCGTATTGGAACACCGGTTTTGGCGGGGTTAATATGTTCTCTGAGGCGGGCGAAGCGGATTTCGAAAAGGCACACGAAGCGGGCATTTCCGTAGTTCGCTTCGGTGCCGTGGGGGATGCTCAGGATTTTCGTTATCTCGTGGATGAAAATGGTGACGAATACGTTTTGTGCTCAGAGACTCTGGATCGCATAACGGCAGGGATTCAACGCGCAGCCGATCACGGGATGAAGGTCATCATCGCGCTGGGGCACGTGCCCGGACGAATTTTCGCACTGGAATCCGAACAATACGATTTTCGGTTGTGGTGCTCCGCAGAGGCTCGTGAGCGATTCGTCGCACTTTGGAGCGAGTTGGCAAAGTATCTTCGGTATTTTAAGAATGTTATCGGTTACGATTTGCTCAACGAACCGTTCACCCCAGACGACGTTGCACAAGGATACTTCGACGAGATGCCAAAAACTTATGCGGGGACGCTGAACACCCTCTACAAGCAGACTATAGACGCCATTCGCAAATCGGATGACGAGACCCCGATCATCCTCGAGCCAACCTACTGGGCAAGCCCGCGCACACTAGAATTCCTTCAAACCTACAATGACTCTGGAGTCATCTACTCGTTTCACATGTATGTCCCACCAGCATACACGACACGCGGACTAAATCGTTCTCGCTTTGCCTACCCCGGCCTCGTGAAGAATTGGCCCGATTCCAAATGGGGAGACTCCATCCATTGGGATAAAGAGACGCTCCGGGGTTTTCTCGGAAAAATAAAAGATTGGCAGGCCGAGCGACGAATCCCAGACCAAAACATCTTTGTCGGCGAGTGGGTTTTTTGTCGGAACTTAACCGGCGCGCAACGCTATCTTTTCGATGTGCTCGATCTCCTTACGGAGTTCAAGTGGAGTTGGGCTGTTTTTGCCTTTCGAGACAACGAGTGGGACGCGATGAACTACGAACTTGGCACCGACATAGCGAATATGTTTCCCACGAGGGAGAGCGAATTCTTCGCGCGTTTGAAATCCTACTTCAAATGAAGCTAATGGCTCGGGAAGAATAATGCGCACATCGCGATCAGCTTCTCCGGCCGGGTTAATGCTTTTGAAGGGGGTGGTGAAGAGGCCGACTGAGTTTGGTTTGGACCATAGTCACAAGTCTTTAAAGGACATCCTGGAGTTCACTGTCCGGCACCCGAATTGTGTTCGCGACGGTGAGGAGAGCGCCAAGCGGAAGATCAAGCGCTGCCTGGAAAGATCGCAGCACGAGGAATCTGATGCGGCACAGATCAAGCGCCGGATCCGGCGTCACCTACGTCAGGTTAAGCGAGGACTGGCGTGGACCGACCTGGAGCACGAACTGAACGTCGCCATTTGCGATAGGCATGTCAGTCGTTATTCCCGGCTGGCGCAGCGTCTTTCCGTGCTTGCAGCCATGTGCCGTTATTGGCAACGATTTTCAAAAGCCCCCCTGACACCGGTACATGCGGTGGCAGCTCGCCTCGCGCGCCTCACAGAACTTAAAGAGCGCGGGTGGAAGGCGGTGCTGGGCTACCTCGACCGGTGCGGCCTTGATTGGCAGGCGGGCGTGGCTGTGCACTTGGGCCACAAGACCGAGTTAAGGAGTGCCTCGGGTCGAGGCACGAAGAAGGTCCTGCGCCGTGACCAAGATGGAAATACATGGCTGGTCAAGCACAGCGCGGAATCCATCATGAATCCTGTCCTGGCTTCCATCTTTGCGCGGTTGTGCGGATGCCCCGGTGCGGAGATATGCCCCTCGTTCCTTGATTACGATCCGCGTGAGAAGCGACCTTGCTCTGTCCGATCTTATATTAGGGCAGAGCCCGTGCGACGGCTCGACCGTCGCAACAAGGCCGAGCTGATCCGTTTGATCGGCGGCAGCCGGCGGCGCGCGTCACAAATGATCTGCCAAGCCGTTATGCAGTGGATCCTCGAAAACATCGATGGGAAGCAAGTAATCATCGATGGATTTGGCAATATGGTTTTTATCGATCACGACCGGTCATTCTTCATCGACGAGCATCGAGTGATGACGGATTTTCAAACTGCTTTGGAAACAAGAACGAAGACCGACGCATCGGCTCTTCCCGTGGACCTGATCAAGGCGGCTGCCCGTATCTCAGGAGCATTGGAAGACCTAGCCGCATTTGTGGCTCGCGTGGAGGCAATTCCAGCTCTGGTTTACGAAGGGCTGGTTCGTAATGCCTCTTTCCGCGAAGATCAACTCGGTAGCCTATCCTATCTGGATACAATGGACTCCAGGGCGCTAGGTTCCGTCAAAGCATTGGAAGATTGGATTGCGCATCTTCTCGTACGCAAACGAACCGTCCGCGTCACACTAGCCCGACGCCTGCGCGCAGTTCTCGGTGGTACCCGACGCTATCTGCAAAAGATCCCAGCCGCGCGGGCAGGTCGAACCCGTCGGTGACCAGCCGGTCTCATTTTGGATACGGGAGATATCGATCAAGCTCTCAATTTCCTCTAGCGACCGGCGCAATGGAATGCCAGGATAATGTTCTCTGATCACGTCCGCTGCGGCACGCCCCAAACGGTTCTTCGGATGCGCAGGCATGTAGATACGAAAGCCCGGCAGCGGCGCAGCTAGAACCGCCGCAACAAGCTCGGCTGCATCTCCAAAAGAAAGATAGCTGAATACCCCATCCACTTTCTTCACGCGCCCGATTTCGCGTCTAGAAAAGTCATGCTTGGCAGGCTCGATGAGCCACGGATAGCGGATCGCAACACAGTTCATCTGAGCCCGGGCGAAATACTGCAACATGACTTCGCCCACCTGCTTGCTCAATGCGTATGCATTGCTGGGATTGGCGGGCGCATCACCGTCGAGAGGCAGGTATGGGACGCAGGCGCGCGGATCGGCTTGCGGTGAGCTATGCTCCCCTAGTACTCGAATCGAACTGGAGAAAACGATATGCCGCACCCCGCTTTCCTGCGCAGCTTGGAACACATTCATATTCATCGCGACGTTTTCGTTGAAGAGCTTCTGCACGTCGCTGATCGCCATGTCCGAGTAGTTGGCCAGGTGCACCACCGCGTCGCTGGCTGCCACCAGACGGTAGCAGGCATCCCGGTCCATCAGATCCATCAATTCGACTTTTACACGCGCGCGTCGGCGAGAAAGCTTGTCCGTCGCTCTCACGCTATGCCCCGCGTTGACGAGCGCGCGACAAACATGAACGCCAAGTTTCCCTGCGGCTCCTGTGACGGTCACTGTCATTGGTTGTGCTTGCAATTTCACCTTTCGTTCATCCGTTCGAATAGTAAATGAAGGGGATGCCGCTTGCCAAGCTGTTGGATAACTTTGAAGAACCCGCGTCGCGCCGGCAACGCGCGACAATAATCGTCCAAGCCGGAGGAAAACTCATCATGCCCAGCGAACACTACGACTTCAGCGGAGCGCAGAGCATCACCAACGCCATCCAGCAACTGCCGCCGGAACGCGCCGAATTGCGCGCGGCGTTGGAGGAGTTGCACCAAAATGCCAAACCTGTATTGATCGAACTCACGAAAACGCAACCGCAGGAAGCTGAAAAAGCTGCCAAGCGTTTGGAGCAATTCGTCGAAGCCGCCAAAGAGGAGAAACCGGACAAAGACTTTCTTCAGGTCACGAGCAAAGGACTGATCGATGCGGAAGACAGTGGCGGCGATGGCAGGTCCGATCATCGCGACCGTGGACAAGCTGCGTCCGCTGCTCGGTTTTTGAGCTAGACCGGTGCAGGTCACTCGTATGAAAAAGATTTGTTTTGTTGTTGTCTATTTCGGGAAATGGCCAATTTGGTTCCCTGCTTTTCTGCACTCATGTAAAAAAAATCCTACGGTCAATTGGATGTTTTTTACAAATTGCACTTCACCGGCACGTCATCCCCCGAATGTTGCCTTCCACAACAAAACACTGTCCCAGGTGAGGGGACTAATTAAGGATAGAATTGGCAAGGACTCTATACTCGAAGATCGTTATAAGATATCCGACTATAAATCTGCCTATGGAATACTATTTGCAGATTACATAAAGGATTATGATTTCTGGGGGCATTGCGATGTAGATATAATATGGGGAGATATCCGAAAATACACGACTGAGGAGATTCTAGATAAACATGATGTTTTCTCGACGCGAAAGGGGAGGATGTCTGGGCATTTTAGTCTTTTTAGAAATACCCTCAGCATTAATCAGCTTTTTAGACAATCGTCAGAATTTGCGGAGGTAATGCAACAGGTTGTATGTCGTGGTTTTGATGAGGAAGGCATGACCCGCCTCATCGCGCAATTGGCTCAGGCCGGCTCGATTCGGGTCTATTGGCCAAAATTCCTGCAAAATTATGCAGACCCCAAAACAGATTCTCCCTCACAATTACCCCAATTTATAAACAAGTACTTTTGGGAAAAGGGCAAGTTATTTGACTGCACTGGAGAATCGGCTGCTGAAATACTTTACCTTCATTTCATGACTTGGAAAAAAACTCTAACTGGCTGTGAGTTTAGCTACGGGGCTGATCCTGAAAAATTTTACATTTCATATTTTCAAATTTCGAAGCGACCAGTTTCGCCTCCAAGTAGGTTCATAGGCGTGCCTAAATGTCATGGTTACTAGGATGTATTTACAAATTCGCTTTCGGGGAGGCGGCGAGTGATTTTGAGGGTCATAAAACAAGGGAGTTCTTTCAATAGGTTCAGCAATCAAGCAGGAATGCACGCTTGCTGAGCCTCCTTCACTGCTTGAGTCACGTAACGAATCTCCTCCTTGCTCAGGGCAGAAGAGGATGGGAGGTACAGACCCCGTCGGCAAAGATCTTCCGCAACTGGATAACGCTGACCCTTGTATGTTGCGTAATAGATTGGCTGAAAATGCATGGGGATAAAAAACGTCCTGGTTTCAATTCCTTTGTCCGCTAAAAACCAACGGAGTTCGTCGCGAGTCATTCCAAACTCGTCTCCTACCAGTATCGAATACATCCAAAAGACGCTCTCCACATTGGAGGCTTCAGGGGGCAGAACAATCCCGGGGACCTCCGTAAGGAGTTTGTTGTAAAGAGCCGCATTGCGGCGGCGCTGCGCCACCAGACCATCAAGTTGCTCCACTTGTGCAAGGCCGATCGCCGCCTGCAGATTCGTCATGCGATAGTTGAAGCCGCGAACCTTGTGCCAAAAGTGGCGTTCGGGACAGAATGCGTGATCGCGCAAGGTTCGACACATCTTCGCGAAGTCCTCATTATTGGTGGTTATCATTCCGCCCTCGCCGGTGCTGACAATCTTGTTGGCGTAAAAGCTGAATGCGGCCGCGTGTCCCAAGCTTCCAACCTTCCGCCCTTCATACGTGGCGCCATGCGCCTCAGCTGCATCTTCCAGCACCGAAAATCCGTGTTTATCCGCCAAGGCCATGAGCGGATTCATATCAACAGGATGCCCATAGGTATGAACAGGAATCACCAAGCGAGTCTTCCTGGTAATCAAATCCTCCACCTGATTCAGATCAACGTTCCAAGTCACCGGTTCGGAATCGGCTAACACCGGTGTTGCGCCCATGTAAGCGACCGCATTCGCGGTCGCGATCATCGTGAAAGTGGGGATAATTACCTCGTCGCCGGGGCCCAAATCCATCGTCGCCAACGCGAGATGCAGCGCTGAAGTGCCGCTCGTGCACGCGATGCCGTATTTCGTTTGGCACGCGCTCGCAAACGCTTCTTCAAACGCCCTGATAAATCGGCCGGCTGAAGAAATCCAATTCCCGTTCAGGCACTCATCAACGTACTTCTTTTCATTCCCATTGAGTGATGGCTGGCAAACTGGAATTACCCGCCGGTGGCCGTCCCGACCTTTCATTTGCTCTTCTACGGAAATGTCGGGCCGGTGCAACACAGGATCGCCACAAGGGATGATCCTAGCGATGTCCTCGCCCATTGCTTCGAGCGCTAACTCTACCGGTCGGACTAGCTTCATTTTCCCGCTCGCGTCCGCCGTATTTCCTACCACCGCGGCTCGCCCTCAAAGGCAAGCTCAGTTGGTGGCACGTCGCCCGAGGACGCGCTCTCTTGATACTCTTCCTACGAAACTCACCTTCGCTGTCAAGGTAAAAAAATTTCGCGACAATTAGAGTCTCGCGGTGAAAACGACGCGCTGCGAAGCAAACAAAAGTGCCAATAGTGAGGACTGACCTATCTCTTTGGTGAGGTCTAACGCTAAGGCGGCTCTAAGCCATCATAAACAGACCGGAGGCGTGCAAGGCGATATCCTACATAAAAATTAGGTGGTCCATCTCCTCAATGAAGCGGCGCAAGTGCTGCGGCGTCGTGCGCGCAAACGAATCGAGAAGTACCTTCATGAGAAGGTTCCACTCGATGGTGGGCGTGGAACTCTTGGCGTTGTAGTTAACCTTCAGCTTGTCGCACACCTCCATGAGAATCTCACGATAAAGGACGCCTTGTCCGCGGCGAAAGACGTGAGTAACGATAGTGTTAGCACCAAAACACTGCAGCTCAGCAGCTATTGGATCCCAGTATAGTGTGTGATCAGGGAGTGCCGTTTGAAGGGCCCCTGGCCAGTAAGCTGCTCTGTCCAGCGGCGATTACCATTCCTGTCTTGTGTCAGGATCGCGATTAGTGGATCAAGATCGGCTGCAGAACAATTGCTGAAAAAGTCAAGGTCTGAGTCAGGGCGGTATTCCATCAGTCAGTTCCTAGCTGTTGGCGCAGCAGGCTTTCGCAATGTCGACAACTGGTCTCCCGCGTGCTCGTGCGTCTCGATCACGTTGCCGGCGGTGTCGAAAACGCGGATCACAGCGTGATGTGATCGGCTGCGATGCTCGGCATATCCGAGTGCGTTCGCGACGGCTTGCGGCCCGCTATACCAGAGGCGACCGAATGGCAGCGCATCACAAATCAGATCAACGCCTCGACGATCTTTGCGCGGGCGGACTTCGTAAGTGTGTTGTGCGCGAGTCATCGCGACCGTTCTTATCACTTTGTCATTGCCGTGTGGAGCGCAAAAGAGGCAGAATCGGCCGCGTGAAATATTCCGACGGGTGACACAAAGGGTGACACAAAACGACCCTCCCATGGCCTACGCCTTTTTGTCGATTTCACGCACCGTCATTTTCATTCCAATAAAGGTTGCGGCGCTTATTCCAAGAAGCCCTAGAATAGTGGAGTCGAACTCTGGCATTGCAAAATCTGTCCAAGTCCAGAACACAAAAATAACGCCGAGGATCACATTCCACACGACTAACTGAAATCTATGAAACCCGACCGTATCCGTATCCGATAAGA
>Ga0164304_10000284_pt1 | contig 13467 bp, 10 predicted proteins | sample Whisoiple_217_MG_FD_110216 | JGI IMG/M metagenome (GOLD analysis project Ga0164304, IMG submission 110216) | Soil microbial communities amended with pyrogenic organic matter from upstate New York, USA - Whitman soil sample_217_MG | ecosystem: Environmental > Terrestrial > Soil > Agricultural...
AGGGTCTGCATCGCTCGGGCGCCGCCGATCGGGGACGGCGAGGTCTGGGCCACCTCCTCCAGTGACCCGCCTCGAATCCACTCGCTCACGACAAGGCCACCCGACCCCGTGTTCACGACATCGAGGATGCGGGCAATGCCGGGGCTCTCGACCCGGCTCAGCCGCAGCGTACGGTCGAGAATCTGCTGCAGGTCCCCGTCGGAAAGGGCGGCTTCTGGATCGACGAAGGTGAGCCCGACCTGCCGATCCAGCGCGGTATCCAACGCCTGCCAGAACTGCAGATTGGGTGGTCCGCCGTGGAAGACAAGCAGCCGGTATCGACCGCCGGCGATAGTGGCGCCGGGGATGAGGTGCACGTCCTCGTCGGACGTTGCGGCCTCGATCGCCGGTTCGCGGGGGATGTCGAACGGCAGCCCTTCACGGCTGGGGTCGCCGCCGTAGTCGGCGGGCGGCCTGCCCGATGTCGGCGGGGACACCGTGCTGACCGGGATCGTTCCCAGATCCGCCTGCTCGCCGCCTGCCGCTTCGCCAGGCCCGGCAGCCGCGTCGACAGGGACGTCGGGCTCGAAGTCGTCGGCAGTCGGGCGCGTAATCTTCGTGGTCGCGCCGTTGTCAGGCAGGGGTGCGGAGTCGCCTGCGGAGTCGTCGGTCACCGCTGGTCCTTTCCGCATCCCGGCTCCGGCAACCGAAGCCGGAGGCCCGCGCCAGGCAGCCGACGGGCTGTGGCGACCCCGCGGCGCGAGCGAATTCCTGTGATCAGGGTACGGGAGTGGGGCCCCTGGGCGTGGTCGGACGGGCGGTGCAACCGGCGGCCCGGCTACTCGCGGGGTCCTGCCGAGCCGCCGCCGGACCGCGGAAAGGGCAGCCTGGGCGTCGGGCACCCGGGCGGCCAGCATGACGCCGCCGATGATCGGCGCCATGATCAACCCCAGCACCAGCAGCCGCAGCACGGATCCGCCGCCGCCGTGACTGGTCAGCGACTCGAGGCCGAGCAGCTGATCGACCACATGGGCGATCAGCCCGGCGAGCAGGGATGCGGCGGTCGCGACCAGGGCAGAGCGGACCACCTCCAGCTTGATGAGTCGTCCGCCCGGGGGATTCAGATTCGCGCGCAACAGGATATGGCCGACGATGGCACCGGCCAGGAAGCCGACCCCGTTGGCAAGGCCGAGATATCCGGCGATCAACTCGCGATCGTCGGTCAGGTGCGGTGCGGCCAGCGAGGCGGCGATCTTCACCGTCGTGATGACGATGATCACGACGATCGGCGTCCACGGCTGTTCGCGGGCGTAGAAGACCCGCAGTTGCAGCAGCACCAGCGCGTACGGGATCAGCGTGAACGCCGAGAGGGTGATCGCCATACCCAGGTAGCCGGCGTCGACGTCGCCGAAATTGCCGTAGGCGAACAGCGCGCTGCCGATCGCCGGCCCCGCGACTGTCATGACCGCCACGATCGGAATAAGCGTCACCATGGTCAGCCGCGTCGCCAACGAGAGGTCGGCGAGTACCGCCGACGTGTCGTTGGCCGCGGCATTGCGGCTCAGCCGCGGCATCACCACCGTCAGCACGGTCACGCCGATGATGCCGAACGGCAGCATCAGCACCAGCCAGGTGTAGTTGTAGATGGCGGGTCCCGAAGCCGCTGCCGCACTGGCGATCTGGTTCCCGACGATCAGCCCGACCTGGCTGATCAACACGTAAAGCACCATCGCCGCGGCCATCCCGCCGAACCGACGGAGGCGATCGTCCAGACCCCAGAGCGGTCGCAGGCTGATCCGTTCCTTGCGGATCGCGATGAACAACACGCCCGTCTGTGCGAAGACGCCCAGGGTGGTGCCGATCCCCAGGACCAGCAGCTTGGCATTGCCCATTTCGACCGGATCGATCGAAAGCTCGCCCGGCACAACGAGGTACAGGATGAGCGTCGCGATCGCGACGACGTTGTTGATCACCGGCGCCCAGGCTGGCGGCCCGAATACGTTGCGGGTGTTCAGGATTGCCATGAAAACCGATGACAGGCCGTAGAAAATCACCTGCGGCAGCAGTAGGTAGGCGAACGCGGTCGTCAGTGATCGGTTGACCTGCGGGTCGCTGCCCAGCATCAACCGGACCAACAACGGCGCCGCCGCCACCGACACCACCGTCGCGACCAGAAGCAGCGCGGTGGCCAGTGTGACGAGCCTGCGGACGAATGCGGTTCCGCCGTCGGGGTCGTCGCGCTCGGCGCGGGCCAGTACCGGCACGAAGATCGCCGTGAACGTCGCTTCCAGAACCAGCGCAGCCACGAGGTTGGGCAGCTGGTTGGCCACCGAGAAGGCGCTGGACAGGGCGGCACCGAGGATCGCCGCAAGAAGGACGATGCGGATGAATCCGGTGATGCGGCTGACCAGTGTCGCGACCGCCATCCCCCAGGAGCGCGACACCACGGCGGCGTCGCTCAGCTCAGGCCTGCCTGCACGTCGCCGCGGCGCCGGACCCCGCGGGATGCGCTGACGTGGCGGAGGCGGCGGCGTCCGCTGCGGCGGGGGCGGTGGTGGTGGCGGTGGATAGCCGCGCATACCGGGTGGCGGCGGAGCATGACGCGGGGGCATGGGCGGTCGACCCATCGGGCCGCCGCTCCGGTCGAACGGCGGCTGAGCCGGCCCGAAAGGCCGGCCGGTCGTGCTCATTTCTCCAGCTCTTCGCCCGAATGGATCGCGTGTTCAGGTTCGTCGTCATGGGCCAGCGCAGTGTCAAGCGGGTCCGGGCGGTCCAGGTCGGCGCGATCGGGCTGGCCGCGGAACCGGTGCCACAGCCTGCGGCCCGCGAGCGCAACGAGGACCGCGCCCACCGACAGCGTGATGAAGAACAACACCTGGCCGTACGCGTTGGAGTGCACCGAGAGCCGTACGGGTTCGCCGAGCGGCAGACCATCGGCGGTGCGCAGGGCGACGTCGACGGCCACCCGCTGGGTGAAGTGCACTTCTATCGGCACCTGCAGCGGCAGGTATCCGGGCGGTAGCTCGATCTCGCCCATATCGGTCACCGACATTCCCGGCGGCGCATCGACCTGCAGCCGGACCCGGATCGGCACAGGCAGGTCGTTGCGCAGCGCAAGTGGCAGCGGGCTGCGCTCGGTGGCCAAGGTGTAGGAGCCACCGGGGTTGACGATCGTCACCGCGTGGAAAAGGTCGTTGACGGTGGCGCTCGTTCTGGCCAGCCGGGCCTGAGCCATCCCGTTGCGGGCGTCGGGCGGCACCGATTGGCTGAGCGCGCGCAACATGTCCTCGCGCAGCGGCGCCGTGTACTGCGTGCCGGTCAGACCGGTGCGCTCGTCGGCCGTCAGCGCGGAGGTGAGTCCCCACAGCCGGCCGGTGGTCGCGGCGATGCCCGAGGTCACCGCGTCGTCGAAGCGGGCGCGCGAGTTCGCGGCCACGTTGTCGGGCAGCGGACGGGCGTCCTGCTGCGGCACCGCCTGGCTCTCGGCGATCACGGCGGTCAGCGGGCGCGGTGCGGCCAGACCCGCCCGGATCGAGGTGGCCACCGCGGACAGAATCGCCGCGGCGTCGTCGGCCTGAACGCCCCATTCCATCGGAGGCATCAGGATCTGACTGCGCGGCTGGGCCTCCGTCGCAAGGGTGCGCCACAGCAGCGAGCCGAGCGCGTCTTGACGCCGCGCAACCGTCGAGTCATGTTGTATCGGAACATCAAGCGCCGCATCGAGATACGACGGGGACGACGGATCGGGCCCGACGCCCGCCAACGCGGCCGAGACGGTGGGGTCGAACGGCGCGGCGACCACTTCGGGGGTGTAGCGCACGGCGCTGACATCCGCGGTGGCCTGTTGGCCGTCCTCTGAGTCGTGAGCGGTCAGGTTGGCCGCCGCGACGGCGACCGTCGAGCCCTGGGTGGAGAGCAGCGCAACCGCCGGGGCGGTCAGCGGGCCGTCCCCGACGAGCGTGGCGCCCCGCGTCGAGGTGACACCCAGGATCTGGTCGACGATGTCGCCTGCGCCGTTGGTCGCGATCGAACTCAGGCCGGGGTCACCGACCCGCTGCAGGGCGTCGAGGTCGGCCTGGGCGTAGTTCGCCGGCGCGACGCACGTCCGCTGGGCCAGCGTTCTGAGCCGATTGAGCCAGTTCACCGCGGCGTCCTGGCCTGTTCCCGGGTGTGTCGGCGTTGCCGGACCGGTGTCGGGTCCGTCGTCGACGACATACCCCATCGTCATCGCGTTCACGGTGACCAGCAGATCGGGGTCGACGGCCAGACATACCGCACTGCGGATCTGGCCGCCGGGGTCGACCGTCGGGCTGGTCGCGAAATCGACGGCGGACAGCAGGACGTCGAGACGCCCGCCGCTGGCGAGCGAGGTGGCCAGTTCGTCGTCGATCAGTCGCACCGGAGCCGTCCCGCCCGGCGCGCCGGGCGCGAGCCGGGGTCGGTCGCCGAGCGGCCAGATGAGCGTCAGGCGAACGGGTTTCGACGTATCGGGCGCGACGACGTCAGCCAGTGCGTCAGGCGACGCGTTCGCGGCGGGTTCGGGCGGAACGCCGATCACCGGTAGCAGGAAGCGCGCGTCATCGAGGCGGGCGGGAGCACCGTAGTCGGGTGTTCCGTTGGCGTTGACCAGAAGTGGATACACCCCAGGCTTGTCGATGCCGAGCGAGTGGCCTCGTGGTGAGCGCAATGGAACCGTCAACGTGAACGGAACATTTTGGCCGCGTTGCAATTCCGTGGATACGGTGATGAAGTCCGCGACCGCTTCGAATTGATCGTTTGCGCCACCGAGGTTGGTGCGCAGGCCCGCAGAGGATGTGACGGCCGCGGCATGCTCGAGGCGGACCATCACGTCGCGGACAGGCCGATCACCGACGTTGAGCACGGTTCCCGAGACGGTGACCACAGGCTCGCTCGTGGTCGTCACCACCTCGGGCGTCACGTGTTCGATGCGCACCTGCAAAAACGGCGTCGAACCCGGTTCGCCCGCGGCCGCGTGCGGTGACACCGCGGGTACGGCACCCAGGACAAGCATCGCCAGCACGGCGAGCAGTCGAGGCAGCACCGTGCCGGAACCCCGGCGGGCGGTCACGGCCCTGGTCCGCAGCCGTTCGTCCGTCGGCCCGGATTGGCTGGGCCCGCTTCGTCGGGACGTCGGTTGCGGGTGTGCGAGTGCGTCTGCGCGCGCCGCCGTGGCGAGCTGCGCGGCAGCGGCGGTAGTGCGGAGGGCCCATCGGTGTGCAGCTTGGCGATCAGCTCGTCGGCGACCTCGGCGAGTTTGCGCTCGTCGGCGTAGGCCAACCGCGATGTCAGCTCCTTGAGCGGCACCCAGGCCACTTCGCTGACCTCGACGTCCTCGTCGGAGAGCTCGCCGCCGAGGAACCGCATCAGGTAATGGTGCACCGTCTTGTGCACCCGCCTGCCCTCGGTGACGAACCAGTAGTCGATGCTGCCAAGCGCAGCCAGCACGCTGCCCTGGATCCCGGTCTCCTCGGCGACCTCGCGGACGGCGGTGTCCTCCGGCGTCTCGCCCCGCTCGACGTGGCCCTTCGGCAGCGACCAGCGCAGCGCGCCACGCCGGTCGAGGCGCCCGATCAGCGCCGCGACCTGACTGTCCTTGGGGCCGTCGATACCGTCGATGACCAGGCCGCCTGCTGACGTCTCGTGCACGGTGCGCAGCCGGTCGGGGCCGCGACGTGAGCCCCGCGGCTTGTGCGGCTTGGGCCTGCCGTCCGGGACAGGCGCACTGTTGGTGGCCTTGTTGTTGGCCGGCACGACCGAGTTGTTGTTGTGCGCGGCAGCGGCGGTGTCGGGTGCACCTGCCGCGCGCCGACCGCGGCGCCGCCCCCGGCGCCGTCGTGGTTTGGCCTGTTCGCCGTCCGACACCCAAGCGATAGTAGCTGCCACGATAATTGCCTCCCGCCGCACTCGCCGCTCGGTGCAGGACCGTTACCTCTACGCTCAGTGAACGTGTCCGACAATGCTGAACTGCTCGTCGCTGCCCAGGTGGCGCTGAACCAGTACGCCGACATACTGCGCGATCTGGGCAGGCTGTTCGCTGACGCGGGCCACGAGCTTTACCTCGTGGGGGGAAGTGTGCGGGACGCGTTGCTCGGCCGCCTCGGCACCGACCTCGACTTCACCACCGACGCCAGGCCCGAACAGATGCAGCGCATCCTGCGGCCGTGGGCGGACGCGCTGTGGGACACCGGTATCGAATACGGCACCATCGGCGTCGGCAAGCGCGACCAGCGCATGGAGATCACCACGTTCCGGGCCGACAGCTACGACCAGGTGTCGCGCAATCCCGAGGTGCGCTTCGGAGAACGTCTGGACGACGACCTGATCCGCCGCGACTTCACCGCCAACGCGATGGCGGTGCGCATCACGGCGGATGGCCCCGGCGAATTCCTCGATCCGCTAAACGGTTTGGACGCGCTGCGAGCAGGCGTGCTGGATACGCCCGCCGCGCCCGAGGTGTCGTTCGGCGATGATCCGTTGCGGATGCTGCGGGCCGCACGGTTCGTATCGCAGCTCGGCTTCACCGTCACGCCGCGGGTGCGCGAAGCGATGGCCGCCATGTCCGGTCAGCTCGGTCGCATCACCGCCGAGCGGGTCGCCGCTGAGTTGGACAAGCTGGTGCTCGGCTCTGATCCCGCGGCGGGTATCGACCTGATGGTGGAAACCGGACTCGGGGATGTGGTGCTGCCCGAGGTCGGCGCGATGCGGATGGCGATCGACGAACACCATCAGCACAAGGACGTCTACCAGCATTCGCTGACCGTGCTGCGGCAGGCGATCGGGCTCGAAGACGCGGGTCCCGATCTCGTGCTGCGCTGGGCGGCGCTGCTGCACGACATCGGTAAACCCGCGACGCGCAGGCACGAGCCGGACGGCGGCGTGAGCTTCCATCACCATGAGGTGGTCGGCGCCAAGATGACCCGCAAGCGGATGAGGGCGCTGAAGTACTCCAAGCAGATGGTCGACGACGTGTCGCAGCTGGTGTACCTGCACCTGCGGTTCCACGGCTACGCGGACGCCAGCGGGCCTGGGAAATGGACCGACTCGGCGGTGCGGCGCTACGTCACCGACGCGGGCCCGCTGCTGCCGCGGCTGCACAAGCTGGTGCGCGCGGACTGCACCACGCGCAACAAGCGGCGCGCGGCGCGGCTGCAGGCCAACTATGACGACCTCGAGGCGCGCATCGCCGCGCTGGCCGCCAAGGAGGACCTGCAGCGGGTGCGACCGGACCTCGACGGCAACGAGATCATGCGGATCCTCGACATCCCGGCGGGTCCGCAGGTCGGCGAGGCGTGGCGCTATCTCAAGGAGCTGCGGCTGGACCGCGGCCCGCTGGACCACGACGAGGCGGTCGCCGAACTCGTGAAGTGGTGGAACGCCAAGGGCTGACCCGCCGTCGAAACGGTGTGGAGTACTGCCTTTCCGATGGTGACGGGTCGGCCACCATGTGGACCGCACCTCTGGACACCGATGTGGACGGTAACGGCACGCTCGACGCGGTCGGCCTCGATGTCGACGGCGACGGCGGTGCCGACGACGCGCTGGCCGACCTGGACGGCGACGGAATCGCCGATCACGCCGTGCTCGACGGCCAGAGTTACTTCACCGACGACGGGTCGGGCACGTGGGCGGTCAGCGTGGACCGTGGTGGGCAATTGCGATGGTTCGGCCTCGACGGCGTCGAACAGATGGGTGGGCCGTCCGTCGACCTCGACGGTGACGGTCAGGCCGACGACCGGCTGATCGACATCGACGGAAACGGGTTGGCCGACCGCGCGCTGGGCGTCGGGGTGGCCTACGTCGACACCGACGGCGACGGACGCTGGGACATCAGGCTCACCGACAGCAACGCCGACGGCAAGGCCGACATCGCCAACGACCTGTAGGTCAGGTACTGACCCACCGCTTCAGCCACGAACGTTGTTGCACAGGCACTTTCGACGGCAAACGTCACTCGGAGTGTGACGCGGCTCACGCGCCGAAATCAGGTAGTCGAGTACTCGGGATTTGTGGCCGCCGGGTCGGCACCGTTCGACGTGCTCAACACTCACGAAAGGAGCATTCCGAAATGGCCGATCCAATCATCAAAATCGGTTCCACCGGTGAGGCAGTCCGCAAGGCGCAACACGCGCTGTACTGCCGCCGCTATCTGGTCGATCTCAGCGAGGTCGACGGCGTCTTCGGCCCGATCACCCGCAATCGGGTCATCCGCTACCAGCTTGACCGCAGCGTCGGCGAGTTCTTCGCGTTCTCGTTCCCGCTGGCCGTCGACGGCATCGTCGGGCCGATGACGTGGTCCCGTCTCACTCCGCCGGTGATCAAAAAGGGGTCGAAGGGCAACCCGGTGTTCCTGGTTCAGGAAATCCTGAAGAGCTGGGCGTATCCCGACTACGACCCCGGACCCGTCGACGGCGACTTCGGCAAGCTGACCGAAACGGCCGTGAAAAACGTCCAGTCGATTCTCACCGACTGCGACAGCGTTCCGCTGAAGGTCGACGGCATCGTCGGCCCGAAGACATGGGAAGCGCTCTACGCCTGAGCGCGCGACGCCCCGGCGCCGGGGCTCGGTGTCAACGCCCGGGTCCCGGCGGACCGGCGAAAGCCTGCGCGATCGTCAACCAGCGCGCAGCGTCGTCACCCTCTGCGGAGACGTCGAGGGCCGCGGGCGGCCGGCGCTGGGTGACCAGCAGACAGAAGTCCTCCGCCGACCCCGTCACCCGCTGACTCGCATCCTCGGGACCCCACGTCCAGGCGGAGCCGTCGGGGGCGGCCAGCTCGACCCGAAACGGATCAGCCGGTGGCGCAAGGCCGTTGATCGCGAATGCGAAGTCACGGGTGCGGACACCGATGTGGGCGATCGACTGCAGCCGCGCGGTTGCGGGCTGTCGCACACCCAGTGCGTCGGCGACGTCGAGTCCGTGCGCCCAGGTCTCCATCAGCCGCGCGGTGGCCATCGACGCGGCGCTCATCGGCGGCCCGAACCACGGCAGCTTGCGCCCGTCGGGCACGGTCAGCAGCGCGTCGTGCAGCCGATTCCTTGTGGTCCGCCAGTCGGCGAGCAGATCGGCGGGCGCCGCAGCGGCGACGATCTCTTCCGCGCCACGGTCGACGAAGCCGCCCGGATCCTCGGCGGCGGCACCCAGCATCTGCGTGAAGCCGGCATCGTCGTCGACCGACAACAGCGCGACCCGGTCGGTCCACAGCAGGTGGGCGATCTGATGGGCGATCGTCCAGCCCGGTGCCGGGGTGACCTCGGCCCATCGCGCGCCGGGCAGGTCGGCCACCAAGTCGTCGAGGGCATCGCTCTCGGCGCGGAGGTCGTCCACGATGGGGGCCGCTGTCGCCATGCGGCACACCCTAACTCGGGGCTTGGGCGCGGCGGACGACGAATGCGTGCGCAGCCAGCCCGGCGAGATAGACCGCCGACCCGGCGACGACGAGCCCCGGTGACCGGCCGTCGGGTGGGATGACCGCCGCCGCCACCGCCAGCGCGAGGATGAACGACATCCAGAACAGCGCGTCCTGCACGGCGAAGACGTGACCTCGCAGCGCGTCGTCGACGTCGATCTGGATGGCCGAGTCGGCGCACAGCTTGACGACTTGACCGGCCGCGCCGAGCAGGAACCCGCAGACCACCATCATCGGTAGCTGCAGTCCTGCGGCGCCGAGCTGGATGATCGCCGCCAATAGCAGGGCCCCGTTGGCGGTGCGGAAGCGGCCCCAGCGGCCGACGGCGGCCGGGGTCAGCACCGTGGCCACGAACAATCCGACGCCTGCGGCGCTGGCGAACAGCGCCGCGGTACCTAAGCCCGCGACATTTTGGGAGTCACTGTGTCGCACCATGACCAGCACCAGCAGGCTGTTGATACCGAACACCATTCGGTGAGCGGCCAGCCCGGCGAGCGTCCCAGCGACGGCGGGGACTGCCAGCACGGTCCGCGCGCCGTGTAGCCATCCGGTGGCCACCGCGTACACGACCGACCCGTGGACGGCGCGCTGGCTGGCGTGCGGGCCCAGTACGTGCGGCGGAAACCGCACTGACAGCAGCAGCGCGACCGACACCGGGATGACGACCAGAAGGATGATCGCCGCCGCACCGGTGTCGCGCGCGCCGAAAAGCCACCGTGGCACAAGCATGAAGCCGGCGCCGAAGGACGCCGCCGCAATGCCGGTGGCCGTCGCAACCGAGTTCATCGTGACGACGTGCTTGCGTGGCACCACGTCGGGCAGCGCCGCAGACAGGCCTGAGGAGACGAACCGGGTGAAGCCGTTGGCGATCAGCGCACCGAACAGGATCGGCAGGTCGCTGGCGCCGGCCGCCAGCAGTGCCGCGATACCGAGCATCAGCACCAGCCGCCCGAGGTTCGCCCCCACGAACACCAACCGCCTGTCCCAGCGGTCGAGCAGCGCGCCCGCGAACGGCCCGAGCACCGAGTAGGGCAGGAACAACACGGCGAACGCGGCGACGATCTCCCATGGACCCGCGGCCCGGTCGGGATTGAACAGCAGGGCACCTGCAAGGCCGGCCTGGAACAGGCCATCGCCGAACTGGCTCGCCGCTCGCAACTCGAGCAGCCGCCAGAATTCGGGGAGGCTGCGCACCGACCGCCACAGGGCCACCGGTGCGTGTGCGTCAACCACGAGAATTCACAGTACAAATATCCCGGCGGGCCGCCGTTGTTCGCTACCTTGAACGTTCGCTGATGACATTATGGAGTGGTGGCGCAGTCAGAGGAACCGGAGGATTTCGTCGCCCCGACGGCGAACCGGGTACGCGCAGGAACCCTGCTGTTGGCCAACACCGACCTGCTCGAGCCGACCTTCCGTCGTAGCGTCATCTACATAGTCGAGCACAACGACGGCGGCACGCTCGGAGTGGTGCTGAACCGGGCCAGTGAGACCGCGGTGTACAACGTCCTTCCCCAGTGGGCCAAGCTGGCCACCAAGCCGAAGACCATGTTCATCGGTGGCCCGGTGAAGCGTGACGCGGCACTGTGCCTGGCGACGCTGCGCGCGGGGACGGACCCGACGGGGGTGCCGGGTATCCGGCACGTGCAGGGTCGGATGGTGATGGTGGACCTCGACGCGGAACCCGAGGCGATCGCTCCGATTGTCGAAGGCGTGCGGATCTTCGCCGGGTATTCGGGATGGACCATCGGTCAACTCGAGGGCGAGATCGAGCGCGACGACTGGATTGTGTTGTCTGCGTTGCCATCTGACGTTCTCGCCGAGGCTCGGGTCGATCTGTGGGGGCGGGTGCTGCGCCGACAACCGTTGCCGTTGTCGCTGCTGGCGACGCACCCGATCGATATCAGCAGGAACTAGCCGCGCAAAAGCGTGCAGGTGCCGCAGGCGGTGCCGCCGCACACCGACGCGCCGCTGCAAGCCGGCGCCGCTCCGGCCCTGGCCGCGACGAACTTGGCGCTCTGCCAGCAGCCGGCGGCGACAGTCGCGATTGCGCCGCCCACACAGACGATCACCACCACGAGCGCGGTTTCAGGTTGGGATGACAGCGCCACCACACCGGCGACCGTCAACATCGCCGCGGCGGCGAGCTGAGTCGGAGCGACCGCGCGGAGAACCTGCCGGACCATGTCGGCGGACCGCGGGCGGGACAACGTCCATCCGCCGACTGCGGCGGTGGCGACGGCGGCACACAGACATCCCACCGCCGCGAAGAGCATGCGGCCACCCTAAAGGGCGCCTCCGGTCGCGCGCTACCCAGGCGGCCGTTGCGGCAACCCGGCCGCAGACGGAGCTGCGGCGCCGGGGATTCCAATCTTGAATCCGTTGGTGATGGCGTCGGTCGCGTTCGCGGCGGGGACGGCCTCGGCTGCGGTGGTGGTGACCGAAAGCGTCACCAGATACTTGTCGCCGCCTGCGGCCGAGATGGTGTGTCTGCGCGACGTGTTGAGCGTCATGTTGTTGTCGCGGTAGGTGCCCTCGATCGTCGCTGACGGCATGCCACCGAAGTCGGCCAGCGACGCCTTGGTGGTGCGCCAGGCAGGCAGCTGCTGGGAGTCGATGTAGCCGTGGGTGATGGCCTCCTTGGGGTCGAAGTCGCCGCCGACCAGCTTGTAGACGACGAGCGCCGCGTTGGAGGTGTAGATGCCGTCACCACCGACCCGGTCGGCGAGCACCGCGAACGCATCGGGCACGTTCGGGTCAGGCACCTGAGACCAGCCGCGGGGGACGGGCAGCACGAGGTTGAGCGCCTTGAAACCGTGAGCCACCTGCGGCTCGAGCTTGACGCCCTTCGCCTTGAAGAAATCGGTCAACGTCACCGAGGGGGCCGGCACCAACGTTTCCGGAGCCGCGGCGGCGGCCGGCACCAGCCCGGGCGCGGCCATGGACTGTGCGCCCAGAGAGGGCGCGACGGCGAGCTGACCCGCCGACTGGGAGGCCTGCGAAGCGCCGGGCGCGACGTTGACGATCGCGGGAGCCGGTTGCGGCGGCAATGGATAAAGGGGGTCGGCCGCTGCGGTGTTGCCCGCCAGGCCGAGCACGCCTGCCATGCCCGCCGCGACACCACCTGCGAGAAACCGCCATCGGCGGGCATTTGCGCTCATCGCCCGATACCTTTCCGAGTCCTTCCGGCCGCCGGGGCAAGCATGCCCTGGTCAGGGGGCGACCGTACCCCCGGCGCCGAGTTAGCCACCAGGCCTGGAACCGAGCTGGAATGAACCCCTGACCGCTCCGCAATGCAACCGATACCTGCCCGTGGCCGATGGGCCGCCCTCGGCGGCCCTTTACGCTGTTCACGTGAGTATTGAGTCGGCCACCGACGCTTCCGATGCGAAAGGCGACGCCCCGCAGTACCGGTACACCGCGAAGCTGGCGGCCGAGATCGAACGCGCCTGGCAGCAGACGTGGTCGCAGCAGGGCACCTTCAACGTGCCCAATCCGGTGGGCTCGTTGGCGCCGACCGACGGAACGCCGGTGCCTGCCGACAAGATGTTCGTCCAGGACATGTTCCCCTACCCATCGGGTGAAGGCCTGCACGTCGGGCACCCGCTCGGATACATCGCGACCGACGTCTACGCCCGCTATTTCCGGATGACGGGCCGCAATGTGTTGCACGCGTTGGGTTTCGACTCGTTCGGTTTGCCCGCCGAGCAGTACGCCGTGCAGACCGGCACCCATCCGCGCACTCGGACCGAGGCGAACATCGTCAACTTCCGCCGCCAGCTGGGCCGGCTCGGTCTGGGGCACGACGCGCGGCGGAGCTTCTCCACCACCGACGTCGACTTCTACAAATGGACGCAGTGGATCTTCCTGCAGATCTACAACGCGTGGTTCGACAAGGATCTCGACAGGGCCCGCCGCATCGACGAGCTGATAAGCGAATTCGAGTCCGGCAAGCGCAGCCTCGAGGATGGCAGGGCATGGACGGCGTTGTCTGCGGCCGAACGCGCCGATGTCGTCGACGCTCACCGGCTGGTGTATCACGCCGACTCGATGGTCAACTGG
>Ga0164304_10000285_pt1 | contig 13459 bp, 9 predicted proteins | sample Whisoiple_217_MG_FD_110216 | JGI IMG/M metagenome (GOLD analysis project Ga0164304, IMG submission 110216) | Soil microbial communities amended with pyrogenic organic matter from upstate New York, USA - Whitman soil sample_217_MG | ecosystem: Environmental > Terrestrial > Soil > Agricultural...
CAAGCGGCTGGAGATCGAGACGACCGGCGAAGGGATCGAAACGGCCGATCAACTGGCGCAGTTACGGGAACTCGGGTCCGACCGCGGACAAGGCTATCTCTTCTCACGCCCGCTCCCGCCCGCCGACCTCGACCGCATCATCAGCCAATCGATGACACTCGGCACCTTCGCGGCATGATGAAGGCGAACGGATGGGGTTGAGGGTTGAGGGAATGATGTAGGGGCAGATGGCAATCTGCCCGCTGCTCGCCCACCGGCCCGTCACCCTGCCCCGTCGGTCACCACACGATGCAGCCGAAGACATACACTCGGGACGCCCGCGGGCAGATTGCCATCTGCCCCTACCGGCTGACACGGCGCGGGTTTGCCACGGCAAACCCCTTCAAATCATTCTGCGTGCCGGTTGTGCTGTGACGATACGGCGGGCGCATTGCAATGCGCCCCTACATCCTACTGCCAGCGTTCCGGGGAGTATGGGGTTGGGTCGAGGCCGGGGTCTTCGTTGGTGATGAGGTGGGCAAGGAGCTCGGCGGAGTAGGGGCCAATGGTCAGGCCGCTGGGGCCGTGGCCGGTGCAGATCCAGCCATTGTCGGTCCCGGTCAACCGCCCGATCGCCGGGACGCCGTCCGGGCTCCACGGCCGTAGACCGACCCGCGTCTCGATGATCTCGCAGCCGCCGATCCCCGGCGCGATCGCCAGCGCCTCAGACAGCACCTCGCGCAGTCCGGCCGCCGTCACCCGGGTGTCGTATCCCTGACCGAGCTCCCGCGTCGCGCCGGCGACGATCCGGCCCTCCGGGAAGCCGAGCATGTAGTGGGTCGCGGCCGATTCGAGTAGCGGCCAGTGCGCGGTCGATTCGTCGTGCCAGGCGAGGTGCAAAATCTGCCCCTTCTGCGGCTCGATCGGCAAGTTTAGCCCGATCTGCTCGCCCAGCATCGATGTCCAGCAGCCGCCCGAGACCACAACGATATCGGGATCAATCATCGCTCCGCTGGGCATTGTTACGGTCAACCGGTTTCCGCTTCGGGTAATCGACGTCCGGCCGATCTGCTCCCGGCAACCGATTTGGAGCGCGGCCGTCCGGATCGCCGCCCGCAGCGACCGGCCGTTGACCCGCGTCCCACCGGCGAACCAGACCGCCGCCGGCGCATCCGGCGTCAGGGGCGGAAAGAGTGCCCGGGCACGGTCGCCGCTGATCCGCTCGACCTCGCCGATCAGGGACATCCCGGAGTCGCGCCGCTCGATCAAGAGCCGCTGGACCGCATCGAGCGACGGCGCCTCGGACTCGTCCCGCGCGACATAGATCGCGCCAACCGTCGCATAGCCGGTATCACCGGCATCCGCCTCGGCCAGCTCGGCGATCAGTTGCGGATAGTGGGTGGTCGCGCCAAAGGCGAGTGGGAGCGCTGCCGGGACCAGGCGCGGGCTCGTGCCTGGCGTGATCATGCCGGCGCCGGCCATCGTCGCCGCACCGGCATCCCCGGCATCGATCACCAGCGCCGGGATCGACCGCTTCGCCAGCGCATAGGCCGCCGCCCAGCCAACCAGCCCACCGCCGATGATTACCGCCTCGAACCGCTGCGTCTCACTCATGCCAGGCATTCTACGGCCCGCGGCTCCGTACCGCCTCGATCACGACGTTCACAGGCATCACTAACCCGACGTAGCGCGGTGCGGCAGCCCCGCGCCCGCGTCCTGATTGCACCCGTCGAACGCACCGCGCCGATTCCATCCCCGATACCTTTGAAGGTGCGTGGGATCGCCGCCACGCGGGGCTACCGCACCGCGCTACGTTCAGGTGAAGGTGCCCGTTCAGAGGGTTGGGTACGCACCCCACCGCCATTACGACATGAAAGCCCCACCTCCCACGATCGTGGGAGGTAGGGCTTCAGATAGAGGGATGAGATTAATCCGCTACGCCCACTTCCGGCACCGTGCCGGCGATGGATGGCACCCCCTCGACTCGCAGGTCTGGGAGCCAGTGCAGCCAGCGTGGCAGGTACCAGTTACGGTCGCCCAGCAGGGCCATCGTCGCCGGCACCAGGACCGTGCGGACGATGGTGGCATCGAGGAGCACGGCCACCGCCAGGCCGAAGCCCATCTGCTGGAACATGACCAGTTGACCGGTCGCGAATCCCACGAAGACCGCGACCATGATGAGCGCGGCGCCGGTGATGATCTTGCCGGTCGCCTGTAGCCCGACCGCCACCGACTCGCGGTTGCGGTGGGTCTGGTCGTAGTGCTCGCGGATCCGGCTGAGCAGGAAGACGTGATAGTCCATGCTCAGGCCGAACAGCACGCAGAAGAGGAAGATCGGCACCCAGGACTCGATCGTCGGCGTCCGCTGGAAACCGAACAGATCGACGCCGTGGCCTTTCTGGAAGACGAGCACTAGCAGCCCATACGCCGCGCCGACCGAGAGCAGGTTCATGATGATCGCCTTGATTGGCACCACGATCGAGCGGAAGGCAAGCATCAGCAGGAGGAAGCTCAACCCCAGCACGAAGGCGAAGACCAGCGGGGTGTAATCGCTGACGACTCCCTCGAAGTCGGCATTGAAGGCCGGCCCGCCCGTGACCAGGGCATCGGCTGGGACATTCGCGAAGGCCGCCGGGATCAACTCGCCTCGCAGCTTATCGACCGCGGCGAGCGCAGTCCGGGAGTTGCCATCGACCGTGAGCGGGATCCGCACCAGGGCGAGGTCACCCGACGCGTTCCATTGCGTCGGCTCGGCGGGACCGAACACCGGGTCCGTCCCCGTCGCCGCGAGCAGCCGGTCGATCCCGTCCTGCACGGCAGCGGATTGCGGGCCGTCGACGACCACTTCGACCGGCGCCAGCCGGCCCTCCGGGAAGTCGCGGCTGAGCAGCGCGTAGGCGGTGCGCACGTCGCTCGGCGGCAGGGATTCGACCCCCGCCTGGCCACGATTCAGATCGAAGTAGGGCAGCGCCAACGCGATCAGCAGACCCCCTGCCAGGACGACGCTGACGATCGGCCGGCCCATTACGATCCGGGTGATGCGACCCCAGAACCCGGCGTGGATCGTCTCGTGGTCGTAGGCCTGCTGAGCCGCCATCGTCGCAACATCGTCATAGCGGCGTTTGCGCGGCCACTCGATCTTGTCGCCAAGGAGGCTCAGCATGGCCGGCACCAGCGTCACCGTGGCGAACACGGCCGCGATCACGACCAGGATGGCCCCCGCGCCGAGGCTGCGGAAAACCACGAGCGGAAGCAGGAACATGCCCATCAGCGCCAGGACGACGGTGCCGCCAGAGAAGACGACAGCCTTGGTCGCGGTGCCGCCGGCAATCTCGATCGCCAGCTGCTTCGGCCGGCCCCGGCGCCGCTCCTCGCGATACCGGGAGACGATGAAGAGTGCGTAGTCGATCCCGACCGCGAGGCCGATCATCGTGATCATGTTCAGGACGAAGAAGGAGAGGTCCATAAACCGACCGACCACGGCCGTCATGCCGACCGCGACGATGATCGAGACAATGGCCAGCGCGATCGGCACGCCTGCGACGACGAGAGCGCCGAAGACGACGATCAGGACGATGAGGGCAGCGAGCAGCCCGTAACCTTCGCCCTTGATCAGGTCGCTCTCGGCGAGTTTGGTGAAGCGCTCGCCGACCGAGATGTCGCCGACCGTAAGGACCTGGTAGCCATCTCGCTTTTGGGCGGTAACGGCATCCAGGTATGCACTGGCGTTATCGGCGGCGGTGTTGATGTCGCCGACCAGGGTGACCGCGATCAGTGCCGTGTGGCGATCGGCCGAAACCATACTCGCCGCTTCCGGGGCGCCTGCCGCGGCTGCCTCAGGGTACGTCGTGACGTTGGCGACGATCTCCGGAATCGCCCGCAGGCCGGCCGCGGTCTGCGCGACAACCTGCTGGAATGCCGGGTCATCGACGGTGACCGACTCGGATCGGACGATCACGGTCTCGGTTACCGGCTGATCCTGCCCTCCGCGCAGCCGCTCCTTGAGCAGGTTGTCGGCCCGGACCGATTCCGGTTGGTTGGTGAAGTCGCCCTCGGTCGTCAGAGCATCGCCGAGACCCGTGGCCGCGCCCACGGCGAGAATGATCAGACCGATCCAGATCGCAACGATGTACCAGGGATGACGGGCACTGATTCGCGCTAGTCCAGCTGTAGAAAACATGGCTCAATGCTCCTTTCGAATGACCGGGAGCGGCGAACCCGCTCCCGGCCAATGACTGCTAACTGCCTGGCGCCGCTGATGCGACCGCCATCTGAATCGCGTCGAAGTAGGTGGCGTCGACGGGCTCCTCGTCGCCGCCTAGGTTGGCGAGCATCACGATGGTGAGGTCGGCCTCGTCGAGTCGATACATGCGGGCGGAGCAACCGGGGCCATCGCCTGAGTGACCGGTGAGCTTGCCGCCGGGAGTGGTCCACTGGACGATGCCCAGGCCCGCGTCGTATCCCGCGTGGTCCGACGGGCCAAAGGTAAGCATCTCGTCGAGCGTGGCCGGCTTCATCAGATCGCCGCCGAGGAGCGCGTCGATGAAGCGGCTCAGGTCCTGCGTCGTCGAGATGATCGCGGCTGCCGAACCGTACGCCGACAGGTTGATGGTGCTGACGTTGACCGGCGCGCCCTGGATCACGTGATAGGCGTCCGCGACATCGGCGGGTATCGGCTCCGTGGCGCCGTAGATCGTGTCAGTCAAGCCCAGCGGTTTGGTGATCCCGGCATGCAACATCTCCGCGTAGCTCTTGCCGGTCGCCTGCTCGAGGATCATGCCGAGCAGGTAGTAGCCGGCGTTGGAGTAGTGGACGCCCTTGCCCGGGGCGAAGTACGGGGCCTGCTTGTCTCCGTCCAGGTAGGCAAGCAGCTCCTGCGACGTCCAGACTTTGGTCCAGTCCGCGCCTTCGCCGAAGTAGGCGTCCTGCCAGAACGGGCTGTTGTCGTCGAACCAGTCGTAGACGCCGCTCGTGTGGTTGAGGAGCTGGCGCACCGTGATCTCGTCGACATACGGGATCTTCGCCACCACCGGATCGTCGAGCCAGTGGCTGACCGTGTCCTCCAGCGTCAGGACGCCCTCATCGACCTGCTGCAGGCTGAGCACGGACGTGAAGGTCTTGGTGGCGCTCGCGATGCGGTATTGGTCAGTCTTGGTGGCCGGGGTCTGGTTCTCGGTGCTGGCGAATCCTGCCGCATCTTCGAAGAGGACCTGATCGCCCTGCTCGACACGGAGCGCGACGCTGGGCAGTCCCCGGTCGAGCCCGGCCTGGAGCACTTCGTCCCAGGTGGTGGGCGTCGCCTCTGGTGACGGGGCCGCAGGGGTTGCCTGCGCCCGCGCGAGCGAGGCGGGACCGAGCGCCACGAATGCCAGCGCTGCCGGTGCCGGGAGGAAGATGAACGTTCGTCGCGTGCACTTCATGGAATTGCTCTCCTTTTCAATGGCCGATAACCGGCCGTCAACGATCGTGGTCGTCGGATGGACCATCGGGTGTCCGTCCGAGCGTCGGCGCCGCGCCGAGTTGGCGCATCAGGTTCAGCGCGTCGAGACTGACCCAGCTCTCGACCACCTTGCCGTCGGCGAGGCGGTCGATGACGATGCCGGACGTCGTCACGACGCGGCCGGTGGGCGGAATGCCCATGAATGAGCCGGAATGCGTTCCCCGGAGGGTGAAGCGGTGCACCACCTTGTCTTTCGCCGTCACCATGTCCTCGACGGTCAGGGCGAGGTCGGGGAAGGCGGCGCGGTACTCGGCGACCGTGATGCGCAGCCCTTCCGGACCGTAGTGGTCTCCGAGCGGGTCGTGACCGATGTGGTCGGCCGCGACAAGCCCGGTCAGCAGGTCTGTGCTGCCGTGGTTGAAGACATCCTCCAGCAGCCGCCGCACGACCGCTTCGTTTCCGTCGAGCATTCCGGCTCCCTTGGCGGCCGGCGCTGAGCTTTGGTCGACCCGGGAACCGCTTCCGGGCCGTGGCGCCTGTCACCACCGCCACAGTAGGGAGCGCGCCATCCGGGCACATTCGCCAAATGGCCTAATCGCATTGCCTAGATCGCAGCCCAGGAATTGCCTATTAGACGTAGCGCGGCCGCCGTGCCCCGCTGTGGCCGCAGGCCACGATGGTCTGATCGGGAGACCTGCTTGCTCATGTCAACGGGGCTCCCGACACCGCATGCGGGGCACGGCGGCCCCGCGCTACATTCAATTGCGGTCATCGAGACCTGGCGGAGCGGGAGTCAGACGATGCCGAGCTCGTAGGCGCGAGCGACGGCGCCGGCTCGGGTGTGGACGTCGAGTTTGCCGAACAGGTTCGCGAGGTGGGCCTGGACCGTCCGGGGGCTGACGAAGAGGGCGTCGGCGATCTCCCGGTTGGAGCCACCGGCCACGAGCAATCGCAATACCTCCAGCTCGCGGCTGGTCAGACCGGCGACGAGCCCGGAATCGGTCGATGCCGGCGCGCCGGGCATGACGAGGCTTCCGATCTCGTCGAGCGCCGCGAAGGCATCGGCGACGGCTTCAGCCGGCGAGAACGCACGACCGGCGTCCCATGCCACCGCGAAATCATCGCCGAGCATCTCGCGGGCCGCGTTTGCCCCGCGCTCGTAGACCGATCGCTCGGGCAGCTTGAACGGGTTGCTGATCGCCTCCCGCTGTCCCGCGGCCGCTCCGAACAACCGGGCCGCGCAGGTCGGCCGGCCGGTAGCCAGGGCCAACATCGCCACATTGGCCAGGTTGACTGCCACCATCTCGTTGTAGCCCGACTCAAGTTCGAGGACCATGCTTTCCCGCTGCAGCTCGACGGATTGCGGGAGGTCACCCTGCTCGCAGGCCAGCAAGCCGAGGAAGCCGATCGATTCGGAGCCGGCGTAGATCATGCCATCCGCCGTGCGCTGGACCTGGAGCGCCCTGCTGGCGAATTCCCGGGCGCGCGCATGGTCGCCCTGACCCCACGCAACGATGCCCAGGTGGAGGAGGAGAAGGCCGGTGATGACCGGATTGTCCACACCCTGGGCATAGTCCAGGCTCTCGGAGAAATGCGCGGCGGCCACGGTGTATTCGCCCGAGTCCTCGGCGGCGATACCCAGGATCAGGAGGCCGAACGCCATGCCCCACTGGTCATCGACTGTCCGATGAAGCTCCAAACTCGCCTCGAGCCACGGCACGGCGCGGAGATCGTCCGCCATGTAGTGCGCCAGCATCCCGGCCCCGAGCAGCGCCCGCGCCCGAACCGCGACCGGGATCTCGTCCGCATCGACCTTCGTTCGCTCGAGCCACGAGACACCCTCGCGCAGATCGTCGTGGACGTACCAGAACGGGAAGATGGCCCCCGCCAGGCGGACGATGGCTTCGGTGTCGCCCGTGCTGTCCAGCCACGCAAGGGCAGATCGCAGATTGTCGTGCTCCGCGGCCAGGTGGCTGATGGCCAGGGAAGGCTCCAGCCGGCGTTGCATCGTCGGCCAGAATTCCTCCGCCATTTCCAGGCACCAGACGGCGTGACGGCACCGTGTCTCCGCCTCCTCGCCGGCTGCCGCAAGTTGCTCGAGCCCGTACTCACGGATCGTCTCCAGCATGGAAAAGCGCGGCTCGCCATCGGCTTGCTGCCGCTGGACCAGCAAACTGCTGTCCACCAGGGACGAGAGGTCGTCCAGGATCGACGACACGGCGCCGGCATCTGCTCCGGCGACGGCCTCCGCCGCCTCAGTCGTGCATCCGCCCAGGAAGACTGCCAACCGTCGGAACAGCGCCTGCTGGTGCGGCGTGAGCAGGTCGTAACTCCAGGCGATGGCTTCCCGCATCGCGCGCAGGCGCTCCGGGTAGTCGCGACTGCCGCCGGTGAGCAGGGCGAGGCGATGCTCGAGACGCGCAAGCATCGCCTGGGGTGAGAGCACCTTCGAACGGGCGGCTGCCAGCTCGATCGCCAGCGGCAACCCATCCAGCCGGGCGCAAACCTCCGCTACCGCGGCGGCGTTGGCCTCCTCGATCGCAAAGTCGGGCCGGGCCGCGCGGGCCCGCTGGTCAAACAGGGCCACCGCCCCGAACCCGGCCAGTTCGGAAACCGGCGGCAGACGATCCAGATCGGGCACCGGGAGCGGCTCGATCGGGTACTCATGCTCACCCGACACGCGCAGGGTCACGCGGCTGGTTACCAGTGCCGTGAGCCCGGGGCAGGCGGCCAGCAGATCGGCCACGAACGATGCAGACGCGATCACATGCTCGTAGTTGTCCAGCACCAGCAGGACGCGCCGCGACCGCAGAACTCCGCTCAAGCGCTGCAGTGGCGGGCGATCGCCGGATTCCGCCGGCTCGATCGCCCGGGCCACCGTCGGCGCGACCAGAGCCGGATCGGTAATGGCGGCGAGCGAGACAAAACCCACGCCGTCGGAGAAGGAGTCGGTCACGTCAGAAGCAATCTGGAGAGCGAGACGGGTCTTGCCGACTCCACCCGGGCCGGTCACCGTGACCAGGCGGACATCCGGGCGTCGCAATAGCTCGCAGACGACCGCGAGCTCGCGTTCACGCCCAATGAAACTGGTCAACGGAGCGGGAACCGGCGCGCCAAGCCACTCCGAACCCCGGGAAGGGAGAGGAACGGGCCGCAGGAGGTTCGGATCGGCGGGCATCATGTCGGCCACGGGCGGATCCTGCCCTGATCACGGTCTGTGAAGTCACTATCATCGGAGCCAAAGCACCCCGCGTCAACCGGCGAACGCGAGAATCTGCGCACGCACATCTCAGCGTTCGTACCGGTACGGCCCTGAGGCACCTGTCGCTGCTTTGCCATGCCGGCGATACCGTCTGGTAGGGACCGCCGGGTTCCGGCCGGTCGTCCGTGAGAGAAGTCCCGCCATGCGGCACTTCGCACTCGCAGCCATCGTTGGACTTATTGACCCTCCGTCATCCCGCTGCTATGGTGCTGGGGATTTCGCTCAGAAAACTGGCAGATCGTTGCGGTACGGTGTCGAGGGTTGGGGATTCACCGCATGGATGGCGCACGCTTCGACAATCTCGCCCGCATGTTCGCGTCCCGTCGGTCCCGGCGGGGCGTTTTGGCGTCCGCCGTAACGGTCGTAGCGGGGGCAATCGGTCTCCGCAGCCGGACGGGGGCCCAGGTGACCGGTCCGGCCGCCAGCACGGTTCCCTGTGTCGACCACATCTTCGGCTCCGGCAGTGCGACCGGGGGCCATCACATCACCTTCCGGGTGCGCCTCTCGGCGCCCGCCCCAACCGGCGGCGCAAAGATCGCCCTGGGCTCGTCGAAGGCCGCCATTACCGTGCCTGCGACCGTAACGGTGCCAGCGGGCGCAACCGAGTACACCTTTTCGGCAGCCACCCACCCGGTGGCCGCCGATACCGTGGTCGTCGTCTCCGCCTCAACTGGGGTATGCAGGGTCAGCCGATCGGTCACCGTCAAGGCGCCCGTCCTGCGGTCGCTGAGTGTCCAGACCGTGATCCGGGGCGGTGGTCAGGGCAAGATCACCGTCTGCCTCAATGGCGCGACGGCGAGTGGCGGCAGTGCCGTGGCGTTGAACAGTAACCGGCCGAGCATCTTGCCCGTACCGTCCTCAATCGTCATTCCGGCCGGCAAGGCCTGCCTCTCGATCGTGGTGAATGCCGCCAATGTCGGGTCGGACGTGCCGGTGACGATCACGGCCAAGAAGGGTGGGACCTTGTCTCAGCCGACGGTGGTGCGCAACTTCAATACGGCGACGCCGACTCCGACGAACACACCCACCGATACCCCAACCAGCACCCCCACGGACACGCCGACGACCACACCAACTGATTCGCCGACGGCGACCGCGACGGACTCGCCCACGGCGACCGCCACCCCCGCCGTGTGCGGTTCCGGCGGGCCGTGCACCATCTTCGTCACCAGCACCGCGTACGATGGCAATCTCGGCGGCCTCGCGGGTGGCGATGCCAAATGCCAGACCCACGCGGCCGCGGCGGGTCTTCCCGGCACGTTCAGAGTATGGCTCTCCGGGAACGCGCTCGATGCGAGCAGCCGGTTCGATCTTTCGGCCGGTCCATATCGACTCGTGAATGGCACGACGATTGCGACCAATCTGACCGATCTCACCGATGGAACCCTTGCCGCGCCGATCGACGTAACGGAGTCGGGCGCTTTCGTCGAGCAGACGGCCGAGACACGGGTCTGGACGGCAACACTGGCGGACGGGACGAGTTTTGGTCAGACGTGCTCGAATACGTCGTCTCCGGCCGACTGGTCCACGACATCGGCGCGGACCGTAGCCGGAGTCAGCACCGCAGCTAATGCCAGCTGGACCTTCCTGACGGTCGAACCGTGCGCGACTTTGCTCCATCTTTATTGCGTACAGGTGGCCTAGGGAGGCCCCGCTGATACGCGCCAAAGCCATCTCATACGGCTATCGCGGCCGATGCAGGAGCACACCCGCCCGCATGTCGGGTCGTCGATCTCGTAGCGGATACGTCGACACCCATCGGGCGCTCCGCGAAGGTCTCAACATAAACGCGGACATGGACTACGTCGTCCTCAACGACGAGGATCTTCGCCACGCGAAAGTTTCCATCTCCCTTTTGCACGGCGAATACGTTGCCGGCCTGGATTTGAACGGCGCTCATTGCTAACGACGCATTTTGGGGCTCGTCACACCTGCGGCCATCGTAGGGTGCCGCTACTTGTTTGGCTGCGACAACGACCTGTGGAATTAGAGTTGAATTGTAATGTAGTCAACCGGCTACCCCACGCTGTGCCCGACTGCCTGGAATGCAGCGACAGATCAAGTGCGCCATCCCTCCATCCACCACTTACCAACCTCTGACTCCTGTTCCCTCAACCATCCACTCTCAACCCTTAACCCCGGCGGGGTACAATCGTGGGTACTATCTGGCGGCGGTGCGGCCTGCGCTGGAGTTTCGTTCCGAATCGGCTCCCACCGGCCAGTCCGCAACGCATCACGCGGGTCGGCGCCCTGTCGATCCGGGGGGAATGGGAATGGCGACCACGCAAGGCTCCGCAAAGAGGCGGCGCGGCGGTGCGTCGGCCGAAACGGACTCAAGTGGCGTACCTGCGCTTCTGAGCCGTGAGCCGGAAGCGCAACGCGAGTATTACCGCAAGATGGTGGAGATTCGTCTCTTCGAGGAGGCGTGTCAACGAGCTTTCCGCCAGGGCAAGGTCGGCGGATACCTCCACCTCTATATCGGACAGGAGGCCGTCGCCACCGGCCTGATCGACGCCCACAAGCCGGGCGACAAGATCATCACCGCCTACCGCGATCACGCTCATGCCCTGCTGCTCGGCGCCTCACCGCGCGAGGTGATGGCCGAGCTCTATGGCAAGGGCACCGGCCTGGTCAAGGGCAAGGGCGGCTCGATGCACCTCTTCGATGTCAAGAACGACCTGATGGGCGGCTACGGCATCGTCGGCGGGCATATTCCGCTCGGCGTCGGCATGGCCTATTCCCTCCGCTACCAGGGCACCGATCAGATCGTCCAGCTCTACTTCGGCGATGGCGCGATCCACAACGGCGCGTTCCATGAAGGTGCGAACCTCGCCGGACTCTGGGGCAAGGACGGCATGAACCCCTGCCTCTTCATCCTCGAGAACAACCACTACGGTATGGGCACCAGCGTCGAGCGGGCCACCGCCCAGACCGACCTCGGCAGCAAGTTCGACTCCTACGGGATTCCGCACGAAAAGGTCGACGGCATGGACCTCGATGCGGTCATGGGCCATGCCCACCGGGCCGTGAACCGGGTCCGGGAGACCGGCAAGCCCTTCGCCCTCGAAATGATGACCTACCGGATCGCCCCGCACGGCGCAGCCGACTTCCTCGAGCGCTATCGCAGCAAGGATGAGGTCAAGGAAGCCCGCAAGCGGGACCCGATCAACCTCTACGAGCACAAGCTGATCGAGAGCGGCGCGGCCACCGAGGAGCAGCTCGAGGAAATCCGGGCCGCTGAACAGGCGAAGATCGAGGATGCCGTCAAGTTCGCCGAAGAGAGCCCGGAGCCGGATCCGGCCGAGCTCTACACGGACGTCTATGCATCCGAAATTGCGTCATAGGCCTCACATGACCGAACCAGTGCATTCCATCCAGAAAGGATCTGCGGCCAGATGGCGGTAATCACCTATCGAGAGGCGCTCCGCACCGCGATGGCGGACGAGATGGAGCGCGATGAACGTGTCATCATCATGGGCGAGGACATCGGCATCTACGGTGGCACCCACCTCGTCACGGACGGCCTGATCGACCGCTTCGGACCGAAGCGCGTGATCGACACGCCGATTTCCGAGGGCGGCTTCACCGGCGCGGCGATCGGCATGGCCATGACCGGCATGCGCCCGATCGTCGAGATGATGACCTGGAACTTCTCCTTCCAGGCAGCCGACCAGATCATCCAGAATGCGGCCAAGATCCACTATTTCTCCGGTGGCCAGGTCAGCGTGCCGCTGGTGATCCGCGGGCCAAACGGCGGCGGCGTCCAGCTCTCGGCCCAGCACACGCACAGCGTCGAGGGCTTCTACGGCCAGTTTCCGGGCCTCAAGGTCGTCTCCCCGGCCACCCCGGAAGATGCCAAGGGGATGATGCTGACCGCAATCCGCGATCCCGACCCGATCATCTTCCTCGAGGCCGGCGCCCTCTACGGGACCAAGGGCGAGGTGCCGGACGGTGAGTACACCGTCGAGTTCGGCAAGGCCCGAATCGCCAGGGAAGGCACGGACATCTCCCTGATCGGCTACGGCCGGCAGGTCAACCTGCTGCTGCGCGTGGCCGATGCGCTCGACAAGGAGCAGATCTCGGCCGAGGTGATCGACCTCCGCTCGATCCGCCCGTTCGACGTGGAGACGATCATCACGTCGGTCAAGAAGACGAACCGGGCCGTGGTCGTGCAGGAACAGTGGCGCTGGTTCAGCGTCGCCAGCGAGGTGGCCGCGCTAATCCAGGAGCAGGCCTTCGACTATATGGACGCGCCGGTCGAGCGGGTGAGTGGGGCCGAAGCGCCGACGCCGTACTCCAAATCGCTCGAGGCGGCGGCATTCCCCAGCGAGCAAGACGTGATCGAGGCCGCCAAGCGCGTGCTCTATCGAAAGGCCTAACCGATGGCAAACGTGATCATGCCCAAGATGGGCGACGCCATGGAGGAGGGCACGCTCCTCCGCTGGCTCAAGCAGGTCGGCGACGAGGTCGAGGTCGGCGATCCGATCGCCGAGATCGAGACCGACAAGGTTTCGCTCGAGATCGAGGCCTCGGAGGGCGGTGTCTTCACGAAGATGCTGGTCGAAGAGGGGCAGTCGGTCCCGATCGGCACCCCGATCGCCACCATCGGCGCCGAGGGCGAGACTGTCGAGGCTGAGCCACAGCCGGTCGCGGCCCAGGCCGAGACCCCGGCCGCGCCGCGCGCCGAGGAGGCGGCACCTGCTCCGGAGACCCAACCGGTCGCCGCGCAGCAATCCGCCGCGCCACCCGCGCCCGCAGCAACCACGATCGCACCGCCA
>Ga0164304_10000288_pt1 | contig 13375 bp, 11 predicted proteins | sample Whisoiple_217_MG_FD_110216 | JGI IMG/M metagenome (GOLD analysis project Ga0164304, IMG submission 110216) | Soil microbial communities amended with pyrogenic organic matter from upstate New York, USA - Whitman soil sample_217_MG | ecosystem: Environmental > Terrestrial > Soil > Agricultural...
CGGTAACGCACCGCAACCTGGATGCCGAAGTCGACGCCGATGCCGACGAACAGGACTGCAAATGCCATCGAAATCGGGTTGAGCGCGCCGACCAATGCGAGCCCGAGCGCCGCGGTCACGGCAAATCCCACGAGCAGGCTGACGAGAACGGCGAGGACGACGCGCTTCGACCGCAGCGCGAGCCAAAGAATGAGAAGCACGGCCGCGCCGGCGAGCAGCGCATTGAGCAGCGCCCCCTCGGCAAGCGTGCCGAACTCCTCGTCGGCCATGGCAACGGATCCGGTCAGGCGGATGTTGACGCCCTTGTCTGGGGTGAGCCCAAGCGCCGCAGCGGTGCTGCGGATCGCATTGGAGGCGGCGGCTGCGGGCTGCAGCGCCGCGTAATCGAACTTGGGTTTCACGCGAATGAAGCGGCGAAGCTCAGACTTGGTCGGGGGCTTGCCCGTCATCAGCTCGGTCCAGGAGAAGGAGGCGGGACGCCCCGCCAAAAGCGTATCGATGGTGCGCGACAGAAGCGTTAGAGGCTTATCGAAAGTCTTGAGCTCGACCGAGCCCGCCTCTACTCCTTTCGGAATCAAGGCCAGCGCCTCCGCAAGTCCACGCAAGCTCGGATCGGCGGCGAGCGTACCCAAGAAGGCCTGCGCGCGTATGAGCTGCTCGGTCGTGCTACGCACGTCGTCGGCCGGCAGAAACAGGAGGCCGTTCTTTTCGAAGAATTGGCCACCCTCGGCTTCCTGCACCGCCTCGAGGTTGGCGCGATCCTCGGCGAGCTTGGCGGTCAAGCGGCGTGCTCCGTCGCGCGCCAATTCAGGCGTGTCGCCATCCACCACCACGAGAATGGTGTCGACCAATTGAGGAAAGGCCGCGTCAAGCCGCAGTTCACGCTGGCGCCAGGAAAGCTGCGAAGAGAAAAGTTCGCCCGTATCGGTCTGGATCGCGAAGTTCTTATAGCTGTAGAGGCCAGCACCGAAAGCTATCAACAAGGCCACGATCAGCGTCAGCCTCGGATAGCGGCAGCACCCCCCAACAACGCGGACGATTACAGTTTCAACCATATCGATAGCGAGCAGGCGAGAGTCCCGGGAATTTGTGCTGGAACTAAGGGCAAGGCAGCGGCCTCAGAATTTGGGTTCGTCGTACACAAATACGGCAAACCTCCTGTTGCTTCTCTGCAACAATGCGACGACAGAATGCGCGAGAGCATTTGACTATGTGGCCGATATCCCACCAAAATGATTCTCTGAGGGCCAGGCTATCTTAATGAAGTGACCATCATGGCATCTTGGGCGGCAGGCCCGGGCTGCACGATTGCGGTTATATGCTTCGCCAGCGTGTCGGCGGCGGCGATGGATGATCCGTCACCGCAAGCCTTGCGTGGCGCGTTATGCGCTCGCTCCGGGTTTCACTGGTGATGAACCGCCGATCGATGCAAGCCCCTTTTTCGAATTTCGCACCGGTGCCATGTTTGGAATCGACGGCCCACACGACGATGAGAAGGGTACCCCCGACGTCAATCTAGAACTGCTCTACGGACCGCTCGGCGGAGAATATCAGAACGGCTTCCTGAACCACTTCCTGCGGCCGCGCCTGCATTTCGGCGCCACTATAAACACAGAGGGCAATACCAGCCAGCTCTATGCCGGCTTTACCTGGGACGTCTTCCTCACACGGAGGTTGTTTATCGAAAGGGCGTTCGGTGGCGCAGTTCACAATGGGGACGACACCTATTTCGGGTGTCAGGCCAATTTTCACGAATCTGGCTCGGTCGGATTCATGCTCACGGACCGGTGGGACGTGATGGCGACCGTGGATCACATGTCTAAGGCCAATCTATGCGACGCCAATCGCGGATTGACCAATGTCGGCTTTCGCATCGGCCGGAGGTGGTAACGCGGCGCATAATTGCCCGCCTCTCGTCATTGGCTCGTCTCTCGGACATTCACTCTTATGGGAATGAGGCCGCCCACGAGCCTGCGGCTCTCGAGGACCTGCCATGCGAGCAACGCCGGCACGCCGATGACGAGATCCCGCGCGCGCTTCAGGAGCGACAAGGCAAGAGCGACGTCCGGACTGAATCCAAACAACATCCCGAGCAGTACATAGGCGCCCTCTTGAACGCCGAGGCCGCTTGGCACCACAAGGGCGATGCTGCGGATCGCGTAGAGGAGACTCTCGATTAGGATCACCGAGCTGATGCTGAGGTTTACGCCCATAAACCGCAGCGCGATCCAGGTTTCCACGCCGCTCGCGACCCACATGGCAAAGTGCAGCAAGCTCACGCTCCAGAGCGCGCCCGCGTGGTGGTAAATCTCGCGAATAGCGTGCTGGATGGGTGCTAACCGTGAAGCGACGCCTTTGGCCCAGCGATGGGGAATGCGGTGGATCACACTCCCTAGCATGGTAAAGCCGTGTCGCTGGACGAGAATGAAAATAATCGCCGCCAAGAGCGCGAGGACGATACCAAATGCGGTCCACGCGATCAGCGGAGTATTCGGCTTTTGCGCAGCGAGAATGCCGAGGCCAAGCGCGGTGTAGGCCAACTGCGCGAGCATCTCCATCGTCACGTCGACGATCGTTGAAGCGATGGCGATCGCGCTGGGAAGACCGAGCAGAGTCGCTGCTCGGGCCCCCATGACAAACCCTCCCACCTGCGACAAAGGGAGAAGCTCCGAGCCCGAATCGCGGACGAGCCTCCCGAAGGCGAAAGCGACCAGAGGCGCGGACCGCGGCGTTACCAGGTACCAGCACACGCCAAGCAGAAAGATAACCACGAGGTGATAGGCGACGATCGCCAGAAATCCAACCCAACCAACTGCCAACAGCGCATGCGCAACGCCGCCAAAGCCGAAATAGCCGATGAGCGCGGTGCCGAATATCAGGCCGCCGACAGCCAATAAAAGTGTGACGGCCCTCATGGCGAGATTCCGGCTAAGGGGAGGCGCGGTCGGTCGAGCATTGCGTTCTGAGGCGGAACTCTGGTCCAGATGACGAGGCTTGCCAAGTCTATTGCGACCTCCCCCGGGAAGCCCAACCTTCACGACATGTGAAAGCTTACGGCCTTGGAATGCCTGCGGTTTCAGGGAAATCACTTGTTCCGATTGATAAAACTAAGTGACAAAGAAGCGTCTTGACTGCATTCCCCACTAGCCGGCTAATGAGGGTTGGTCGGGGCAACGGGGTCTCAAAGCGGTTCGGCTGATGAAAGTCATTTTGGCGCAACCGCGGGGATTCTGCGCCGGGGTTGTCCGAGCCATCGAGATTGTGGAGCGCGCGCTCGAGAAATTCGGGGCGCCCGTTTATGTGCGCCATGAGATTGTGCATAACCGGCACGTCGTCGAGAGCCTCAAGGCCAAAGGCGCGCGCTTTGTCGAGGATCTGTCCGAAGTCCCGTCGGGTGCGGTCACGATTTTCAGCGCGCACGGTGTCTCTCGCGCCGTGGAGGATGATGCCGACGCACGGGGATTGTCGGTTCTCGACGCCGTCTGCCCTCTCGTCGCCAGAGTGCATCTCGAGGGGCAGCGCTTCATCAACCAGGGACGTATCGTCATCCTCATCGGTCACGCCGGCCATCCAGAAATCGAGGGCACGATGGGTCAGCTCGACGGTGAGGTCCATCTCATCCAAACCGGGGACGATGTGAACCGGCTCACGATCCCTCGTGAAGCACCGGTCGCCTATATCACGCAGACGACGCTAAGCGTGGACGACACCCGCTCCACGATCGAGGCCGTCAAGAGACGGTTCAAGGATGTCGTCGGCCCAGAGACCCGCGATATCTGCTACGCCACGCAAAACAGGCAGACCGCGTTGCGCGAGCTGGCGAGAATGGTGGACCTGATCCTCGTCGTAGGCTCAAGCAATAGCTCGAATTCGAACCGCCTGCGCGAAATCGGGTCGGAGGAGGGTGTCCCGAGCTACCTCGTCGCCGACGGCACCGAGCTGAAGGACGAGTGGTTTGCCGGCAAAGCCACGGTCGGCATCACCGCCGGCGCCTCGGCGCCCGAAGTGCTGGTCGACGATGTCATAAATGCTCTCGGGCGATTCGGTCCGGTTGAGGTATCGACGCTCGGGGATGTCGAGGAAAAGGTTCACTTCCGGGTTCCGCGCGAGCTCGTGGAGGGATAACGCATCACCGCTGGTTGCGACGCGGCCACCGTGAATGGAGCCAGGATGGGGATCCCGCTCGGTCAAGCGCTCTCGGTAGGAGCCTATGCCCTTCGCCAGCATTTGCAGGGCCGAAAGCGCTATCCGCTCGTGCTGATGCTCGAGCCGCTGTTTCGCTGCAATCTTGCCTGCGCCGGCTGCGGCAAGATCGATTATCCCGACAAGATCCTGGATCAGCGCCTATCGGTCGCCGACTGCATGCAAGCCATCGATGAATGCGGTGCGCCGGTGGTGGTGCTGGCCGGCGGCGAGCCGCTGTTGCACAGGGAGCTTCCCGAGATCGTCAACGGCGCGCTTGCCAAGCGCAAATATGTCACCGTCTGCACCAACGCCCTGCTGATGCAAAAAAAGCTCGAGCAGTATCGGCCTCACCCGAGGTTCAATTGGTCCGTGCATCTCGACGGCGACAAGGAGATGCATGATAGGTCGGTTTGCCAGACCGGGGTCTACGACCGCGCCGTCGCGGCATTCCAAGCCGCCAAGACCAAAGGCTTTCGAGTGAATATCAATTGCACGCTGTTCAGCGGCGCTGATCCTGAGCGCGTGGCGCGTTTCTTCGATCATGTTGTGGCGCTCGGCGTCGACGGCATCACGGTTTCGCCAGGCTACGCCTATGAGCGCGCACCGGACCAGCAGCATTTCCTCAATCGCGCGCGAACGAAGCAGCTGTTCCGGGACATCTTCCGGCGCAAGGGCAAGTGGAAATGGCCTCTCTATCAATCGGGGCTGTTCCTCGACTTCCTCGCCGGCAACCAGACCTATCACTGCACGCCCTGGGGGAATCCGACTCGCACCGTGTTTGGCTGGCAACGTCCCTGCTACCTGCTTGGCGAAGGCTACGCCAAGACCTTCAAGGAGCTCATGGAGAGCACGGCGTGGGACGACTACGGCACCGGCAATTACGAGAAATGCGCCGATTGCATGGTGCATAGCGGCTACGAGGCCACGGCCGTGATGGACTCGGTGTCCAGGCCCTGGAAGCTCGCAAAGCACGTCCTGGCCAGGATCAAGACGACGGGCCCGATGGCGCCCGACATTCCGCTCGATCGCCAACGGCCGGCGCAATATGTGTTCTCGAGGCACGTGCAGCAGAAATTAGCCGAGATCGCTGAAGCCGAGGTGCGGCCCGAGAAGATCGCTGCAGCGGAATAAGGCTGAACGCGCACGGCCCGCCTCGACGGCAAGGCCGATCAGCCCCGGAAGTTGGCCCGGGCTGCATGCAAGCGCGGCGAGCACGGGGCCAACGGCGATTCGGCCCTCCGCCCTCATGCCGGCAAGAGCTGCCTGCGGCAACTCACGCTCCGCCGGATCGGCGATCACCCGTAACACTGCGAATGGCAAAGCAAGCTCGGCGGCGATCCGGGCCACCACATGGCTCTCCATGTCCGCCGCCGAAGCACCGCTTGCTCGATGAAGGTCCTGCTTCTCAAAAGCGCGCGCCAGCGGCCGGTCGACGCCGGCAACCTTCACGAGATCGGCTCCGCAGATCAGTTGCTTGATGCTCGCCGACCAACCCGGATCGGCCGAATAGGATACCCCCCCGCAAACCACCTCGCCGCCGATGAGACAGGCCCCCGCGGAATATTGCGGCGCAAGACCGGCGGCGACGCCGAAGCTGATGATCGCCTTGCCGCCTTGCCCGACGAGCTGCCTGATGCGCTCCTCCAGCCGGGCCGTGTTGCCGCCGCCGGAAACGGCTCTGACGCCTCGCGATCGCGCAGCAATGTGTGCCTCAGCGCGGAGGCCAGTCGCGGCAATGACGAAGCCCACCCCTTTGTCGCTCACATTCCCGCCAGAACTGAAGTGGTATTGGCAGCCTTCAGATTGCGGTAGCGGGCAAGGGCCCAAAGTGGGAAGAATTTCGCGTAGCCGTGATAGCGAAGGTAGAACACGCGTGGGAAACCAGTCGCGGTGAAGCGCTGCTCCTCCCAGAACCCGTCCTCCCTCTGCCCTGCCAGAAGATAATCGATGCCCCTGTTGACCGAAGGATGGTCGACCGCGCCGGCGGCCATAAGCCCAAGCAGTGCCCAGGACGTTTGCGAAGCCGTGCTTGCGACAGGCTCGTGCCCTGGATAGTCGAGCTTGTAGCTCTCCCCACCTTCTCCCCAGCCGCCATCGGGATTCTGGATCGATCCGAGCCACTGCACCGCTCTGTGCACCTGGGAAGAAGTGGCGTCAAAGCCCGCGGCGTTAAGGGCGCACAGCACCGACCAGGTGCCGTAGATGTAGTTCATCCCCCAGCGGCCGTACCAGCTTCCGTCCTCCTCTTGGGTCGAGAGCAGATAAGCGATCGCCTCGTTGAGCGCCTTGTTCTCACTGCGCCTCGCGCCGAGTTGGGCAAGCATCGAGACGCACCGCGCGGTGACGTCGGCAGTGGGCGGGTCCAACAACGCGCCGTGGTCTGAGAAGGGAATTTGATTGAGATAGTAATATTCGTTATCGGCATCGAACGCGGCCCAGCCCCCGTTGGCGCTCTGCATGCCAATGACCCATTCCCGCGCGCGCGTTGTTGCTTCTTGGAATGCGCCGTGGGTCTTATGCGGCGTTCGGGCCGAGGCGCGGTCCATAGCCATGACCACGACGGCCGTGTCGTCTAGATCCGGGTAGTGGGGATTGGCGTATTGAAAGGCCCAGCCGCCGGGACGGAGGCCGGGACGGGCAGCGGCCCAGTCCCCAACCGTGTCGAGAACCTGCAGTGGGCGCAGCCATTCCAGACACGAGAGGGCGCGCCTTTCGCCATCCGGACCACCTACTTCGAGAAGCGTGTGGGCGGCGAGTGCCGTATCCCAGACTGGCGAAAGACAGGGTTGGCAATAGGCCTCGTCTTCCCTGACCATTAGCAATTTTTCTATCGAGGCCCGTGCCGTGCGGACGTTTATGTGGCTATCGGCATAGCCCAGCGCATCAAACATCAAGAGCGAATTGACCATGGCCGGAAAGATCGCCCCGAGGCCGTCCTCTTCATTCAGGCGCTCTATCACAAATTTGACGGCCCTATCGATCGCGCGCCTGCGAACCGTCCTCGGGGAATAAGGCTCGACCACGCGCAAGATTCTGTCGATGCCACCGAAGACCTGCGCCCATGGCCATGTCTGGTGCGCGCCCTTCGGCCAATGCTGGACGTCCTCCGGCGGTGTGGTGAAGAGCTCAGCAATGCCGACGCCGCGCCGATTACGCGCGCGCGGCTTGATCGCATTGAGCACCATCAGCGGTACGAGCACCGTTCGTGCCCAATAGGAGACCTTGTCGAGATGGAACGGGAACCAGCGCGGCAGCAGCATGATTTCGATGGGCATTACCGGTACCGCGCGCCACGGCACATCACCATAAAGAGCAAGCAGGTTGCGAGTGAATACATTGCTGTAGGCGGCCCCGCCTCTCGCCAGGATCCAGTTGCGCGCACGCACCATGTGCGGGGCATCGATCCGTTCGCCAATCATCTTCAGCGCAAAGTAGGCCTTGACGCTGGCACTCACATCCGATGCGCCGGCGTGGAACAGCGGCCAGCCTCCCTCTGCCGACTGAATGCGCCGGAGATAGCGCGCGATCTTCGCCTCAAGGGGAGCATTAATCGGCTCGCCGCGATAATGCCGCATCAGTACATATTCGGCGGGAATGGTGGCGTCGGCCTCAAGCTCAAAGACGAAGTGGCCGTCGGGCCGCTGCAACGCGCAAAGCGCCTTTGTGGCGCAGGCGATCGAATCCTCCAACTGGGAATCAATGCTGTTAGGCGCAGGCTGCGGAAAGAAGGCCTTTAGCCTCGTTGTCGTCATCGAATTCTACTTTCGTCTGCCCCGGTTATGTAGCCGTGCACGCCAGCCGCGCCGCCTCATTTCCCGATCGGATCGCACCCTCGATGGTGGCAGGGAGGCCAGTCGCCGTCCAGTCGCCGGCGAGAAAGAGATTTCGCCAGCGGGTACGCGATCGCGGCCGGTTTGCATTCTCTTCCGGAAGCGCGGCAAAAGTGGCCCGGCGCTCCCTGATGATGTGCCAGGGTGGCAAGACCTCGGGCAAGTTCGTCAGCTTTACTACGTCGTTCCAGACCTCCTGCGCGAGCACATCGCGGGGCGCCTCAATCCATCTGTCCGCGGCGCTTATGGTGGCCGAAAGCCGGCCGGGAAATGCGAACAACCATTCCCCTGTCCCATTAACGATGCCGGTGATGGTTGCAAGCGTGCGAGGGGGCTCGCATCTGAAATGCATATTGACGATGGCGCGGAAGGTCTTTGGCGCAGGTAACTCCGGCAGGAGCAATGGGGCAACAGGGGCGGGCACCGCGAGGATCACGGCATCAACCGGGGCAAGGCTAATTGAGTCCTCGCCGAAATCGAGCGCGTTGATTTTGTCGTCTGCAAGCACTAGTCGGCGGAGCTGATGACGGAAGCGCACCATTGCGCCATGGCGCTCCAAATAGGATAGGGCCGGATCAATGAAAGCGGGGCTCAGGCCGCCCGGAGCGACCAGTGGGCGGCAGGCGCGACCACCGCGCGCAAGCGTCTCGCGTAAGACCGCGCCCGCGAGAAAGGCCGACGCCTCAGAAGGCTCCGTGTTCAGCGCAGCAAGAAACAATGGTCGCAAAAGCCGCTCATAAAGCGGGCCGTCGCAGTGTATGAGTTCAGATATACTGACATCCCGCCGAGGACGCAGCAGGTTCCTCACGGAAAAATAGTCGATCGCATGCGTACCTGGAACGCGGCGCCGCGAAGAAAAAATCCACCATGGCACCGACCCTTCGTTCGGACGCAGCACCCAACGCTCGCCTGTGGCGAGATCGGCGAAAGCGAACGCGGCTTCATCACCTGCGGCGAGCTTATCCTCACTGCCGATTGTTTTCAGAAAGCCGAGCGCCGCGTGATTGGCGGATAAGAGGAGATGATTGCCGTTGTCGATCGTGAGCCCAAGCGCCGGCTCGAAATAGGAGCGGCAGCGGCCGCCGGCTTGGGGCGCAAGCTCATGCACGACGATTCGCCGGCCAGTACCCACGAGGCTGACCGCTGTTGCGAGCCCGGCAAGACCGGCGCCCACGATATGCACCATTCCGTCCGCCATTAGATGATGCCGTGCCGTAGGACAGCCCAAAGGAACTGGAGCTTCGACGCGTGAACTTGCACTCGTGGCGGGGTCCAGCCCCGCCTCACGAGCTTGTCGAGAAGCGCTTGGTAGACCGAGGCCATGACGCGCGGCGATCGCACGGACTCTCGGCGGCACGAGGCCATCACTGCCGAAGCTTCTGCAAAATGCTGTTTTGCACGGGTGGCGACGCTCGCACAGGCCTGCCCAAGTCTTGGATGGGCGAGCACCTTCCTGATGTCGGCCTCATCTACGCCGGCCTCCGCTAAGGCCTCCCTGGGAAGGTAGAGTCGTCCCAGGCCTGCGTCTTCATCCAGATCGCGGAGGATATTCGTCATCTGCAAAGCGCGACCGAGATGATGTGACAATTGTTTACCCTTTTCACCTTCCACGCCGAAAATTCTGACCGATAGCCGTCCAACTGCCGAGGCGACCCGGTCGCAATAGAGCTCTAGCATAGCCCAATCCTGGCCAAGGATTTCACGCCGCACATCCATCTCCATGCCGTCGATGATGGCCAAGAAATCCTCTTGCCGCAAACCGAAGGCTTGCACCGGCGTGGCAAGTCCTTCAGTAAGCTCACCAGGCCTTCCTCCGGCATAGAGGCACGCGATATCGTCGCGCCAGTGATTCAGCATGGCAATGCGGTCATCACTTGGGCCGCCACCGTCGGCGATATCGTCCACGGCGCGGCAGAAGGCATAGACTTCGTACATAGCCTCACGCTTCTCGCGCGGTAGGATGCTGAGGGCGCGATAGAATGAGCTGCGCGATACGATCGCCTTAGGGGCGACACGTGTGAGGTTCCGCTGCTCCACGCCGCTCATTGCACTTGGCTCGCACGTGGAAAATCCGAGCGTCGCGTGAGCCGCGCGACAAGTGTCACCGCCGCTCCCTGCATTCCATTCGCAAGTCCGGCGAGCTTCGAAAGGTGCACGCGCTCGCTCAAGGGATCGCTCGTGATCAGCCGCGCGGTCAGCCGCTGCGCCAGTCTGACAATTGCGCCCGTCTCCAGACCGAGTCGCGTCTCCTTGACCGCAAGCGGCAACTTTGAGGCTTCGGGCAGGAGCCCTGCGTTCCTCTCGGCAATCGATTTCAGGCAAGCGCGCAGGGCCGGGGAGGATTTGGCGGCGCCGAGTTCCTCGACGCTCGCGCCATATGTCCGCATCGCATCGAGCGGGACGTAGACGCGATCGAGCGCGCGATAGTCCTTGGCGCAATCCTGCAGATGATTGATTACCTGCAGGGCGGAACAGAGCGGGTCTGAATAGGCCCAAATGGAGCGATCTTCGCCGTGCAGGTCTAGCACAAGGCGCCCGACTGGCATGGCGGAATAGCGGCAATAGTGCATGAGCTCGGCCCAATTTGCGTAGCGGCGCTTTGATACGTCAGCACGAAAGGCGGTGAGAAGATCGAGCGCGTGCGTAGGGGCAAGATCATGTTCCGCCAACACCGATCTGACGAGCAAGGCTGCCTTGGCCTTATCGGATTTGCCGAGCAGCGTTTGCTCCAGGGAGTCAAGCCTTGCAAGTTTGTCGCTCTCCGAGAGAGCGGGATGGTCGGCAATGTCGTCGGCGGCGCGAGCAAAACGGTAGAAACTTAGTATTGGCGCTCGCAGGCGCGGAGCAATAAGGAAGGAGGCGACGGGAAAATTCTCGTCATGCTCCGTCTTGCTTGAATCGATTCTGGCGGCAATGGTCATTGCTTCGCCGGGAACGCCTGACTGCGGCCCTTCCAAGTTCCGCCCCGACCTCGCCAATGCTCATACGCCGAGCTTAGCGTGAAGGCTGAATAGGTCGCAGCGATCAAGGGCAGCGCGGCGCCCCACAACGGGGAGAGGCGATAGAAACGAAGGATTGGCGAGAAGGCGAGCATCATCACTGCCCAGGCGACTAAGGCGACGGCGTTAGTTGGATACGTCCCGATAATGGCGAGAAGAGGAGGCGCGAGATAGGTCGCAGCCATACCGGCCAATGTGGCAGCGAGTAGCAGGGGCGAACAGCGGAGCTGAGTGTAGGCCGTACGGGCCACCATGCGGCCAACGTCAGCAATCTCAGGATATGTTCTGAGGCTGCGCACCTTATCGCTGAGGCCGAGCCAAATTGCTCCCTCGGCCTTCATCACCCTAGCAAGCGCACAATCGTCGATCACAGCACCGCGAATCTTGGCGACGCCACCCGCCCTTTGGAGCGCAAACCTCTCAACCAGGATGCAGCCGCCGGCCGCTGCCGCGGTGCGTGCAGAGGTGTCGTTAACCCAGGCAAACGGATACAGCAATTGGAAGAAGAACACGAAAGCTGGAATGAGGGCACGCTCGGCGAAGCTCTCGCAATGAAGCTTCGCCATGAGGGATGTCAGCACGAGCTCGTTCGTCCTTGCGCGCGCGACCAGGCGCTTCACAGAGCATGGCGCACAGTGGATGTCGGCGTCCGTCAACAGCAGATAATCGGGCGGAGATTTCGCGGTCTCAACATAAGAGACACCTTGATGCAACGCCCAGAGCTTGCCGGTCCATGCGGCGGGCAGAGGCTGGCCTTGCAGGATGACAGCTTCACGGCCCGCCTCGGCGGCGATTCGGCGGGCGGCAGCAGCCGTGCCGTCGCTGCTGTTGTCATCCACCAGAACGATGGAGAGCTTCGGATAGTCTTGTGCGAAAATTGAGCCGAGGCTCTGCGGCAGCATCGCGGCCTCGTCGCGAGCGGGTATGATGACAGCGACGGTCGGCCAATCTGCATTGTCTGGCCAGAAAGCCTGGTCAGCGTCGGCGCGTCCGCCCGCTAGCCAAAAGCCGCCACGATAGAAAATGAGATAGATCCACACGATGAGCGCGATGCAAGCAATGGTCAATGACGCTGTCACGAAAGGAATCCTGCGGTTCGAAACCAGTCAATCGCTTCACGAATGCCTTCTTCGGCGGGTTTGGCTTTGTAGCCAAGCTCACGTTCTGCCTTAGCCGAGGTGAAAAACATGTGTTGCTTTGCCATGCGCAAGCCATTCAACGTAATGAAAGGCTCGCGCGTTGTGACCCGCGCCATAGCTTCGGCGGCGAACGCAATCGGGTAGATTGGCCAACGTGGCAGGCGGACGCGTGGGGGGGAGCGGTCCATAAACCGCGCGATTGTGCTGAGCAATTCGAAAAGCGTCATATTCTCCCCGCCCAGAATATAGCGCTCGCCAATGCGTCCGTGCCGAAGCGCCGCGACGTGCCCCGACGCGACACTGTCCACATGCACGAGATTCAGGCCTGTATCGACGTAGGCGGGCATGCGGCCCGACGCCGCTTCAATGATCATTCGGCCGGTGGGTGTCGGACGTAGATCTCGCGGGCCGACTGGTGTTGAGGGGTTGACAATTATCGCTGGAAGTCCTCTTCCGATCATTTGCTCGACCAGCCGCTCCGCAGCGATTTTGCTGCGCTTGTAGGCGCCATAGGCATCCGTCTCGGCGAGAGGCGTCGTTTCGTCTGCGGGCACGCCATCCTGGCGTAGTTTAAGTGTCGCAACGCTCGACGTGTAGATAATGCGCTCGGCGCCCGCAGCCTTTGCCGCCTCCATGACTACGCGCGTTCCCTCGACATTCGCCCGCATGATGTCTTGCCCATGTGGCGACCAAAGCCGATAATCGGCGGCCAGATGAATGACATAGCGCGAACCTTGTGCCGCGGAGAAGACGACGTCTTTGTCGCGCATGTCGCCTTCAACGACATCGATCTCAAGACCAGCGAGGTTTGTTCTTGAGCTCTCGTGCCGGACGAGCGCACGCAGCACGAGGCCTTCGTGCAAAAGCTTCCTCGCCACCGCCGAACCGACAAAGCCAGTGGCGCCGGTAATAAAAGTGACGCCATCTCCCACGACAGTCGTATCTTCCGTTTGCTATGGTTTGCCTGCCCAAAGATGATAGCTTAATCCAGAGCGATCGCTTAAGAAGCGGATCGCCACATGAAGTGTTGAATTTTGCGACGATTGTTGGCGGAACAGCGTCAAGTGACCGCTTTTACGAAATTGACTCGGAGGCGTTTGGCTGTCCGTAGCTAGTGATGGTGTGCGCCGAGTTCACAAGCGGCTGTGTGCAGAGTGGAGGTTGAGAGCGAGGTGAAAAACCTTCGACGAGAACGCAGTGACACTTCCACGAAATCGAAGAC
>Ga0164304_10000289_pt1 | contig 13372 bp, 17 predicted proteins | sample Whisoiple_217_MG_FD_110216 | JGI IMG/M metagenome (GOLD analysis project Ga0164304, IMG submission 110216) | Soil microbial communities amended with pyrogenic organic matter from upstate New York, USA - Whitman soil sample_217_MG | ecosystem: Environmental > Terrestrial > Soil > Agricultural...
GCGGAAAATAAAGAACGTCGAATCCCATGGCCCTTACGTCGTCTACCCGCGCCAAACAATCGCGGAAAGTCGATCCGCCGTCGCTCCGGCCTGCTGCAGAGCGCGGAAAAAATTCATACCATGCCGCGAACAATGCTGCGGTTCGCTCGACGATAACTCGGGGAGCGGGGCTATACTGCGTTGCGTCGGAGCGATCCGGATATGTTGCCATCAGCACCTCCAACTCGGCGGACCTTGCGATCGCGTAGATTTCCGAATTGGCGGCGGTGGACATTTGTTCTGAAAATTCTCCCAACCGCACCCGGTCCGCTCGATCGCGCGCCCGCCTGGCGGCGGCTGCGACCAAAGCCGCGCCTTCCAGTGCTTCGCTTTGCAGGGCGGAAATGCCTGCCTCAAATTTTTTTGCGAACTCGCGTTGCCAACTGAGAAAGCTGTCTGTCCACGCTTCGACGGTATATTCGTGGATAGCCTCGTCGTACAAAGTGCAGGCGCCGCGCCAACGATCGTTATCGACAAAACTCATCGGCGTTTCCCTCCATGCGCGTTTTCCGACAACACGCCACTTCAGAACGGCTGCTACGACGTCATGTCCATCTTTAAAAATGTCGGCTTCAGCGGCGAGATCTTCACCAACGATCCGCTTTATCGGATAATCACCGCCGTCGAGCAGCGGCTGCAGGTTCTCAATCACAACAGATGGAAACGCCCGAGCCATGGACGTCAATCAACCGAGATTCGGAAGGTGCGAAAGAGCAAATCGAGTGCCGTGCGTGGCTATCCGAGAGGTCTGCCGAAATGCCGGCAGGTTGTAACAACGCAGATCACCCTTCGTGCCCGCTCTCCGCAATGGGCGCCCGCAGACAGGAGTCTGTCTATACCGCGAACTGAAACATGCACTCGTACAGGCCCGAGTTGCGAACGACCTGCCGGCGGACGCGTGTGCCCAGGACGGCTTCGAACATGTCCTGCTCGAATCGACCAATAATTGGGTACTGCTCCAGCAGATTCAGAATGGGAGAATGACACTCGAGAATTTGGGGACCGTCTTTGTCGTTGATGAACTCGGCCATGTAGCCTTCCGCGTCGCGGGCATGCGAGAACCACTTCGCGCGTTCCGCTACCGTGTTCCCCTTTGCCTTCGCCTTGAGTGCCGCGGTTTTCTTTTTGAAAACACTGTAAAGGAGCTTCTCTGGGGCGTTTGGTCCGTAGATTTCCTGGGCCGCTTTCAACATGTCCAGAGTGAATTGATTGCTATCGCACTGAAAAAGATCATGGCTCCGGCGGGTCAGCCGGTAGACCATCTCCGGCCGGCCCATTTTTTGCGGCCGGCGCCAGGTGTCCAGATAACCGTCGCGGTGAAGAGTAATGCAGTGTTGCTTGATGCCCATGTAGCTCATGTTCATTCTTCCCACGAGCTCGTTAACGGACATTCCCCTCGTGCGCTTGAGGGAGTTAATAATTTCAAGCCGCTGCGTGCGGCCAATTTCCGAAATCAGTCGTTGGTTCATAAGATAACAAAAGTGACAATTGAGTGACAATTGCGTCACAAAAAACCTGAGAGTTACGGACTTTACACGCCGCAATCTTTATTACGCAAGCGTAAAGTTTACGACGCGAACAGTACCGAGGTATTTCCTCTCGTTTAACGAATAGAGACTCACAGAGCCCGCGTGGAATGACAATGGGCAATTATGAGTACAAGTATTCGTCGTGGTACTCGCGCTGCGGTGCGAACTGGACGTTCTCGTTGCCGGTTTCCGGGTACTCGAAGATTTTACCTTCGTAATTGCGAACCACGATTTTTTCGTTGTCGTGATAAAGGATGTAACCCGGATTAATCGGCACTTTTCCGCCGCCGCCGGGAGCGTCGATGACGTATTGCGGCACGGCGTAACCCGTGGTGTGACCGCGCAAGCCCTCGATGATCTCGATGCCTTTAGCGACTGACGTGCGCAAATGCGATGACCCATTAATCAGATCGCATTGATAAATATAATAAGGACGCACCCGGCACATAAGGAGCTTGTGCACGAGCGTTTTCATCGTCTCGAGATCGTCGTTCACACCCGCGAGCAATACACTCTGGTTTCCCAGCGGGACGCCGGCGTTGGCCAGGCGGTCCAGCGCTTGCTTCACCTCAATCGTCAGCTCCCGAGGATGATTTACATGCACGCTCATCCAGAGCGGATGATGTTTCGCCAGCATTGTGCACAACTCAGGCGTGATGCGTTGCGGCAGGAAAATCGGGACCCGCGTGCCGATGCGGAGGAATTCGATGTGCTTGATCGCGCGTAACCGCGAGAGCAGCTTGTCGAGCTTATCGTCGCTGAAGATGAGAGCGTCGCCACCGCTTAAAAGCACGTCTCGTACTTCAGTGTGTGACTCGAGATAACGAAACGCCTCCTCAAAATTTGTGTGCAATTCCTGTTCGCCTACGCCGCTCACGACGCGGCTGCGGGTGCAGTAGCGGCAATAACTCGCGCAACGATCCGTCACCAGAAACAGGACACGATCGGGATAACGATGCACTAATCCTGGCACCGGCATGTGCGAATCTTCGCCGCATGGATCCACCATGTCGTAGGGCGAGGCCCAGGTTTCTTCGATGCGGGGAACCATCTGGCGACGCACCGGGTCCTCTGGATTATTTCGCGGCATCAGGTTGAAAAAGTGCGGCGTGATCGCCAGCGCCAGTTTGTCGCCCGACAGCAAAACGCCGCTGCGCTCCTCATCGTTAAGCTCGAGATGTTTTTCGAGTTGAGCGAGAGCAGTGACTCTGTTCTTGAGCTGCCATTTCCAATCGTTCCAGAGCTCTGGCGCGATGCCTGGCCAGTAGCCCGGTGCGTGCGAGACGAACTCTTTTCCGTCCCCTTTTTCCACTACAGAAGTGATCATTTTCATTAAAAAACTAAGGCCCTTGAATGACGCGTCAACGCAGGCACTTTTGAGTGCGCAGCGCACAACGCAGTTCCGGCTGCATGGCGCTAGGGGAAGCGGAAGCTATTTTCCATCGAGCACGCTTAGCTCCCAGCGGTAACCGTCGGGATCATGGAACCACAGGCCCATGTTTTTCGATCCCGGCGCTTCGGGACCGATTTCATCGCCTGGGTCCTCAACGTTGGCGCCGATGTTCTTCAAATGCGCGAGCGCTTTTCGCAGCGTTGCCATGTCTGGCAGATGGAATGACATGTGATCGATCGTTTTCGGCGACGGTTGTCCCTTGGACAATGCGATCGTGACATTCTCGTTGCCGACGGCGACCCCATTCTCAAAGTCGAATTCTTTCCGCAATCCCAGCGCGCGTTCGAACCATTGCGCACTTTTCTTAGGATCATTAACGGCCAAGCCAAAATGACCAACCTCTCCGAGCGTGAACGGAACTTTCATGTCAATCGTTGAATTACTGAATCGCTGGGTTATCGAGTGGGTGGGCTAATGTGATTCCGAGCCGTTTGAAGAAACGATCGGCTCCATGAAGTGCCGGTTGAAATCTTTCAGCGCGTCGCGCGGCGTATGACCCAGTCCAGTAGCGCCCGTTCGCAGCTTCGGCCCTATAAAGGCCAGCCAGATGTCACCCACCATTCCCATTCTGGGACGCAACCGTGCGGCTGGGCTGCCAGGATGGTTCTCAAGAAATTCCTCTACGTCCTCTTTTATCGCACGAGGAAGTTCTTCGATTGCAAGCGAGGTCACATCAATAGAAACGTGCAAGGCTCGCGTTTCGGACTTAAGAGCTCTAAAAGAGAGTTGCCATTGCGCGATGAAAGCGATGCGAGGACGCATCGCACTCCCAACTCCGAAGGCCTTCGCGAGGCCGCACTTGGTGCGAAGGTCATGAGAAACGCCGGCTCCATTTCGCGCAAGCTTTCGGAGTGCGCACGCGTCCTCGCGTCGCTTTGCAGCGATTGGCCGAAGAATTGTCAGCGCGCGGTTAGTCGCGGCCCCAAATCATAGCCACGGACGTGGTAAGGCTGCCGCCCATGTTAAACGTGAGGAATTTCTTCGCATCTTCGATCTGGCGCGCGCCGGCTTGTCCTGTGAGCTGTTGATAAGCTTCAAACACCTGGCGAACGCCGGTCGCTCCGACGGGGTGACCGTCGCCGATCAGGCCGCCGCCCGCGTTCACCGGAATCTCGAATGGCGCTTTGGATTTTTCCGGTCGCACCTGTGGCAAAGTGGTCGCGCCGCTTTTTACAAGCTCCACGCCTTTGCCCGGCTCGGCGAGCCCGAGAATTTCGTAAGCGACAATTTCGGTAATGGAAAAGCAATCGTGCACCTCGGCGCCTTGAAGGTCGCGCGGCTTGAGGTTTGCCATGCGAAAAGCTTTCTCAGCTGCTTTGCGCGCGGTCGAGAACGTTGGTGCGTCCTTTTTATCCAGCGGCAGATAATCAGTCGTGTGACCGTAGCCGTGCAACTGGGCGGTTTTGCTCCGATCGCGGCCGATCTTGTCCAGATACCTTCCTGAAACCAAAACAACCGATGCCGCCCCATCCGTAATCTGCGAACAATCCGAAACCTTGAGGGGAGGCGACACGCTGGGGTTTTTGTCGGAAACCTGCGATGCGCAATCGAACGTGAGATCAGCATCGCGCATCTGCGCAAGCGGATTCAATTTTGCGTGCGCGTAATTTTTCCACGCCACGCGGGCCAGGTCGGCTTCAGTCGCGCCATATTTGTCAATGTAAATTTGCGCGATGCGTCCAAACAATTTCGGGAACATGAAATCGCCATACTCCGGCTTTTCATTGTGATAATCGGCCGCCGCGCCGAGCACATCGGAGCCATCGAGCGATGACATCGTCTTCTGCTGTTCCGCGCCAACGACCAGAACGACGTCGTAAAAGCCGCCGATGATCCATTCGGCGCCGAGCAATACCGATAGCGCTCCGGACGCGCACGCCGCTTCGGTGTGCATCGTTGGGATTCCGCGCAATTTCGGATCGATCTCCGGAATAAACGCACCGAGCTGCAACTGTTTTGTAAACTGGCCCGCGTTGAAATTGCCAACTGCGCCCGCCTGAATTTCGCCCGGATCAATCTTCGCATCATCGATCGCCTTTTTGCCGGCTTCGATGATTATGTGCCGGATTGTTTTTCCTTCCTTCTTCAGGTTCCGCTTAAAATCGGTGCGCCCGCCGCCGAGAATGTAAACTGACTCGCTCATACTTAACCTTACCTCATTTCTTCAGCGAGTCATCCCGAGCGCTTGTCGATTCACGTGCCGAAAGCATCGATTCCTGTGATGTCGCGACCGATAATCAACGTATGAATATCGTGCGTGCCTTCGTACGTTGAGACGCTCTCAAGGTTCATGAGATGCCGGATCACGGAGTATCGATCTGTGATGCCTGCGGCGCCGAGTATGTCGCGTGCTTTGCGCGCGCATTGCAGCGCCATCCACACGTTGTTGCGTTTCGCCAGCGAAATCTGCGCAGGCCGCGCCGCGCCGGCCTCCATCAACCGGGTCAGCCGGAGCGCCAGCAATTGCGCCTTGGTTATTTCCTGTGCCATCCAAACGAGTTTTTGTTGCACCAGTTGGAAACCGGCAATCGGCCGACCGAATTGTTCGCGCGATTTCCCGTAAGCCAGAACGGTTTCATAGCAATCAATCGCCGCGCCAATGACGCCCCACGCGATTCCCACGCGCGCATAGGTTAGACACGACAGAGGCGCTTTGAGCCCGGACGCTTTGGGCAGCCGGTTCTCCACAGGCGTGCGGCAGTTTTCGAACCAGCATTCCGATGTTCGCGACATTCGTAGACTGAATTTCCCTTCGATGTCCCGGCCACGGAATCCAGGCGTGTCTTTCTCCACCACGAATCCACCCACGCGCCCCTCGTCATCTTTTGCCCAAACAACTTTTACATCCGCAATCGACGCGTTACCGATCCAGCATTTGCTACCATTTAAGACGTAATGATCGCCGTCGCGTGTGGCACGCGTTTCCATTCCGCCTGGATCTGAGCCGTGTCCATGTTCCGTGAGTGCAAAACAACCGATACGCTCGCCCGATATCAAGCCCGGCAACCAGCGTGCCTGTTGCTCCTGCGAACCGAAAGAATGAATCGCCTGAATCGCGAGCGCGCCCTGCACCGACGCCAGCGAGCGCAGGCCTGAATCGGCGCGCTCGAGCTCTTGCATTATCAGTCCATACGCCGTGTAGCTCACACCAGCGCTGCCGTGCTCCTTCAGATACGGAGCATAGAAGCCCAACTTGCCCATACGCGGTGTGAGGTGTTCCGGGAACTTGCCCGCGCGATGGCACGAAACAATCTCGGACAAGACTTCCTCCTGCACAAAACGCCTGGCCCGATCGCGTGCTGCGCATTCCTCATCCGTAAGAAGCCCTTCGATGTTGTAGTAATCAAGCGAACTCATGTCGTGCAATATGCGCGCCAGTTTAGCGATGGCGCGTCGTGAGCACAACGTTCGCTCTCTCGGCGGAATGGCGAGCGCTTCTGGCATTCGTGTAACCTATGGAAATGCGGCCTCGGCCATTACCAAGCCGTTGGCGGACAAGGGCTGCGTGGTCGAGTTCGTCGTGGACGCCGCCAGTAAAATAGATTAGCTGCTCGCTCATCATTACAACCAATGATTCTCTTCATTTGATGTCTTAACCTGGGCATCAGCCTTTGGAACGCCTACGTAACCGGTAAGGTTTGGGTCGAGGCTAAACACGCGGGCGGCGTGCACCGTTTCATGGCGTGGATGGGCTACGTCATGGCGTCGCTGGGTTTCAGTTGGGACATTCTAATTCTAGTTGGTATAATGCTGCGTTCGTTCGGTACGATCACTCCCGATCAAGCAACACTTTTCTATCAGACAGGGTATGTCTTGTTGGTTCCCGGCTTCCTATTTTCTGGATACGCCATCATGTTTCAAAGCTGGGCCAACGCTTACCGTAACCATTCGGTAGTCAACATGGGCGTAGCCGCCTACAACACCTATGCCAACGTTCATAATACCTTTAACGCGATCGATAATTTTCCGAAAGCCTTTGGCAGCGTTTTCAACGCGTTTCCGCGCGGAAGCGCGAAGAGTAAGGCGAACGGCCTGATTCTATTTGTAGTAGTCCTTTGTGTCCTGTCGGGTTTTATCATCGCAGCCCTCATCGTCCATCGCGTTGCAGCGAACGACACTCAAGTTCCGGCACGTGCCAACACTGCCGCCCAAAGCTGAATCCAATCAGCCGAGCTTAGGTTAGGTTTTCGCCAGAGTGTTTCTTTGGGCTAGGCTGTACCTGTTTATCTTGCAGTCGGCAATCCGGCGGCTTTCCAGGCTTTCAAGCCGCCAGCCATGGAGCGGACATTTTTGTAGCCCATCTTTTGCAGGCTCTCAGCAGCCAGCGCAGAACGGCCGCCTCCGCCGCAATGACAGATGACAAGTGCACTCGTGTCGGGGACTTTCTCTTCGATGTCGAGCTCTATCGTGCCGCGGCTCAAATGAACCGCGCCGGAAATGTGTTCTTCGTCCCATTCATCTTTGTCGCGGACGTCCACGATTACCGCTTCGCCGCCTTTTAGTTTCGAAGCAGCTTCCTGAGGTGAAATCTCGGTGATGTTCTTCTTTGCTTCGGCGACGAGTTTTTCGAAACGCGAGTGCTCTGCCATGCAGATCTCTAACCACTAATGGACACGAATAAACACGAATTTTGACCGCCGATTACGCGGATCGAAAAGCGGCGCCAAGTCGCCGCACTCCAAAGCTCGCTACAGCGAGCGAAACCATTCGTGTCTATTAGTGTTTATTCGTGGTTGAAGATTCGTCTCTACTCGTAGCGCAGCGCTTCGATGGGATCGAGAGCGGCGGCTTTGCGCGCGGGATAGAATCCAAAGAAAACGCCGACGGCGGCGCTGAATAAAAATGCGATGGCTATTGAAGCTATCGAAATCAGCGTGGGCCAATGGGCGTAGATCGACAACAAACTGGACGCGCCGATACCGCAGATAATCCCAATCAGGCCGCCTACGGAACTCAGCGTTACGGCTTCAATCAGAAACTGCGTGAGAATGTCGTTGCCGCGTGCGCCCACCGCCATGCGCACGCCAATCTCGCGCGTCCGTTCGGTTACACTCACGAGCATGATGTTCATGATTCCGATTCCGCCGACCAACAGCGATACGCCGGCAATTGCGCCCAGCAGGACCGTCATTACGCGCGAGGTGGCTGTGGCAGTTTCGGCGATTTCCTGTTGAGTGCGCACGGTGAAATCGTCATCGCGACCCGGCCGTATGTTATGCCGTTGTCGCAGCAACGAGACAATTTGCTGTTGCGCTGCTGTGATCTGAGCCGGGTCACCCATTTGTACGTTGATGTTGCGCAACGTCGTGCCGCCGGTCACACGTTTCATCGCGCTGGTGAACGGCATGACAACGATGTCGTCCTGATCGACACCCTGCGGGCTCAACCCCTTGGGCGTCAGCACGCCGGTAATCGTGAACGGCACATTCTTGATCCGCAAAATCTGCCCGATTGGGTTTTCATTGCCGTAAATCTGCGTCGCGGTTGTGTGGCCAATGACGCAAACCTTATTCGCGCTGCGTACGTCCTGCGCCGTGAATGGTGTGCCGTCCGCCAATGGCCATTGGCGAATATCGAAATAATCTGCTGACTCCCCGAAAATGCGGGTGAACCAGTTTTGATTTCCGGCAGCCACCTGTGTAGTTGAGACAACTTCCTCGCTCACGCCGATTACGCCAGGCACTTCACGCCGAATTGCTTCAGCATCTTCGATCTTCAACGTGCCGGCACCGCCCCAGCCAGTGCGAATCCCGCTTGACGTCGTGCTGCCGGAAAAAATCAGAATCACATTTTCTCCGAGACTGGCGATCTGCGCTTCCACCTGCGCTTTCGCGCCGCTTCCGATCCCGACCATGGCGATCACCGCGCCGACGCCGATGATAATACCGAGCGCGGTCAGCACAGAACGCATTTTGTTTCGACGCAGAGCGCGCAAGGCAACGTTAAATGTGGGCGCTACTCTCATTGATTCCGTGAATTGTTACATAGTTACATCGGTACATCGGTTACCGGAGCGTGCTGAAGCTGTCCTGCAGCATTCGCGCGTTGTGACACCGCATGATCATCCAGAATCAAGCCGTCGCGCATGATTACGTTGCGACGCGCGTAAGCTGCAATGTCCTGTTCGTGCGTCACCATGATGATTGTGATTCCGCGCTCGTTGAGCTGCTGAAAAATTGCCATGATCTCAATGCTCGTGCGACTGTCGAGATTGCCGGTCGGCTCGTCCGCAAGCACGATCTCGGGCTCATTAACCAACGCGCGCGCGATCGCGACACGCTGTTGCTGGCCGCCCGAAAGCTGGCTGGGATGGTGATCCTCGCGCCCCGCGAGTCCGACCGATGAAAGAACGCGATCGGCCTTTTCGCGAAGCTGCGCATGTGACAAATGCTGGGCGCTGTAAACCAACGGTAGTTCCGCGTTCTCGCGCGCGGAAGTGCGGGGCAGGAGATTAAAGTTCTGAAAGACGAACCCGATTTTGCGATTCCGAATGTCCGCAAGCTGATCGCGATTTAATCCGGAAACATCAGCACCATCCAGGAAATAATTGCCGGCGCTTGGTCGGTCGAGGCAGCCCAGGATGTTCATGAGCGTCGATTTGCCAGAACCGCTTGCGCCCATGAGCGCGACGAATTCGCCGCGCTTAATTTCGAGCGAGACGCCGCGCACGGCGCGCACTTCCATTTCGCCGGTGCGATAAACTTTGTGCACGTCGATGAGTCTGACTGGCGCGCCGTTATTCATCCCACGCTCTTCCGCTTCCTCTGACTCTTCCTCTTTAGCTTGACGAAGATGTCCAGAGATGTCTCGACTTCGCTCAACATGACAAACTATGGAAAGCGGCGCTGGCCCCCGGAAAATGGATTGGGCGGCGGAGATGCCGCCGCAGATTTTGAGGCCAGCTCGGCAGTGACAACGCGGTCGCCTTCTTTTAAACCTTCGGTGACTTCGGTCGCCACGCCGTCGCTAATTCCTGTTTTAATCTGCGCGGGTTGCGGCCGGCCCCCGGAGAGAACGTACACGGTGCGCTCGCTCGTTTGCCGATTACGTCCTGCACCGCCTCGAGCGCCCCCTGGCGCGGGCGATCTCGCCATTGTTGGTCCGGACGTCACTTCCGCTGGCCGATAACGCAGCGCCGCGTTTTTGATCTGCAAAACGTTGTCTTTTTGCGCGACGACAATTGACACGTTGGCTGTCATTCCGGGCTTCAACTTCAAATCGGGATTACTTACGCCGATCACCGTGTCGTAGGTCACCACATTTTGCACCGTGATGGGTGCGTTTCGCACTTGTACGACCTTGCCGTGGAAGGTGCGCATTGGAAAGGCGTCCACGGTGAACTCAACATCCTGCCCCACCTCCAAAACACCTACGTCCGCCTCGGCCACATTCGCGTCGATCTGCATCTTGCTCAGGTCGTTCCCGATCTGGAAAATGACCGGGGCTTGCAAACTGGCCGCGACCGTTTGACCAACATCGACATTGCGCGAGATCACGACACCGTCGATCGGCGACGTGATTGTGCAGTGGTCGAGATCCGCCCTGGCTTTATCGAGCGCACCTTGCTTGATCTTCACGTTTGCCTCTGCCTGATGAAGGTTCGCCATCGCCTGATCCAGATCGGCCTGAGAAGAAGTTTTCCGGGCAAAAAGGTCCTGGGTGCGCTTGGCATTCACTTTTGCGAGCTCCAGCGCAGCCTGCGCGCTGGCGAGATCGCCCTCGGTCTGAGTGACCGTCGCTTGAAAAAGAGCTGGATCAATTTGCGCGACTACCTGGCCGGCTTTCACCTGTGAATTAAAATCCGCGAACAATTTCGAGATGTTCCCCGACACCTGGCTGCCCACCTGCACATTCACCACCGGATTGAGTGTGCCGGTGGCGGTTACTGCCTGTGTGATCGGGCCGCGCGTGACGACGGCGGTCTGATAATTGTCAGCACTGACGTTGTGGCATTCCCGTACAACGAACGCGACAATGAGCATCGCGAGGATAAGGCCGATCCACGGCAAAAAACGTTTCATGCAAGCAGTGGTTGACTGCGCTTATAAGTACGAGACTGGAAGAAACAGTGCGCCGCTACATCGAAATTTATTCCATCATGCTGCGCAACTCGCTCATTCGAGAGCTGAGTTTCAAGGCGAATTTCCTCCTGTGGATGATTGTCGAAGTTCTTTGGTTCTGCGGACAAATCGTTTTTTTTAGCATCATTTTCGGCAATGTGGATCGAATTGGTGATTGGACAAAATGGGAAGTGGTGCTGTTGGTGGGCACGCACCAGATGATCGCGCAACTCTTCCAGGCGTTCTTCTTCGTGAACGTCGCAAACATTCCAGAGCTTGTTCGGACCGGAAAGTTGGATTCTCTTTTGGTTCTGCCGATCGACAGACAGTTCGCGGTGTCCGCGAAGCAATTCGGGCTCGACAGCATCGTCAATGCGGCGCTCGGAGGGATCGTAGTTTGTGTCTCGTTGTCGCGCCTGGGAGTAGTCCCGAGTCCGATATCCATCCTGCTATACGTGACTGCGCTCGGATTCGGGATTGCCGTGCATTACTCGATCATGCTTGGGCTGGCGGCAGTGAGTTTCTGGATCGTGCGCGCTCAGGGACTGGTTTACGGTTACTTTAATTTTCTCAACATCGCCCGTTATCCGGATGTGATTTTCCCATGGCTCTTCCGGTTGATTTTCGGCTGGATTATTCCGGTGGTGATCATCGCGAACATTCCCGCCCGGTTGCTCATCAAATCGCTTGGACAACCGTTTCCGCTGATGCTTCACCTGATTGTCGCATCGACCGTCGTGTTTTGGCTGTCGCGTGTCTTCTGGAGATTTGCTCTTCGGCATTATTCCAGCGCCAGTTCGTAGGTGAACTTGGAGGGCGTCTGTGTCAGACGCCAGCCTATCAGTACGGATCGGTCAATTTTTTGACCGAATCCGCTTGCGCGGTCAGGGAAATGTTCTTAATTAAGCGTCCATTTTCCGGCCCCAGTCGATTAGAGGGCGATTACAGCTATGGCAAAACCAAAGAAAAAGACTTCTGCAAAAAAGTCCGCCGCGCGGAAGCCGCGACCGGTCCGCAAAGTTCACGCCAAGAAGGCGGACTCGAAAAAGAGCGCGCGTGATACAAAGGCGGCGCGATCTTCGTCGAGATCCAGACGGCAAACCACTGAGTCACCGGCGATTCTGCTGGGCCTGAATCATCGCGAAAAAAGGTTGGATCCGTTTATGCGCAAGCAAAAACAAAAGCTCCTCCAGCTTCGCGATGCGATGGTGGATTCGATGGCTGGTGTGGCGCAGGGCACTCTTCGCTCCCGCGCTGAAGGCAGCGAGGCTTCTGCATTTGGCATGCACCAGGCCGACGCCGGATCGGACGCGTACGACCGCGATTTTGCCCTGAGTTTGCTTTCGCAGGAACAGGACGCGCTTTACGAAATCGATCAGGCGCTGAAGCGCATCGAGCTGGGAACGTATGGAAAATGCGAAATGTCTGGCAAATCGATTCCGCATGCGCGACTTGAAGCTATCCCGTTCGCTCGCTTTACCGTTGAATGCCAGTCGCAGCTGGAAAAGCAAAATAAAGCGTCCCGGGTGCGTCAATCAGTGACATCTTTGTTTGGCTTGACTGATGAGGAAGCCGGCGAGGCAGAGGAGGAGGAAGCCGCGCCAACGGAAGTGAAGGACTGACGCGAATGGCACAGGAAATTGTCACTCTGGAATGCACCGAAGCGAAAGCTTTGGGCAAACCGGTCTCGCGTTACATGACAATGCGAAACAAGAAAAGTCCGCGCACACCAAATCGGCTCGAGAAGAAGAAATACAATCCGTTTTTGCGGCGCCACACATTGCACCGCGAGACCAGGTAATTATTAATGCAGCCAAAAACGCCAAAGCGCCGTTCAGCGTTCCGTCGTGCCAATCGGCCAATGCCGCGGCGCCGCATCGACATCGCTCTCGAAGCGATCGATTATAAGAACCCGGATCTCCTGAAAAAATTCGTCACCGAAAGTGGCAAAATTCTTCCGCGCCGCGTGACTGGTATGCCAGCACACATGCACCGCAAAATCACGCGCGAGATCAAGCGCAGCCGCTCAGTGCTCTTGATGAAATAAAGTGTGGGGCGGCTGTGTCAGTCCCGAAAACATTCGGGATTCACAGGGCGGAGCCGGCGGGAGCCGAGCGACACAGACGGGATAGCCCGAAGGGTGCAGATCGCGGGAGCGAGCAAATCAAACGCCCTACAAAGAGGATCTACCTGACGCCTTCCGCGTCTTCTCTCCCTGCTCGATCAACTTCCAGAATTCGCGCGTCTCGCCGAGTTGCGCGTCTTCTGACACCGGCAGTTTGCTGCGGAAA
>Ga0164304_10000298_pt1 | contig 13192 bp, 8 predicted proteins | sample Whisoiple_217_MG_FD_110216 | JGI IMG/M metagenome (GOLD analysis project Ga0164304, IMG submission 110216) | Soil microbial communities amended with pyrogenic organic matter from upstate New York, USA - Whitman soil sample_217_MG | ecosystem: Environmental > Terrestrial > Soil > Agricultural...
ATCGCGCTGTGTGAGTGCCTCGAAATATCCTTTCAAACTTGGATTCAATATCTCAGGTAGGAATCTGCTGAAATCTCCCAATTTTCGGAGTTCCTTGTCGCCTTGGGTGGCGGTGCGGAAGATCAACTCTAAACTGCGACGCAGGTTATATCTATCCTGCGGTTGAGCGTAGATAGTGAGGTACATTGACATCCGTCCGTAGAGATTCAATATTTTGGAAAGGTCAAAGTCTTTGGGAAGCCAGCGTTCGGTTTGGACACCTGCGTCAGAGAGTGTCTGCACGATCGACTCCATAGCTGCTCGAATTTCAGAAGCAACGGGAACTTCGGCCCATTCAGCGGTTCCAGCGATTTTGAGATGCTGCAAAGGCTTGCCAGAGGGTCGATCGAGCGGAATCGGCCCGACATCGGGGCGCCGCAGATCCGCGCCTGCAATTAACGAAAAACATAGCCGGATATCTTCGAGCGATCGAGCAAAACACCCCACTGTCATCATTTGCCGAATAGACAGCGGCATTCCCGGCACTTCAGGAATCTGCCCAGCTGTAGAAATACGGCGATCGGTCGGCTTTAAACCATATATGCCGCAGAAATGAGCGGGTTGACGCACCGAACCCCCGAAATCGTTGCCCAAATCTAAGGGTGAAAGTCCGGCTGCGACAGCCGCGGCACTCCCTCCAGAACTGCCCCCAGGTGTGTAGTCAAGATGCCAAGGATTATTCACCCGTGGAAACAGAGAATTTGTGCTTTGTTGACATACCTCCTCGCCCTATAAGTGCGAGGATTCCTTGACACTTCACAGCAACGTGCTACCGGAGTAGTCTTACCATCGCTCCATGTCCGTTTAGAGTCTCCCAATGCCCTATGGCGACTTTTTTGTTTTGTACGCAAGTAAAATACTTGTTTGCCTTCAGGGCCGGATTTTCCTATTGCCCTTTCGCGAACCCTATTTCTGATCGCAACTCTGACAGGACTTTCAACCTTGCTATTTATTTCGGAGTATCTTAAATCCGGGCGGGTCTGTGACCATGTATATTTTAGCAAAGCCGTCCTTAAAGGACGGGGTTTTAGACCCAGATTCTCGATAATCGGCAGCCAGTTCCGCCATGTTGGTTTTTCCCATGATGACAGCACCTGCTGCCCGCAATCTGGCAACAGCAGTTGCATCCTGTTGAGGCACATAATCTTTGAGGGGAATATAGCCTGCTGTGGTGCGGAGTCCGGCTGTTTCAAAAATGTCTTTAATCGTGATGGGAACCCCATGTAAAGCACCCCAGTTTTCTCCTCTGGCTAGGGCTTCATCGGCAAGTCTTGCTCTAGTACGGGCATTGTCTTCATCCAGCGTACAAATGGCGTTTAATTGCGAGTTGTGCTTGGCGATTTGAGTAAGGTAAGCGTCGAGAACTTCGACGGCAGAGACTTGGCGATCGCGAATCATTCGCGCTAGCTGATGGGCACAGGCAAACGTCAGGCTACTCATAAGCAACAAACAGAATATTTTTGATTTTTATTTGACTCTCTAGCTTTTAGAAGTGGAGTGTCATTTTCGGGCAACGTGCATCAAGCATCTTGGCAGCCAAATCAGCCCCAACAATCTAGCTTTCGAGACAAATTTGGGTTGGTGCGATCGCCTCTCGAAGCTGTGGGGCGAGTTGAGCCAGGGATATACCTCCGGGACGCTGGGGCGATCGCGCCATTGGTTATGATTCTATTTGAGCGATCGCATCTCCCGCTTCCACGCCCCCATCAATCACAGACATAATCCCTGGCAAGTATTCATCCATCATCATCACGTTGGTATAAACCAACTGTTTTATTTGGGGAAAAGTGAGCGTCGAACCTTCTACATCAATACTGGTTTTGTAGCGAATTTCTCCAGAGGCAAAGTCTAGTTCAAAATTGCCAATAATTGTGCCATAATTAGCTCTAGCTATAAATTCTGCTATAGCTAAACGCTTAGATTCTGGTACGCTAACCGGGCAAATAGAGTAAAAAACAAATTGTGCTTGTTCAGTTCTAGCTTTGGCGTAGCAAGTCCATCTTCCATTTTTACCTTGAAAAGCCATCCGCAAAACTGGCTCGCCTTGAATTTTAGTAAAAGACCAGTCATCTTCTGTAAAGAAATTGACAATTGCTGACAAAACTTTATGGCTGATGCCAGAATAACTAGATTCAGCTAATTCTGCAAAAGCTATGCCTATTGACTCTACTGCTTGAGCAATATCTTCTTCATTGAGATTAGATAAAGTGGTATCTACCCATTCTTCAAATCCCTTAGTCACTTCCTCAAGCGCCTGAGAAACTGCATCGTTACTCATTGCCTGAAGATTAGTTTCAGCCCAATCTTTGAAAAAATTAACGATCGCCTCGTTAAGTTTTTCGTTATCGATGCTGTCGGCGGTCATTGCCTCTGGACTAAGATAATCCCAGAAAGTGCGATAGCCTGTTTGGAGCTGTTTTACCTGCAAAGCTAACCAACTTTCAGTAAATAAAAGTGGATTTTCGGATTGTTCTTGGTTTAGGCTTTTGAGGTAAGCTGGTGGATCAGCAAGGTGGGGGGTAAGGTGTGTTAGTAAATCGGGTTTTAAACTCGCTGTAATTTCGATATTAGATTCGCTAATGAATTCTCCGGCTGTGAGGGAACCCCGCAATTCCGGTTTAAGATTGAATAATGCTTCGGTGTCAATGCGTTGGTAAAGTTCGGGACTTACTTGAAATGTGAGACGCGACTCGATTAGAGTGTCGTCTTGTTTGGTTAGGGTGAGAGTTACTGCGTGGATCCTTAGGGGGGATTGAGAGGAGTCGCGCAGGGTTAATTCGGTGTGCAGTTGGTAAGTTTCGGTATTTGCATTCATACAGAGTTCTCCCTAGGCCTACAGTTACTAAGTACGCGAGACTCCATGTCAGTTAGCTGAAATGTCAAATGGACTTACGATCTCTCCGACTCGATTAATGTAAACTTCTTTAACCTTTTTTCGCTTTTTCTTCCCTGGTTCCTCAATCGTTGCTATGGTAAGCTCCTGAAATTCAGGGTGGGGATCGGGATCTGAAGGTGGAAGATCTCCAATGAAACTATTAATAAATGAAAATTGCGGAGAAAGTATCACCTCTCCCCGATCATTTAACAACCCCCATTTCTGATTTTGCTGAAAAGGAGAAATTCCATAATTAAACAAACCAATCTGTTCGTATAACGGTTCAATTACCCATTCCCCTTTCGTATTGATGACTCCAAACTTACCACCTCTTTTTTTTACACTGCATAAACCTTGATGAAAACCGGAAGAATCGTAAAATCTTTCTTCAAAGGCTAGGTTTCCATCTGTATTGATAAAACCTATATGATTGTCCTCGGATTGCTGACTTACTAAAGAGAGTTTAACCTGGCAGAGTCCGTTTCTAAATCCCTGAGTGCTAGCACCGATGTGACAAGGTATTGTTTCTAAACATTGACCTTTTTTATCAATAAAGAAGAAACTTTCGATTAAATAACTCTCCGTTTGAGATGCTTTCTGGGTCTGACTAACAAGGGCATATCCATCCTGGAAGCGTTTTGCCGTTTCCAACCGATTTTCAAACAGTTCTTCTCCCTCTTTATTGATGTACGTCCATCCATAATCAGTAGCAACTGCTGCCACTCCCTCGCTAACTCCCATGCTGACTTCTTCCTCATAACTTATTTTAAATCGAGGGGAAATCTTAAATTTTCCCCATTGATCAATAAAGCCGAGTTGTCCAATAGCGTCTGCATACTGGGCAAGTCCTTGACTGAAAGAAGAACAAAATAGTGTATGCTTTAAAGGAAGAATTTCCTGACCATTGGAGTTTATATACCCTCGAAACCTGGTTGAGCAAACAACCTCCTGCCCACGGTAGTCAATATATTTTTGTATGCTGTGCTCTGCGAGAAATTTTTCCACATTGCACCTATCCTCAGAGAAAGGACCTACAAGGTCGTAACTAGGTTCTACGAGCAATTCTCCCTGGGGATTGATAAACCCATACTTTTGAGCCTTGACAACTGGATAAAGCATAGCATTACTCATCTTCTAATATAGTTGGATTGTAGGATTTTATTTTGTTTAGGTAATCCCGGAGCATATTTGGTATTTTTTTTAAAATCTCACTTTCTTTCATTTTAGAAGCATTTTTGTTGTAGTTTTTTAACCTATTATATAACGAATCGTTTTCGACAATCTCAATCTGTCGCTTTCTAACCTCGTTAGGTACTGTACCCTTTCTCTTGGGATCTTGTCGAACATTTTTTGAACTGCGTGGATCTGTGCCTCCAGTAGTCATAGCCATAACCGAAAAAGCCGGCTTGTCGCTATCAGAGTGATTATTAAGCGCAATCAAATTAGTGCTATGGGATGGCCCATACCTGAACGGTTCTGCTGCTAAAGATGCTATCAGCATAGCTGTAAGCGTTAGTTCGGTAGTGCGGTTTTCGTGAATGTTTGTTAATAAATTTAATAACCTGCCCAAGGTTACGGTGCTAAAACGGCTATATTCATACCCAATCACTGGTTTTGTAGTAGTTATCTTACCCTTATCATCAATAATACCGGCACATTGAGCATCCGTATAAGGGTAGACATAATTATTGCGACCTTGATCTATAAAGAATTTATTTCCCCCTACTATAATCCCATTATCCTTTCCTCTAGTCGCACGAGCATAATCCCTATGTACTCGAATCTCGCTAAAATCTACTCCGAAACGCGGTTCCATGAAGGCTTGCACTGCTTCGGGCAAGGGACTGCCTCCTGTAGCATTTTGGGTGCGATTTTCTAATTCGGGGCTGACTGTTTTATCTTCTCGGGCTGCGCGCTGTACGGCAGCAGTTGTAGGATTGGTTTGCTTGGGTGCAAGCAGTTGCTCAGAAATGGCAGAATCTGGCATTGCCATAATTTTAGCTGCGATCGCGTCTGCTTCTTGTTCGTATTTATCTCCCGGCGTGCTGACGGTGAGTTTCGCTTGAATTGATGGTGCAGTTCTTTCGAGTCCCTCTTTCTGTGTCTGGGCCACAACTGCAGGGATAGAAGTCCCTTCAGTGTCAGTGTGTTGCCCTGTCGCCTGCATCTGCATCAATTTATTCATCATCATGCCGGGGAGTTTAGCCATGCGCGATCGATCGATAGGCGATCGCGCGCGATCGCATGGCTAGGAAAATTATATCCTTATTCAGCCACGCCCAGATAATTTAGCTAATTGACTCTCAAATATTGTTTTATCTACTTCAGGAAATAACAGTTCTAAATCTTTAATAAATTGCTCGGCACGAGCTAAATCGAGCTGAAAGTTGCTATCGTCAATAAAAAATTCTTGCCAAGGCCTCAATCCTCTAGTTTGTAAGAGAAGCTCTAAGTATTCATCGAAAACAATTGACATTCTGTAGTAAGACTTGGTTTCAAAAGAGTAATAGTAAAACTTAGGTGCTTCTCGATCGATCGAAAATTTAACAGCTACATGATTCTCGTTTTGCATAGTAATTCTGTCAAAAATTCTGTATTCGCCATAGAGTTTAAAAGGTTGTTCTACCCACTCATCGTCCACACTATAGATCGTTCTATTCTCTTCACGAATATAAATGTCTTCAGCCTCGTACACAGCATTTATTGAAGAAATCCTTGACGCGCCATAGGGAGTATGCAACGAGTTAGGCTCTTGTTCTAAATATCTCCATCTAAAATTAATTCACATGGCAGATTGATAAAATTTCTTGAAAGGTTCCCATATCTTGAAATCCTCGATTACTTCGCGTTCAGTGGCTAGAAAATCCTCATACTCTAATATTGTTTCTAGCGTTTGCGGTTCACCAATATCATAAAACAATAGTTCGTATTGCTCAGAAGCTGAGAACTCAAGGACTTTTGTTTTTAACTGTTCGATGTATTGTTGATAATTTATTGAGAGGCGAGGAGTACTATACGAGTTTTTCTCGTCCTCGTTGTCCGAGTCTAATCCCGATGCTGTTATCTCTAGTTGTTTCTCATTTGAACCCAGAGATATTTGACGAAAGTAACTAAGATTAATAGCACGCTTTTCTGCTAATTGACTCTCGAATATTGTTCTATCTACTTCAGGAAACAATTCTTCTAAAGTTTCAATAAATCGCTTGGCTCGATTTAGGTTGATTCTAAAGTTACTGTCATCAACAAAAAATTCCTGCCAATAATATAGCCCCCTAGTTTGTAAGAGAAGCTCCAAGTATTCCCCAAAACCAATTGACATTTTGTAGTAAGACTTGGTTTCGAGAGTATAATAGTAAAAAATAGGCGCTTCTTTGTCCCTGAAAAACTTGACAGCTACATGACGGTAACTATCTAAAAAAATTCGATCGAACATTCTGTATTCATCATAAAGTTTATAAGGTTGATTTAACCTCTCCTTTTCAGGAATATCAACTATTCGATTTTCTTCAGCACTATAAATTGCTTCCGGATCGTATATTTCAAGAATTGAATAAATGTCCGCACCACTAAATCGATTTTTAAATGGCTTAGGAATTTGCCCTAAATATCTCCATAAAAACTTAATCCATCCTGTAGCTTGATACAACTCTGTAAAAGGTTCCCATACCTTGAAATCCTCCATTCCTTTGTATTGGGTAGAAATAAATTTTTTCGTATCCTCTAAAATGTCTTCTATCGTTTGCGGGCGAGCGATATCGCAACCAACTAGCTTGTATTTAGGAGAAGCTTGTATATCCAAGAGTTGAGCTTTTAATTGTTCGATGTATTTTTGGTAATTCATTATTGTGAATTTTATTCTTCTATCTTTTCAAAGGCCTCCTCAAGGGATACGTCCTGTTCTAGAATAGCTTTAATTGCTGACCAGTATCGGTCCATAGCTTTTAGATTAGTGTAAACCAACTGCTTTAACAATTCTTGATTTAGCGGGTTATCTTGCGACCAAATACCTGGCAGGCGGATACCGGTTTTGTACCACAGCATTTGAAAGCACGAATCCATATCGAAGTTGCCAACAGATAGGAAATGGTTGGCTATTACCGAGAATTTCAGGATCCGCTCTGCCTTATCTTTGGGAATCCAACCCGGATATCTTGAACTAAAGAAAAATTCCTGATTTTTTTCGTTCATCTTGGCGATGCAACTCCATTTACCGTTTTTACCTTGGAAATCAAATGATAAAAAATCACTATTTTTGTACTGGTCAGCGGGAAAATCTGGTTGAGTGAAAAATTGTTCTGCGAAAAATTTGAGAGCTACTTGATAAATTTCGCCATCTAAGTTCTCAAATTGCGTTACTGCTTCTTGAGTGCTCTGAGCTGTCGTTTGAAACCAATCAAATACTTCAGAAATTACTTCCTCGCTAGCAGTTTTAACTCTCCCGTTTCCTGCCTCAATCCATTGTTTGTATTGCTCGGTCAACCTCTGAGAAAATTGTTGGCAATCGGTTTGCCCGACCGTTAATTCTGGCAAGCTTAGATGATGCCAAAAGGTGCTGTAACCCTGATAAATTGATTTAACTGCTTGCCCTGGTTCTAGTTCCAAAGATTGTTTTACTTGCGTGCAGAACCAATTTTCGCCTGATGTTACTGGGTGATGGGGTTTCTCTTGGCTCAGTGTGAGAATGTAAGCTGCTGCTTCATCTACAGTTTGAGCGTGTCTTAATAGATGCGGCAGTAAATCGGGGGATAGCCTAACTTCTAATTCGAGATTTTTTTGCTCCAGTTCGTCTCCACCAAACAGAGGTGTGCTAAAAATTTCTGCCACATTGAATATGATTTCCTGCAGAATATGGAGGTAAAATTCCCAGTCTACTTTCACGGTTAAATGGCAATCTACAACTCGATCGTCTTGGTAGATGAAAACCAAGGCGTTAACCCAAAAATCATACTCCGTAGCGTAAATGCCTAAAGTTATTTCTCTGTCAATTTGGCAGCGAGAGGTGTTTTCTGAGATATTTGTGTCTGTTAGAAAAGGTGGAGTTAGGGGTGTTGATGTTGGTTCTAGCTCTTCAGACTGGTTAATTTCTCGCTCTTGTGGCAGGAGAAAGGCTCGATCGACTTCACCGGGAGACATACTATCCTGGGCGGCAGAAGCATCTTCTACCTCGCTAATACTACCATCTGGAGCGAATGCGTAATATTCTTGCTCTCGATACGGGCTGCGATAGTTAGGATCGGTTCTTTCATTCCAAGTAGTTGTGCCACCTAATTCATGAATCAAGTCTGAAATCTGGCAAGCCAGCTTAGCATCATCTTCAAAGAATTCTTCGGTAAATGTTCCCACCGTTACAATTAGCTGTAACGGTAACTCAGCTCTCTGACGAATTGACAAATCTTCTGGAATCCTTTCATAAAAGTATTCTTGCTTTTGATATTCCTCGCGCAGCTTTTTCAGCAGCCATTTCTCACAAAGCTGCGGAGCTTGCGATCGCATAATTTCTATATAAGCTTCATTCTCTCTTAACAAATTCACCATTGGCAAGATTTTTTTGGCTGTTGCTAAGGATTCTGAATCGTAAAAATCAGCTATTAGTACGCATTTGCTAGGAAAGTACACCGAGGGAGCATCAAATTGATTATCACAAGAAGTGGCATCTCTTGCTAAGGTACGAACTAGATTGGTTACTTCTAGATCGAGCTGAATTGCTTCTGTAAAATGAACCTTAATTTCCGACGTATGTGCCCAGATCTCTCTCCAATCATCACTGAGCGGCTCGTCTAACAAATAGTCAGTTATAAAATGGTTTACAGTCCACTTGTCAAAGGCAAAATACTTAACTCCCATATCGCCAAGCATCTCTGCGAGCATTTCTCTTGTTCCATTATTTATATAATGCCCTTGAAGTGCTGTTGCAAAGAACGATAGTTCTTTCGTTTTTGAATCAAATAAAGCGTTCCATAAGAGAAACAAAGCCATACTATATGTGTTCTTCTATAGCGAGAATTTAACTTCCAAATACGAACGTTGTTTTCATTCATAATGAATTAATAGCGGGGAAAATTGATGAGTTACGACATTTCTCTGTTAAGTATATTGCCAGCGATTCAGGCTCCATAAAAATTAAAACTCTTCTTCTATGCTACCCTCTTCATCTACTACGTAATATTTCCCCAAACCTTGTTGCATATCTGTGAACCAAACGAAAAAGGATTGACAACCGCTAGGTAGCGGACCTTCAAGCTTTTCCCAGTAAATAACTTGCCCTACCGTTCCATTGACATCGGGTGCTAAGTCTATACAATGCAAGTTGCCACCACTATCTTGAGCGAATGGAATCCAATGCGAATCCCACCAAGCATTCTTGATCATTCCCACGCTTCTTGGATCGATTTGTAGGTTGGCAAAAGAACCCTCATCCTGAATCTCGTTCATTCTCAACCAGATTTGATAAATTTCCTCTGTACCTATGTATTCATACCTAGCAAACCACATAGCACCGTTGTGAACCATCAGAAAGGTAGAAAAATCTTCAGGTAGAGTTAATCCAATTCTTTCTTCTAGTGTTTTGATTTCCTCGGATGAAGCTCCTTGTCTAAGATCTTCACAAACAAGCGGTGCATTTGACCGACACCACCTTTCAAAACGTTCCCAGATCTTCTTGGTAGCTTCTGTTAACAGACGAACTGGCTCTCGCAGAGGATTGCTCCTATTTTCTCTTCTTGTTGCTAATTTAAAGACCTTTTCTCTAATACTTGTCTCGATATTGTCTAGTTGCTCAGCTTCGCCTTCATAAATCGGTACGACTTCCAATAATCTTACTTCCGGTTCAGTTTCTGGTAGCCACTCTGGGTATTTATAGCCCCAATCCATAACAAATAAGCAATTCATCCTCTCAAATAAGGGAATGGAGAACCCCCGTATTACTTGGTTGGGAATAAAGTACGAATCATTGGCAAGACAACTCCACACCAAATTTGCTAAACCTTTACCTACCCTTTCGTATTCTTGTTGCGATTGACCAATAGCAACAAAAAACATTAACTCAGCGCGATCGATGGAGTTACCGACACTACAAGTTGCCAACCCAACCGTCGCTATTGTTGTGGAATCTGCTTCCAGTTCTTCTCCAAAATAATATAAGATATCCAATTGATTAGGTATCACTTGTTCATCTGGTAGTGTCACAGTTAAAACATAGTCAGGTTCGCCCCTCCGCTCTTCAAAAGCTACACGCAACTGTTGTAAATTCATAACCTAGTACCTGCTTTTTTATTGATAAATTTTGACATATTGTTCATGCTTTGGATTCCACCACATAGGATGACTCGGTGGCTTTTGATCCGGACCAGGAATTATATACCTTTCCATGTCATGGCCAGTTCTACTTGAGTGTTTAGTTTCTTCGGGGCCATGATAGTTATCGGTATTTTGATTCCAACTGTAGTTTTCCTGTTTCGTTTGTGTGTGACCGGGGTTTTCTCCAGAAATTTTACCATTCCAGTGTTCCGCTGCCCCTCGCCCTGGTTTATGACCAAGAGCTACTTCACTTCGCTCCAATGGGTTCTTGGTACTTCCTGCTACACATCTGAAACGAGCTTTAGTATCAAGGTAATTCCAGTCATATTTTTTGCTTGGTTCGTAATCATACTTATAACCTGTTGGCGAGCTTGGATCTTTCTCTATGATTAACCCCATTGCTAGAATTTTTATTCCTTCTGATGAATTATGTTTTGGGTTTTCGTAACCATATACTCCCCTATTTTTTGGTCTTACAGGTCTGGGTTCTGGAGGAATACTATTTTCATCAAAACTAAGAGACTTACCAGTATCTTTCCTACCCGCCAGAGATTGGTATGCGAACAACACACCCTCATCTTCCCATTTTGCTCTTGTGTCGTCGGCAGCACCCCTATTCATCTTTCTGTCTTTAATCAAAAAATCGCTAAGATCACGCGGGGCGAAAAGTGTGCTACCAAATTTTGTTTTTGCTGCATCTAGAGTTGATATCGTTACGAACTCAGAAGCAGCCTCAAAAGTAAGCTTATTAGTACCATCAAACTTAAATAATTGACGTTCCTCCTTCCATTTTTTAATTCTACGCTCAGCCACCGCTTGACTAATTTTTAAACGCGTCTTCAAAAAGTCTTGCAGCTCGCTTGACGGGAATACTTTGTTTTTAAAGTGATCTTTAGCTAGTTTTAGCTCTTCTTCTGGAGTCGCCTTCTCAGCTTGTGTTCTACCCGGCTCTGTGCCTTGACTAGCAACCCAGTCATAGTCCCAAGTTTTGCCTCCATCTACGACAGTAATTGATTTGAATATGGGGTTTTCTCGCTTAACTTTGGTTGCTACCTTCTGGGCATCTAGTTTCCAAATTGCGCCGTTTTTAAGATATTGTTTTTCTTCTACATTGATTTGTGCTAGACCTTTTTTCACTTTGCGATCGTGGTCGAGCTTAGCCTGTTGTTGCTGCTGTTGCTCGGAGCGATTATTCGGTGTAGGCTTTTGATTGTTTTGCCCAACAGAATTGGGTTTGACTGGCTGCGGATTTTGGCGATTATTCGGTGCAGGCTTTTGATTGTTTCGCCCGACATTATTGGGTTTGACTGGCTGTGGATTTGAGGAACGATCGCCCCTACTTGCACCCTTCTGCACAATAAAATTCGCCAACTTATTCAAGGCATTATCTATGGGCGTCTGAATCTTCTTAATTACATTCTTAATCTGGTCGCTTACCCCTCCCAAACCAATCAATCGCGCTAGGAAACTAATTATCACTGGAAGAGAGCGCCCCATTGTCTGTTCCACATAATTAGCCGCACCAGCGACATTCCCCGCCGCGATATTTCCAATTGAATTAAATACCGCTTGTGCCAAGGCAGCTATCTGCGAACCACGCTCGATAAAGAACATGACGGTGTTGTAAATTGCCATCACCGCTTGAACTATCGCCCCCGCCGGATTAAACATCGAAATCAGCTTAGTAATCGCAGCAGTAATTACACTGCGCATCACCCATTCTTTTATCCCGCCGATTACCATTTCTTGCAGGTTTCCGGCAAATTCTGATATTTTCTGCCAAGCCGCAGCTAACCCCCCCGTGACTATTGTCCTGAGAAAATCAAAAGTGTTCTCCAGGCGCGCTACTTTCGGTTCGCCGATTTTACTGGTTAATTTAGCCCGCAATTTAGAATAAGTAGCACCCAAAACTTGCAGGACAACAGACACAATTCCTTTAGTGTCAAACTGAGCTGGAACTGTTAAACCAGAACCCGCTAATGCACCAAACAACCAACCTGTCAAGCCATTCTTTAAGTGAGTGGCGGCGTTACCAGAAAACTTCTGGAAGCCACCGCGCACTGCACCGACGAGGTTGCCACAAAAAGCAACGGGGTCTTTGAGAATGCTGGTAAAAGCACCGCCCGCTTTCCGCAGGATTCCCATTACCTTCGCGCCTGCACCGCCTGCCCTATTCAGGAAGCCTTCAAAGGCGAATTCCATCACCTTTTTCCCCGCAGAGACGGCAAAGTTTTTGATACGTCCAATCGGTTCTATGAAGACGTTTTTAACCTTTTCAAATGCGCCCCTTGGATTGACGGCGTCACTTATTCCCAAGGATTTTAAAGCTTTAGCAAAGAGTCCTTTAATTGCATCCGCAGTCAGGTTCAGTTTAGCGACTTCTCCATTAAACCAGCCAAATGCTTTCTGTAACGAGCCTGATTGTTGTAAATTGTTAAAAATATTGTCGCCGTTTGGTACTAAGCTGAGCAGACCGCGAATTAGGTTGGTAGCATTGCGCTGAACTGGAGCGTCACTAATCGGATCTTTTCCTAATATTAATGTCAGTAAAGGATAGCCGGGAAGTTGTTTGGCCAATCCGGCTATGGCTCCTTTGATTTTATCAATGGGGTTGCCAATTCCGAGAAAGCCTCCCTGGATGCGAGGACTGACGGAAGTCAGCGCCGCTGACTGACGCTGGATGGTGTCTTTATTGTTAAAGGGAGGTGTATTAGTTAATTGCTTGGCTTGAATTGGTTCTTCTTTTGTTGTTTCTTGTTCCTCTTCTTGTGGTTTTTGGCGCAGTTCCTTATTGAGGATCAGGTTGGTATTGTAACCAGAGAGCGCCTTGGCCGCCAGGGTTTCAGTTTCTGCTTCCGATGCTTGTGTGCTACTTTCTTTGTTCGAGAGTGATACTTGCTGGGATTTTTCTTGCCCTGAAATAGAAATTTCTTTGGCCTGAATGGTGTCTTTATTGTTAAAGGGAGGTGTATTAGTTAATTG
>Ga0164304_10000300_pt1 | contig 13126 bp, 8 predicted proteins | sample Whisoiple_217_MG_FD_110216 | JGI IMG/M metagenome (GOLD analysis project Ga0164304, IMG submission 110216) | Soil microbial communities amended with pyrogenic organic matter from upstate New York, USA - Whitman soil sample_217_MG | ecosystem: Environmental > Terrestrial > Soil > Agricultural...
CACTTGGAATTGCAAGTTGCAGATCCCTGGGCTTTGCTCGACCAAATTCGCCACGCTGGGGCGATTTTCTTGGGCTGCTCGACGCCGGAAGCTGTGGGCGATTATTTGGCTGGCCCGAATCACACTTTGCCGACTTCTGGGGCTGCTCGCTATGCGTCGCCCCTGGGTGTCGAGACTTTTATGAAGCATTCGAGTTTGATTCAATATTCGCCTGCTGCACTTAAGAAGGTGGGTAGGGCGATTAATGTGTTAGCCGAAGCTGAGGGGCTTCCTTCTCACGCTGATTCGGTGCGGCTGCGGACTGAAAATGAGGGAAAGGGTGAGTTTTAGATGGTAGATTTGAGATTGGCGATCGAGATTTAAGTAGATGAGCGGCAAAATACATAATTAGTCAAAAGCCAGTGAAACGCAGTGAAACGAAGCAATTCGCTGGCGATTATCCTAGCTTTACATTCTGTCAGAAGCGGTAAAGTTTGTTTCCACCTACCTACTGACGCACTCCGGGCTTAAGAAACCCGGTTTCTTCAAGTATCTTGCTGAAATTACGCAATTATGTTAAGAAACCGGGTTTCTGCGTAGGTAATGATGATGTTGGTGGCAAACGCGAAATTGTTGAAAGTAGGCGACAATCAACGAGAAATTTAAAGTCTAGTATCTGAGATTTAAAGGTGCATGGTATTAAATACAGTTTTGGTAGCGATCGACAATTCAGAGTTAGCGACTCAGGTATTGCAACTTGTAGGACAATTTCAGCTAGAACCGACGGCAAAGGTGATTCTAGTTCATGTTGTCAGTTCTGGTAGGTCGGATTTTGACGCGGTTGTCGATCGACCTCACGGTCATGGAAATGAGATTGCTTACCGAGAAGTAGAGAAGTTACTGCAATCTTATCAGGAAAGGTTGCCTTGCCAGAGCGATTGGGAAATTGTGTCCGGGGATCCAGCAGAGGAAATTTTGCGTTTGGCCAATATTTATAAAGCCGATTTAATTGCGATCGGCTGTCGGGGTTTGACTGGTTTAAAGCGGATTTTGGAGGGTTCGGTGAGTGCGGAGGTTGTGGCTGAGGCTCCTTGTTCGGTGTTGGTGGTGCGGGCGAAGTAAGTAGGCTGGTAAATGCGATCGACTATTGCATTTACATAAACCAATATAGCTATTAATATAATATCATTTGTTAGTTGAATGCAAAAATTAACTACCTATTAACTATATGCTATTTGGTCAATTTACCGATCAACGGATAAATAAAAAACTTCCAGTAAGCGATCGCTTTTAACCGCAGATTAACGGGGCTACAAAAAGGGCGATTCACGCTCGGGATAGCTCAGCTTCAGGCTGCTTGGATGAATTAATATTATGATAGACAAAGAACCATTGGCTAAGCATTATCATTTATGCCTCCAACTGCGAATTGTCTAAAAATTCCTCTGCGCGGTGTTCTTGTTGTTCCATTTGTTCTACAAATCTTTACAGCAGTGAGCTTAACAGGTTGGCTTTCCTTACGCAACGGACAAAAAGCGGTTAACGATGTGGCGGCTCAACTTCGTCAGGAACTAATAGCACGCATTGAAGGAGAACTCAAGCAATATATCAACAAACCTCATGATATCAATCGTGTGAATTCAGTCGCTTTTGCACAGGGCCACATGGACATGGTGAAGGGCCGCAACGCTAAGCAATTGTTGACCCAATTACAAATTTCTCCTTTTGTTTTTGGCTCCTATTGTGGCGATGCCCAAGGACATTATCTAGGGGCCGCTCGTCGAGGGTCAAAAATCGCGATGACTGCGAGTAATCAAGAAACAAACTATCATTTTTATTTTTATGAAATGGATAAGTGGGGCGATCGGCAAAAATTCCTAGAACAGGTAAACTCTTCTTACGATCCTCGCCAACGCCCCTGGTATATTTCTGCTGTGAAAGCAGGGAGGTCTACTTGGAGCAATATTTTTGTGAATATTGTCAACAATGGTAAGCCTGCAATTACTGCCAGCGAACCTGTCTATGACTCAGAAGGTAAACTTGTGGGTGTCTGTGCCACTCTTGTTGTACTCTCAGAAAATTTAAGGGAATTTCTGGGAAGTTTGTCTATTGGTAAAACAGGTAAGGCTTTTGTGATGGAGCGATCGGGTTCAATGATTTCTAGTTCCACAAAAGAGCCACTAATCAAAGGACAAGGTAAAGATCAGAAGATGATTGACGCCGTGGAAAGTAGCGAACCATTTGTGCGAGAGACAGCTAAATATTTGCAGAAACATTTTGGTAACTTTGACCGAATTCATAAATCAGAACAGTTAGAATTTACCCTCAACAGTGAACGGCAGTTTGTTCAGTTGCTACCGCTGAATGATGGTAGAGGCCTGGATTGGCTAATTGTAGTCGTCGTGCCTGAATCTGATTTTATGGAGCAAATAAATTATAATAGAAATACCACAATTATCCTTTGTCTGTTATCACTGGTAATCGCAACAGGATTAGCAATTATCACTTCACAATGGATAGCTAAACCTATTCGGCGATTGAGTCAAGCCAGTCAGGCGATCGCCAGTGGAAATTTAGAGCAAAATGTTCCCGACACTCTCGTAGAGGAATTGGTAACTTTATCAGTATCTTTTAATCAAATGAGTCACGAATTAAAGAACTCTTACCACACCCTCGAACAAAAAGTAGAAGAACGCACTCAAGAACTACGGGAGACTCAAGCCCAACTCATCCAAAGTGAGAAAATGTCATCTCTGGGGCAACTGGTAGCCGGGATTGCCCATGAAGTGAATAATCCCGCGAATTTTATTCACGGTAATTTATCTTATCTTAGCCAATATACCCAAGATTTACTAGAGCTAGTACAGCTTTATCAAAAGTATTATCCCCAGCCAATATCGGAGATTCAAGCCAAGTCGGAAGATATTGAGATCGAATTTTTGAGCGAAAACTTATCAAAACTGCTCAAGTCTATGAAAGTAGGTTCTGAACGTATCCGCGATATTGTTAAATCTCTACGGAATTTTTCTCGATTGGACAAAGCAGATTTCAAAGCTGTCGATATCCATGAAGGCATTGAAAGCACTCTGCTGATTCTGCAAAGTCGTCTCAAGCCCAGACACACACATCCAGAGATTGAAGCGATCGAAGAGTACGGTAATCTGCCGCAGATCGAATGTTATGCAGGACAACTCAACCAGGTATTTATGAATATTCTGACAAATGCTCTGGATGCTTTAGAGGAGCGAGATCCGGTGGAGAAAAAGACAATTCGGATTAGTACGAGTCTGTATAACTCAGAATTGGTCAGAATTTGTATTGCTGATAATGGGTGTGGCATCACAGAGGAAGTCAGAAAACGGCTATTTGACCCATTTTTTACAACCAAACCGATAGGAAAAGATACGGGAATGGGGATGTCTATTAGTTATCAAATTGTGATCCAAAAGCATAAAGGGAAACTGTGGTGTACATCAGAACCCGGAGAAACAACAGAGTTTTGGATCGAAATTCCCCTAAATCAAAGTGTTATTTAGTTGAGGATATTCGCGAACTGTGGCATTATCTTGCCGAACCCCATGAATCGGGTCACTTCAAAGCTGTGGAACCTTCAATTTTGATTTTTGATGGCCCGTTTCCCGATATCACCGAACCATGCGATCGAGATGAGGGGGAAAACCGCATAACCGCTGCAATCGGTAGAGTAGATATTAACCCAATTGCTGCAATCCCTTACTGTGCAAATTCTGCTCGATGTGCTGCATATCCTTCATATCCTCACCCGCAACTATGCCGTAAATTTCCGTGTAGATTTTCCCGTATTTAACCTTCTCTAAAGCCGACAGGATTATCAAGTCCTTGCGATCGAGTTCGGGTTTCAGTATGACAAGAATCGATTCCAAAGTCCCATCCATTCGCCAGTCACTGGAATATTTAGCCACCTCCTTTCCCAGCCCCAGTAAGGTATGGCGCTGCACGCAAAGCGGAGTCGAGCCATTAACTCGGAAATTGGCATCGATCGCATACAACTGTCCCTCAGAGTCTTCCAGCACGTCGAAGCCAATAACGCCGAAATAACCCTGTTGGTGAGCATATTTACCAATAGCGGCAATCATCTCAAAAAACCTACTCATGTCGGTTTCGCGGTAGTGAATCAGTCCCCCTAAATAGCTGCCCTCAGGGGTGACAAGTTGGCTCGTAGTGCCGATGAGCCTGATATTTCCCGCTTTGCTTACATAGAACTGCACGCAGTAGTTCTGCACTTCATTCTTGACGAATTCCGAGACAATAATCGTATCCAGCAACTTAATCTCGAGATATTTCCTCACTTCCTGCAAGCAGTAGTTCAGATCGCTGGCGCTTTTGATAATATAAGTGCCTTCTCCAGAAAGTCCGTGGGATGTTTTAATCAAGTAGGGGAATTGCTCTGGTAACTGAATGCTTTCGAGATTGACTTCGTGCAGATTGTAGGTTTGGTATTTCGGACATTGCACGCCTAATTCTGCTAGCGTTGCTTTGCTGAGCAAGTGGTAGTGGATGTCGGGATGGACGGCGTGTTTTTCGGGTTTGAGATTGTCGAAGGGAAATAGAGTCAGGAGTTTGTCAAAGCGATCGCTTCGGCTGAGATCTTCGAGATAAGTTGAGCAGTCTATCATCTCCATACTGCTGTAGCTGAAGCCAAAATGCTCCCGCCAATAGTCAATCAGCGAGTTCGGCGGCTGATTAATCACAATTCCTGGGATAGCATCGCCTAAGACAGCCAGATTTTTCCAAGGTTCCTTCTGGCCAATCTTGTCGAAAGAAGTTTTGGTGGCTTCACTGCTGCCGTCTTGAATAAAGTATTTTTCCCTGTTGGGGTAAGCAGCCCAACTGGCAGTTGCAGGGTAATTTAGGATGAACCCATAACGTGCATCTGTGATGTCTGGAGCAAACAAATCGGAAAGAGAATTACCCTGAAAGTAAGGAAAGTCGTATGTTGAGTTCATAGAAACATCCAAGTCGAGTTTGAATTGAACTGTTTTGCCGATCACTAAGTAGCTCGACATAATTAAAAGTAGGGTGGGCTATGCCCGCCCTACAAATTGAAAAAATGTTTGTTGATGTCCAGCTACTTAATACCTAGGAAACAAGATATTAGTGGCGTAATTTTAACTCTCTCCAACTAGAGAGAATGCAACCTCAATAATTTCAATGATGGACGAGTTGTTTTTTCTTAGTGAATACGGCCACCTTGTCCATTTCTGAGGTTCTATAAGCACAAGCCATGTCGGTTGAGTTATGCGCCCAGCCAACCCGCCCTTGAGGGTCAATGAGGATGCACCCAGCTTCTCCTGCCACCTTAGATGCCAGAGTCTCAATTGCGATCTGCGCTGCTTCGTCTGGGTGCTTGCCGGACGCTAGAATGTCGATCGCCGTCTTAGCCAGAACTACTGGTATAATCGACTCGCCATCGCCTGTGGTCGAGCAACCGCCCTGTTGACTGTCAGCAAACAAGCCTGAGCCGATAATCGCGCTGTCGCCGACGCGACCGGCGGGCTTATTCATAGTGCCGCCTGTTGAGGTACCCGCAACTAAGGTGCCGCGGCTGTCCAAAGCTACACAACCAACGGTATTGGGGCGGTCAATAACTTCTTTTTCCTCCTCCCACTCTTCCTGTTGCTCATCTGCGATTAAGTCTTCTTTTGTACACATCTCGGCTCCACTTTCTGCCGCAAAATGTTCTGCGCGATCCGCTACTAAGAACATGGGTTTTTTATCCATAATCTTTCGCGCCACAGAGATGGGATGGCACACGCCTTGAACATTTGCGATCGCTCCCCAAGCTAATGAACGACCTTCCATCATCCCTGCGTCTAGCTCTACCTCTCCCTGGTTGTTGAGAACCGATCCAAAGCCTGCGTTAAATGTCTGGTCAGCTTCCAGAACCCGGATAGCTGCCTCAACAGCTTCTGCTGCGGTACCCCCGCTTGCGAGCACTGCCCAACCCGCTTCTGCTGCTGCGGTACAGCCTGCATTGTTGGCTGCAACCTTGTCTTCTGTGATGGTTTTTGCTCCACCGTGAACAATAATACTCAGTACCATAAGTTTCCTTTTTTTTATCTTAAGTTCTACTTAAAAATTTATTACATTAATCAATTTTTAAGTAGTTTTTTCTCCCTCATATTTTTATACATTAGCTGTGTTTAATTTGGGGTTCTTCTATCTTCAGAGATAATTATTTTTGTCGAGCTTGGTGTTTCTTCAGACCTAGCTATTTACGAATTATTAATAGACATCTGACCAAAGTTATGTCAATAGTGTGAGGCAATTTGGCTTCGAGTTAGTTAGTGAATATGAAATATTTAGGCAGTAAAGAGAAGGTAAAACTTAAGGCGATGCACTACACCTTAACAGGCAAAATCGGTAAACGTGAAGAATGTGACTTTGAGAGACAATAAGTGCGATCGGGCGTTGCAGACAAGATTGGGGAGAAGCCCCAGATGTGTCTATTTTCTACGGACGCAAAGAAGAATTAATGGGACTTAAACGGTGGATTGTCGCCGATAGCTGCCGACTGCTGGCGCTGCTGGGGATGGGGGGAATGGGCAAAACTTCTCTGGCTGTGAAGCTGGGAAAGCAAATGCAGCATGATTTCGAGCGCATTATTCGGCGCAGTCTCGATTTCCAGCATTAAATACTTTTTTGGCATAAATATTATCATTTATCTGTAACGAACAAAAAACGAATTTACCAGCAGCACCCTCTGAGGCGCTCTCGCGGGCGATCGAGTGTTTGAAGCTGCACCGGTGTTTGCTGATAATTGACGGTATCGAAGCGATTATGGAAACTGGTAAATTAGCCGGAAAATACAGACAGGGATATCAGGATTACGGTAGATTTTTCCAAAAAGTATGCGGATTGAACCATCAAAGCTGTTGGCTATTTACCAGTTGTGAAAAACCTAATATAATTTCATTATTTGCTACTCGAATCCGCCTCCGGCGCTCTTCTCAAGTTAACGGTTTGAGGAATGAAGCAGCACAGCAAATTATGAGACATTGAGGATTTGTTGAGGAGAGAGAATAAGATAATTTTATTGACAGATACGGAGTAAATCCTTGGGTTATTTGGAGGATTTCGCCAACCGTTGTCAATTGGTTGGCTGGGAAAGCTTCGGACTTTTCCAAGAAGGGTACGGTATTTTTTGGTTAAATAGAGGGAGTTTTCTTCCTGATGTTTGAGCGTTTAACAGAGACGTAAATTCATGTAAGAAGTCAGTTAGCGACCATTAACAGACCGATTTCGTTCCCTCAATTGCAAGATAAAATTTTGCCCGATCTATCAAGTTCGGTATTGATGAATGTTTGGGAGTCGCTGATTTGGCGATCGCTGATTGAAACAGAAGTCTGTCAGGATTTGTTTAGGCTACCGCCTGTGATTCGGAAATATGTTATTAATAGGTTTTGTCAAAAACCAAGCTGATTCGCTCATCGTAAATACGGGTTGCAATCCCCCCTAGCCCTGATTCTCAAGGGAGGGAAATGAGCATTCGGGGCTTGCCGGGTAGATGTTCGTCCTGTGCTAAGTAGGTGTTGCCAAATCCACTTTGACCCAATAAACTGATTGTAGGGAGTGCGGTACTTCTCTAAAAGGTCGGGGAAGCAGCTTCATTAAAACTCAATAACTGCAATATTAGGCAATGAATAAAAAACCGCTTGGATTGATTCCGCAAGTTATGGGTGTCGTTTTGACCATGTTTGGGATGGCGGGCTGTTCGGCGACAGCTTCAGCCCCCCATACCTCAACTCAAGCTAGTGGGCTGGAGAGCCAAGAGTTGAATCAAAAGAATGCTGAGGCCTATTACAATCAGGGTAAGGTCTGCGATGAAGAGGACGAAGAAACGAATGCTATTGCTAATTTTTCAAAGGCGATTGAGCGGAATCCCAAATTAGCTGCTGCCTACGTCGGTCGGGGTAATGTTTATTATCAGCAGGGGGAAAAAACAAAAGCTTTTAAGGATTATTCTAAAGCGATTGAGCTGAATCCAAACTATGTTGATGCCTACTATAGTCGGGGTTTAGCTTACAATGCTCAGGCGGAAAAAACGAAGGCTATTAATGATTTTTCAAAGGCGATCGAGCTAAATCCAAATTATGCTGATGCCTACTACAGTCGTGGTATAGTATACCACGATCTGAAAAAAAAAACGCAGGCTTTCAATGATTATTCTAAGGCAATTGAGCTAAATCCCAACTATGCTGATGCCTACTACAATCGTGGTATATTATACAATGAACAGGGGGAAAAAATGAAGGCTCTTAATGATTTTTCAAAGGCTATAGATATTAATCCCACCTACGCTCTTTCCTACTTCGCTCGCGGTCTAATATACGATGAGCAGGGGAAAAAAACACAGGCTCTCAATGATTTATCTAAGGCGATAGAGCTGAATCCCAACTATGCTCTTGTCTACTACAGTCGGGGTATAGTATACAATGACCAGGGGGAAAAAACGAAGGCTTTTAATGATTATTCTAAGGCGATCGATCTGGATCCAAACTATGCTCTTGCCTACGTCAATCGGGGTAATGTCTACAAGGATCGGGGTGACAAAGCCAAAGCTATTGCTGATTATTCTAAGGCGATAGATAGTGATCCCAACTTAGCTCTTGCCTACAATAATCGGGGTCGTGCATACAATGATCTGGGAGAAAAAAGGAAGGCTATTAACGATCTTTCTCAGGCAATTGAGCTGGATCCAAACTATGCTCTGGCTTACTACAATCGGGGTTTAGCTTACTCTGGTATTGGAGATAAACAGAGTGCAATCCAAAACTATCAAAAAGCTGCTGAATTATTTAAGCAAGAAGGGAAGACAAGTGAGTACCAAAATGCTATCAGCCAAATTCAATACTTATCCCAAAAGTAGTGAAAAGCTTAGAATGATATGCTTTCAGAGGACTCACCCACTGCTGAAAACGATCGATTCGAGCAACTTTATACGATCGCCACTGATTTCGAGCCGCCGATCGTAGTCCATAATAAAATGGTGCTCCCGACACGCAATCTCGGCATTATTCCAGGACATCCGCTGAATTCATCGCCACAGGAAACCATCTTTATCCCCAAATGCTGCTTAGTCTTCGAGGGAGTCAAAAAATCGGTTCGCCAACTTTGGCATTATGTTACCGAACCCGCTGAATCGGGTCACTTCAAAGCTGTGGAACCTTCTATTTTGATTGTTGATGACCCGTTTCCCCATATCAGCAAAGCAGTAGAGTCTTTTTAATAGAAGGAGTAATACTGGTTCTCTATTCTTGAGTTAGTTGGGAGATTGAAAATGTGTCGTTTTACCTGGAATTGGATAGTACAAATCAAGCTAATTCAATTGCAGACAATTCTGCTCAGCAATATCGCGGTGGGGCGATTCCCCTGTGCGCGGTCAACGAATTTTACTTGCCGCAAAGTATTATTGACCGCCAAGTCAGAAAAATGAAAACGATCTCCCCCTCCAACTCTTTAGCGCTCGAGTTTGGGACTGTTCCAATTAATCTAAATTGTGTGACCGGTATTTAATTTTTGTGCGACTCGCCAATGCAGACTGACAGCGTTCCCAATAAATTTTAGCAGCGCGATCGCCCTGATTCTGATGCCAACACTCGGAAAACAGCCGCGCCGCTTCCGCAAACTTCCCTTCCGAGTAAATTGCCCTCGCTTCTACAAACAATTCCAGCGTAGCTAACTTACCCTCTTTAATTTCTAGCCCGTCAGCATCAAATACCTCATAAACCGTTACTGCTTTGGATTTTCCCTTGACTTTTACCGTATCGAGGGTGCGGATTGCATACTGGGATGGATTTTTTAGGCGCGAGTAAGTTGGCTGGGTGATTAACAGCGACACCCCATAATTTTTTGTCAAACTTTCCACCCGAGAAGCTAAATTCACCGCATCACTGATTACCGTCCCGTCCATGCGATTTTGACCGCCCACCGTTCCCAGCATCAAACTTCCAGTATTGATGCCAATCCCAATCTGAATCGGCGCACAGCCAAAATTAGCGCGATTTTGATTGTATTCAACGAGACGGTGCAGCATAGCAATTCCGGCTTTCACCGCATGATCCGCCTCGCCGCTAAACAGCGCCATAATCGCATCGCCAATATATTTATCAATAAACCCGTTATTTTCATTAATGACGGGTTCCATGCGAGAAAGATAGGAATTGATAAAGCGGAAATTATCCTCCGGCGTCATGCTTTCCGAGAGCGTGGTGAAGTCGCGAATGTCGGAAAACAACACCGACATTTCCAACTGCACCTGATCGCCTAATTGCACATCAATAATGCTTGATTTCTCTAAAAACTGGAGGAACTGATTGGGGACGAAGCGCTCGTAAGCTTTGTTGAGTTGGAACAATTCATCGGTAAACCTGATTCGCTCTGCTTCGGCTTTTTTACGCTCCGTGATATCTTGAAAGGCTACCATTGCATAAGAAATGTTGTCCTTTTCATCATAGATGGGAGTACCCCAACCCTCTATCGGGATAATCTTATCGCCCTGGTGGATTTCTATATCGTCAGCGGTTGTACTTTCGCCCCTCAACGCCCGAACAATTGGCAAATCAGCAGCGGGATATTCCTCATCTGTACCCGCTTTATAGTTTTGATAAACTTCTGCTATTTGCCCCGATCTAGCATCCGCTATGACTCCTTTACCAAGTAAATCCTGTGCCACGCGATTTGTATAATAAGGTTTTCCGGAAGCATCCAAGATTCCTATACCAACTGGTATCGCTTCTAAGAATTGAGTCAGTTTTCTTTCATTCTCGCGTACTTCTGTATAAAGCTTAGAATTTTGGATCGATATCGCCGCCTGTCCAGATAACATTTTTAAGAGTTCAACTCTTTCTGGCGTAAAAGCTCCGGCTGTGAGATTGTTTTCTAGGTAAACAATACTAATGATTTGAGATTGATTAATCAGTGGCACACATAAAATTGATTTGGGCTGATGCTTTTGGATGTAGGGGTCGTTGGTAAATTGTCCCGATCGGACAGCATCATCTAGTACGACGCTTTCTTGAGTGCGGGCTACATAATTGATAATTGCACAGGAAAGTTCCTGACAAGTTTCAACCTCGATTGACTGCAACACGGTAACGGGATTGTCATCTATTTTTCCTTCAGCTTCAATTAACAGTTTTCCCTGACTTGATAAAATTAGATATCCTCTTTGTGCCCCGGCACTTTCCATCAGAATTTTCATCAAGCTTGACATGAGCTTATCTAGCATTATTTCACCGGAAATCGTTTGAGAAGCTTTCATTACTGTGGTGATATCTAAGTTAGAACCAGAACCCGTGGTCGTCACTGATGCCGTAGTTTTAGTGGTTTTTATTCCCGGTTGGATTGGCGCCAATAACTGCGGATATCGCGTTTCTAAATCCGTTACCTTAGCGGTGGCTCCCCATTGAACATAACAATAATATGCCTCAATCATGTAGGTTTGAGCAAGTTTTTCTTTGCTCCATTCCCAGTAGAATTTGGCTGCTAGTTCGTTAGCTAGTGCTTCTTCGTTAAGGAATTTATTTTCTTTGGCTCCAGAAATGGCGCGATCGTACATTTCAATCGCCTCAGCTTTATTGCCCAAAACGCGATGTTTTTCGGCCTCAACCAAATACCATTTATGCAGATAATTCATCGGAGCATTCGGCGCCCACTGTTGCAGAGTGGTTTGATGGGTTTCTACCTGGGTGAGAATTTCAGCTTGCTCAATTTCTACCTGTGTGGGAAAAAATGCCAGGTGCGTCAGGGCTGCATAGAAATGGAAAATGGGAACAAAAAATCCTGCCGATACTACCATCAAATACGGCTTGGCTTGGGCAATATGGTCTAGAGCAGCAGTGTAATTGCTAAATAAGTAAGCAAGCAGCAATTTGTAGATGTAAGCCATAGCAATCGGCCTGAATTCTTTGTCCTGATGGTGCTTAGGCATCATCACTCTTTCATCGTAGGCAGTTCCTATTAAACAATCCGGTTGACTAACAGCTTGAGTCAAGTTCTGCACCGTCTGCCATGTCACATCCAAATAAGTTTGTGCAGAATATTGCTTTATCTGCGCCATGACAGCACTGTAACCTGCTATTTCGGCTCCCCAAGTGTCTAGTTCTACCCCACCGCAAAACTTGGCATAAAAGTAAAAATTTATGTTGTAGCCAGCGTATAGAAAATCGCCAGTTTCCATGCCTGCAGTATAGCCATCTTTCAGCGTCGGTATCGTTGCCAAGGGAGCTTCTTGGCGCGGTTGAATCCAGCCACCAAACAAAACTAGAGTTATTGACTTGAATTCCGGCACGTTGAACCTATCGAGCAATGAAAGTGCCAATTTACCAAAGGCATAGCCCGTTTCCACCTTTTCTAAAGAGGCACACAGCACCATCCCGTGCATCGCATACCCCACCGTCGATGCGGGTGCATTCCCAAATTGGAGCGATAAACTCACCATCGTGGAGCTAACTAGGGGTAGCAAACCGGGCATTCCTTGATAAATGGGTGCAAACAACATTCCTAACAATTGTATGGCTGCCTGAGTCTGTGGATTTGTCATCACAGGCAGGTCAAGCAGTTGCTCGATGTGTCTGTCCTGAAGTTGGCTGGCCAGGGCTTGCAGCGCTTTACCAATCAAGGCTTTGTCAGGTTCGCTGGGGAGATCGATCCCCAGTAGTCGCAGGGCATCTCTACCCACTGCGATCGCTTCTAACATCTTGTTTTGGGCTGTCTGGGCGGCGATTTGAATTTCGTAAATTTTAATTTTGTCTAAAATCGTCTTAGCTTCTTGTAAAACCTGTGCTGCCATCAGCTCCATACCCTCAAAATCAGCATTCAAATAGGCAGTTTCGGCCGCAGCAACATAGAGATTCAGGGTCAACTCATACTGAGTTTGCCAGCAGTTGACCCTCAACAGAGCAATTCCCGTTTGTACATAGATATTTGCCGCAGTGTAGGCAGTAGAGCTTTTGGCTTTACCTCCCGCTTCTTTGTTGAGTTGGGCTAAGGCTTCTCGTTCGCTTAATTGATTAATTAACTCAATTCCTTGATTTAAATGCCCCACAATATCAAAGAGTTTTTCTTCTCTTTCTATCTCCGAATATTTGTGTAGGAGTAACTGTCC
>Ga0164304_10000301_pt1 | contig 13124 bp, 11 predicted proteins | sample Whisoiple_217_MG_FD_110216 | JGI IMG/M metagenome (GOLD analysis project Ga0164304, IMG submission 110216) | Soil microbial communities amended with pyrogenic organic matter from upstate New York, USA - Whitman soil sample_217_MG | ecosystem: Environmental > Terrestrial > Soil > Agricultural...
ATAATGTCTTAAGATATTCCAAAAGTCCTGGTAGCTGCGATGGGGCTGTTGGCGGGGTAAGCATAGGTTTAAAAAACCAGACTCAATCAAAATACTGTACAACTCCTGAGTAAATATGTCTTTAAAAATACAACAACACGAAAACCCCTGGCAGAGAGTAACTTCGCGGTTGCCTGAACATGAAAATTGGAGGCAGGAAGAAAGTCTTTCGCCGCCGGAAGTAGACCAACAAAAAGCCCTAATATTGCAGATGCAGCAGCAAGTTCAGTTATCAAACTTGCTGAACCAAATTAATAACGAAATTCGCAGTACACTTGACATAGAAGAAATTTTGACATCGGCCTGCCGATTGCTGGGGCAAGCGCTACAGTCCAGCCGCGTGAGTATTTTAGTCAAAGAATCAAATACAGACAAAACTTTAGTCACGCGGGGAGAGTACAACGCGGGGGACTATCCGATCCAACTGGGCATGAAAGTACCGATGGCTGACAACCCGCATTTGACAGCAGTCGTGTCTCAGCAAGAGTCGCTAGCAGTGACGAAGTTTCTCGATTTTCCGGGATTGAACGCACAAACGCGAAACATTGCCGAAGCTTTGGAAATTAAGTCAATGCTGGCAGTAGCTACTCGCTATCAAGGTGAAATGAATGGCATAATTGGCTTGCATCAGTGCGATCGCGAACGGGAATGGACCCAGTGGGAACAGCAACTTTTAGAAGGGGTAGCATCGCAATTGGCGATCGCGATCAATCAAGCCAAACTCTACAGCAAAACTAGGCGCCAAGCCGAACGAGAATCGCTGCTGCGGCTGATCGGCAACCAAATTCGCAGTACCCTGGATCTGGGAACTATCCTGGAAACAGCGGTGAGGGAAGTTCGCCAACTGTTGCAGTGCGATCGAGTAATTATTTACCAGTTTCAAGACAACTGGCAGGGAAAAGTTGTTGTTGAAAACATGACGGTGCCTTGGCCTTCAATTTTAGGAGATATGGGCGCGGATAAGTGTTTTCGGGGAGATTACGCGGAACTTTACCAGCAAGGGCGAGTCAAAGCAATTAATGATATTTTCAATGCCGGTTTAGAGGCTTGCCACGTTGATTTCTTAGACAGTTTGCAGGTAAAAGCTAATCTGATCGTGCCGATTGTTACTTCTAGAAGCGAAGAAGATTCACTCGCTACAGCCGGAAGTTCTAATTTAAAATTTCCCGGTAAACTGTGGGGTTTGCTGATCGCTCACGAGTGCGGTGATACCCGCAATTGGCAGCGGCAAGAAATGGAGTTGCTGTCGCAGCTAGCCGACCAAATGGCGATCGCCATTCAGCAAGCAGAACTTTACAGTAAAGTCCGAGAAGCTGCTGTCAAATCTCAAGCTCAAACCCAGCAATTGCAAGCAGCGTTCCAAGAATTGCGATCGACACAGCAGCAATTGATTCAAAGCGAAAAAATGTCAGGTTTGGGGCAAATGGTAGCGGGAATTGCTCACGAAATTAACAACGCCAACAATTTTATCCACGCTAACTTGTTTCACGCTCAAGAATATTTTCAAGTCTTGAACGAAGCTCTCGAACTGGCCGGGAATGCCTGCCCGGAAGCAGCGGAGGCAATTGTCAGAATTAATGAAGAACTAGAACTGGATTACATTCGAGAAGACTTTGGCAAACTGGTCAATTCAATGCGGGAAGGCAGCGGCAGGATTCGCTCCATCGTGATGACGCTGCGAAGTTTTTCTCGTTTAGACCACGCTGAATTAAAACCGGTAGATTTGAATGAAGGTTTAGAAAGCAGTTTCATGATGCTGCAAAACAAGCTAAAAACAAATATCAAAATCGACAAACAATACGGCAGTTTGCCGCCCGTCAAATGTCATGCCAGTCAAATCAACCAAGTATTTTATAATTTGATTGACAATGCTTTAGATGCGCTCCAGTCAGCGCTCAAACCGGGGGAATTAACCATCCGCAGTTGGCAAAGCGAGCCGGACTGGGTAACAATCTCTGTCCGCGACACGGGCTCTGGCATTCCACCAGAAATTCAAGACAAGATTTTTGATCCGTTTTTTACTACTAAACCTGTGGGGAAAGGCACTGGTTTGGGACTTTCAGTGTGCTATCAGGTAATTGTTCAAGCTCACGGCGGCAAGCTGAGCTGCGTCAGTCAGGTTGGCGAAGGAACTGAGTTTATTGTAGAGTTGCCGCTGACAAATCAGAGGGTAAGTGCATAATTCCTGCTTTAGTCAGATTAATGACCAATGCCCAATTCCCCATGCCCGTGGATTTATAAGTAATTAACCGGGCTTGATATTAATTGTCAACTTGCTGCTGATAGGCCTGATAAACAGCCTCTAAAAAGACATTAGCATCAACTTTTTTCGGCATTTTTTCCCAACCTATGATTTCTTTAACTTGAGTAGCCAGTTGTTTGCTCACTTCCTTTCTGGCATTAGGTATCATCCCATCGCGCCGCTGTAAATACTCTCGAATTACAGCAAAATCTTCTGGCAGCAAGCTGGAAATATCGGCCTCTATCAGCAGTTTATTTGCTAGGGATTGAGCCGATTTTGATACTTTCAATGCAGCAGTTGTCATAGGTTGTTCTTCTTGAATTACCAGGGTGCCTCCTACCAAATCTCCTAAACGTTTTTCCCGCTGGTTTAAAACTATGAAAAATACACCTATAAAAAATAAGTCGTCAAAAGGTCGCAGCAAAGCCCGTAGTGTTGATTGCTGAAGCCTGACTGGACGGCCATCATCCCGAATTACTCGGATTTTGACATAACGCTTGCCTGGTGTTTGACCAGACCACACCGTTTCATAAAATACAAAGTAACCTACATAAATGAAAAAACCAATTAATGCCTGAACTGCTATCAACCAGAGTGCTAAGCCCTTGGTACTTCCTAGCAAGTTTGCGATCGTCTCAAGCAACACTGAATTAAATATTAGCGCACCTAATAGAAACAGTAATATAATCAAACCCAAAATGATATAGTCGATCAGCAATGCGTAGGCTCGGTTGCCAATTCCCGCTAATGTAAATTCGAGTTCAACACTTTCTGGAGTGTGCAGAGTGAATCGATTAAAAAGTGGCATAAGTCGAAGGAAGAAGGAAGAAGGTTCGGCAACGAGCAATGTACGGGATGTAACGGATGTAAAGGATAGAAGGCAGAAGGCAGAAGGCAGAAGGCAGAGCTTAGATTTAATTAGGTGGGGTTACTTTTCAATAGAAAATAAATGCAGTTAAATTTGGCGTTTTTTATTCAAAAAACTTGAATTTATTGAGATACCAAATTTATTGAAAAAATCTGGTATCGGGGCATTCATTTTTTGGTATTTGGCTTATTTGAATTGCGTTTTTTATCGCGGATTTGCAAACCAAAACCTTCTTTGCGGCTGCGGAGGTCGTAGTAGATAATGGCTTTCATAGCCTGCCAAAAAGGAGTTACAAGCGCACCGATGCCAAAGCTCAATGGCAAAATCAGAAGAAAATAAACTAAGTAAAACATACCAGATTCTGGTTCCAAAACTGCCCTTAAAACACTTTGAACGATCGTAGTAAGTATCTGCCCAACAATCGAGATCGGGAGTGAAACCAAAATGCCGACAAAAACTATCCACTGAATGCGTCCGACCGACCCCTTAGTTAACTTCCAACTGCGAGCGATTGCTGAACTAGCACCTATATTATTTTCCATCGCCAGCGGCAACTCAACAATCAGCAAGCGAGAGATAATTCGGATATAGATAATTAAGAAAGCAATCACCGCAACTACTACCAGCAAAACTGCAACAATTGGGGAATTTTGCCCAAAGATAGCACCCGCCCCCCCTGCCAATATTGCCATAGCGATCCCACCTACCAAGGATACCCCAAAGTAAATCAGAAATGTCAATATACCCGCCCCGAAAAAACTCCACATCCGAGGATTTACCTCACGGCGAGCATCACTGACAGTCTCTGGCTTTTCCCTAACTTCACCGAAAGCCAGACGAGAAATGAGCGCTGAGATCGCAGAATATTTAGCCCAACCGTAAATCGGAACAAACACCCACAGAGAAGCTACCAATGCCAAACCCAAATATGACTTAAAATGGTCGCGGTAAATGCGCAAACTAGCACTAACAACATTACCGACGCTCAAGGGGCCTGTTTGTCCAGAAGAACTAAGATTTTTTTTAGGCATGACTGGATGGGGGTTGTTGTGTGAGGCGGAAAATTTACCACGATCTTAAGCTATATCTAATAGAACTTAGTGAAAACTTTATGAATGTTAAACGTTGGATCGCGCGGCGGGAACCCAACTGGAAACGGTTGGACACTCTTTTACAGCAAGTAGAAAAAAAGGGGCTAAAGTCCCTACCTGCGTCTGAAATCACGGAATTAGCGAGTTTGTACCGTTCTGTTTCGGCGGATTTGGCTAGGGCGAGGACAAATGAAGTCGGTAATATTTTGTTACAAGATTTGCAAAGGTTAACTTCTCGCGGCTATACCCAAATTTACCAAGGTTCGCGCCGCCAAGATTGGGAAGCTGTAGTGGAGTTTTGCCGCTGGGGTTTTCCGGCTACGGTACAGGAGACGTTTGGTTATACGGCGACTGCGACGGGTATTTTTTTAGTAATGGCGTTGATTGCTTGGTGGTTTGCTTGGCAAGATCCGGCGTTTTTGTCCCTAGCAGTTCCTGGACATTTGATTAAAACGGTACGCGATGACGGGAAATTGTGGATGGGTTCAATTGTGGGAATCGAACCTTTAGCTTCTAGCAATATTATGACTAACAATCTATCCGTATGTTTTGCGGCTGTTGGGGGAGGGATTGTTTTCGGTCTTTACACTGTTTATATTATGGCATTTAATGGAGTGAGCATCGGCGCGATCGCCAGTTTAGTAGCTCAGCACAATTTAGCTTACCCTTTTTGGGCGTTTGTATTTCCTCACGGTTCCCTGGAATTGCCGGCGATTTTTTTAGCTGGCGGCGCTGGTTTAATCATCGCCCGGGCCATCTTTTTTTCTGGCAAATATCGCCGTGCTGATGCCATGAAGTTTTACGGTAGTCAAGCTGCACAATTGGTATTTGGGATTGTGCCGATGCTGGTAATTGCTGGTACGATCGAGGGTTTTTTCTCGCCAAATCCGGCAGTTCCCGATCCGTTGAAGTATTTGGCTGGGATCGGGTTGTTTGCGCTGTTGGTGATGTATTGCAGTAAAAGGCGATCGGCTGAAGTTCCTAGATAATTCGGATCTTGAAATCGGGGCGACCCCCCTAAATCCCCCGCCGGAGGGGGACGAAAGAGGACTTCCGGTTCCCCTCTTCTTAAGGGGGGGCTAGGGGGGATCTAAATCTAACGGTCAAACAGCAGTCTGTGAATACATTTGACGTTAAATTGACCAAAATAGCACCTTACCTACCCATATCGAGCCAAGTAATTAATTAAAATCATGACTCTGAGTAACATCCGCTTTCCCGAAGACAATCCTTTTTCTCGAATCAAACTTTGGTCTATATTTGGCTGGTTATTGTTATTAGCTATAGGGATAAGCATTCAATTACAAATAATTAGCAGTAGATCGGGTATAAAGTTAGATACTAAAGACCCATTAGTTAGGGAAATACTTGGGATTTATTTATCGATTTGGGTACTGGCTTTGGTGTGGCGACAATGCAGGCTAGCGGGAATTGAAATTAAATATCTGGTTGGTAAAGTTCCCGATCGCTACCAATGGTTGCCATTAGTAGGCCTTGCAATCGCTAGCATGGTTTTCGCACTAGGTGTATTCCGAATATTTTTTTATTCTTTGTCTTTTATTGTACCTTCTTTTGTAGAAAAATTATTGACTGACAAGAGAAATACCAGTATTTTAATTACAGCTTCAAAAACCTTTTTTCCTGCGCTTTACTACTTGATTGTCGCTATCTACACTTATGCAATATCTCCCATATTTTCTGCCTCGATCGTAGCTATAATCTTACACAAATGGGGAAACACTTCAGCAATAATATATTTGTTTCTGCTGTCTATAATTTATCCAGTTACTGTTAGTTCACTTTTCATCCCCGCAATTTTGTATGTAAAAACCCGCAGCTTACTTGTACTAATAATTTTTAGGGCTTTGCAACAGCTTATTGGGGCAATTTGGAATTTGTCATCTACAACATTTTTAGACAATCAAGCAGGAAACACTCTAGATGTATTTCGCTCTCAAGTACAGCTAGGTGTCTTATTTTTTGTTGTCTCAGCCCCTTGGGTAATCGGTTTAATCTATAAAAACTGGTCTGTTCTCAAAGGGCCTTTTCCTTACTTTGCTAATGCTTCGGAAGCTGAGAAAATCAAAGCTGATTCCGAGACTTAAGTTGCAAATATCTGTTAACTAATTGCTCGCTAATTTGATTTGCTGGTGCATCCAAAACCAAAACTCCTTTTTGTTTCAACTGTGCAAAAGCTACCTGACGCTGTGCTAGTAAATCTAAAGCTACAGCACGATTATAAGCAGGTGTAATTTCCACGGTGGAAGTGTGAGCGATTTTGTCAACGAGAGGGTCGCGCAAAGTTACACAAAAAGGTAAATAACGAGGTGTTAAACGCGCTAAAGCCGAAAGCATTTCTGTAGAAGCTGTGATATCTACTAAATCAGTAATTAGCACAACTAATGCACGGCGAGTTTGTTGACTTACTAATTTAGTTACAGCACCAACATAGTCTGGTTCTAACAAAACTGGCTGAATTGGCGCCAGGCGTTCAATTAATTTAGAGTGTTGATGTTGACCGCGTTCCGGCGGTATCCAAGTCGTGATTTCCCGATCGAACACACCGACTCCGACGCGATCGCCCCGATTTAGTCCAGCCAAGGCTAAAGACAGCGCTGCATTAACTCCCCAGTCAAAACGCTTCAAACCCTGCACTCGCGCCGTCATCAGCCGTCCCCTGTCGAGTAAAATAATCAAAGTTTGCTCTTTTTCTGGTTCTAAAACTCTGATTAAAGGGCGCGATCGCCTCGCAGTAGCTTTCCAATCAATCAAGCGAGGATCGTCACCAATACCATATTCCCGCAGTTCGGCAAATTCAGTTCCCATGCCGAGTTTTCGTAACCCACGCATTGTGCCGCTATTTTCCAATGTTAGCCGAATAGAGAGTTCTTTCAACATCACTAAATCGGGATAAACGGCAACTTTTTCACTAGCAGGTATTTTCCAGTCGTGCCATGCTAAACCCCAGCTTCCCAACTGCCGCACCTGAATATCTCCCCACTTATATTCTCCGCGATTTTGCGGGCGGATTGTATAGGTTAATTCCTCATTGCTGTTAGGATAGAGGTCGGCTTCCAGCATCGGTTGAGAGACCTCAAACTCTAGCGGATAGGAGTCGCGCAGGCGAATTTTAGCTGTTTGATTTGCCGTTAGCGCAGCCCTCGGAGAGGATCGCACTGACAGTAAAACTGGATTGTCTCGCCCAATCGAAAGTCTGTGCAACGGATGGCGTGTCACTTCCACCCGATGAGATTTTACGCGCAGTGCGTCGGTAATGGCTAGACCTACAATTAAACAGTCAAATAGCAAAGCGCCGATAATACTTGTCTGCTGATTTACAAGCATAGCGAGCAAAATGGCGATCGGAATGGCGATCGCTAACAGGAAATAAAGGCGAATAGCAGGAATCATTACAATTTCTGATTAAGATACTGGTGTACACCATTCAACGAGAGTTCCGTCTGGACATCTAACATAGGAAACAATCTGACCCCAAGGTTTTTTGAGAGGTGCTTTTAACTCTAATGCACTTGCTGCGATCGCTTGTTGATGTGCCATTTCTACTGAATCAGTGGTAAGTGCTATTTCAACGCCTAAAGGTTTATCCGATGAATCAGCCGAAATATAACCATTTGGGAAATTTGACGCGCCTAGAGAATGTGTAGCAAAAGATAAAGTTGTTTCCCCAGTGTCAAGTTCACCATAATCTCCTGATTCATCAATGAACTTCTTTTTGAACCCAAAAGCCATTTCAAAAAAAGTCAATGAACTTAGTACGTCAGCAACGTAAATAATTGTATATCCGAATTTCATTTGCTTTCTCCCTTTACATGATTTGCAAGTAGCTTGCGTCGTTCACCTGTATAACTCCACCAAGGCTTAGCTGGTTCGCCATTGAGGAATCTTTTGACAGAAATGAGAGCGTCAAGTACACATGGATCGTGGCGATGTCCCATGACATTAGCAAGTTCGTGAAAGACTTCTAATGGCGATCGCGTTTTAAGTTGATCTGGTTGCTCAATACCAATGCTTCGCAAATCCGCACTCATTGATTTCCCAATGTTTGGCAGGTCTTCAAGCTTCTTGACTTCGTTTAGAGATTTTTTCATACTTCTGGTGTGGTATTTTTGAGTTCAATTCCTACAATACTTGCGTAATAAAGATTTTTTGTCATGAATTCGATTACTCCAAACGAAAGGTAAACATAACACAATCGCTCGGTGTTTCTGGATTACCAACAGCCGAATACAGATTCATCGCTGCTGTATTTTCGCGATCGGTAAGCACCCAAGCTTCTGTACAACCCAACTCACGAGCGACCTCAAATACTGCATTCATCAAACGCTTCCCCAAACCTTGCCGGCGATGAGTTTCTGCTACGCTAACCTCGTTAATCCACAGTTCGGGACGTGCCTTGTCGGGATGAACATAATGAACTGCTGAGACAAAGCCGACAACTCGATCGTCATCGATTGCAACAGCCAGATGGTGGCGCGAGTCTGTCAAAAATTCTTCAGTACGCGGGATATCGATGGAGTTGTCAAAGACATCTGGATCGACATTCTTGAGAATATCTACATCATTACGATCCAGAATTTTGATGGCGATCGTCATAGTTATATTTCTGTTTACCTCGGTACAGCGACTTTTTTTAATACCGAAGCAATTACCGAATCAATTTGCAAGCCATCTAGCAGCGATTCTGGTTTGAGAATCAGACGGTGACGTAAAAGCGGCAGTGCGATCGCCTTGACATCATCAGGAGTAGTATAATCCCTGCCGGCTAGCCAAGCGTGAGCTTTACTACTTTGCAACCAAGCTACTGCCGATCGCGGAGAAGCACCCAATGCCAAATCGGGATGTTTTCGCGTATTGTGTACCAAAGCTAGCACGTAATCGAGCACTTTCTCTTCTACTTTGACAGTTTGTACTGCTTGACGGGCGCTAATTATTTGCTCTACCGTTGCTAAAGATTTTATCCTAGCTAAATCGAGGCGTTTAGCGCGAAATCCTGCCTCTGCGTTCAGCAACATTTGCTTTTCGGCGGCTGCATCGGGATAGTCAACCACGAGTTTAAATAAAAATCGGTCTAACTGAGCTTCTGGTAGCGGATAAGTGCCTTCAAATTCTAGGGAATTTTGAGTGGCGACAGTCCAAAATAATTCTGGCAGAGCTAAAGTCTCACCGTCTAACGTTACCTGCTGTTCTTCCATTGCTTCTAGCAGTGCTGACTGGGTTTTCGGAGGCGTGCGATTAATTTCATCCGCCAGCAAAACTTCAGTAAACACGGGCCCTTTTTTCAGGGTAAAACTGTGGCTGTCAAAATCAAAAATATTCGTACCCAAGATATCCGACGGCAAAATATCCGGCGTTAGTTGAATGCGACGAAAATCTGCTTGGATCAATTGGGCGATCGTTTTTACAAGTAAAGTTTTCCCGGTTCCAGGGACTCCCTCAACAATCACGTGGCCGCCGCTCAAAAGTGCCACCAGCAAATGCTGTACAGTGGAAGATTGGCCCACAACTATTTTGTCGAGGGCTTGGCTGAGGCGTTTAAAAATAGAGTTTGTTTCGCTCATTTTAGATTTTTCCTGTCAGAGGGGAGATGTTGACGGATCTGCTGCCATTTACCCAACCAGGCTAGCAAATCTGAATCGCTGATTCGGCGTTTATGAGATGGCGAGGGCAGAAGTTCTGACAATTCTGCCGCTTTTCGCCCTGTTTGCTCAACCCAAGCATTTGTTAGGGTTTCACTTTCCAGCGAGGCCTGTCCCAATAATAATGCTTTTTGCAGTTGTAACTGTTCTTCTTTTCCGATAATTTCTACGGCAAAATCAGTGCTGTTTGCTTTTTGCAAAACACCTGCTAATGCTTGAATGTAAGCTTCGCTGTTGTCAACCTGCGGCCCTGATAAAGTTACAGGCTGTCCAAACCTGTTCCACCCGGCAAAAATAGCAACGAGTAAAATAATTGTACCCTGTATCAAAACGGAAAATAGAGGAGTTTTGGCTAAATAAGTGAATAAATTTCCCTCGTATTCGCCTTTAAGAACTTCTGGATCTTTGTAACCGTGAATGTATTCGTCTACCCAAACTTTATTGAGGATTTTATTCGTTCCCTGGCTTTGCGGGTTGCTCGAATTTTGGATTAATTTCACTGCTAGAGCCTGCTCGGTTCCCTCTATTTCTTGTTCTCCACCTTCTAATTGAGTAACCAGCCCTGCTAAAAATTCATAATTACCTGGAAAATCCTGATAAGCATTAGCAGCTAAATGGGAGGTGCTGGCAAAATAAACTGTTCCCTTTCCCACTGGCTTTTTCCAAACAATTGCCCCAAATCGATCGTCTAAAACTTGTTTTTTGTCGCTGGGGTGTCTCCGCCCCGTGTCAATCTTGATTTCCCCGGCTGAAGCTGGGTGCAAGCTACTAAAAGGTGCTGGTGTCACCGGGGCGCGAACTCCCAAATTTACCAACGTATTGCCCTGTTCAACCCACTTTTTTTCTGTATCAGAAACAACTTCTGGTATCAATTTACTATAGATACGTAAAAGTGTAGTGGGCGGTTTTGCATCTGGGTTTTTAGCAAAGTCTTTAAAAGGTTTTTGCCAGCGCTGAACCTCGGTTCCCCGTTTTGACATAAAAGCATACCACGCTCCGTAGCCGTCCGGCGCTCTATTATAAGTAGAACCGCTGTTGACTTTGTTGTTAGCAGGAGCAAATAACAGGGTAACGATAATTATTGCAGTAATGGCGATCGCTCCCAACAACCACAACCTATTTTTTGATAAGTTCATCGCTCGTTAAGTAAGTAAGTAAGTACGAACAAATATAACATGATGGCTGGTTGTGAATGAATCAACTCACTCCTCATATATAGCAATCCTCGCATCATTTGTGAATTTCTTACTCCCTCCCCTTTCCAAGGGGAGGGCTGGGGTGGGGTAAAAAATTTACGACTCATTTAGGTTTGCTATAGAACCAATTTGACATCATGAGGGCGATCGTCAATCACATTACGGACCGGTAATAAACTTGTTTTTTTAGCGATCGCATTTTTAATGAAATCAGATTTAACTTACGCCAGAATCTCAATTTTCAGGAATTCCCAACAGGGTTGTGCTTAGACATATAAATTCCCGAGTATTGTTACTCATAATTGTCTCTGCTGATTCACTTGGATCCGCTGAAGCAGTGAACGCTGCCTCTTGCGGGATCGGGAATGTGGAATTTAAGCTCTCCTCTACAGATTTGGAAAACCCGCTTTTGATAGGACCCAAAAAAAGATCCCAATATTTCCGGATAAAAGTTATTATTGATGATGAAAGCTGACCATCTTTATCAAGTAGGTGCCCGTAGGTGTAACTAATTACACTCTAGTTATCATGGGCAAGAAAGCCTTCAGATGCATATGGGGTAAGGATTTTTACTGGATTTAGCGGCACTTACGTATGACGAAATGTTTCTTGAAGTGACCGCTCGCTATAAAGAAAGCCCAACATCGGGTTTTCAGTCACTTCTACTCCTCAATTATTCATTATCAAAAGAGAAGCTATGGCTACTTCATTCACTGGTTCTTTGGGTCAAACCAATAATTACAGCAGCATCACTGACCTAATTACACAATGGCCTACGGCCGCCCAGAATCAAGGCATCCAACTGTCTGGGATAGCTTTTGATGAGGTGGAAACGAACTACACTAACCCGACTGTCATCAGCAACCTCACGTTAGCAACGAACGAAAACCCTAAAAGCGGGTTGAGCTACGGCGCTGCCGCTGGTATTGGTGTCCCAGGCTCTTATAGTGGTTGGTTCACCGACCCCAATAAACTTCGGGCGGAAATCAACTATGACCCCAACACCAATCAATCTCAGGTGCTGAAGGTGAAATGGGCAGATAACCAAGAGATTACTAGTGCCACGATCGGCATCAGTGGATTACTTCCCACATCTGGAACGGGCGATCCAGGCAATGAAGCTGGTGTGCTGCAACTCTTTAAGGATGGGGCGCAGGTATCGGCCAGCAATTTTACGGTTACTCGCTTCAACGCTCCTGCCACCTCTCCACAACCCATCGGTGTGTCTCCAAGTGGAGTGACTTTCATAGCCGATCGCATCGATGGCACTTTCGAATTCACGATAGTAGGAGACACTCTCACCGGCGCTACTTTTGACGAACTGCGGTTCTCCGCCAAAGGCTACAATAGCCCCACCGCTGCCTACCTCACCACCTCCTTCAAAGACGATAGTTCCGACTACCTAGTGCGGAACATTCAATATCAAGGGATTACTGTGGTGCCGACGTCTCCAAGTCTCTTCGAGTTCCAGCAAGCAAATTACACGGTGGCTGAAGGCGGCGCGGCTACGATTAACGTGATTCGCACCGGTAACACGGCGGCTGCATCGATTAACTACGCTACTCTTGACGGTTCGGCAAGTTCAGCAGGCAGTGCAGCGGATTACACTTCGGCGGCGGGGCTGTTGAATTTTGCAGCGGGGCAAACTACCGCTAGTTTCACCGTGACAGCTTTGAGTGATTTGATTTTGGAATCGGCGGAAACGGTGAGTTTGGTGCTCTTGGGCGGCAATGTCGGCAGTAATCCGTCATTTTTGACGATTAATGATGTGGCGTCAACAACTGTGGCGCCAACTCCGGCGGCGACGTCTACAAGTCTCTTCCAGTTCGCCCAACCAAATTACACGGTAGCTGAAGGCGGCGCGGCTACGATTAACGTTACTCGCACTGGTGGCACGGGGGCTGCAACCATTAACTACCAGACTCTTGACGGTTCGGCAAGTTCAGCAGGCAGTGCAGCGGATTACGTTTCGGCGGGAGGAGTGTTGAATTTGGCTGCGGGGCAAACAACCGCTAGTTTCACCGTGCCGGC
>Ga0164304_10000302_pt1 | contig 13110 bp, 12 predicted proteins | sample Whisoiple_217_MG_FD_110216 | JGI IMG/M metagenome (GOLD analysis project Ga0164304, IMG submission 110216) | Soil microbial communities amended with pyrogenic organic matter from upstate New York, USA - Whitman soil sample_217_MG | ecosystem: Environmental > Terrestrial > Soil > Agricultural...
CGGCCGTGCACGGGGTCCAGGGGAACGGCGGGCGCCGCCAGCGGCCCGCTCATTCCGGGCCCCCCGGCTGACGCTCCGGCCCCGGGGCCTCGATGGTGGACGTGTCGCCCTCCGGCAGCCCCAGTTCGCGCGCCTTGAGCAGGCGCCGAAGGATCTTCCCGCTGCGGGTTTTCGGCAGCGCCGTGGTGAAGTCCAGCAGCCGGGGCGCCACGGCGGGGCCCAGCCGTTTGCGCGCGAACCCGATGATATCCAGCTGCAGTTCCTCGGACGGCTCCCAGCCGGGGCGCAGCTCCACGAAGGCCTTGACCACCTCGCCGGCCACCGGGTCCGGGACGCCGATCACGCCGGCCTCGGCCACCGCCTCGTGTTCCATCAGCGAGCTCTCCACCTCGAAGGGGCCGATCAGGTGGCCGGAGGACTTGATGACGTCGTCGCCCCGGCCCACGAACCAGTAGTAGCCGTCGGCGTCGCGTTTGGCGAGGTCGCCGGTGAGGTACCAGCCGCCCACGAAACACCGCCGGTAGCGCTCCTCCTCGTGCAGGTAGCCGCGGAACATCGAGGGCCAGCCGGGCCGCAGTGCGAGCTCGCCCATCGTGTCCGGCTCGGTGACCAGCACCGCCTGGCCGTCCCGGACCACCGGCTTGTCCTGTTCGTCCCGCGCCACCAGGGCGGCGTCAATGCCCGGCAGCGGCCGTCCCATGGACCCCGGCCGGATCTCGGTGGCCGCAAAATTGGAAATCATGATGCCGCCGGTTTCGGTCTGCCACCAGTTGTCGTGGACCGGCTGGCCGAAGGCTTCCCGGCCCCACACCACCACCTCCGGGTTGAGCGGTTCCCCGACGCTGGCCACGAAGCGCAGGGCGGACAGGTCGTGCCCCCTGGCGTGTTCCGCACCGGCTTTCATCAGCATCCGCAGGGCGGTGGGGGCGGTGTACCAGACGCTGACGTGCTGTTCGGCGAGGATCCGGTACCAGCGGTCCGCGTCCATTTCCTCCTCGTCCACAATGCTCGTCACGCCGTGGCTGAGGGGGGCGATCACGCCGTAGGACGTCCCGGTCACCCAGCCTGGGTCCGCAGTGCACCAGTAGATGTCGTCCGGATGCAGGTCCAGGGCGAAGGTGCCGGTCGCGTGGTGGGCGGTGACGGCGTCGTGCACGTGGATGGCGCCCTTCGGCGTCCCGGTGGTGCCGGACGTGAAGTGCAGCAGGGCCATGTCCTCCGGCTGGGTCGCCGCAATCTCACGGTCCGCCGGGGCCGCCTGGATGAGCGCGGCCAGGTCCAGGGTGCCGGGTTCCGGGTCGCCGTCGGCGTCGGTGAGCAGCACGTGAAGCAGCTCCGGGAGCGAGTCGCGCAGCTGCGCCACCTTCCGCCGGTACAGGGCCCGGGTGGTGACGAGCGCCCGGCCGGACCCGAGCCGCAGCCGCTGCCGCACGGGTTCGGGTCCAAAGGCCGAGAACAGGGGACAGAACACGCTCGCGTTTTTGAAGGTGCCGAGCATCGCTATGTAGAGGGAGGGGCTGCGGCCGGCGAGCGAGAAGACACGCTCGCCGCGCCCGACGCCGAGGCTGTGCAGCACCGCGGCAAACCGGCTGCTTTGCTCGGCCAGCTGCGCATAGCTCAGCGAGTGGCTGCTCCCGTCGGCCCGGATGAAGCGCAGCGCCTCGCGCCCGCCGTGGCCGGCGGCGGCATGCCGGTCCGCAGCCTCGTAGGCGATGTTCAGTCCCCGGCCGTCGGGCAGTCCGGAAAGCTCCCGGCGGGCCTCCTGCCACGAGAACGCGGCGCGGCTCGCCTCATAATCCACCAGGTTGGGCCGGACCCGGAAGCTGCCGGGGTCCTTGGGGATCGCCGGCCAGCGGGTGGAAGGTTCGGTTCCTGCCGTCATGCTTACATCGGACGCCCGCCCCGGGCCGACTGCCAGTGCCGGAAGTCCCGTGCCGTGCGTCCCTGCCGGGACAAAGGCTCCGACATCCGGCGTCCGGACTGGGATCCGGCCCTCCGCCTGCCACTAAACTAAGTGCCATGACTGCCACCCGTGACTTTGCAGCCGACGCCGCTGCCGCCCGTGCCCGCCTCCTGGAACTGATCAAGGAGTTGGCCGTCGTCCGCGGCAAGGTCATTCTCTCCAGCGGTGCCGAGGCCGACTACTACATCGACCTCCGCCGCATTACGCTGCACCACGAGGCCTCCAAGCTCGTGGGCCAGGTCATGCTGTCCCTGCTGGACGACGCCGGCATCGACTTCGAGTGCGCCGGCGGACTCACGATGGGCGCCGACCCGGTGGGCACCGCCGTGATGCACGCCGCCGTCGACGCCGGCCGTCCGGTGGACGCCTTCGTCGTCCGCAAGGCCCAGAAGTCCTACGGCATGGGCCGCCAGGTCGAAGGCCCCTCGGTGGAGGGCCGCAAGGTCCTGGTCCTGGAGGACACCTCCACCACGGGCGGCTCCGCGCTGACCGCCGTCGAGGGAGTCCGCAAGGCCGGCGGCAACGTCGTGGCCGTGGCCGTGATCGTGGACCGCGACACCGGCGCCAAGGAAAAGATCGAAGCCGAAGCCGGCGTTCCCTATCTGTTCGCCTTCGGCAAGGACGAACTGGGCCTGGGCTAGGCATTTCACCCGGGGCGGACACGTATGGACCGGGCTATGGGGGTGACTTATCATTTCTTAAATACCCCCATCGGTACTTCCCGTACCCATAGTTGGAGAACGCGCCATGCTCCCGCCCCAGGAATACCCTGCCTCCGTCAGCACCGTTGACCAGGTCCAGAACCTCATCCTCGACAGCACCGACTTCGAAGAGTTCCTCAACGAACTCGCGCGTTTTTCCGCGCACCAAGTCGCCGGCGAGGGCGACGACGCGCTTTGCGGGATCACCTTGCTCCGGGACCGGAAGGCCGCGACCATCGGCTGGAGCAGCGACTCGGCCAGGGAAGTGGACGAAATCCAGTACCGGCTGGCCCAGGGGCCGTGCCTGACGGCGGCGCAGGAAGAGCGCGAGGTCTACGTCCCTGACCTGTTCGAGGAAGACCGCTGGGGCCCTGACTACGCCACTGCCGTGGCCTCGCACGGACTGCGCTCGGTCCTGTCCGTGCCGTTTCACCTGCAGGGTGAAGCCCAGGCGGCGCTGAACCTGTACTCGGACGCGCCCCACAAGTTCGACGGCGACGTTGCGGACCGGGCGCGCGACTACACCCGGCAGATCTCCCAGGCGCTGCGCATGGCGGTGCGTTTTTCGCTGCACACGGACAGCGCCACCAACCTCCGGGCCACGCTGGAGTCCCGCACGGTGATCGACATGGCCATCGGCATCGTCATGGCTCAAAACCGCTGCAGCCAGGAAACGGCCGTGCAGATCCTCACGGATGCGTCGAGCCACGGCAACATGAAGCTGCGCGACATCGCCACCTCGCTCGTGGAGTCCGTTGGCGGCGCGGCCACCCGGACGCACTTCCAGGAGCCCGGACGGCGGGCCACCGGCTAATAGGGGACTTGTGCCCTATCCATCCTGCAGTTACGCTGAATGAGGTTGAGCCGTCGGCCATAGACACTTTCTTTGGAGTACCTATGGACCCCTCGCTTAATGCCCAGGTCAAACTCGATGTCGCCTTGGATGTCATCCGGATTGATGTCCGGGGCCGGCTCAGCCAAACATCCCGCCCGGCCTTGATGCAGCTCATCCAGCGCATCCGCCGCATGGGCATCAGCTCACACATCCGCGTTGACCTTGCCAACGCCGAGTTCGTCGAATCAGCCGCCCTTGCCGGACTGCGCAATGACCTTAACGCCATTGACAGCGGGGCCGGCCAGCACGACGTGGCCGGCGCCATGACCGTCGCGGCCGGAATTTCGCTGGAACTGCAGATGTTCGGCAGCGACTTCGGGAAGGTGTTCCAGCCGCTGGACGTCTCCGGAGATTTCGTGGCCTCCATCGACCCTTCCGGAACCCGGCCGCTGGCCCGCTACTCCGACGACGAACTCCTGGCCGCCAGCGACTGCGTCTTCGGCAAGCTCGATGACCCGGCCAGCGGAGCGCCCTCGGAACTCCTGGCCCGGTACGACGACATCACCCTGGAGCTGTCCCGGCGCGAAGTCGGCCGCGAGGCCGAACCCGCCTGACCGGCCGTGTGATCCGCGCGTTTCTGCTCCACCTGCCTCTGTGGCTACGGTAGAGGTGTGCCCCGTGAGACGGAAGCGAACGACGGACGCGGACCCGGCAGCGCCGAGGCCCGCGTGCTCCGGCACGCCGCGGAACTCGAACGGTTCTCGCGGCGGAACTTCCTCGTAGGCGCCGGTGCCGCCTCCGTCCTGGCCGCGGACATGCTGTTCACACGCCGCGTGCAGGCCGAACGACGGGTCAACAAGATCCTCACGGTGCCCGACGACGTCGCCGAACGCTACTTCCCCCGCGCCAGCTGGTTCCTTTTCCCCGGCTACAAGACCAGCTGGGAGGAGGCGCAGTGGATCCTCAACTCGCTGCGCGGTTCCCTGAACAAGCGCGGCCAACTGGCCGCCGTCGGATATTCCAACGTCGGACTGGAAATCGACAAGATCGTGATTGCCGTCATTGAGCACGTCCGCGCGCACCGGCTCGACACGCTCTACTTCTACGGCCACAGTTTCGGCGGCATGGTCGCGGTGCAGGTCGCCGCCCGGTTGCTGGAACTGCACGGGGTCAAGGTGGCATTCATCCTGCTCGACTCCAGCCCGTCGAGCAGGTACGACGTCCTGGACCAGAGCTGGTTCGAGGGTGTGGTGTTCCTCTACGAGAGCGGCTTCCGGTTCCCCACCGTGCTTCGCGGCGGCTACGAACTCGGTGAGCGGGTGCTCAACAAGCATGAGCGCAGCTGGGGACAGATCCTGGACCAGACCCTGGAACAGCTCTCGCCGATCGCGCCGTCCAGCGTGCTGATCCAGACAGAATCGGCCTACATCTACCACTTTGACCTGAACCGCTTCGTCGGCAAGCTGGGCGACGCGAAGATGGCCTTCATCGGCAACCCCAAGGACCAGACCGTGAGCTACGAAACGGCCCGGGACACCTGGATGTTGAGGTTCAAGCCGAACATGGTCTCGGATTCGCTGCGGACAGACGGGGCGCGGCCGGAGCACGCCAGCCCGCAGTGGAATCCGTTCGTCTACCGCCCGCTCATCGAGGAGCTCCAGGACGAGTTTCTCCCGCTGCCCACCGGCGGGGGCAAGAAGACCGCCTTCTAGCTGCCCGCGGAGCTACCCTCAGATCTGGTTCTTCAGGTCCGCGACCGAGTTAAGGACCTGGTTGGGCCGGAACGGGTAGGCCGCAATGTCGTCCTTGTGCGTGATGCCACTGAGCACCAGCACCGTGTGCAGTCCGGCTTCCATGCCGGCAATGATGTCGGTGTCCATCCGGTCCCCGATCATGGCGGTGGTCTCCGAATGCGCATCGATCTGGTTCATCGCCGAGCGGAACATCATCGGGTTCGGTTTGCCCACAATGTACGGTTCCCGGCCGGTCGCCTTCGTGATCAGGGCGGCGATCGCGCCGGTGGCGGGCATCGGCCCGACCTTGGAGTGGCCGGGGGTATACGGGTTGGTGGCGATGAAGCGCGCGCCGCCGAGGATCAGGCGGATGGCCATGGTGATGGCCTCGAAGGAGTAGGTCCGGGTTTCGCCGAGCACCACGAAGTCGGGGTCCTGGTCGGTGAGGATAAAGCCGGCCTCATGCAGCGCCGTCGTCAGCCCGGCCTCGCCGATGGTGTAGGCGCGGTTGCCGGACTCGGAACCGCGCACCTGGTCCTTGAGGAACTGCGCCGTGGCCAGGGCCGAGGTCCAGATATTCTCTTCCGGGATTTCCAGGCCGGAACTCTTCAGCCTCGCGGCGAGGTCCCGGGGCGTGAAGATGGAGTTGTTGGTGAGGACCAGGAACCGCTTGGACGTATCCACCCAGCGCTGGATGAGTTCCGAGGCGCCGGGGATCGGCTGGTTTTCGTGGACCAGCACGCCGTCCATGTCCGTCAGCCAGCACTCGATCTCCTGGCCGCTGCGGTACACCGAGGAGGTGGACCGCACGTCGTCGGAGTCTGAATGCTGGTCTGTCCCGTGGTCTTCGTACTGATCCGCCATGGTGCCCTCCGTCGATAGTGTGCCGCAACAGGTCCCAGTCTAATGTTGAGGCGTGACTGAACCCGAGACTCCCAGCGAACCTCCTGCCGGTACCCCGGCCGCTCCGGACGGCGAGGCGGAGCCCAAGGCGGAGGTCGGCGTCGGCCCCTGGCAGGGACCGTGGCCGCAGGGCGAGCACTGGGACCCGGACCTGCTCGCCGACGGCGACCGCCGCAACGTGCTGGACAAGTACCGCTACTGGAAGCACGAGGCGATCGTCGCCGAACTGGATTCGCGGCGCCACAACTTCCACGTCGCGATCGAAAACTGGCAGCACGACCTGAACATCGGCACGGTCGTCCGCACCGCGAACGCGTTCCTGGCCAAGGAAGTCCACATCATCGGACGACGCCGGTGGAACCGCCGCGGGGCCATGGTCACCGACCGCTACCAGCACGTCCGCCACCACCCCACCGTCGAGGACTTTGTCGCCTGGGCCCAGGACGAGGGGCTGGCCGTGATCGGCATCGACATCTTCCCCGATTCCGTCCCGCTGGAAACCTACGAGCTGCCCCGGGACTGCGTGCTGGTCTTCGGCCAGGAGGGCCCGGGCCTCACGCCGGAAGTCCATGCTGCCGCCGTCGCGACGCTCTCGATCGAGCAGTTCGGGTCCACGCGCTCGATCAACGCCGCCTCCGCCGCCGCCATCGCGATGCACGCCTGGATCCGCCGGCACGTGTTCGGCCAGATAGTTTCCTGAGGCACCTATAGTCAGATCGGGTTTTGCCGTTTAGGCTCTGGCGTGTGTGGGCGCAAAGGGCGCCCGCCTAGGGGAAGACATCTCATGAAGAAGGTCTCAACTTCGCAATCCCGGCGCGCCACCCGGTTCCTGGCGCTTGGAACATCGCTTGCCTTTGCCATCGGCCTGACCGCCACGTCGGCGGTGGCCGCCCCGCCGACGCCCCCGCCGTCGAACAACTATCCGGGGTCAGTGCCACCCTGGGCCGGCTCCCGCACCAAGACCGGCACCCCGCTGAGCAATACCACGGTCGAGGGCGAGATCTACCTGAACCTGCCCGACGCCGGAGCGGCCAAGGCGTTCGCGACAGCCGTATCCACGCCAGGAAACCCGCAGTACCAGCAGTACCTTTCGGCTCCGGACTGGATCGCCAAATACGGGCCGGCCAAGGCCGACGTCGCGGCGCTCGTTGACTACCTGAAGGGCCAGGGCATGGTGGTCACTTCGGTCCCCGCGAGTGGTCTCTACGTGGTCTTCCGTGGCACCGTTGCCCAGATCAACGCCGCCTTCAGCACCACCGAACAGACCTACACCTTCCAGGGCCAGAGCCTGATCGGCCCGTCCACCGCACCCTCCCTGCCCGCGGCGCTCTCCGCCAAGGTCCTGGGGATCTCCATCGACCAGGGACGGCTGCTGACCCGGCCCTCGCTGGCAACGCCCGGGGCCTCGGACCAGGCCCAGGCGTCCGGCAAGCCGGTCGGCTCGCCGCCGGTTGACGCGCCGTGCTCGAACTACTGGGAGCAGAACAAGGTCACGGTTCCGGCCGCGTACGGCTCCACGAGCTTCGGCACCGCCATCTGCGGCTACACCCCGGCCCAGCTGCAGGGCGCCTACGGGGTAACGTCCCCGTCGGAGGCCGGCGCGGGCCAGACGGTGGCGATCATCGACGCCTACGCTTCGCCAAGCATCGAATCGGACGCGAACACGTACTCGCAGAAGAACGGCCTCCCGACGTTCAAGGCCGGGCAGTACCAGCAGATCGTGCCGGACTCCCGCTTGTTCATGGACCAGGCCCTGTGCGGACAGCCCAGCGGCTGGCAGGGCGAGCAGACCCTCGACGTCGAGGCCGTCCACGGGCTCGCCCCGGCCGCCAACATCCTCTACGTCGGAGGCAACAACTGCGGCGCCGGAATCGACGTGGCGATGTCCACCATCCTGGACCAGAAGCTCAGCACGATCGTCAGCAACAGCTACGGCTACGTCGGAGAGGCGGTCTCGCAAAACGCGCTGCTGGGCATGCAGAACATCCACCTCCAGGCAGCAGGAGAGGGAATCGGACTCTACTTCTCCAGCGGTGACAACGGCGACGAGAAGGCGAGCCTGGGCTACGCGTCACCTGACTTCCCGGCCAGCTCCCCGTTCGTCACGGCGGTCGGCGGAACGTCCCTGGCGGTCGACAAGGACAACGGCTACCTGTTCGAAACGGGCTGGGGAACCACCCGCAACAGGATCGTCCCGAACGCCGACGGCAGCCTCAGCTACGCCGGCGGCTTGCCGGGGGTATTCCGTTTCGGCGCCGGCGGGGGAACCAGTGCGCAGTTCGCCCAGCCCGGCTACCAGCAGGGCACGGTCCCGGCCGGCCTGGCCAACGGCTACCGGGTCTCACCGGACGTCGCCTCCCTGGCCGATCCCTATACCGGCTACCAGGTGGGCATCAGCCCCATCACCAATGACCACGTCCTCAAGACCGGTGCCTATGAAACGACGGGATACGGCGGAACCTCGCTGGCCTGCCCGCTGACGGCGGCGCAGATGGCGATCGCGCAGGCTGCCACCGGCAGGACCGTCGGCTTCGCCAACCCGGCCATCTACGCGGCGGCGAAGACCGGCAGCTCCGGAGTGCGGGACGTGGCGCCCCAGTCAACTCCCCGGGCCATGGTCTTTTCCAGCCCGATCAGTGGCAACAGCTACCTGATCGGCACGGACCACGACACGTCGCTGGAGACCGCGCAGGGCTATGACGACGTGACCGGTGTGGGCAGCATGAACGTCCGCTTCGCGATGAGCATCGCCGGAGGGTAGCCGCACCGCGGCGCACCCCGACGGGGGCGCCAGTACACGGTAAGGATGACTGTGGTGCCGGGTCCGGGAACATTTCCCGGGCCCGGCTTCACGTATTCGGCTCCGGGGCACTCGTGGCTAGGATGTAGATAGCCATGTAGCAACCACTGCTTTCGACGAGGAGTCAGCATGCCCATCGCAACCCCAGAGATCTACTCCGAGATGATCGACCGCGCAAAGACGGGCGGCTTCGCATTCCCGGCCGTCAACGTCACCTCCTCCCAGACCCTGAACGCGGCCCTGCGCGGCTTCGCCGAGGCCGAGTCCGACGGTATCGTCCAGGTCTCCACGGGAGGCGCCGCCTACTGGTCCGGCGCCTCCACCAAGGACATGGTGGCCGGCTCGCTGGGCTTCGCCGCATTCGCCCGCGAAGTCGCCAAGAACTACGGCGTCAACATCGCCCTGCACACCGACCACTGCCCCAAGGACAAGCTGGACGGCTTCGTCCTGCCGCTGCTCGCCGCCTCCGAAGCCGAGGTCAAGGCCGGCCGCAACCCGCTCTTCAACTCGCACATGTGGGACGGTTCCGCCGAGACCCTGCAGGAGAACCTGCGGATCGCGCGTGAACTGCTCGAGCGCACCGCCGCCGCCAAGATGATCCTCGAGGTCGAGATCGGCACCGTCGGCGGCGAAGAGGACGGCGTCGAGAACGCCATCAACGACAAGCTCTACACCACGGTCGAGGACGCCCTCGCCACCATCGACGCCCTCGGTTCCGGCGAGAACGGCCGCTACATCACGGCCCTGACCTTCGGCAACGTGCACGGTGTGTACAAGCCGGGCGGGGTGAAACTGCGTCCGGAGATCCTCAAGGACATCCAGGAGCAGGTCGGCGCCAAGATCGGCAAGACCAGCCCGTTCGACCTCGTCTTCCACGGCGGCTCCGGCTCCTCCGAGCAGGAAATCGCGGACGCCGTCTCCTACGGCGTGATCAAGATGAACATCGACACGGACACCCAGTACGCCTACACCCGCCCGGTCGCGGACCACATGTTCCGCAACTACGACGGCGTCCTGAAGGTCGACGGCGAGGTCGGCAACAAGAAGCAGTACGATCCCCGCGTCTGGGGCGCCGCCGCCGAAGCGGGCCTGGCCGCCCGCGTGGTCGAGGCAGCCCAGCAGCTCGGCTCCACCGGAAAGACCTTCTAACCGTGTCCGACGAGTTCCGCAAGAACCTGATGGGTCCCGAGCCCACGCTCCTGCCGGCCGAGACCGAGGTCAACGCCGGGCTGGACGCGGGCCACGAGGCGCTGGACCTGGTGGAGAAGCACCCGACGTCCTCGCTGCTCTGGGCCGTGCTGGCCGAGGAAGCGTGGAAAGAAGGCCGGACCATCGACTCGTACGCCTACGCCCGGGTCGGCTACCACCGCGGCCTGGACTCGCTGCGCCGCAACGGCTGGCGCGGCGCCGGCCCGATCCCGTGGGAACACGAACCGAACCGCGGCTTCCTCCGTGCCCTGTACTCGCTGGGCCGGGCCTCCGCGGCGATCGGCGAGGCCGAGGAACCTGAGCGGATCGAGAAGTTCCTCAAGGATTCCGATCCCACGGCCAAGGCAGCCATCGAAGCGCAGGCCTGACGGGGCCCCAGCCAAAAAACGGGTTAAACAACGACGGCGGGCTCCCACCTCAAGGTGGGAGCCCGCCGTCGTTGTGTTGGAACTAGCTGGCCTTGGCCAGTCCGGTGCGTGCCATGGCGTCGGCGTAGGCGACCCGCATTTCGTCGAGGTACTGCTCCTGGCGGGCCGGGGTGCCGGCGAAGGCGCGGCCGCTGAGCGAACGGACCTTGTAGGTCTTCAGGCCGCGGCGCCAGATCATCGGCACCTCCGTCTTGAGCAGCAGGTTGGCGAGGCGGTTGGCTTCGGTGCCGTGCGCCACGATCACGGATGCGCGCGGGACCAGGGCAAGGAACTTCAGCAGCGGCTTGAGCCCGGCCGAGATCTGGTCCGGGGTGAACTTGCCGTTGGGTTCGCCGTCGACGTGCCACGGGTGGACGTTCCACGGCATAACGAATTCGGGGCGCAGGCCCAGCTTCCACTGGATTCCGAGCATGCGGGTGGCGGCCTCCTCGTCACCGGCGGTGATGAAACCGGACGGATCCGCGGTGCCAATGTTGGAGTACAGGCTAACGATGCGGCACTCGTCGATGTCGTGCGCGGGATCCACGTAGGGGACGGTGGTGCCAGCTTTGGCGGTCTGCAGTGCGTCGCACAATTCGTTGACGGGCGCGACGTTAGCTTCGTAACGGCGGCTCAGGAGCTGTTCGCGGAAATTTTCAGTGGCCAGGGCTGTCATGTCTTGCTGGGTCTCCTGCGGGATTGGTAAAGCAGCCAGACCGGTTGCGGGCACGCCAAAGGGAGGGCGCGCAGCGGCCGGTGTGGTGTGAAAATGTGGTGTGGACCGATTCCTGTTCGGTCATTACCAGTCTATCAAGCCCCGCGAAATGCCCGGCGAGTCGGCCCGGGACGCCCGGCCCGACCCCGCCGGGCCGGCTACCAGAGCCGCTTGCTGGCGCGCCGGGCGCCCTCGCCCAGCGCCTCAAGCTTGGCGTAGGCGATCTGCGGATGGACCCGGCCGCCGAGGCCGCAGTCGGTGGACGCAATCACATTTTCCCGGCCCACGAGTTCGGCGAAGCGCACGATCCGGTCCGCGACCAGGTCCGGGTGCTCCACCACGTTGGTCGCGTGCGAGACGACGCCGGGGATGATCGACTTGCCCTCCGGAAGCTTCGTGTCCTGCCAGACCCGCCACTCGTGTTCGTGCCGCACGTTGGCCGCCTCGAAGGAGTACGCGCCGGCGTTGACCTGCAGGACGGAGCCGATGATGTCCGGGAAGGGAATGTCCGTGGTGTGCGGGCCGTGCCAGGAGCCCCAGCAGACGTGCAGCCGGATCTGCTCCTGCGGCAGGTCCCGGAGGGCCCAGTTCGTCGCTTCGACCCGGAGCTGGATGAACTTCAGGTAGTCCTCGAGGCTCGGCTCCGGGTTGATCTGGTCCCAGCTCTCGGCCAGCGACGGGTCGTCGAGCTGCACCGTCAGGCCGGCGTCGATGATGGCCTTGTATTCCTCGCGCATCGCATCGGCGCAGGCGTAGAGGAGTTCCTCGTCGCTCCGGTAGTACTCGTTCGCCACCCGGGCGCAGGACCCGGGGGAGAGGGAAGCAACGAACCCCTCGGTGAGCCCGGCCGCGGCCAGCCCGGTCTTCAGGTTGGCGATGTCCGAGGCCACGAGCGCCTGCCCGGTGTACGTCAGCGGCCCCGCGATCTTGGGCTGCGTGACGGCCTTCCGGTGGGCCAGGATCCCGGAAGAGGGGTCGTTGTACGCGTCGTTGAACTGCTGCCGGTCGCGGCGGTCCGGGAAGGAGGTCAGGACAATGTGTCCCGGCGTGGACCGGTGCACCTGGGCGTCGGCCCAGCGGTCCACCTCCGTCGGTTCGAGCCCGCCGAGCCGCGAGAAGGAGTAGTTCCACCAGGCGCCGTAGTCGACCGTGCTGGACATGGTGTGCCCGTACTCGCCGTCGTTGGGGATGTCGATGCCCAGGTCCTTCTGGCGCTGCACGACGTCGACCACGGAGGTCTCCAGCAGGTCCAGGAACTCGGGGGTGATCCCGTCGGCTTCCTTGGCCTCGTTCGCGGCGATGAGCTCCGGGGTGCGGGGCAACGAGCCGGCATGCGTGACTCGGATGTGGTCGGTGTTCTGGGACGGCGTGCTCAGGGACATGGCGAGGTTTCCTTCCATCGGTCCTGGCAGTAGCACCGTGGCCGGTCAGGGCGGCCGCGGAAGGCGGGCCGTGTCCGGCGGGGTTGCTGCGGCGTCAACGGGCCAGGTCCCTCGGCCGCTCGGGATGGTCCCTCCCACTACATTCCACCGGGGCACTGTCCCGCAAGTCATGCCCGCTATGTGGCGCCGCGTCCCACAACGGGCGCCAAAACGGTGCCGGTGACCGTTTTCGGCTAAACTTGGGTGGTAAGAGCCCCGGACTCTGGCGTTGACGGTACAGATCGAAGTGGTGCAGATCGTAGTGGTACTGAGCACAGCGGTAGATTCGGGGCATTCTCATGAACGGCGCTGAATTCCGGTGACCACCCTGGTGGATCACGCGGATTTCGGCCCGAACGAATGGGGGAGGATCCCATGCCAGCAATCGTGATCGTCGGAGCCCAGTGGGGCGACGAAGGCAAA
>Ga0164304_10000303_pt1 | contig 13098 bp, 7 predicted proteins | sample Whisoiple_217_MG_FD_110216 | JGI IMG/M metagenome (GOLD analysis project Ga0164304, IMG submission 110216) | Soil microbial communities amended with pyrogenic organic matter from upstate New York, USA - Whitman soil sample_217_MG | ecosystem: Environmental > Terrestrial > Soil > Agricultural...
CTACGACCTCAGCTTCAACGACGTCTGCGGCAACTTCTCGTCGGAGTACGGCGGCGGCATCAGCCACTTCGGCCTCAGCCCCGGCGGGCAGATCCACGACAACCAGATCTACCTGAACGGCTCCTACGACGAGGGCGCCGGCGTGATGATCGCCGGCGAGCTGCCCGCCAACCCCAAGACCACGCTGACGCGCGGCTCCGGCTCGGTCAGCGTCTTCAACAACCTGATCCAGGAGAACGTGGCCAACGACGACGGCGGCGGGCTGCGGCTGCTGATGACCAGCGGCGCGAACGCCAACGGCACCCTCAACGACTCGCAGATCTCGATCTTCAACAACATGATCGTGAACAACGTGTCGACCCACGAGGGCGGCGGCGTGGCCCTCGACGACGCCACCAACACGCGCTTCTACAACAACACCGTGATGAAGAACATCACCACGGCGACGGCAGCCACCAGCAACGGCCAACCGGCTCCGGCGGGCCTGTCGGACACCGGCAACAGCACGCTGCTGCAGGCCAAGCTGCCCGCCTCCCACGCCCACTACAGCGACCCGCTGATGTTCAACAACGTGTTCGACGACAACCGCGCCGGCGCCTGGGATCTCAGCTCGGGCACCGTGTCCGGCATCGGCCAGGCCGGCGACCCGGCACCGATTCGCTACTGGGACATGGGCGTCGCCGACGGCCTCGGCCCGTTGCACCCGCACCACACGCTGCTGCAGGGCTACGGCCCCAGCCAGCCGGTGGCGGGCGCGGTGCCGGCCGCAAACGACGGCACCAACACGCTGGTCGCGGGAGCTCCGGGCAGCATCGTTGTGAATCCGTACGACACGCTGATCTCGCCGTTCCCGTGGCGCGGCGACCCGCACTTCATCGCCGCCATCACGATCGCCCAGTCGGTGGCCGAGCTGCTGGCGGGCAACTACCACCTGGCGGCCGGATCCCAGGCCCTCAACCTGGCGGTCAACTCGCAGTCGGGCGTGAACGCGCCGACCTTCGACATCGACAATCAACCCCGGCCGGCGTCCGGGAAGGACCTGGGGGCTGACGAGCGATGACAGGCAACTGGAACGACCGCCGATTCACGCGGCGCGCAGCGCTCAAGGCCGGCGCCGGCGCCGGCGCCGTGCTGGCGGCCGGGGGCATGGGCATCCTCCGCTCGGGCGGCAGCGCCCGCGCCGCCGGTAACGGCTACACCGGCGTCAAGGGTGAGATCAACCTGATCGCGACCGACGGCTGGATCTCGCTGCCCGATCCCAAAAACCCGACCAAGTACTTCCCCGACGGCTACGCCCCGAACAACCGCACCACCTACCTGTTCGGCTTCCGGGACGTGTCCAGCATGGTGCAGGCAGCCCGCACCGCCACCGGCAACCCGCAGCTGATCGCCACCGACGTGGCGGCGATCCGCGCGCAGAAGGGCAAGATCCAGGCGAGCGCGCCGCTGATCTACGTCGACGAGAACGACGACGTCACGATCTCGCTCAGCAACCTCGGGTTCCAGCAGCGCCCCGACCTGACCGACGGCCACACCATCCACTGGCACGGCTTCCGCAACGCGCTGTCGCTGTTCGACGGCATCCCGGAGATGTCGATCTCGGTACCGATCGGCCGCACCTTCCCCTACTTCTACAAGCCGCACAACCCCGGCACCTACATCTACCACTGCCACTTCGAGGACGTCGAGCACGTGCAGATGGGAATGACCGGCGTGGTGTTCGTGCGGCCGGCCCAGAACAAGGCGCCGATCGCCGGCCACCCCGGCCCCTACGCCTACAACGACGGCGACGGCTCGACCGCCTACGACCGCGAGTACGCGCTGCTGATCACCGAGTGGTACCTGCAGTCGCACTGGGAGGACGCGCACATCCAGCAGCCGGACTGGTCGGAGTTCAAGGCCGACGCCTGGTTCTTCAACGGTCGCTCCTACCCGGACACGCTCCAGCCCAGCAGCGGCTACGACGCCAACGGCAACCCGATCGGGTTCGCCGATCCGCGGCTGGCATACCAGCCGATCTCGGCACTGATCAAGGGCAACGCCGGCGAGCGCGTGCTGGTGCGGGTTGTCAACATCGGCTACCAGCAGCACTCGATCACCCTGCCGGGACTGCCCATGAAGGTGGTCGGCAGGGACGCCACGCTGATGCGCGGCCGCGACGGGACCGACACCAGCTACCTGGCCGAGACGCTCGACATCGGCCCCGGGGAGGCGACCGACGTGATCATCACCATGCCCGAGCCGAGCGGCTCGCCGTACGACGCATACCCGCTGTTCGACCGCAACTACGCCGACGGCTATCTGACGACATCAGGTGCCCATGCCGGGCTGCGCACAGAGCTGCGCGCGTACCCGGCCGGAACGCTCCCGGCCCAAACCACCCCGAACGCGTGAGGCAGACGTGACGAAGACTCTCACACACGCACGCAAGAGACTGCTCCGCTGGTGGATCGCGCCGCTGCTGGGGCTGGCCCTGATCGCCGGGATCGAGACCACCGGTGCGCCCAAGGCGTCCGGGGTGAGCGTGCCCGCGACCGGCATCGTCTGCAGCCATCCGGACTCGAACAACGTCTTCAAGCTGACGGCACGGGACGGCCAGATCTCCACCCCGGACGACAACCTGGTCTACATGTGGAGCTTCGCGCCGACCGGCGGCGGCTTCCAGTACCCGGGCCCGGTGCTGTGCCTGAACCAGGGGCAGACCGTCACGATCGTGCTCAAGAACACCCTCCCCGAGGACACCTCGATCGTGTTTCCGGGGCAGGACAATGTCACCTCCAGCGGCGTGCCGGTCTCCCCGGTGTACCAGGGCGGGAACCTGGTCTCGCTGGCCCAGACCGCCAAGGCCAACGGCGGCAGCGTCAGCTACACGTTCACGGCCGGCCGGCCCGGCACCTACATCTACGAGAGCGGCACCGACCAGGACAAGCAGCTGGACATGGGACTGGTGGGCGCGCTGGTGGTGCGGCCATCGATGGGAGCGGCATTCGCCTACAACCGCTCCGACTCGGCCTTCAACCCCGACACCGAGTACGTGATGCTGCTGTCGCAGTCGGATCCGGCCCTGCACCGCGCCGTCGAGCGGAACCAGCCCTTCGACATGAAGGCCTACCACGCGCGCTACTGGTTCGTGAACGGTCGCAGCTTCCCCGACACGATCGCGCCGAACAACGCGGCCTGGCTGCCGACCCAGCCCTACAGCTCGCTGGTCGAGTTCCAGCCGCACTCGAGCGATCCCGGCAACCCGTTCAACAAGCCCTCGCTGGTGCGTTACCTGAGCACCGGGCCGGTCACCTACCCGTTCCATCCCCACGGCAACCACGGCCGCGTGATCGCACGCGACGGCCAGGCGCTGCAGGGGCCGGCTGGGCAGGACCTGAGCTACGAGAAGTATACGGTGGCCGTGGGCCCCGGGCAGACCGCCGACGCCACCTACACGTGGACGGACGTGGACGGATGGAACCCGGACACCAAGCCGATCCCGGTGGCCATCCCGCCGCTCGCCAACCTGCTGTTCAAGGACAACGCGACCTGGTACAGCGGCAGCCCCTACCTCGGCTACAAAGGCCCGCTGCCCGTCGGCGTGACCAGTTACAACGAATGCGGTGAGTACTACTTCATGATGCATAGCCACGCCCTCTACCAGATCACGAACTTCGGGATCGCAGGTGGCGGCATGCTGACCTTGATGCGGGTCGATCCACCAGGGGGGTGCTGAGGTGACGCGCAGGTTCACGCGAACTCAGCGAGCGCTGGCGCTCGCGCTGCTGGCAGCCGTGACGCTGCCGGCAGCGGCCGCTGCCGCTCCGGCGGGATCGCCCGTCAACCGGCAGGTCGTACACGCCGATGCGGCGATCGCTTCAGCGCTGCCCGCGACCACGTGCGACGTCTCCAGCCCGGGACACCCGGCCTGTGATCTGTGGGCGAAGGCCGGTACCACCGACCTGCCCGGCGGCGTCACCCTGCCCACGTGGGGCTTCGTGCCCAGCTCCGGCGACTCCGTGGTCAAGCCGGGCGGCCCGACGCTGGTCGTCGACCAGGGCGACCAGGTCACGATCACCATGCACAACGCCCTCCCCAACGCCGTCAACGGCGGTAACGAGGCGTTGTCGCTGATGCTTCCCGAGGCGCCTCTGGTGCCCGACACCACCGGTGTCACGCAGGGCAACTCCAGCACCTACACGTTCACCGCAACCACCCCCGGCACCACCATCTACGAGGCCGGGCCGACCGAAAACGCGCGCCACCAGGTGGCGATGGGTCTCTACGGCGCGCTGGTCGTGCGCCCGCCCGGCCTGTCGGCCGCAACGCTGACCACGGCCATCGGCCCCAACGCCGACCTCGTCTTCACGGCCGGCGACTCCGGCGTCGACGGCAACGCGATCAGCATCACCTACGTCGATCCCGCCGCCCCCAACTCGCCGCTGAGCGTGTCGGTGACGGGAACCGACATCTCCGTCAGCCTTGCCACCGACGCCACCGGCGGGCCGGTGTCGACGGCGAGCGAGGTGATGGCTGCGATCAATGCCGACCCGGCCGCTTCGACGCTGGTGACGGTGACGCTGGCCGGCGGCTCCGACGGCAGCGGCGTGGTCAGCCCGCTGGGCCCGGCCAACCTGGCCGGCGGGCAGAGCGGCGCGTACGGCACGTCGACGGCGTTCGACGCCGAGGCGCTGCTGGTGCTGGGCGAGATCGATCCCGCCCTCAACAACGCCGCCGACCCGTCCGGCTTCGACATGAAGGGCTACAAGGCCAGCTACTGGCTGATCAACGGGCGCACCTACCACGACGGCGGCAGCATCCCGTCCACCGACGTGATCAACGCCGCGCGTGGCGACACGGTGCTGCTGCGCTACGTGAACGCCGGGCTGGACGAGCACTCCATGAGCACGCTCGGCCTGCACCAGCACGTGATCGCCAACGATGCGCTGCCGCTGACGTACTCCTATCAGGCGGTCGCCGAGACCGTCGGCGCGGGTGCCACCATGGACACGCTGGTGACGATGCCGAGCGGCACCGGCAGCGCTGTCTCCTACCCGGTCAGCGACCAAGGGCAGCACCTCGACCTGGCCGGAGCCGGCTGGTCCAGCTCCGCCTCTGCACCGGTCACCGCGGGCGGCATGATGACGTTCGTCCGGACGCCCGACACGCTCGACACCTGCGCCGGTCCATCGCCCGTCTCCGGCAGCGCCACGCCGGACGTGACGGACGGCACCACTCCGGTCGCCATCTCGGCCACCTTCTCCGCCTGCACGCCGGCCAGCGCCGGCTCGCCCAAGACCGTGACCGACGCCGAGTACTTCGTCGACACGCTGGGCGGCGACGGTTCCGGGACGGCCATCACGATCGGTTCGCCGGCCTCGACGGTCGTCACCGGCGCCACCATCGATCCCAGCTCACCCCCGCTTGCCGCCGGCCCGCACACGGTATTCATCCACGCCCGCGACAGCGCTGGCACGTGGGGCGGGTTCGACGCTGAGACGTTCTTTGTCGACGAGATCGGCCCGGACAGCATCGCGCTGGCCCTGACGCCCGCGTACACCAACGGCACCAGCGGCGTGGCCGTCTCAGGCACGGCCACCGATCTGCTGAACGGCGACCAGAACATCAGCGCCGCCGAGTTCCGGATCGACAGCACCGGCGCCGCCCCCACCGCCATGACCGTGACGACGCCCGCCAACGCGATCTCCGCGATCACCGGCACGATCCCGCAGGCCACCGTCTCCGGGCTGGGTGTGGGTGCACACACGATCTACGTGCGCTCCCGCGACGCCTTCAACAACTGGGGTGCGTTTGCCTCGACACCGATGGTCGTCGACAAGAACGGCCCGACGGGCAGCAATGCGAGCATCGGCCCGTCGCCCAACAACGGCACCATCTCGATCGATCCCAACTCGTTCGAGCTGCAGGTCGAGGCGGACTTCGCCGACCCGGTGGTGGGCGGCGTCAACTCGCCGATCACGCGGGCCGAGGGCTTCCTCGACACCGTCGGCGCTGACGGCAGCGGGCTGGTGCTGCTGCCCAGCGACGGCGCGTTCGACTCGCCCACCGAGACGGCCTACATGCGCTTCCCGCTGGCCCAGATCAATGCGCTCAGCCAGGGCCCGCACGTGTTTTCGTCACACGCCAGGGATGCGGCCGGTAACTGGGGCGCGATGGTCACGGCCACGCTGATCGTGGACAAGACAGGCCCGGTCATCACGGCCGGCCCGGCGGTCGCGGCCGGCACGCTGACCGCCACCGCCACGGATCCGGGCTTGCCCGGACCGACCCCGGGCAGCGTCATCGTGGGCGCTGAATGGTACGACGGAGCCGACCCCGGTCAGGGACTGGCAACGCCGATGACCGCCACGGACGGCAGCTTCAACTCGAACAGCGAGGCCATCCGGGCGACGCTGCCGACCCTGTCCAACGGCACCCACACACTGTCGGTGCGCGCGCTCGATGCCGCGGGGAACTGGGGACCGGTCGCACAGGTGACGGTCACCATCTCCAACCCGGTCGTGTTCGCCAACTCGTTCGCGGCCGGCAACCTGAGTGCCTGGTCGTCGGCGACGGGTGGATCGGCGATCTCGGCGACCGCTGCCGCCAAGCTGCACGGGGCTGACCAGTACGGCCTGCAGGCGTCCCAGTCGGGAACCGCGTCGCGGTTCGTACTTGACAACTCGCCGGCGCTGGAGTCGCAGTACAGCGCCCGGTTCTACTTCAACCCGCACGGCGCGCTGCCGGGCAGCTCGTCGCCCACCATCCTCGCAGCCATCAAGGGCGGCGGCGGCACGGTCGCGCGCGTCCAGTACAGCCGCACCGGCGCCGGTGTCTACCGGATCCGCGCGGGCGCCCTCTCGGGCGGCAGCTGGAAAAACACCTCCTGGCACGCGATCTCGAACGCGGCCCATGCGGTCGAAGTCGACTGGAAGGCAGGGGCCGGCAGCGGATCTCTGAAGCTGCTGGTGGACGGAGCGCTGAAGCAGACGCTGGGCTCGCTCGTGAACGGCTCTCAGCGAATCGACAAGGTGAAGCTGGGCCCGTCGGACACGCTGGCCGCCAAGATCTCGGGCGTCCTCTACTTCGACGACTTCGTCTCCACCAGAGGAGGCACGATCGGGCCATGACGGCTGAAACCGCTCCCGTCCCGGTCGCACCGCGCACCCCTCGCCCGGGGGTGCGCGGGCTCATGCGCCGGCAGCTGCTGGCGCCCCTCCTGACCGCGGTTGTCGTGGGTGGGTTTCTGGTTGCCCACGACAGCCGCGGCGCAGAGGCCCCCACCGTCTACCCGCCGGTTCCGCACAACCCGACGATTGAGCTCCGATACGGCATCCGCGTCTCGCAGATCGCCGTGACCGCCGCAGGCGGAATGGTCGACGTGCGCTACATCGCGCTCGATCCCGACCGCGCCGTCGCCTTCGGCCACACACGATCGACGTTCCCGGTGCTGGTGGACGAGCGCACCGGGCGCACGCTGGGCGGCCTGGCGATGTCCATGTTCCCGCACCACATGCAGGCGGGACGCCAGTACTACCTGCTGTACCGCAACGACGGTGGCACCGTGCGCACCGGGGACAAGGTGTCGGTGAAGATGGGCTCGCTGTGGCTGCGCCACGTCGTCGTGCGATGATCCGTCGCGGCGCAGCGGTCGCGGCCGTGGCCGCGGCGGTCGCGCTGGCACTGCCCGCAGCCGCGTCCGCCCATGCGTACCTGGTGCGCTCTGACCCGACCGACGGCAGCTCCCTCGCCCATTCGCCGCCCACCATGCGACTGCTGTTCAGCGAACAGGTCAGCCCCGGTCTCAGCCGGGTCGAGCTGGTCGCCGCATCGGGTCGTGTGATCCCGGCCCGGGTGGTGCCCGGGCACGACAGTGCCGTCCTCACCCTGGCCCTGCCGAAACTGCCCGGCGGGGTCTACCGGATCGTCTGGCAGACCGTCTCCACCGACGACCTGCACGCGACCCGCGGGGAGACGGTCTTCGGCGTCGGGAACGTCCACGTGGCGCCCTCAGCCGGGCTGCCTCCGGACCCGACGCCCGCCACCGGCAGCGTGCTGGTGCGCTGGCTGGACTTCGCCGCCGTGGCCGCGCTGCTGGGCCCGCTGGCGATGATGCTGCTGGTGCTGCCGGCCGCCGCCGGTCGCGGCGCCCGCGGCCTGGATGGGCTGGAGCGGCGGCTGCGGATGATGGCGCTGCTGGCGGCTGCGGCCGCACTCGTGACCGGGATTGCGCTGCTGCTGGTGCAGGCATCGTCATTCCCGCGGGCGCTTGCGCCGGCCGGCTGGACGCTGCTCACCGGCACGACCTATGGCCCGCGCTGGGTGCTGCGCGAGCTGCTGCTGATCGGCCTGCTGGCGACGCTGGTGGCGCTGCCGCGGGCCAGGCGGCGATCGTGGTTGCGATGGCCGGGGATTGCGATGGCGGTGGCGCTGTGCGGCACGCTGGCGCTGACCGGCCATGCTGCGGCGGCACGCGGCGACCTCAGCGTGGCCGTGCTGGCAATGACCGCGCACCTGCTGACCGCCGCGGTCTGGACGGGAGGCCTGGCCGCGGCGGCGATCTGCCTGGCGCCCCTGCTCGTCCGTGACACCCGGTCGGGGCGCATCGTCCTGCGCTGCTTCGGGAACCTCGCCGCGGGCTGCGTGGCGCTGATCGCGATCACCGGGCTGTACAGCGCCGGCGTGCAGGTCGCTTCCGCCGACGCCCTGCTGCAGAGCGTCTACGGCCGCACGCTGGTGGTGAAGTCGGCGCTGTTCCTGGCGGTCGGTGTCCTGGGACTGACCAACCTGCTGCTGCTGCGCCGCCGCGCCGGCGGCCGCAGGCTGCGGCTGGCGGTGACGCTGGAGACAACGATCGCGTTGGCCGTGCTGGTGCCGGCGGCGATGCTGACCGCCTCGGCACCCGCGCGGGGGCCGCAGTACGCTCCCGCCGCGAAGGTCGCCCGGTCGCCGGCGCTCCGCTACGCAGCGGTCGACGACCTGATCCTGGGCGTGTCCGTAAAGCCGAACCGGCCTGGTGCGAACTTCGCATCGGTGAAGGTGCTCGAGACGCGGCTGCCGGCGCCCGGCCCGGTCACCGGGGTCGGCATCCGCTGGCCCGACGGGCGGGCAGCGGGTGAGATCGTCGACGCCGTCCGGACAGGCGGCATTTGGCGAGTGCCGGCGCACCGCCTGTCGCGCTCCGGGGTGATGCCGCTGCAGGTGGTCGTTCACCGGACGGGTGTGCCCGACGCCACCGCCTCGCTGCGCTGGCCCGTGGACCACCCCGGCGGGCCGGCGCCGCGGCAGCCGTGGGTGTCCGACCGGCCACTGGCACCGCTGCTGACGCTGCTGGCCGAGGTGCTGCTCGCGCTGGCCGCAGCCGCGTTGCTGTGGCGGGCACTGAGGCCGATGCTCGGGCAGCCGCCGGCCCTGGCGCCGGCCGAACTGCCCGCCTCGGAGTGACTGCCGTGAGACGCGTGGTCGTGCTCGCGGTGACCGCGGCATTGCTGGGAACGGCTGCGGCCGGCACCGGCACTGCCCGGAGTGCCGCCGCCGGCCCGGTGCCGATGCGGCGCGTGATCGTGACGCTCACCGAGCGTGCCGACTTCGGCGGGCTGCCTCGCGCCCGAGGTGCGCGCCTGCGCGCGTTGGAGCAGGCGCTGCAGAGCGCCGCCCACGCGTCGCAGCAGCCGATCCTCGACCAGTTAGCGGCCGGCCGCCGAGCCGGCACGGTATCGGCCGTGCGGCCACTGTGGATCGTGAACGCGATCGCTGTGACCGCCAGCGACGACGTCATCGCGAAGTTGGCCGGCCGTCCCGACGTCGCCTCGGTGCATGACGACGCGATCACCGTGCACGCCGCCGGAGACGCGGGCGGCGGCGCCGCCGCCTCGAACCTGACCGCGATCGGGGTGCCCGGCGCCTGGGCGCTCGGTGACCGCGGGCAGGGAGTGGTGGTTGCCTCGCTCGACACGGGCGTGGACATGACCATCCCCGAGCTGGCGGCCGCATGGCGGGGCGGGTCCAACAGCTGGTTTGACCCCTACGGGCAGCACACGGCAGCCCCGGTCGACCTTTCCGGTCACGGCACCCATACGATGAGCGTCATGGTGGCCGGCGGTGCCACCGGGACGGCGCTGGGGGTGGCGCCGGCCAGCCGCTGGATCGCGGCCCGCATCTTCGATGACCGCGGCCAGGCCACCACCAGCGCCATCCACCTCGCCTTCCAGTGGCTGCTCGACCCCGACCACGACCCCGCCACCACCGACGCCCCGCAGGTCGTGAACAACTCCTGGTCGATGACCGCGGGGTGCAACCTCGAGTTCGAACCCGACATCACCGCCCTGCGCGCGGCACGGATCCTGCCCGTGTTCGCCGCCGGCAACTCCGGCCCGGGATCACCCAGCGACTACAGCCCGGCCAACAATCCGGGAGCCCTGGCCGTAGGTGCCACCACCGCCGGCGATCAGATCGCAGCCGACTCGAGCCGCGGGCCGACCACCTGCGGCGGCACCGCGGTCACATATCCGGCCGTGACCGCTCCCGGCGTGGACGTCCCCGTGCTGGATCCGGTCGGCACCACCACCGCCACCGGCACCTCACTGGCGGCCCCGCATGCCGCCGGCGCACTGGCGCTGCTGCTGAGCGCCGACCCGAGTCTGACCGCCGCCGAGCAGGAGACCGCGCTGCGCCGGAGCGCATCCGATCTGGGCGATCCCGGCCCCGACAACGTGTTCGGAGATGGGCGCATCGACGTGCCGGCGGCAATCGCGTCCCTGGGCGGAGATGTCGCGGGCCCGGTGATGAGCGGGCTGTCGGTTACCGGAACCACGCTGGGCGCTACCGCCAGCGATGGGCTGTCGGCGGTGACCGGGGCTGAGTGGTTCGACGGCGCCGACCCCGGCCAGGGACTGGCCACCGCCGCTCAGCCGGCCGACGGCGCCTTCGACTCCCCGGTCGAGGACGTGACGGCGGACGTCGGCACGCTCTCACCTGGTACGCACACGATCTCGGTGCGCGCCCGCGACTCCGCTGGCAACTGGGGGGCGGTGCAGACGGTCACCGTCACCGTGGACTCCCCCGGCCTGTTCGCGGACAGCTTCGCCAGCGGCGACCTCAGCGCCTGGTCCGGTCGCCGCGGCGCGGGCATGCTCGCGGTCACTCCGTGGGCCGCGCTCGACGGTGACGGCTACGGACTGCGCGCCAAGGTGACCGGCAGCGCTGTCGCGGGCGTCGTCGACCAGTCGCCGGCCGCAGAGTCCGGCTACCACGCCCGGTTCAGCTTCGATCCGTCCGGCACATCGACCGGCGGCCGGGCGTGGATCGTGTTCGCCGGGTGGGACGGCGGCGGCCAAGTGTTCCTGCTGCGCTACCGGACGGTCGTGCACAGGGTCTTCCTGCGCGCCTCCGCCATCGGGATATCGGGGTGGGAGTCGACGCGCTGGACGCGGGTCAGCGACCACGTCCACGTGCTCGATCTGACCTGGCAGGCGGGCAGCCCCGGTTCGGTGACGCTGGCGGTCGACGGCACTCCTGCCGGCTCGGTCGGCGACCTCGGAAACGGGGAGCGGCGCCTGGAGCGGGTGATGCTGGGACCGTCGGGCGGCCTGCAGCCCGGCGCCAGAGGCGTGCTCCTGTTCGACGCGTTCGAGTCAGACAGAGGTGTGGGATGAGGCGGATGCTTGCGCGCGCAGCCCTGGCCTGGGTCGTGGTGACGGCGCCCTCGGTGGCCGGCGGCACGGCGGCACGGGCGGCCGGCACGCCGCCCGCGACCGCCGATCAGCCGACGGCGGCCGGCTCGCTCCAGCGGCTGCAGACACTGCTCGGCCTGCCGCCCAGCGGCCTCCTCGACCGGCGCACCGTGCGGGCCGTGCGCGCCTTTCAGTCGGCTCACGGCCTCGAGGAGGACGGCGTCCCGGGCCCGCTGACCTGGGCGGCGCTGGACGCGGAGTACGCGGGCACACCAGGAGCCCGAGTGTTCCGCCACGGCGACCGCGGTCACGTGATCTCGTCGCTGCAGTGGGCGCTGGGCCTCCCTGCCACCGGCCGCTACGGACTGGCCACGCGGGCAGCGGTACGCCGCTTCCAGCGCAGCCACGGGCTGGTGGTCGACGGCGAGGCCGGCCCCCGCACCCAGCAGGCGCTGGTCGACGAGGGGATCCTGCCGGAGGGCAGCTTCGGTCATCCCAGGCGCCGGCGCCCGCCCCCCGACGCCGCGGTCGAGCGCTCGCTTCCCGTCGACATTACGACCACCGACCTGGGCCGGCGCGCCGCCGCACTCAGCCTGGAGTTCCTCGGCCGTCCTTACGTCTGGGGCGGTGAGGATCCGAGCGGCTTCGACTGCTCAGGGCTGGTGCAGTACGTGTACGGGCGCCTCGGCCTCGCCCTGCCCCGGGTCGCTCGCGACCAGTATCACGCCGGCGTGCACGTGCCGTTCTCCCAGCTCGAGCCGGGGGATCTGGTGTTCTTCGAGAACCTCGGCCATGTCGGCATCTACCTCGGCCGCGGACGCTTCGTGCACGCGCCCCACACCGGGACGGTTGTGCAGATCGCGGAGCTGGACGGCTGGTACGCCGACAACTACGTGGGGGCGGTGCGCGTGGCTGCCTCAGCGGGCGGCGGGTGATAGTCGTGGCCGCAGGCCCCGGACGTGCAGTCGCGCACGATCCCAGCCGCCTCGGCGGGGGTGTCCACCACCTGCAGCAGCTCCAGCTCGGCCTCTCTCAGCTTGCCCTCCCCGACGACCCGCTCGCGCAGCCACTCCAGCAGGCCACTCCAGTACGCGCTGTCGTACAGCACCACCGGGAAGCGGTGGATCTTGCCGGTCTGCACGAGTGTGACCGCCTCGAACAGCTCGTCGAGCGTCCCGAAGCCGCCGGGGAACACCACGAACGCCTCGGAGTACTTCACGAACATGGTCTTTCGCACGAAGAAGTAGCGGAACTCCATCGACAGGTTCGCGTAGCTGTTGCCGTGCTGTTCGTGGGGCAGCTCGATGTTGCAGCCGATCGACACGCCGCCGGCTTCCGCCGCGCCCATGTTGGCGGCCTCCATGATGCCGGGGCCGCCGCCGGTGATGACACCGAAGCCGTCGGCCACCAGCAGCCGGGCGGTCTCGCGGGCGGCGACGTATGC
>Ga0164304_10000304_pt1 | contig 13093 bp, 12 predicted proteins | sample Whisoiple_217_MG_FD_110216 | JGI IMG/M metagenome (GOLD analysis project Ga0164304, IMG submission 110216) | Soil microbial communities amended with pyrogenic organic matter from upstate New York, USA - Whitman soil sample_217_MG | ecosystem: Environmental > Terrestrial > Soil > Agricultural...
AAGTTGTCGCATCCTTATTATTGGTCGGCTTTTGTGATGATTGGCAGTCCTTGGTGATTGGTGATTGGCGATTGGTAATTGGGAATATCGGGTAGAGTTTGCCCCGATTTTTTCCCAATACCTTAACGCTCTATTGTATAGCAAAGTGTGATTGAGCTATTGGTTTCTGCCAGACATAGAACGCATCGACTGTACACAATTCCTCATCAGAATACTCGCTTAATTCGCTTCTAATGTTGCTAGTCAAGTCTTGTTCGGAACCGTAAGATTCGAGAAATTCCTCGAACCCTTTGGGTTCTTGTTCAAAAAGCGATCGCCACTGAGACAGCCGCCACTCATTCAAATACGAACTTGGTGGGATCAAATGCCTAGTTGATGCCCGCAGATGCGCCCAGAAAGGCAGCAGAAAACCAGTAAAAGCGCGGAGGTCGTGATGTCCGCTATTTGAGGTGTATAAATGAATGCCGATGTACAATACTCCCCTGGATCGCAGCGATCTAATCGCATTTTGTAGAGCAATTTTAGGATCGCTCAGATGCTCGAAAGTTTACTAAGAAACTACGATATCGTAAGCTTCCGGCTTGGGAATCGCATGGCAGATATCTCCTTGGATAAAAGTAGGTGTGGGCAAGTTGGTAATTCCCAGTGCTTTTTCCCAAGCGACCTGTTTTCCCCTATCGACCAGTAGCAGCTTGCGTCCAACAGTTTTCGCCAATCGCCCGAACCCATTCTCTTGGAACATTCGCAGATAACTTCCCAGATCAAAACCGCAAGGAATCACATATAGATCCATAGCAGTGACTTGGTTATTGATTCCTTCATAGCGAGCGCGTTCCATCTGCTGTCCACCACCTATTTCCAGGATGTCGAGTTGACGAACGGGTTTGCCGAGGCATTGAGCAATCCGCTGTTCGTCTCGGTGAATGCGCTACGCCGGGCAACAGCTACGGCATTATCGGCTTTATTTCGCTCGCGCAGTGCGTGTAGCACCTCTGTGAAGGCGTTTATTACTCCAAAAGTTCATATGTTTGGAGATTGTGCGGTTCTGACATCAAAATTTTCTCCCATAACCAGACTGAGACTTCAGCAAGTGTAGATCCCTACTGATGGAATTCGCGAAAAATCTGGAGAGCGATCGAGATTTTTCCCAATCAAGTCTTTTAGTTACTGTCTAAGTCTGAGCAAATTTTCTGCTATATCGGTATCGGTATCGGATGTTTTTCCCTAGGTTTTGCTTACGAAGCAAAATTCCCGCTCTCTGGGACAAATATCTACGAAATTATTAACTATCCGTCGCTGCTGCTTCCCCTCCATACTTATTTGCCAAATTTTCTCAATACTATTAAACTTAAAATCCTGAATCATGCGCTCAAATTTAGAATGGGTTTTGTGCAGATTCACATAACTTGTGAAGGAACGAGAAGGCTTCATTTTAAGCTTAGGATGCTGCGGGTCGAATTCCCTAGGATGTAGGTAAACTAATGCTGGTTTTCCTTGATTGTTGAGCTGCGCGATCCCAGCAGCGATCGTAAAATAGGGTGCGAGGCGAAAGTAACCGCCTCCAAACAAATACACTTTTTTATTGAAGAGTGTAGTCGGAGTTACTGGAATTTCCAGAATTTTGTTTCCTAGGGCCGTGGTAAGCCATACTGCCTCTCCTGAAAACCCCGGCAACCCACCATGATTTCTGTTCATGGGAAATATCGAAGCATCATACTGCAAACCTAATTCTACGAGAATGTCTAATGCCCACAGAGATGAATTAGCGATCGAAAAACCTGGAGCGCGATATCCCAAAATCGGTCGTGAAGTAATTCGTGCCAACACCTCCAGTGAGCGAGCTACATCTCGACGGAACTCGTTGGGAGTTAAATTGTAAATTAGTTCGTGGCTGTACCCATGAGTAGCAATTTCATGACCTTGCCTTTCTATTTCTCGGACTAAATCTGGAAAATGTTCCGCAACCCACCCCAGAATAAAAAATGTTCCTTTGGTGTCATGTTTGTTAAGTAAATCCAAAATCACCTGTGTGTTTTTGATAACTTTACTTTCCAGTTTCGACCACTCTTTCATGTTTGGCGTTGAATCAATATCTAAAATGTGAAACCAATCTTCGATATCGATGGTTAGGACATTTTCTACACGGGTTTTTGGGAGCTTTGCTGAGGAGTGTAACATATTTTTTTTCCTGCTTGTAAGTTTACAAATCTGTAAAAGGGTTTTGATAAATGTTTATTTTCTGTTTTAAAGCCAGCCCAAAAAAAGGTGGATCGTTGATTAAATAGCGTTTCCAAAGTCGTCCGGGTTCACTTAACAATCTATAGGGAGTTTCAAGTCCGGCATTACTCATCCATTTCGGCGCTCTTTTCTTATGACCAGCTTCAAAGTCAATTGCGGCACCTATGGCTAAAAATATTTTGACGCTGTTCAGCTTTTCTTTGTATTTAATAATCCATTTTTCTTGCTTGGGCGCACCAACCCCTACTGCTAATACGTTCGCTCCAGATTTTTCAATTAAATCAACTATCCGAGAACATTCTTCTTCTTTTTTTTCAAATCCAAAGGATGGCGAATGTGCCCCAACGACAATCTCTCTTCCCACTTTGAAGTTAATATTTTCCTGAGCTTTTTGAGCGACTCCGGGCGCTGCTCCTAGCAAAAACATTTTGATATTTGGGTTATTTTTATGATACTGATAGAATGTTGGTAGAAGATCGGAACCTGAGATTTTTTCTTTAATGGGTGTTCCTAAAAACTGCAAGGAATACATTAATATTTGTCCATCACAAACTCTGTAGTCTGCCATTTTATAAGCATTGTAGAACTCTATATCTTTTTGCAGGATCATTAGGTGATCTATATTTGGGGTAAAAACAATACCACCTCTTTCGTTAAGTTGCTGCAACAGTTCTTCTGTAGATAAATTATCAATAAAAATATTGAGAACTTTAATTTTCTGCATTTTCCTCTCTGTAAATAAAACCATGTAAATATCTAGAAACTTACTTGAATATTTTTTGGGTTCTCAATTATTTTAAAATAATTGCTCCTTAAGTTTCTGTGCCAACATCATACACCATTACTGTCAGTAATGGCATCCGCAATAGCCAAACTTCATCAAATCTTTAAAATTTTACATTAGCAATATTTATGTAAATTAAATTTATGATTGCTTTAACTTATAAATTTGAAGGACATAGTTCTGCCATTAAGTTTTGGTCACATTCTGTCAGTTTAAATAATCTTTAATATCATTTTTGTCAAGATATAGCAAAGTTTCTATAGCTTAAACGTATATAATTTAATAATCGATCGCAGAATTTGCTTCATCAAATCTTTACAAAAGATCGGTAAAAATATTTAGTGGGAAGCGGAAACTTATCAAAAGTTAGATTGTGAAGGCTTAATCTAGTAAAGGATGTTCATAAGTCCTAATTGTGATATAGCCTTTCGAGCGAAAGATGAGGTACTATCCGGCATAGGGTATAGGGCATAGGGCATAGGGTATAGGGCATAGGGCATACCTCACTTTTTTGAGAACCGCTATAAATGTGCCAGCTTTCTCACCCGATCGCCCTTTTGACTATTTTTTATGCCGAGTCCAACACCACACGATCGCACCCGCGATGATACCGATGGCACAACTCAGAAAAAACGAGAATGCAAACGGATGCCACTCGATTATAACTGGGATTTGATGGCCTTTTACTGTCTCAAAGAGTTTGTCTGTGCCGCTGGATGCTGCGATACCACCGGCTGCTAAACCTATGCCGATCGCCCCAATTTTTCTTTCTAGGCGATCCGATCGCTTTTTCTCTGCTTGCTCGCTTTCGCGGAGTTCGATTTGGTTCTCGCGATCGATCCTGGCTTGTTCTATTTCTACTATCCCTCGAATTGAGGCGATCGCCTGTTCGATTAAACTCGTTCCGTGTCGGAAATATCCTAAGTCGGCCGCAATTTGCGATCGGATATAAGGCGCACTTTTTATACTGAAGCGATTTAATATAGATAGTTCTTCCTCGTCGCTTTCAATCTTAACACATATTTTTTGCAAATTCTCACTGTAATTGTAAAGATTTATGGCAATTGTATTATCAAACTCTTCGAGTTTCCGCAGCAGGCGAGTATAAGTTACAGCTTTGCTAAAGAGTTGCTTTAACTGTTCCTGCAACTCCAGCAATTGAGAGGCAGTTAATACAGTTCCTCGGGCAAATTGCTGCTGCAAATTATCCATATTTTTCTCAATGGTGCGAAATTCTGCATCAAGTTCATGGTAAATCTGGCGGCTGTCTTGAAAAGCTTTGATAATTTTGTTGCGGTGAAATAATAGCTTAAATATTTCATGTTGGCAAGTGTTAAAATCTGCGTCGGTTTTTTCGTCGCAAAGCAGCCAGACAAGCAGGTGGCGATAATTGGCAATATCGCTAACTGAACCGTATTCAAAAATCGGGCTACCAAATAGTTTACCCGATCGGTAGAATGGAGGGGGAGAATCACCGGAGAATAAATTATCGCGGCATTTATCGGCGAGGGGTTTGAGGGAATCTAAGTTATGCGGTGGGGTTTGGGTAAGCCATGCGGTAATTATCAGAGTTTGCCCTAAAAAGTGGTCATTACCGCCGATCAGTAAGGGTTGATTTGGGTAAAATTTCTTGATGAAACTTACCTTTATATTATCGGCGCTGCCATCTTCCCGACAACCTATATTTAAGCATAAACCATAACTATCGTCAATTCGGATCGGTTGCACAAAACCTTCGATCAGCGGATTGCGGGTGCTAAAGTGGAGGGGAGTATTTGGAAGTAAATCCTGGAAGTAGCTGTGAGAGTTGGCTGGGAAAACTAGATGCGGTGTTAGTCTTTCATAGGTATAGGTAACTTTTGCCATAATCTTGTCGCATTGTTGCCACAGAGGATTATCGCGGCCCTGGCTGTCATTGTACAGTTGGAAAGCGTATAAGTAAACGTTGGGTGCAGAAATGCGATCGTTCATGTTAAATTTGTATTTATAGAAGTAGGTGCAACTAAGCGTGAATTAGTGTCAAGTTTAACCGAGAAGCTTGCCAACAATTAATTTTGTTTAAACCCAGAGGCCGCCAGGGTTAATTCCGGGACTAATAGCTAAAGTCCTGGCTGTGAGGGCTAATTAATGAGTTCTTCAGTCCTATGCAAGAGGACTTTAGCTTTGAGGCAGGGGTTTCAAGAATAGCCAGACTGCAGGACTGTGGCAAAACCCGCTTACTCGCGTGGCGGCTGAGACTTAGGAAGCCGATTTCTGAGGTTTTCGGGCAAACTTGGATAGCGATTTGATAGCATAGGTTCTTGCCCTTCTTTCTTGATGGCTTTCGGTTCCAACTTTCGGCTGATAATTTAATTTATCTCATTTGTTATATCAGGATATTCCTCGCACCAATCGCCAATAGCATCGGCTACTTCTTCATGAGATTTATACGTCCTATCGGATATTGTATTGCTGAGATTCTTTAAAGCGTCAACTGCGCCAGCTTGTTCAACAAATATTTGGCGGTTCTTTTCAAATACTTCTAGGAAGCCTGTGATAAATTCTTCGTCGTCTGTCATTGCTAATTTTTCCTTTAGGTAAATTCAGCCGGGGCGGGTTTATGAGATTATTGATTTGAGGGAATTATGGTTGGTAAAACCCGCCCCTACAAGAATTATATCTATTTAACCTGAGATTTTACACATTTTCAACAAACCTGTAGAGAGCGATTGAAATCAAAGCTTGAAATCGCTACTACACAAAGTATCGTCCCAACAGAGGGGGACTAAGATAATTCATAAAATAAATTATTGATAAAGTGGCCAGCATTCTCGTGCAATTTCCCAGTCTTCCTGCGTGTGAATTACTAAAACTCTCGCCGCTGAATCCACTGCGGCAATATCTTCATCAACTGGCGAGTGTTGATTCTTTTCCCCATCCAATTTCAAACCGAGAAACCCAAAAGCTTCGCAAGCCGCAGCCCGCAAAACAGCGGAATTTTCCCCAACTCCCGCGGTAAAAATCAAAGCATCCAACCCTCCCAAACTCGCCAGCATTGCCCCAATTCCGGCGCGCAAACGGTGAATGTAAATATCCAATGCAAGTTGAGCTCTCTCATTACCTTGGGTAATGGCTTCTCCTATCTGCCGCATATCGCTAGATACCCCAGAAATCCCTTTTAAACCAGAATTACGATTGAGAATATTATCTAATTTTTCAGCAGTTAAATCCGATCGCCTTAACAAATGAATTATAATCCCAGGATCGATCGCACCCGATCGGCTTCCCATCATCAAACCGTCCAAAGGAGTAAAACCCATCGTCGTGTCAACACTCCAGCCGCCGCGAATCGCCGCCAGAGAACATCCGTTGCCCAAATGACAGCTAATCAGCCGCAAATGGGTCAAATCACGGTTGAGAATTTGACCCGCCCTGCGCGCGCAATATTGATGGCTAATGCCGTGAAAACCGTAGCGGCGAATCCCGTCTTCCAGCCATTCGTAGGGACCGGGATAAACAAAGGCAGCGGGCGGCAATTGCGCGTGAAAAGCTGTATCAAATACTGCTACTTGCGGCACGTTTGGGAGGATTTTTTCCAGGGCTTCGATGCCTTCGAGGTTGACGGGATTGTGTACGGGGGCGAAAACAGATAAACGGGCGATCGCTTCTTTAACATCCGGCGAAATTAACGTACTTTGCTGGTAGTCTTGTCCGCCGTGTACGACGCGGTGGCCGACAATATCAATCTCGTTTAAACTATTAATAACTTGAGTTTTACCCTGCCGCAGAGTCTCCAGCATTCGAGAAATTGCGGCTTCGCGAGAGTCTGAGGCGAATTCTTCCTCCTGTTCAGTTCCCGAGGCTGTTTCGACTTTCAACTCGGCCGCACCTTGGCGGTGATTCCAGTCAATTTGCGCTTCCCAGAGGGGTTGGGGCGGGCGATCGGGCAGGACATCGTTTAACTCGTAAAGACAGCTTTTTTGACTGCTAGAGCCCGCATTTAACACCAGTATTTTCATGCTTTATTATGTCCTGTTGATTCGTTCTTTCGATCGCTAGGCGATTGAAATCGCGTTTTGTCAAACTTTCGTCCCAGCAGAGGGGGACTAAAAAATATTGAGATCCTGGGAAAATTATTAAGAAAAATGTCGAAAAATTAACTATTAATGCAATCTGTAGCTAACAGTTGCATTTTTTTGATATATCTTCTCAGCAGATTTTCATTTACTAAAGTTTAAGGAGCCCATCGATGTTTACACCAATTTTACTTGCCACTGTCGCCAGAACCATAGAGTGGAGCCCCACGACCGGTTTGATTATGATTCTTTGCAATATTTTAGCTATTGCGATCGGCAGATCGACCATCCAAAAGCCTCACACAGGCCCAGCCGCGCCCTCATCGGGTTTGGTCGGCGGCTTGAGTTTGGGTGCACTTGTGGGAAGTCTCTGCTTCGGTCATATTTTGGGAACGGGTACAATTTTAGGATTGTCTTACATCGGCGCGATTTAGTTTCAGACGCTCCGGGTGCGCAGTGTGCGCACCTTACCCGCAATTTCAAGTACCGGGTAAATTGCGGAGGTTTTCATCCATGTACGATCGATCGCCCAAAACCTCCAGCAGCGGCCCGCGCACGTCAAATTTGACAATACTGACAGAAGCTGCTAATGCGCCAATGCGATAGCGATAACGTCCCAAATCAATCCCCAACAAACTGCACAGAATAATTCTAATAGTCGCTTTGTGCGAGACAACCAAAACATTACCGCTTTTGTATTTTTCCTCAATTTCTGCGATAACTAAGGACGATCGGCTAGCAATTCCCACAGAAGTTTCGCCGCCATTCGTCGGTGCATTCCAAGCAGGTTCAGTCAGCCAGTTAATATAATCTTCTTCGTATTCTTTTTTGACCTCTTCTACTGTTTTGCCTTCCCACTCACCGTACTTAATTTCCCTCAGTCCGTCGCGAAGCTGCATTTCAATTCCCACAGCATCGCACAAAGGTTTTGCAGTAGCAATAGTTCGTTTCATCGGACTGACATAAACAGCATTCCAAGGCAATTTTGCGTAAGTGGCGGCAAACTGTTCTGCCATTTGAGAACCTTCGGGCGTTAATTCTGGGTCGATCGCGCCGCAGAAGCCGCCTGTTTTGCTGTAAGTCGTTTCACCGTGTCGCAGAAAGTAGATTTTTAAGCTCATAGAGATATCTTATTTGATTGGTGAACAGGATTTTTTTTACCGCAGAGGGCGCAGAGGGCACAGAGAGAGAAGAGAGAGATGACTAATTCCGATACCTACGGATTTGATATTAATTGTATGTGAATTTTGTCATCTTAACAAAAGAGTTTAAAAAACTCCTTCAAATCATCGAGTGCAGGATTATCCCAATCCCAAATATCTTTTTTGTGTTCCATAACATAATCAAACTCAAACATACTGCATTTTCTGCCAGCTTGTTTCTGATCCTGCTTTGAGCAAGTATCAAACCTCAGATAGGTGTTAACCCAGAATTTATCAAAATCTTTCTGCTTGATTTGCTGTCCCTGGCTTTCTATGCAAGTTTTCCAGCTATTCAAACAATCAGCATGAGGAGATTCTCTAGCCTTTATTCCCTTTAAAAGCGTTTCCAGTTCGCCTTTACCTTCAAAATTTGTAAAGTAACAAGCCAATTTTGCCTTTGTTCCATTATCTCCACAAATATCGATAAATTGTTTAGTGCTTGACAAAGTTTCAGATTCAAACACCTCTTTTATACATTTATTTACCCATTCTAACCGCTCTGGCTCTGAATAGTTATCAATATCAATAATAATCCCAATCTTTTCTATATCTCTTTTTTGAAGGTCGGCTTCTAAAGCTTTTAAAGTAGTAATTAATTTTGTTTCGCTCAAGCCTTCCAAACTTTCATAATCCTCTATATTAATAGGTGGTTCTACCTGGATATCGCAGTTAAGTTTCTCAACCATAGCCTTCATAAAAATTGCATCATTTTTACTTTCTACTATGACAATATTACTCACCTCTCACTCCTTTTTTATGTTCTAGTGCGTAATTCAAAGTTTCCAAATCGCGCCGGATTCCGATTATTTGATTTGTTTTTGGTTTTTTTGCTAGTTCAAAATATGCGCTGCTGCATTCCTGATTTAGTTCTAAACCCACATGAGCAAATTCTTGAAGCATCTCTAAACTGTGCGTTGTAGCAAAAATCTGGGTATCCAGTTCAACCGCCAAGCGAAATAAAATTCTCCAAAACTCCCGCTGGTTTGTATAGTGTATGCCATTTTCTATCTCATCGATTAGCAAGATTTTGTATTCACTGTTTACCAGTTTAAGGATAATTTCTGCAACTCTGTTAATCGCATCTCCAAACAATGATAAAGGCAAACGCTTTTCACCTTTTCTTCTCAAGTAGAGCGTGGGTTCCCCGATCGAAAAACTCTCTACTGATTCGATTGTAGGGTCAAGAATTTGAAAAGCTTTCAAAACTTCGCTATCTTTGTCATCCAAACGCGCGTTATCGTATGCTTGTGTGAGTTCTTTTCCCGAAATCCTGATCGAGGAGGGAATGATTGGTACTTCGTCAAGAGAAATGCTATCAATCATTAAACCTCGGGCAGCAGCAACCTTTGCTAATGGCCAAGTAGATTTGTCTTCGTTTTTCATCAACTCAAAATTTATCTCAGGTTTAACTGAACTAAGTTTTAGTTGCTCGGTGTTATTGTTGTCGTCTTTGCCAATAATTACTATAAATCTATCTTTTTTTTGTGCATAAAATAAGTTATCCCAGGCTCTATTAGGCATGGCTTCTAGGGTTTGTGATGGCTCTCTTCTCAGCTTTCTTAGTATTTCTAGACTCCTAGGATCCTGACCAAAATTGAGAAAAAGTGCTTCTAGCAAGGCTGTCTTGCCAGCATTATTTTTACCGCCGATTAAATTGACTCTTTCAAACCCAGAAATTTTGATTTGCTCAAAGCATCTAAAATTTTGAATTTCTATTTCTTTAAGCATGACCGCCTCTTTTGAATGTACAAATCCTAAATCACCCTTGATTTATGCTAATATTAATTCTATCTTAGTTGTTTTACTTGAGCCGCAACAAGCAACGATCGCCATGCAGAATGTAGACCTATTTGAAGTCATTGAACGCGATCCGACCAAGGTGAGTGGTGCATGGATATTTCGGGGAACGCGCGTACCTGTTGCCGCCTTTTTCGAGAACCTTAAAGATGGAGCCTCTGTTGACCAGTTTCTCGAATGGTTTCCGGGAGTAACTCGCGCCCAAGTTGAGGTGCTACTCGATCGCGCCCTAGCCTCGCCTCATTAACGCAGATGGCGCAAGCATGAAGATATTGTTCGACCAAGGTACGCCAGTACCGTTGCGCGACTCGTTACTGGATCATAAAGTAGATACTGTTTATGAACGTGGATGGTCAACATTAGCAAATGGCAATCTGCTCGACACAGCCGAACGCGAGGGGTATAATCTGCTGGTCACGACCGATCGCAGATTGCGTTATCAACAAAACCTGACCAGCCGACAAATTACTGTTGTGGTTTTGCGGTCTGCATCTTGGCCGCGCATTCAAAGGCGTCTAGACCATATTCGGAACGCGATCGACACGATTGTTCCGGGCGCATACCTCGAAATTGAGATTGCTTGCTGAAGCTTTATTCTAATACAAATGGAATCCCGTAGGGACACGGCACTGCCGTGTCCTAATCCACGATCCTGTGCCGGACACGGCATTGCCGTGTCCCTACCCAGAATATCGCTAGCCCGGTGCACCCGATCGCACCGTTTGTTCTGCCGTCGCCCCCGGATCGGTCGTTTCCTGCGGCGCTTCCGGCGAAACCGGGCCCCCGTGCGGCCACTTCCAGTCGCGGATTTCCGGCATATCATCGCCGTGCTCGGTGATATACTGCGTGTGCTCGATCAGCTTGTCACGGATAGCTTGTTTGCCGTAAGCTGCTACAGAACTCAGTTTCGGAACGCGATCGAGAACATCTGCAACCAAATGGAATCGATCGAGGTCATTAACCACCACCATATCAAAAGGCGTCGTAGTCGTACCCTCTTCCTTGTAACCCCGAACGTGAATATTCGAGTGATTCGTCCGGCGGTAAGCCAATCGGTGAATCAGCCAAGGATAGCCGTGAAAAGCAAAAATCACAGGCTTATCTTTCGTGAACAAACTATCAAAATCCTTATCAGACAAACCGTGGGGATGTTCTGTCGAAGGCTGAAGAGTCATCAAATCCACCACATTAACCACCCGCACTTTTAAATCCGGATAATCTCGGCGGAGAATGTCAACAGCAGCCAAAGTTTCCAGCGTCGGAACATCACCAGCGCAAGCCATCACCACATCCGGTTCGCCGCCTTTATCATTGCTAGCCCACTCCCAAATACCGATGCCGGCCGTACAGTGTTTAATCGCAGCATCCATATCCAAATACTGCAAAGCCGGCTGCTTCCCTGCAATAATCACGTTGACATAGTGGCGGCTGCGGAGACAGTGATCCGTTACTGATAGCAAAGTATTCGCATCCGGCGGCAAATAAACCCGCACAACCTCCGCTTTCTTGTTAATTACGTGGTCGATAAAACCCGGATCTTGGTGAGAAAAACCGTTGTGGTCTTGTCGCCAAACGTGAGAAGTTAGCAGGTAGTTGAGAGAGGCGATCGGTCGGCGCCAAGGAATGTCGTTAGTAGTTTTCAACCACTTGGCGTGTTGGTTGAACATCGAATCAATGATGTGAATAAACGCCTCGTAACAAGAGAAAAAGCCGTGGCGTCCCGTCAACAAATAGCCTTCCAGCCATCCCTGACATAGATGTTCGCTGAGGACTTCCATCACCCGGCCGTCGGGGGAGATGTGGTCGTCTTCGGGCAAAATTTCCCCCGCCCACATCCGGTCCGTCACTTCAAACACCGGATCGAGGCGGTTTGAGGCCGTCTCGTCAGGCCCGACAATGCGGAAATTGGCGTTTTCCTGATTCAGTTTCATCACCTCTCGCAGGAAGCGGCCGCAAACGCGGGTTGCTTCAGCCATTACAGTGCCCGGTTTTTGCACGTCAACGGCAAAGTCTTCAAATTCCGGCATTTTCAAGTCTCGCAGCAGCAGGCCGCCGTTAGCGTGGGGATTTGCCCCCATCCGCCGAGATCCCTTGGGCGCTAATTCTGCCAATTCCGGAATAAACTTGCCCTTTTCGTCGAACAGTTCTTCCGGCTTATAGCTTTTCATCCAATCTTCCAGGAGTTGGACGTGTCCCGGCTTAGAAGCCATTTCCGAAAGCGGGACTTGGTGCGATCGCCAATAATCCTCAGTTTTCTTACCGTCAACCTCCTTCGGTCCCGTCCAGCCTTTGGGAGTTTTCATCACAATCATCGGCCACTGGGGACGACCCGAATAGCCCTCCGTCCGGGCTTTTTCCTGAATCGCCTTAATTTCGCCGATCGCGGTATCGAGAGTTGCAGCCATCAACTGGTGCATAGTTTCCGGGTCTGAACCTTCCACCCAATAAGGTTTGTAGCCGTAACCGACCATCAAACTTTCCAATTCCTCGCGCGGAATGCGGGCCAACAGCGTAGGATTGGCAATTTTGTAGCCGTTCAAGTGCAGAATCGGCAACACGGCCCCGTCGCGAACCGGGTTGAGAAACTTGTTAGAGTGCCAGCTAGCAGCCAGCGGACCCGTTTCCGCTTCCCCGTCGCCGACAACGGCCGCCACAATCAAATCGGGATTGTCAAAGGCCGCCCCGTAAGCGTGGACGAGGGCGTAGCCGAGTTCGCCGCCTTCGTGAATCGAACCGGGGGTTTCCGGGGCGACGTGGCTGGGGATACCGCCGGGAAACGAGAACTGTTTGAACAGCCGTTTGATACCGTCTTCATCTTGGGAAATGTTCGAGTAATATTCGCTGTAAGTTCCTTCGAGATAGGTGTTGGCGACCAAGCCCGGCCCGCCGTGCCCCGGGCCTGCGATGTAGATGGTGTTGAGGTCTTGGGCTTTGATGATGCGGTTGAGGTGAACGTAGATGAAGTTTAAACCTGGAGTGGTGCCCCAATGTCCGAGGAGTCTGGGTTTGACGTGTTC
>Ga0164304_10000305_pt1 | contig 13084 bp, 14 predicted proteins | sample Whisoiple_217_MG_FD_110216 | JGI IMG/M metagenome (GOLD analysis project Ga0164304, IMG submission 110216) | Soil microbial communities amended with pyrogenic organic matter from upstate New York, USA - Whitman soil sample_217_MG | ecosystem: Environmental > Terrestrial > Soil > Agricultural...
GCCGGTGCACGAGGCGCTGCGCGGGCCGCGCGAGGTGCTCGAGCTGTGGGCAAGCGAGCGGGCCGTCAGGAGCGAGGCCTGGCTCCGGGAGGTAGAGCGGCCGCGGGTGCAGACCAAGCTCGAGCGCGAACTGTCGGAGGCGGCCGGGACGCGTGACCACCAGGGCGTGGTCGCGTGGTGCGAGCCCTACCGCTATGCGGACGCCTTCGAGCTCGCGGCAGGCCCGGCGCCGCTGCTTGCCTGCTTGGACCAGGTCAGCGACCCGCGCAACCTCGGAGCCGTGATCCGCAGCGCCGAGGGAGCCGGAGCCGACGGGGTCGTTATTCCCGCGCACGGCTCGGCGCGGGTGACTGCGGCGGTCTCCAGGGCCTCCGCCGGCGCCGTGGAGCACGTTCCTGTGGCGGTCGTGCCGAACCTCGCGCGGTATCTCGCGGAGATCAAGAGCGGCGACCTCTGGGTCGCGGGCGCTGTGGGCGAGTCGGGCACGCCGATGTGGCAGGCCGACCTCTCGGGCGGCATCGCGTTCGTCTTCGGCGCCGAGGGCAAGGGCCTGCGTCCGCTCGTGCGGCGCACGTGCGACCTTGAGGTCTCGATTCCGCAGCTCGGGAGGGTCGAGTCGCTCAACGTGAGCGTCGCGGCGGCCGTCCTCCTCTACGAGGCGCGGAGGCGGCGAGATGGCTGAGCCGACCCTCTACCTCTTCGACGGCTTCAACCTTCTGCACGCGGGCGGCTTCGGCTCGCCGGAGGAGCTGCGCGACCTGCTGGCGAGCTGGGTGTCGGCCCAGGGAGCGCGCGGCGTGCTCGTGTTCGACGGCGAGGGGCCGACCGAGAGCCTCGGAGCGCTCGAGGTGCGCTGGGCGAAGGACGCCGACACGCTGCTCGAGCGACTCGCCGTCGAGCACCGGCGCCGTGAGCAGGTCGCGATCGTGTCCTCGGACACCGCAGTCCGGGGCACGACGGGGGTCGAGGTGCGCAAGGTCGCATCCCAGACCTTCCTCGGCGAGCTGTCCCGGCCGAGCCAGCCGTCGTCGCCGCGCGGCGACCTGCGCGACCGGCTCGATCCCGACACGCTCGCGCGGCTCGAGCGGTTACGTCGCGGCGAAGGCTAGGACCGGCTAGCGTCCTGGGTCCAGGACAAGCTGGGTCCAGAGCAATTGGACTTGTAAAACCTTGGACCGCTTGCTATCTTCGCCTCGACCACAGGGTGAGACTTTGCCCTCAGACGTCCGGGAGGCGGCATGGCTGCTCGCGCGGCGACAGCGTACTCACCGCAAAAAGCTCAACGAGAGCTTGAGGATCTGCAGCTCGTCCTCAAGGCGCGGAACGGCGACAGCGTCGCGATGGACGCACTTATCCGCCGCTACACGGGATTCGTGCGCCTCAAGGCGAGCTCGTACTTCCTGGCGGGCGGCGACAACGACGACCTTCTGCAGGAGGGGCTGATCGGCCTCTACAAGGCGGTCCGCGACTTCCGGGCCGACAAGGAGACGTCGTTCCGCAGCTTCGCCGAGCTCTGCGTGACCCGGCAGATCATCACCGCGATCAAGACGGCGACACGGTTCAAGCACACGCCGCTGAACACATACGTCTCGTTCAGCCATACGCCGGCGGGACAGGACGGAGAGGGCGAGTGCACGCTCGGCGACGCGCTGCCCGGACCGGCGGTGCAGGAGCCGCCGCTCGTCGTGATCTCCACGGAGGAGCTGCAGAGCCTGGTCTTCAGTCTCGGAGCCGGCCTGTCGTCGCTCGAGGCCGACGCGCTCCGCCTCTATCTGGAGGGCTCGTCCTACGAGGAGATGGCCGAGCTCCTCGGCTGCGACACGAAGACGATCGACAACGCGCTCCAGCGCGTCAAGCGGAAGATCCTGGCGCACCAGAAAGAGCGCGAGGTCGTGCTGTAACGAGCGCTACGCTGGCGCCGCGCCGGAGTAGCTCAGCTGGTAGAGCACCCGATTTGTAATCGGGCGGTCGTCGGTTCGAGTCCGACCTCCGGCTCTCACTCGGCCCGCGCGGCTGCCTCGACGAGCTTCGGCGGCGCAACCTCCCCGTACGTCATCGGGGGAATTCTGCCCGGCGACCCGCGCTGATGAGCAACGTCGCGAGCACGCGAGGAAGCTCGTCGGACAGCCGCGCCTTGCGCACGTAGTCGTCCGCGCCGGCCCGCCGGATCTCGAGCACCCGCTCCTCGTAGTCGTGACCGCTCACGGCGACGATCGCGAGCTCCGGCATCGATGCCCGCAGGAGGCGCGTCGCCTCAATTCCGTCGAGCACGGGCATCTCGATGTCGATCACGACGGCGTCGGGCTCGATGCGTTCGGCGAGCTCGACCGCGTCGCGGCCGTTGCGCGCACGTCCGGCGACGGCGAAGCCATCGTCCTGCTCGAGCACGAGCGCGATCACGTCGAGAAACGACTCGTCGTCCTCGGCGACGAGGATCCGGAACAGATTCGGCAACTCCAAGTGAGGGGTACCCCTCCCGATCTGCTCCGAACCGCCGACTCAGGCCGAGAGGGCCTGCTCGAGATCCGCCCAGAGGGCCTCGGGATCCTCCAGGCCGACGCTCAGGCGGAGCAGGCCGGGCGGGACGCGGTCGCCTTCCCAGCGACGGCGGCTCTCGATCAGGCTTGTGACGCCGCCGAGCGAAGTGGCGTTGACGATCACGCGGGTCGAGGTCTCGACCTTCCGCGCCGCATCCGCATCCGCGACGTCGAACGAGAGGAGACCGCCGAGACCCGGATGGCGCACCGTCTCGACCGCCGGGTGCTTGCGCAGTCGCTCGGCGAGCAGAAGCGCCGTCTCGGTCTGGCGCCGCACGCGGAGCTCGAGCGTCCTCAGGCCGCGGAGCAGCAGCCAGGCGGCATCCGGGCCTGCGACGATGCCCGTGCGGCCGCGGAACGTCCGTAACTCCTCCGCGACCGCGGGGTCGCGGCAGACGACCGCGCCGATCAGCGCATCGTCGTGCCCGGCCAGGTACTTCGTCCCGCTGTGGAGGACGAACTCGGCGCCGTGCTCGAGCGGGCGGAGATTGATGGGCGTGGCCACGGTCGCGTCAACGACCACGGGCGCCGGATGGGCGACGGCCGCTGCAAGGTCGGGCATGGTGAGGAACGGGTTCGACGGCGCCTCGAGCCACACGAGCTGCACCCCCTCTGGCGGCGGCCCGGTCTGGTCGAACTCGACTACGCGGAGCCCCCACCGAGCCAGCGTCGCGAAGGTCACGCCGGTGCCGTAGTAGGCGCCGGCGGCGAGCGCGATCGTGTCGCCCGGCTCGAGGAGGGAGAGCACGAGAGCCGTCGTAGCTCCCGTGCCCGAAGGGAACAGGAGCGCCGTCCCGCCGTCGAGCTCGCCGAGCGCAGCTTCCGCCGCCGAGACAGTGGGGCTCGCGTACCGCTGGTAGTAGAACTCCCCGCTCTCGCCACGCTCGTCGTACGGCCACAGCGTGGAGCGGTCGAGCGGCTCCATCAGCGGTCCGCCAGGAGAGCGGACACGACTCGGCGCTCGGCCTCGCCTTCCGGCTCCTCGTGCGGCGTGCGCCGGTAGATCTCTGCCGCCGCCTCGTGGAAGCCCGGGGGAAGGTCGGCCTCGGCGAACGTTCGCGCGATCTCCTCCATCTCGCCGATCCAGCGCCATCCTTTCTTCAGGGCGCTGCGCGAAGCAGAGCCCAGCCGGCTCTCGGCCTCCGGGATCGACGCGCGCCACTCGGCGAGAAGCGCGCCGCCGACCCCGTTCGCCTCCGCGGCGGCGAGGCTCGCGAGCAGCAGCGCGGCGCTGCCCTTCGTCCAGCCCGCGTACGCCATCTTCAGCGCCGACGCCGAGCCGGGCTCGGCGGAGAGGACACGTGCGTCCAGCACGCTCCCCGAGAAGAGCTCCGCGACCCCGTTCGCCTCCGCTCCCGACAGGTAGAGCCGGGTGGTGCCTTGCTCGCGCGGAGGAGGCCCGACGATGCCGCCGTCGACGAAGCGGGGGACGCGCGCCGCGATCTCGCGCGCCGTTTCGGGCGAGACGGCGTTCGCGTCGACGTAGATGCCGCCAGACCCGTCCACCGTGGCGGCGACGTCGAGCGCGGCGTGAGGAGGAACGACAGAGACGACGACGTCGGCGCGATGGAGGATCGCCTCGACGTCACCGACGTCAGCCAGGCCGGCGGCGGCCGCCCGCTCGACCGTCGCGTCGCTCCGCCCTGCCGAAGCCCAGACGACCTCGATGCCGTTGTCCCGCAGCGCACGGCCGACGGCGGCGCCCATCTCGCCGGGTTGAAGGAGCCCGACCGTCACGCCTTGACCCTACACCGGCTCCGGTTCGAGCTCGTCGAGCGGGCCGAGCCGCGAGAGCGCGGGGAAGAGTCTCGGCCAGGCGGCGGCGAAGCCGACCATGAGCACGCCGCCGAGCACCACGGCTCGCACCGTCCCGAGCAATGCGGCCGATGCTCCGGACTCGAACGCGCCGAGCTCGTTCGACGCGCTGATGAACACCCACTCCACGGCGCCGACCCGTCCCTGCAGCGAGAGCGGCGTGAGCACGGCGACGGTGGTCGCTCGGATGTTCATGCTGATCATGTCGACGAAGCCGGTGATTGCGAGCATGGCGAGCGACAACGGCAGCGAGCGGGAGAGGCCGAAGACGATCGTCGCGATACCGAAGCTCGCGACGACCAGGAGCAAGGTCCGGCCCGCCGGGAAGGAAAGCGGTCGGCGTGTGATGAGGAGTCCCGCGATGAGCGCTCCGACGGACGGCGCGGTGCGCAATGCGCCGAGCACGACCGGGCCGCCGTGGAGGATCGTCTTGGCGAACACCGGCGCGAGCGCGATCGCATCGCCGAAGAGGACGGCGACGAGATCGAGCAAGATCGCACCGAGCAGAACGCGCTTCTGCCTGATGAAGCGGATGCCGGCGACGAGGCTGTCCCGGTCGATCGCCTCCACGTCCCGTTGCGTCATCGTCCGCGGCAGGCCAAGCGTGGCCGCGCCCGCTGCGATCAGGAGCGCGCCGGCGATCGCGTAGACGGCGAGCGGCTCGATGGCGAAGATCACCCCGCCGAGGGCCGGTCCGGCCACGAGTCCGATCTGGCCGGCGACGCTGCGGAGAGCGATCGCGCCCTGTAGGAGCTCCGTCGGCACGAGCTCGGGTGTCAGCGCGCGCTGTGCGGGCGTGCCCACGGCCGAGGCCACGCCGTTGAGCGCGCCGACGCCCAGGAACGGCCAGATCGAGTGTGGGCCGACCGCCGTGATGGCGAGCAGGACGAAGACGATGAACACCTGGATCCCGCTCGCAAGAACCGCGACCCTGCGGCGCGAGACGCGATCGGCGAGCTGGCCCGCGGGCAGCGCGAGCAGCGGCAGCGGCAGGAACTCCGCCAGCCCGACGAGGCCGAGGTCGAGCGGCCGGTGGCGAATCGTGTAGACCTGCCAGCCGATCGCGACGACGATCATCTGCGTCGCGAATCCGTTCGTGAGCAGCGCGGTCCAGAGGAACGCGAATCCGCGCACGCGCAGCGCCGGGGGCAGACGTTGCCTCACGAGCGCGAACGTTAGGCTCCGCGACGGTGGCCAAGGGGCACGAAACGACTGCGGGCAAGCTCGAGTGGCTCGAGGAGCTGCGCAAGGAGGCCCTCCACGCCGGCAGCGAGAAGGCCGTATCCCGGCGCCGCGAGGAGGGGAGGCTCCTTGCACGAGAGCGCGCGCAGAAGCTCTGCGACCCGGGCTCGTTCGTCGAGCTCGACCGCTATGTCCGGCACCGGGAGGTCGAGTTCGGGATGCGCGAAAGGCGCCCGTACGGCGACGCGGTCGTCACCGGCTACGGGACGATCTTCGGCCGCCGCGTCTTCCTGTTCTCACAGGACTTCACCGTCTTCGGCGGCTCGCTGAGCGAGGTCTTCGCCGAGAAGATCGTCAAGGTCATGGACCTGGCGCTGAAGTACGGCTGCCCGCTGATCGGGATCAACGACTCCGGCGGCGCGAGGATCCAGGAGGGCGTCGTCTCGCTTGCCGGCTACGCGGAGATCTTCTGGCGCAACGTGCAGGCATCGGGCGTGATCCCGCAAATCTCGCTCGTGATGGGCCCGTGTGCCGGGGGCGCCGTGTACTCGCCCGCGATGACCGACTTCATCTTCATGGTCGAAGGCTCGTCCTACATGTTCATCACCGGCCCCGACGTCGTGAAGACGGTGACGGGGGAGGAGGTGACGTTCGAGGAGCTCGGAGGCGCGACGACGCACGCGACGAAGTCCGGCGTCGCGCAGTTCACGGCCGCGGACGAGGAGTCGTGCCTCGAGGACGCGCGTTACCTGCTCTCGTTCCTGCCGCAGAACAATGCCGAGCAGCCCGAGTGGAGCGCTCCCACCGATCCGGTCGACAGGCAGGACGCCGAGCTCGACACGCTCGTGCCCGACAGCCCGAACCACCCGTACGACATGCACGACGTGATCCGGCGCGTCGTCGACGACGGCGAGTTCCTCGAGGTGAGCGAGCGCTGGGCGACGAATATCGTCTGCGGCTTCGCGCGACTGGGCGGTCACGCGATCGGCGTCGTCGGCAACCAGCCGAAGTCGCTCGCGGGCGTGCTCGACATCGACGCCTCGAACAAGGCGGCGCGCTTCGTCCGCACGTGCGACGCGTTCAACGTCCCGCTCCTGACGTTCGTCGACGTGCCGGGCTTCCTCCCGGGAACGGAGCAGGAGTGGGGCGGGATCATCCGCCACGGCGCGAAGCTCCTCTACGCCTACTGCGAGGCAACGGTGCCGAAGCTGACAGTGATCACCCGCAAGGCGTACGGCGGCGCCTACGACGTCATGAGCTCGAAGCACATCCGGTCGGACTTCAACTTCGCGTGGCCGACCGCGGAGGTTGCCGTAATGGGGCCGGAGAGCGCCGTCAACATCATCTACCGCGACCGGCCGGAGGAGGAGCGTCCTGAGCTGATCGCCGACTACAAGGAGCGCTTCGCGAACCCGTACACGGCTGCGGAGCGGGGCTACGTGGACGACGTGATCGAGCCGCGCCGCACACGCCCGGTGCTGATCGACGCGTTGGAGACGGCTCGGACGAAGGCGGAGCCCCGCCCCCGCCGCAAGCACGGCAACATCCCGCTCTAGTTGCGCACGGGCTGGCTGACAGCGATCGACGAGCCGGTGGTCGGTGAGCCACATCGTGGCGGGCTCATCGCCTGACTGGACGCGTCGACCGCGGGCCCGCCGCCCCAGCGGAGCTCGAAGGTCGGGCGGATGATCGTCCCGTCGCCCGGCTTTCCGCACCAGTTGCTCCAATCCACGTAGACCGCCGCGGTCGAGTGTGGTGCGAGCCACCGCGCGGGAGGCTCGCCCCAGACCCTCATGCCGCCAGTCTCGCGAGCCGCAAGAATCCCTCCCTGCCAGAGGATTCGGACATGCGGCCGCCCTTGCGGCAGCGAGCACGCACCGGCGCCGGTGTTTGTGAGCTTGACCGGCCCGATCATCGTGCCGCCCGCTCCATTCAGTCCGGCCGTGGCTGAGAGCTGCGATGTGCGGCAGAGTGGCGCGGCGGTGCGGCCGCCCTTCCCGGGAAGTTGGGCGACGTGGTCGACTTTGCCGCCGATGACGAAGGCATAGATGCTCAGGCCCAGCGCCGCTATGACTGCGAGCCCTGCGGCGCTGAGCAACCGTCGCCTCAGCTGCCGCTCCCGAGCCTCCTTGATCAGGAGCTCGAGCTCGTCGTGCGCCGGAGGCCTTGGTGGCGCGATCATCTAGTGCTATTGTGAGCAGCACGATGCTGAAAGTCAAGATCGACAGACAGGAGCCAACCGAGCTCTTCGAGCAGGTGGCCGCCGAGATCCGCAGGGCGATCGCCGACGGAGAGGCAAAGCCGGGCGAGCGCTTACCGCCGGCCCGCGACCTCGCCGCCGTGCTCGGCGTGAACACGAACACGGTCTTGCGCTCGCTCCGGCTCCTGCGCGACGAGGGCCTGCTCGAGTTCCGGCGCGGCCGCGGCGTCACAGTCGCGGGGACGCCGGAGAAGAGCGCGGTCATCGCCCGTACGCGCGAGCTCGTCAGCTTCGCGCGCCAGCAGGGCTATCGCCGCGACGAGCTGATCAGGCTGATTGAGGAGCTCGCCTAAGAAGCGAGCGCAGGCTCGGGCTCAGCGGCGGCCAGTAGGTCCTCCGCGAGCGCCCGCACGACGGCCGGGTCGAACTGGGTACCGGCGCACCGCTCGAGCTCGGCGAGCGCTTCGTGCTGGCTCAGCCGCTCCCCGTAACCGTGCTCGGAGGTCATGGCGTCGTACGCGTCAGCGACGAAGAGAATGCGCGACCCGAGCGGGATCTGGTCGCCCGCGAGGCGGTTGGGGTAGCCGGATCCGTCCCAGCGCTCGTGGTGGTGGAGGACCCACTCGGCCACCGGCTCGACGCCAAGGCTCTCAAGCATCTGGTACCCGATCTGCGGATGCCGTTCGAGCACGATCCGCTCCGCGTCGCTCAGCACGCTTGGCTTGCGGAGGAGCTCCTCCGGGATCGCCAGCTTGCCGAGGTCGTGCAGGTGGCCCGCGAGCCGCGTGAGCTCGATCGAGGACTCGTCGGCGCCGAGCCGGCGTGAGATCCGCGCCGAGTAGTCGCCAACCCGTTGTGAGTGGCTGCCGGCGAAGGCGTCGCGCTCGTCGACCGCGCGAGCGAGGCTCTCGGCCGCGCGATAACGAGCCGCGCGGTCGGGAGTGTCCCCGAGCTGGCCGAGGTTCGCGCGCAGGACCGACTCCGCGGCGTACGCACGCACCCGGTTCTTGCCGTCCTTCTTCGCCCAGTAGAGGGCGCTGTCCGCGAGCCGGATCAGCTCGTCGCGCCCGGAGCCCTGGGTCGGGTACGTCGCGACACCGGCGCTCACCGTCACCGTCCCGACGCCGTTGACGTGAAGCGCGGCCACGCGCTCGACGATCGAGCGCGCGACGGCCGTCGCCTGCCTCTCCTCCTGCCGGGGCAGGAGCACCGCGAACTCGTCCCCGCCGAGCCGGAACGACTCGCCGCCCTGTCGCAGCCGGGAGGCCACCTGGCCGAGCACGAGGTCGCCGACCGGATGTCCGTAGCGGTCGTTGATCGTCTTCAGGTCGTCGAGGTCGACGAGACAGAGCGCAAGGGACGTCCCTTCCTCCTCGGCGACGACGAGCTCGCGCTGGAGCCGCTCGTGGAAGCTGCGGTGGTTGCCGAGGCCCGTGAGCGGATCGGTGAGGGCGAGCCGCATGGCGCGGATCGCCTTGAAGGTCGAGCGCTGGTAGAGGGCGATGGCCAGCAGCGGGCCGACTAGCGCGATCGAGAGTGCGGGCTCGCGCTGCCAGAGCACTATGAGCGTCAGCGCGGCGGAAGCCATGAACGCGAACGGCGCCGTCGTCTGTCTGATGTTCTCCCACGCGATGGTGAAGAACGACCGTCCCGAGTCGGCCGACAGGACGGCGCTGATCAGGATGAGGTTGACGACCCAGTAGTAGATGAATCCGCAGAGCACGACGCGCGCCACGAGGACGCCCGTCGAGCTGCCCTGGACGCGTTCCACCGCTAGACCGGCGGCAAGCGCCGAGAGGGCGAACATCGAGCCGTTGTAGGCGATGCGCAGCGGCGGGCGCCGCTGGAGCAGATGCGTGAGCGTGGGACCGCCTGCGGCGACAATCACGCCTGCCGGCCAGCCGAGCAGGATGATCGCGGAGACGGAGAAGACGAACCCGAGCGTGACTCCGGTGGCGCCCATTCCCTCGACCGGCACCGGGAAGCGCTCGGCCAGCGCCATGGCCGCAAACAGACCGAGAAGGGCCGCGACGTCGCCCGCCGAGCGCGGGACGGTCGCGTAGCGATAGAGGGCGAACCCGACTGTGACGGTGCCCGCGGCGATCACGGGCACGACGACCGCCAGCACCCTAGGCGGAATGGCAGCGGGAGTCGTCACCGCTGCCTCCTACCGCGCCGGATCTCGTCCGGCTGAAACTGGGCTCCGAGAAGCTGTCCCCGGGTGCTGGTCACCTGACACAATTTCCTCCCCTACGAGGTTTTCGCCGGTGATTACCAGTTGTAATTAAGCAGCTGCAGGCCGCAGCTTCCCACCACCGCCGCGACCGACACGGCGAGGGCCAGGAGAATCACGAGGCGGAACTTCCACTCCAGCATTTGTTCCTCCAGGGGACGATTGTCGAAGGACGCCAGGACACAAAAGATTGTGGTTACGACTCCCTCAGGCCGAAATCACCCGAAGGGGGTAACTGGTATGACGGATTTAGCTCAAGTCCTGGGTCTAGGGCTCGAGCCCGGCTTCTTCGAGCGGCCGGCGGCCCCAGGCGAACTTCTTCTTGTACCAGCCGCTCAGCTGGGCTAGGGCGACGCCGTAGCCTGAAGACTGGATGAACCAGCCGTTTCCGACGTAGATCGCCGTGTGGAAGATCTGCGGCCCGGTCGACTTGGAGCCGTTCGTGCCGAAGAAGATCACGTCGGCTGGCTGGAGCTTCGCGAACGGGATTCGCTCCGAGCGCGGAACCTCGACGCTCATCGTGTACGTCGTCCGGCCGCGGAGCGTGGAGGCGAGGGTTCCCTCGTTCGGGTAGCTCTGAAGCTTGTAGACCCGCCAGACGAAGCCGGAGCAGTCGTAGCCGCCGCGCGACGTGACGCCGAACTCGGTCTCGGTGTTGTCGCTCGTTCCGCCCCAGATGTACGGCATCCCGATCTTCGAGAACGCGACATTAAGGATCCGGCGCTGCCAGTCGTTCAGCTCCGGCAGCTCGAAGGAGGAGGCGAGGCTCTGCACCTGTTGGACTTGCCAGCTGTCCTGAAGCAGGCCGAAGCCGAGGATCTGCGCTGTCGAGTAGGCGGCCTCCGCGCGGGTGGCCGGGTCCTGCGGCCGCAGCTCGAGGAAGTCCTGCGCGGCCGGGTGGTTGATGCGCAGGCCGAGCAGCCGGGCGACCACCTCGGTGCCGAAGCGGCCGGGGACTGCTGTGCCCGCTGCACGTGCCCCCTGGGCGAACTCCTTGGCGGCCTGTCCCAGGCTGAGCGCGGAGACGAGCTTGCGGTCGAGCTGAGCCATCGACTCCGGCGCGGTGGGATTGGGGACGGTCGGCGCGGTCGTGGTGGTGGTGGTCGTCGTCGTCGTCGTGCTCGTCGTCGTGGTGGCCGTCGTAGTCGTGGTCGTGGAGGGGTCGCCTGGCGGCAGCGTGGCGGGCGGCCCCAGCTGCTGCTTGAGGTCGAAGGCGAGATTCGCGAGCGTCTGCTTCGTGAGCGCCGAGTTCGGGTGGAACTTGCGCGCGCTCCTCGCCTCCATCAGGCCGTGCGCCACGACGGTGGAGATCTGCGGCGCCGCCCAGTTGGGGAGGCTGCCGGAGGCTCCGACGGCAACGGCGGCACCGACCGCAGCAGCCGTCAACGCAGCCGCAAGCGTGAGGACGCGCTGACCCACGGAGTGGTAATCGGCCGCATCGGCCCGGGGCATTACCCTCCAGTTACCCTCCTCGGGTGGTGGAGATCACGCCCGAGCCCGACGCGATGGAGCGAGCGGCGATTCTCGCGGTGTTGGCCGCCGACAACCTTGAGGAGTTGCGGCCCTCGCCTTGGGCCGAGGCACTTCTGCCGAGGCGCGACTGCGACGAAGACGAGCCGTAACCGGAGCGCGCTCCCGGGCGTTCCCTCCTCATGTGGGAGGAGTGCATCCGCTGCGGCGAGGCTCCGGCCGTCGACGAGCAAGGCTATTGCGGGCACTGTCACTGGGCCGTGCGCGCCGAGGTCGAGGAGGGGTTCTACGCCCTCCGCGAGTACCTCCGCGCCTGGGCCCGGTTCGACGAGTGGTGCCAGGCTCGCGAGCGGCTCGCGGTCTGACCGGCCGCGCAGTCGTTATTCCGGCTGGGCCCGGCTGAACAGCCGCGGTGCGCTACGCGCGTAGTCGAGGCCTGACACCCACGTCAGCACGACGGCGACGAGCAGCGCCCACCAGGCAACGCGGTCGCTCCAGGCGCCGGCGGCTGCGAAGCCGGCCACTGCGGCGGCCACTGCCTGAGCCCACGTCTTCAGCTTTCCGAGATCGCGCGCGGCGAGGACGACGCCTCGCTCGATCGCCGCTTGCCGCAAGCCGGTGATGAGCACCTCGCGCACCACGATCGCCGCGACCATCCAGCCCGGCGCGACACCTTGCTCGACGAGCATCACGAGCGCCGCGAGCACGAGCACCTTGTCGGCGATCGGGTCGAGCAGCGTCCCCAGGGGAGATGTGCGGCCGTGCCTGCGCGCAAGTCTCCCGTCGAACCAGTCGGTGGTCATCGCGACGCAGAAGACCGCGGTCGCCCAGTAGTTGTGGTTCGGGAAGTCCCACGCATAGAGGACGACGACAATTGGAACCGAGGCCGCACGCGCGATGGTGAGCTGGTCGGCCGGCGTGATGCCCACGACGTGGAGAATACGGCCCGCTCATGTTCGAGAAGGTTCTGGTCGCAAATCGGGGCGAGATCGCCATTCGCGTCTTCCGCACCCTGCGGGAGCTCGGCATCGACGCGGTCGGCGTCTATTCCGAGGGCGATCGCGACGCCCTGCACGTCGCGTACGCCGACGAGGCGTTCCTGCTCGGACCGACTCCGGCGGCGGAGAGCTATCTGGCGGTCGACCGAATCCTCGACGCTGCGCAGCGTGCCGGGGCTCAGGCGGTGCATCCCGGCTACGGCTTCCTCGCCGAAAATGCGGGGTTTGCAAGAGCCGTGAAAGACGCGGGGCTCGTCTGGATCGGGCCGCCTCCGGCCGCGATCGAGCTGATGGGAAACAAGACCGCGGCTCGCACGGCCATGCAGCAAGCCGGAGTCCCGATCATCCCCGGGACGACGGAGCCGGTCGGCTCGGTCGAAGAGCTGCTTGCGCTCGGGGAGGAAATCGGCTACCCGCTCCTGATCAAGGCCGCAGCGGGCGGCGGCGGCAAGGGGATGGAGGCGGTCGAGGCGCCAGGCGACGCCGAGCAGGCCTTCGAGCGCGCACGGCGGCAGGGGGAGTCTTACTTCGCGAACCCGGACGTGTACGTCGAGAAGCTCATCGTGGACCCGCGCCACGTGGAGGTGCAGGTGCTCGCCGACGCGCACGGCAACGTCGTCCACCTCGGCGAGCGCGACTGCACGATCCA
>Ga0164304_10000306_pt1 | contig 13082 bp, 9 predicted proteins | sample Whisoiple_217_MG_FD_110216 | JGI IMG/M metagenome (GOLD analysis project Ga0164304, IMG submission 110216) | Soil microbial communities amended with pyrogenic organic matter from upstate New York, USA - Whitman soil sample_217_MG | ecosystem: Environmental > Terrestrial > Soil > Agricultural...
GTAATTCAAACTGATGCTGCAATTAACCCAGGTAATTCTGGCGGTCCTTTGGTAAATACCAAGGGTGAGGTGATCGGGTTAATTATAGGTAGAATCCTCTCAATTGGCGCGCCCGGACCTTATCCGGGATTAACCGTGGCAGCATCATCTAATACAATAACACGCATAGTTTCTCCACTAATTAGGATAGGAACATATACTCACCCTTATCTGGGCCTGGCTGGTATTACTCTTACTTCAAATCTAGCTGAAAGTATCAACGGTTTAGCAAGAGATTTCAAAGGTATTCTAATAAACTCAATTGTGAAGGATGGTCCTGCGGATACAGCTGGGATACAGGGCAGCACTGTTGACAAGTATGCTAAAACACACTGGGGTGACATAATAACTGCTATTGACGGACATCAACTCGTACGGATTGAGGATCTGATATCATATATTGAAGAGCATAAATCTGTGGGCAACCATTTGACGTTGACTGTGTATAGGGAAGGGCAGGTGTTTAATTTGACCACAACCCTTTCAGCACGATCACCCCAAAACGTGCAAAAATACTCCTCTCCTCCACTATAGATGTTGCTACTTTCATTCTTCCATTTTTTGTTTATTTGATTCCGCTCCTTCTTTTTAAATTGAACTTCTACATCCGCAACTCTTAATCTAGAATCTGTATCTGGCCTTGACTGCTGTATATCTGAGCTATCAGTGTAAGATGAATCATTGCTATTACTGCTGCTCTTCGGAACGTGATTTTTACGAGGAGTTGGTTATCCAGATTCATTTCATCCTTCTGCTAATGGCGATGCATTACATTCAATTGAATTACTTTACCTTGTTCACAAGGTACTGAGAGAACTACTTGCTGTAGAAGTAGATACTTTCCTTGTATACAAATAGCTGAGCGCAGATATAACAGAAACTTGCCCTTATCGCATCTGTTCTTTTTGCGGATAATAATGCCTCTAAGCCGACTTATCAGAAGGAACGGAAGAAGTATGAGTCGAACTATATTTATACAATGTAATCGTTCGTTTGCTATGCTCAGCAGTAGATCAGGAATCGTGGACAGAAAGCCCGCAATCGCCTTTGAGCATACTTGGTTCAATTCGACTACAAAGGAAGTGTATTGATGCAAAAAGCTTTTCAATCAACATTAATTTCAACTTTCGTTCCACAGCGGCTGGACATTCGGTCGAATAGTAGTTTTTTTCTGAGATCCCAAGAATTTACTTTTAAAATCCCATATAAACAACAAGCATATACCCGTCATAGTAATTTATCTAATATTTTTGTAATAGGCGGGTTTAACGATGAAAATATTTGATTCAATGCTTATTACTGACACTAAGGCAGAAAAGCAAGCCCAGATCTCGGTGGTGATTCCAGTCCACAATCAGGAGAAAACAATATCTCTTTTACTGTCGAATATTAAGGAGATTCTTAAGTCAACTTTGCGAACTTACGAGGTAGTCGCGGTTAATGATGGCAGCTCTGATGATACGGTTGGAGTTCTTCAGAAGGAACAAAATTTAGATCCATGTATAAAGGTTATTTCCTATAATCCAAACAGAGGCAAAGGCTACGCTGTCAGGACTGGAGTTATGCAGTCATCTGGCAATATAGTAATATTTGTAGATGGCGATTTAGATATCTCCCATAGTAAGATAAATGATTATGTCAAGGAACTTGAAAATTGTGATCTAGTTATAGCATCAAAAAGGCATCCACAGTCAAAGTTAGATGCGCCTTTGTCTCGAAAGTTTCTTAGCCGGATGTTTAATCTCTTGGTACGGATGGCTATTGGAATTAAAGTAAAAGATACTCAGTCAGGCTTGAAAGCTGGAAAAGGAGATGCCTTACGAGCAATTTTTAGAATCATGCTTGTCAAGCGTTATGCCTTTGACGTCGAACTACTTACTATTGCTACTGCGCTAAACTTGAACATCAAAGAGATGCCTATTGAGATAAGCCTTGAGCGTAGTTTCAAAGTTCTGGATATTGCAAAAATGTTTTTAGATGTGACAAGTATTGCATATAGGTACAGAATAAAGCGATGGTATCACAAACAAATAACGTTACTATCGGAACCAGAAAGTACCTGCTCAACAAATGAAAAAAAATTGAATTTAGATGTCTACCGACTCAGATGATATAATAGACTCGCCTAGAAAAATAGATTCAGATTCAATAGATAAGTTTGGCAGTCAAGGCACGTTACTTTTCCTTGATCTGTTGGTGTTTGCATTCGGTGGCTGGATTTATTGGCTGGCAATAGTCTCTAAAATCAGTCCATCTGAAGTAGGTCAGGTAACTGCGATTTATAGCCTTGTTGCCTTGATTTCTATACTAGCACAGTTGGGTTTAGAATACCCACTACTGAAGAGATCCTTTACTCAAAAACGTCAAATTCTTGTAACGGTACTCGCCATAGAATTAGTAATCACATTTGCTGTAGTACCTATTGTACCGTACGTTATCAGCAATGTGTTTCAAAAATCATCACAAGGATTATTCAGATTCACTTGGATAGCAGTTGGATTTCTTATCGTTTCATCGGTTGGCTTTGTCTCGCGTTTTGCATTATTGGGAATTTACGAGGTAAAAAGTGTGTTAATAATTGATGTTATAGGCACTGGTACAAAATTTGTAGTAGGCTATGCTTTAATATCGATGGGATTTGGGGCTTTTGGTCTGCTTCTGTCGTTTTTACTGCAAACTCTCGTAATAACTGGTGCTACTTTGGCTGTCGCAAGGAGAAGGGCATTTGGATTCAGAACGGGCAATTTGAAATACGCTAAAGAGATCATTAGAGATGGACTTGTCAATACACCGTCTAAATTTTCAAGGACACTAATTGTCAGCCTTAGTATTGTTCTTCTTGCTTCCTTTGGTATAAGCAGCTCTGAGATCGGCGTTTTTTATGTGGCATTGATGGTTAGTATTGTTGCAACAGGCGGTTTTGCTTTAAATATGGCATATATGGTCCTACCTGCATCAGCTATATCTGGAACCGATTTGTCTTCCAGCAGCACGAGAATAGGCCTGACTTTAACTGCCCCAATAATTGCGGCATTAATTACTTCACCAAAATTTGTACTTTCCATCATTGGAACACAGTATATGTCAGGAGAAGCAATACTGTTAGTTCTTGCCGTTAGCATTTTACCGTCAAGTATAACAATGAATGCAATATCAAAGTTCAATAACCTGGATAAACCAAAAAAGATTATATCGATTGGATCTATAGAGATTCTGACCTTTTTATTAGCCTTCTTCTTCTTGGTTCCTCATTATGGAACTCTTGGCGCAGCTTTTTCTACACTTATAGCATTTGCTAGCTCATCAGTATTGTCATTAATTTGGTTAGAACGGACATCAATAAGGTATATTGTTACATCGGGTGTAGCTATTTTCGCTGGTGTTGTATGTGGATATATGTTTGGTCTGATAGTCGGTGGTGTCCATCCACTTGGGGCAATGCTAATCTCCATTGCTGCCGCTCTGACTGTTGTCCTTGCACTAAAGAATACCTCCCCTAATGAATTAGGGCAGCTGTTCAAAGGCCTAATTAACAGATGAAAAAATCTGCACTGGATATTCTTAATCCCTTGAAAAGGATAGGATATACAAAACTTACAAACCTGCTCCTAATATGAAGCCTGGGATATATTTTACTAATAGATATCTGCAATCCAATTCCCAAAACACTAAGCAATTAAATCCTTCACAGACAATAGGTAAGCTCAGATATGGCATCAAATTTTTTATTCTATTTATCTGCAAAAACTTATTTTTTTATCCGTTTTCGTTTGTCATTCCTACTCCGATTATAGATGAGATAGACCACACAAAAAACCAAAGTTGCTCCAGAGGTCACTAAGCCAGCTTCATAGCCATCTTGTGGCCTATATCTTATTACTATATCCAAATTGCCTGTTTGATTAACCTGAAAACTGTTTATTACACCATATGCAGGATCTGATTTGATAACATCCACTTTCTTGCCATCCTTATACACTCTTGCCTCCCATAATGGATCATAAGACTCAGCAAAATTTAGCACAAATGGTTTTGAAGCAGTCGTATGGACCTTCCAAAGAGTCGGGTTGAGTTTAGCATAACTATCTACTATTGCGGGTTTTTTCTGGAAAATTACTCTGTCTAGGTTTATGTTGGTAATATTTTGGTAATTAGAAGTTAAACTTTTATTATTTGTGTAGTTATTATTTTCTCGTTTGGCTTCTTTTTCTTTTATATAAATTCCTTCTATATAGTTTTCTCCATAAACATTTCTAAAAAGGAAATGATAAGAGGAATCAGATTTTCCATCGAAAATTTTGATTAGAGGAAAATCATGACCACTAGAGAACAGGTCATAGAAAGATTCTACTCCATTAACATTAATATTTACTCCTCCTCCTTTGGGCCATTCAAGAACTTTCATCCATATTTCGATGGATTTATTATCATATTTTGGAAGAGTCATCTCAAATGTAGAGTTGGCAGCCATACTAAAAGCTCCCTGATATATTCTGGAAGCCAATAGATAATCGTGTCCAAACCAATACCTGCCATTTGTCCATCCTTTATTTGCGTCATAGGCGGTAGCGTATTTTCCTAATTCTATAAAATGGCTCTTATCATAGTCAGACGGATATAGGGCAATATTGGAAAGTGATGTAAAGTTTGTTATTGGAAGTAACCTGCTGAAATCAGACAATCCACCGGCGGCAATTAGAGGAACAGAAATTTTTTTTGCGTCGTTATTGTTTTCATAGATCTTGTAGTGGGTTGATTTTAAGGTTACAACTAGATCCTTTTGAGCATCTAAGAATGGTTCAAGAGAGGAATACCAGTTTTTCCTAAATTGGGGCTCACGGCCCAGATTTACATAATTGGGATAATTGGATATGAAGTCTTTCCTTAAAATTATGTATTTTATACCAAATCCGCTTAGAAGTTTTCCTAGATTGTTGGTTCTGTTTTCTTCCATGACGGAATATAGCCAAGTTGACAAGCTTGTGAGGGGATGGTATGGATCAATCGTTTGAATGAAGATATTATTAGATGAATACCTAAGTAAAGGATCAATACCGTCTAACCCTAAACTGTCATACCTAATAGGAGAGAATAAAGGCAATATCAAAATATTGTAAGTACTGTTTGTGGAAAGAGAGTCATAAAGTCGATGGTAATCTTCTGGAAGATTATAATTCTGCAAATATCCTGCAAAATTTCCTGTTAGTAATGGATATCCATTAGAGATTACCACAAGAGAAATTAACAACAAGGAAAAAAGAATTTTAAAATAATTGTTGAACTTGTTAAGCCTAAAATTATTCTTCCACAAAAATAATGCCACCAAGAATGATAATGAAAAGCCATACAAGAAGGAAATATGCCAAATTTCTCGAAAAATATAAAACCCATTAAGAAAGATAGTCTTAAAAATTATTGACAATGGCGGATTAAGTCCTTTTAAAATGAATAATCCAATTGCGGCTATTACTGCAAAAGATATGGTGTATATATTTTTTCTAAAAATAAGAGATGAAAATCCAACGATGGGTATTATAAAATCTAAATACAGTATCCATGATGGAATAATCCCATTTTGGGAGAGGTTCACATAGCTATAAGGATGGCTGTCAGCGCCTAAGAGTCGAATACTTTGTGTTAAATTTGATGCAGTAAGGATATCATGACTTGACAACAACTCAAGAGGACTAAACGGTATACTGGATTCTTTAATATATAAAATCCCGCTGAACACGAGAGGAGACAAGTCGATAAGAAAGGCAAGGGAAAAGATAACTGTCAACCCTAAAGCAGATTTTTTAATTTTTTTATGATCGACAAGAGAAAAAACCAACAAAATAATAAATATCATTATCAGGAACTGAAACTGAATAATTGCAAAAGACGTTAAAAGACCAGAAACAACAAAATATTTCTTATTATCTTCTTCTCTACCTTTCAGAAAGCTGGATAATATAAGAGGACTCAGAGAATAGGCAATGAGGTAGTAGATGTGCCCTGCCACTATTCTTGAAAAGATTATGGGAGAAAAAATGTATAAAATTCCAGCTGCAAACGAGTAAAATGAACCTAATTTGAGTTGTTTAGCAAGACAAAAAGCACTGAAGCCACTTAAGGTTAAGATGAAAACTAGCAGCATCTTGGACAGGACTTCCCCGCCTAGAAAAGAAAATGGAATAACACTCACTCGAAAAATCCAATCTGTAGGATAAAGCTTGTTTCCACTCTGGGAATCCCAAATATAGAAGCCACCGTTTGCAAAAAACTGGTTCATTTCAGGATAAGGACCTATAAACCAATCATGGAAAAATCCAACTGTACCTGGCGATAGTAGAATTCCTCCTAAAATAAAAAATGCGACTAGAAAGTAGCCTGATAGGGCAATTAGATAATCTGAATTCTTTATTTTTAAAGGATTCATTTACTTACTTTACCTTTTCTGCAACTATGGAAGAAGAAGATGATAATGATGGGAAATGTGCAAAGAAAGAATCTACAAAGCTTAGCTTGCCGTAAAGAAACCTAAGTCCTTGAACTTTGAGTACACGAAATCCGTTATCTTTCAGGAGCTCTTTAAGAGCCTTTGGAGAAAAAACTCTAATATGGCCAACCACGGGTCCATCTCTAGCCACAAGTCTACCATATCGTTTCCTTTCAGTAACTTCATAGTGTATTGGTAAACTTCCAAATAGAAAAAGAATTCTATTGTACCAAGCTAAAATATTAGGCGTTGTAAGAACAAAAATGCCATTTTCTAATAATATCCGATGCACCTCCTTTACGAAAGCATCAGGGTTTACCAAATGTTCTATTGTTTCCAGGCTATAAACAATATGAACGCTGCTATCTGATATTGAAAGGTTGGAGTAGTTCAAATTGGACCTTATGATTTCAACTGATCCTGATCCCTTTAAAGATGGATTTATGTCTACAGCAAAAACCTTCTCTATGTTTAGGTCATGTGACTCAAAAATATTAACCATTTTCTCAAGTGCTCTTCCATCTCCACAGCCCAAGTCAACTAATTTTATTTTTGTATGTGCATTCAGAAACTTTTGACAATATTTTAAGATTAAGGACGAACTAATATTAACTCTTTCATCTAGATAATAGTCTATCATCTTTTTCCCTCTCTCCTATTATAAATACAGTCTATACTCTTTCGCTGTTTACGATCATGCCTTAAATATCTACTTCGCTTCTTTGATTAGCTTAAAATTGTATGCATGTGTCTTTCACTAGTTTATTTGGCAATTGAATTCGTATCCTTCACTTGTTTACAATATGATTATCAGAGGATATCTTTACTAGTTGTTGTGGAGAACCAATGGGTCCAGGTTGGAATGTGATATTATCTCTATGGGATTCAGAGTTCAAAATGTATTGGCACCGGCTTCAGAAATCACCAATATTATGATAAGATTAGTTAATCTATATAATCTATACATGTTGTAGGCTATGCATTTAAGAGATAGCTCTCTGTTCTGCGTTTCTTACCTGTCAATCTTGATGATGTAATGGATGATGTAATGTATTCTCCAAATAATCGTTTAAACACTGAAACTATGGTTTCATCCTTATCTCGTTGACCATACAACAGTTTGGAATATCCATGGTTAATTTGTTTTGTGTATCTCCCACAGGTCCTTCGTATTGGTTCATGCACACATCTTGCCGGTATAACGCTAAACACATACAGTGCATCTCTTACTAGTATGAGATTGTCTTAGCTATCATATTCATTGTCGCCTATAACCACCGACAATGGTAGGATTTCGGATGTCTTTGTTATAAGTGGTTGAAAATATGATATCATGTCTAGTAGAGCACGTCTGATTTTAATTTTACAAATTATCTGCCCTGTTTGTCCTTATTTCGACTTTTGAACTCCGATATTCGAATATTTATTTTACTCAAACACAGTCAGCAGGGATATACCATTACACATCGTCAATATTGGTATATACCATGACAAAAGAAAAAATCTCCAAGTTGTTCTACAGTACTTTGCCATTTCTCTAGATTCTGAAATCTGCGATAGTATTTCTTTTGATAACAATAGATCGTCCTTTCCCTATCACCAGAGTCCAATAACTCTAAATTCAGGAATTTGTGAACTCATTATTATATCATCAACTTGTACTTTAAATCAAGAAGAGCTTTATTGAAAACCTATGGTCGTTAAGCTACTGTCGGTGTTGAATGAACCTTTCAAAAAAATGGTACCTTACATCTGTCCTGCTTTTCCCATTTCTGTATCTTACTTTCTTCATGATGAATTTAAAATCTTCTTCATGTTTGTAGTGCTCATCCCTATTTTTACTATCTATAGATTTGATGGTAGGATCCTAGTAGCATATGGAATATCATTGTTGATACTTGTAGCGGTACTTACCGTTATGAATGAAGGAAATTTTGCGGATCAACTGGTCATATTTAGTTACTGGTTATTAGTAGGTGGGACCTCATGTCTAGCAATTGAATTTTTTAGAAAAAATGATTGAATAATAACATTATGGTAAGATAGAGACATTTGATATTTTGACAGGTTCCAAGTAAACAGTTGTGATATTATGATAACCCTGTTTGAATAAAAAAATCATAAATACTCTATTATGCGAAAATTATTATGCCACATCTAAAATCGTTAGCAGGCTTGGGCATGGTGGCTAAATACGTGAGCAACTGGTATTGTATTTTGGCTTTATACGCCAACATTATACCTAAAACCACGGCTAGGTTCAAGGATGGCAGAGGAGTCGCTGTTTATAAAAATAACCATATTGTATTTTATGAAGAGATCTATAAACGACATTTGCAAAACCATGGTTTTGTCTTTGAAACAAAGGGAAAAGAAGAATCAGTACGCACCCCTGAGGGATTGGTAATTATATTGAGGCCGCCATATTCTTTTGTTTTAGATGAAATATTTTTAATGAAAGTATATGGTCAGCCTCAGCTAAAGGAGCGAGTTGTAATAGATATTGGTACATCACTCGGTGATTCAGCGCTTTATTTTGCGAGCCTGGGGGCATCAAATGTATACTGCTTTGAAGCAGATAAAGATCTATATCGGATGGCACAGGAGAACATATCTCTGAACAATATGACTGGCAAAATACATATCTACAACCAGAAGGCTACTGGGGAACTATTAAGAATCCTCATTTTGGAATATAGGTTGAAAAATGTATTTTTGAAAGTAGACTGTGAGGGATGCGAGTATGAAGTTATTAAAAACATGGGCCACTCAACGTTTGAAAGCATAGGAGATATTGTCATGGAATACCACATGCAGCCAGAACCATTAATCGGACATTTGACAAGACTAGGATTCAGAATAAGGAGGAAAAGAAAGATTTTATTTGCTTCAAAGTGCTAACTAACAGATAGTATTCCTTTATTTTTAATTAAAGAATAATTAATGGATGTGTTAGACAAGTTAAGGATGACAAACTAACTCGAAGTGGTACTGAAATAGATCGAAATTTTAAGATTGTCATCATTTATTATATTTACATCTTATTAATCTCTTTTAATTCTATCATAGAGACTTGTTCCCAGCTTAATGGTTTACTGGCTTCTTTTGCATCCAAAGCCATAGTTTTGCGGCTATTCTCATCTGCAAGGAGGCCGATAACAGCTTTTGCCATATCTTCCTTATTACCCATTTCTACTTTAAGTATGGCATTACCGAAGACCTTGTAGACAGACAGGTCATAACAAACAACTGCTAACTCACAAGCCATTGCTTCGCTAACCGGGATACCCCAGCCTTCCTCATAACTGGCAGAGATAAATATCTTGCAGGATTTCATCGCAAAAATCTTTAGTTTTTCAGAAAGAAATCCAGTTAATATTATGTTTTTATCTAACGCCTTGTTTTTGACTGTTTCTAACAGATGATTGTACTCTTGTCCATCACCTATAATCAGAAGCCTCGATTTTGGAAAATCTTTCAATACCCTTTCCCATACTTCTAATAAGTCATAAACACCCTTTGACTTAACAAGTCTACCACAAAAGCAGGCATCGAATCTCTTTGTATTTACTTTTACAGAATCTATGAGTTGATGTTCAACTCCGTTGCCTGTCATAAATATCTTATCAGCTCTAAAACCGGTATCAATTAAGGCATCTCTCACATCACTGTTCACAACGAAAATCAAGTCTGCCGTTTTACACAAAGATAGGCTGATCCTCTCATTTAACAACGATATTCTACTCCAAATTCCGTGTCTTTGTGTTCTAAAAGATCGCAAAATATGATGCACATAAACTACCAATTTGGATTTCAACCTTCTTCGCAAAAATATTGCAGGAAAAACGTCATATAGCAGATGTGAAGAAGCTATTATCACATCTGGACGGTGATCAACCCTCAGGAACAAACTTCTCGTAATCCGGATAAGATATGAAATTATAATTGTAGCTGAACCATCTATCTTTTCTTCTCCTGAAGTAAAATATATGGAGCATCTGCTGGATAGCATGGATGTTGTAGAGGTATAGCCCAACTTGGGCATGATAAGAGAGATGTGGTGCTCCTTACTCCAGTTCCTCAAAACACGTAATATGTGGTAGTCTCCGCCAGTCATCGTCTTAATTGCCCATCCATTAATTATAACTAATAATCTAAGCACGTAGTCATTTGAATTCCTCATCTTAAAACCCTTTTCCACGTGATTAATTCATCGGTCGTAAGGTATTAACATTTTATATTTGTCAAAGAACTCTGCCTTAATGCATGAACTATTTTCCTACTCTCACATCCAATATATCGGGTTTAATGGTTAGATAGAGTATAGAGTAGCGATGAAGCTTATGAAGAAAGAGTTCCATATTGATAGTAAGGATATTATCTTGTGTTATCTTGGTGATATAATTTCAGTATCAGTCGGATGATATTTCATCCATGAATGCGTATAATATGTGAGCTGCCAGAAAATTTTTAATAGTAATTACTAAATGCACAATGTATGCTTATTGTGAGTAAAAGTAGTTGTTACCAATCTCATCAGGCGAAATAATTCTCTTAACAATAATCCTCTACGTACGTATATATATTCAATATTTTTAATTGGCTACCCAATGCTTTTCCTAGCTAGATCATTTATATTTACAACTTTGATTTTGATGCTTGTACATGTCGGATATTATGCCAACGCTTTCACGCAGCAATTTGATAAAGGACCGACTATCAATGATCCTCATCTAAAGGCGGAAGTGATTTTTAGAGGAATTAACTTTCCCACAAGCATGGCATTTTTAGGCTCAAATGATATCTTGGTTTTAGAGAAAAATGAAGGTACGGTGAAGAGGATTGTAAATGGTACAATGTTAACACAACCTCTGCTCCATGTAAATGTTGCAACAAAATTAGAAAGAGGGATGTTAGGAATTGCCGTTGCGAGACATCAAAACGGACCTACATATGTTTTCTTATATTACACTCAATCTCAAGCGAAAGGTGGCGAGGACGTTAGTCAAGGCAAGGTGCCGCTTGGTAATCGTCTCTACAGGTTTGAGTTGGTCGGTAACAAATTACTGAATCCTAAATTGCTTCTCAATCTTCCAGCTAAAGCTAGCCAAAACCTAATGACTGGTATCCATAATGGTGGTAAACTACTGATTGGTCCGGATGGGAATGTATATCTTGTTGTTGGTGATGTTGGAGGTCATCAAACCCAATCTCAGAATATAGTTGGCGGACCACCCGCTAATGGCACTGGTGGCATACTCCGTGTTACCCAGGATGGTAAAGTCGTAAAAGGCATTATTGGTGACAATTTTCCTTTAAACTTATACTATGCTTATGGAATACGAAACAGTTTTGGAATGGATTTTGATCCTATAACGAAAAAGCTATGGGATACAGAAAATGGTCCAGGTTTTGGCGATGAAGTTAATCTCGTTGAAGCAGGCTTTAACAGTGGATGGAATAAGGTGCAGGGTCTTTGGAAACCGAATAGTTCAAATCCATATTTTGCAGGATCCATCGAATTACATCCTCCTGGTTTGGTAGACTTTGGTGAAAGAGGAAAATATAGAGCTCCTGAACTTACGTGGTACAATACGGTTGCTCCAACTGCTTTGAAGTTTATCAACTCCGATAAATTGGGTAAACAATATACAAACGATATGTTTGTGGGGGATTTTGATAACGGAAATCTTTATGATTTTCACCTAAATAAGAGTAGAACAGGGTTATTACTTGATGGTTCTTTTGCTGGTAAAATAGTGAATAATACTGGTGAACTTCAAAGAATAACCTTTGGACACGGATTTGGTGGAATTACCGATATAGAAGTTGGGCCAGACGGTTACCTTTACGTTCTTTCTCTCTATCAGGGCGGTGGCAATTGTCTTCCCCCAGTTTATAAGACGAATTGTATCACATATAGTTCTAGGGTAGCAGGAACCATTTTCAGAATAATTCCTGTAGAAACCAAATAATTACACCCCCACTGAATGACTCAAATCATTCCGTCTGAATTAACTAAATATTCAGAAGAAATCTTGAAAGAGAAATAATGATTTGTTTATTTTCAGCTTTGCAGTATACACCATATCGTGTTGGATTTGCATTCTAGAGTTGCTATAGGAGGTATACGGTATCCTTTAACTTAAAAATTGATCAATCTATTCTGTGATATTAGAGACTAACATATAGAGGAATTCCTTTAAGGTTTCCTTCCCTCTTCTCTGAAGCTAAAACATTAAGCGTCATCCATCCATATACGCCTGGCTTCATCTGATTTCTTCCTTCAAGTTATGGCAAATAGAAATTGTTTTATATGAACACATAATTTTAGCGTTATGACAAATAAAACTATCAAAACTAGGTGGGATCCTAAGGTTGATAATAAACCTGACAATGGACCTCGTTTTAAATTTACTAGAAATTTTGCCAGCAAGCACTTGGGAAAGGCAACTCGCATATTGGATGTAGGATGCGGCATCGGAAGTTATATACATCTGATTGATAGAGACGGCTGTTTTGGAATAGAGTTGGAAAGCGAGCCGTTGAAAACAGCAAAGAA
>Ga0164304_10000307_pt1 | contig 13070 bp, 10 predicted proteins | sample Whisoiple_217_MG_FD_110216 | JGI IMG/M metagenome (GOLD analysis project Ga0164304, IMG submission 110216) | Soil microbial communities amended with pyrogenic organic matter from upstate New York, USA - Whitman soil sample_217_MG | ecosystem: Environmental > Terrestrial > Soil > Agricultural...
TATAGCCTTTCGAGCTCTCATATGAGGTACTCATGGGCATAGGGCATAGGCCTCCGTGGGCATAGGGCATAGCTCACTTTTTTGAGAACCGCTATATCCGGAAGGGAATGCATCTTTTTTGCAACACAGGGCACTGCACCGTTCGAGTTTTTCGCCTAAGCTCTGCAATAGTTAGCAATTTGGGGTTCAGTTGGGATCAAAACTCATCACCCATTATCAATCACCAATTACCCATTACCAAATATTAATGAATTCGATTACAGCACGAGCCGATCGCTTTTTTGAACATTTCTGGGGTGCGATGACAACCCCGATATTCTATATCGGGGACGCTCATCTGTCCATCAGTGCGATCGTCAAACTGATAGTTTTAGCTATATTTGCCTTGATTGTAGCTAAGATTATCAGTGAAGGACTCAAGCGCAGCCTGCTAGTTCGGATGGGATTGGATCGGGGCAGTCGAGAAGCAATTTCCACCATCGTTAGCTATATTTTAGCAACTCTTGGCTGTATAATCGTCCTGCAAGGTGCCGGCATCAACCTCACTTCTCTCACCGTCTTAGCTGGCGTTGTCGGCATTGGTTTTGGCTTCGGCCTGCAAAATCTCGCCAGCAACTTTATCAGCGGTCTCACCCTACTATTTGAACACCAAATTAGAGTCGGAGACTTTATTGAAATAGACAATTTATTAGGAACAGTAGAAACAATTTCCATCCGCTCCACAATTATCAAAACAATTGACGGACTGTTTGTAATCATACCAAATATTAAATTTGTCGAAACAAACATTATTAACTGGAGTTACAGAGACCCCAGATGCCGCCTCCGCATCCCCGTCGGCGTTGCTTACGGATCTGACCCAGTAATAGTTACAGAAGCGCTGTTAATTGCGGCGCGGATGGAATCGAATGTCTTGTCCCATCCTTCTCCTAAAGTATGGTTTCGCGGTTTTGGAGATAACGCTTTAAATTTTGAACTTTTAGTTTGGATTGACCAGCCACAGGAAAGCGATGCCATTAAAAGTGCAGTGAATTTTTTAATAGATTACGAATTTCGCAACCGAAATATCGAAATTCCCTTTCCCCAGCGGGATTTGTGGCTGCGAAACCCGAAAGAGTTAACTCAATTATTTCAGAACAACAATAAAGATGATAATTCCAACGGCAAACTTTTTCCGCAGAATGCAAAACATTCAGCAGAGCTCAAATCTAATCCCACGGTTTCTGAGCCTAAAAAATCCGCGTCTAAATCGCCTAGTAATTGGACGCTGCGAGATTTGTTGCGGCGAGTAACTTATTTTGAACAGTGTACGGATTTAGAACTGCGACAGTTAATTGAATACGGCTATCGACAACTGTTTTCAGCGGAACAAGTTATATGTAAAGAAGAGGATCCTGGCGATTCTTTTTATATTATTCTTTCGGGTACTGTAGAAGTTCTTTCTCAAAAAGCTAATAAGTATATTGCTACGCTTCACGAGGGCGAGTTTTTTGGGGAAATATCTTTGCTGTTGGGAACTCCGAGAACGGCGACTGTTAAAACTAGCGAAGATGCAATTTTGTTTGTGGTGGAACGCCACGACTTGCAAAAACTTTTAATAGAACAGCCGAATTTAGCAGATCAGATTGCTCAAAAATTGTCGGAACGCCAGCAAGCTTTGAGAGATTTGGGATTGTTAGATGACGACTCTCTGGAACACACTCCTTTTCTTAAAATTCGCAAGCGAATTCAAGTTCTTTTTGGAATTTGATACGGGAAGGAATTTCGGCAACGCGCACTGAATCGGGATTTAATATCAATTCCGGTGTAACCGGAATGATGGGAGTCGGGAGTCGGGAGTCGGGAGTCGGGGAATATGGAATTATTGACCTTGACTTTATCATTCCCATGCAACCGGAAACGATATAACGGATTTAACGGATGAATGTTGAGGGAATTGGGAATTGGGCAATTCTCCCACTCTCCCACTCTCCCACTCTCCCCTCTCCCCTTCTCCTTGACTAACTAACTTTTAAATTTTAATTCATCCTGTGCTTCCCGCCGCAGTCTAGCGGCAATTCTAAACAGTTCTTGACCGGTGTGCAAGTGGCGATCGTCATAATTGAGGGTAAATAGCTGCAATTCTTCTATTCCGTCTCCGACTTGATTGATGCAGTAGTAGAGATGGGCCGCAACTCCGGCTACATTAGATGGATTGGGCATCGATGTAAAAAAGTTATGAGCTTTTTTGAGAAACTCGCGGCTGGTTTCGATATAAAGTTGAAACTTTTCTATCAGTTCGTCATCAAACGGATCTGCAGACAACTCGTCTATTTCCTTTTTAAGCGGCTTCAAGATGCTGTTGAGCATTTTATTGACGGGTTTGTATACTTTAATCAGCCACTGTTCCATTTGTTCGTCAGCGTCCCGTGCTGTTTGTGTTTGCTGGCGGCTGACGTTTGGTGCGACTGGTGATTGCTGTTCGGTTTGCTCGGAAAATAGCCGATCGTAAGATTGTCTGTGCTGGGCGTCTCCTAATATTTCATAGGCTGCATTGAGGCGGACAATCTCTTCGTGATCGGCTTTGTAACTGTGGCTGTCTGGATGAAATACTTTGACTAAACGGCGGTATGCTTGTTTAATCTCGGCTTGTGTTGCGGTTGGGCTAATCTTTAGGGTTTTGTAGTGATTGGTAACGGAAGACACGCTGTTATTTCCTTGAAATCTGGATAATCTACGAAAAAAGGCTTGACAAAAATATCATTATTTGCTAATTTATTAGGTATTTATTTGATATAAATGCCAAGAAGTGTAAGTTGAAAACGTCAGTTTTCAAATTATCATAAATCTATTTTAGAAAAAGATTGATGCTTTTGAAGTGGCAAGCCGATCGACATTGGGGACTCATAATGATGGGGAGTCGGGAGTCGGGAGTCGGGAGTCGGGGAATGTGGAATTATTGACCTTGACTCGATCGTTCCCATGCAACCGGAAACGATATAACGCGCCGAAAGCGGTTCGTTCAAAAAAAGGCTCTTGAGAAATTCGGCATCGATCGCGATCGATGCAGCTACAATCTATCGCCATTCTTTAAGCTAAAAAGCCAAGCCAAGCAGGGCGTACAGTGTACGCCCTGCTGTGAGTTTCGGCGACTTGGGTCGGAGGCCGAGCTAGTTGAGGGCCATCGCCAGATTGAGTTCTGGATCTTGGAACAAGGGAGTGCTCAGATAGCGTTCGCCGAAGCTAGGCTGAATCATCACAATCAATTTCCCTGCATTTTCCGGACGCTGGCCGACTTTCAGTGCCGCATATAGTGCCGCACCGCTGGAAATACCGGACAAAAGTCCTTCTTCTCTGGCCAAGCGGCGGCCGTAGGCGATCGCGTCATCATCCGTAACAACTATAATTTCGTCGATCGAATCCACACTCAGCACAGGCGGCACAAAACCAGCACCGATACCTTGAATTTTGTGAGGCCCTGGCTTTCCGCCCGACAGTATCGGACTGTTGGCCGGCTCAACGGCGATCGCCTTAAACTCGGGTTTCCGCGACTTAATCACCTCTGCCACACCAGTAATCGTTCCGCCCGTGCCGACTCCCGAAATCAGGAAATCCACCTGGCCGTCTGTATCTTGCCAAATTTCCTCAGCCGTTGTCGAACGGTGAACCTGCGGGTTTGCTGGATTCCGAAACTGCTGCAACATATACGCATTGGGAGTTTTGTCCACAATCTCTTGAGCGCGGCGGATGCAGCCGCTCATGCCCTCAGTTCCCGGAGTCAGTTCTAGTTGGGCCCCGTAAGCTCGCAGCATCGATCGGCGTTCCGTGCTCATCGTATCCGGCATCGTCAAAATCAACTGGTAGCCCTTAGCCGCCGCCACCATTGCCAGAGCAATTCCGGTATTGCCAGAAGTCGGTTCTACTAAAACCGTTTTCCCTGGAGTAATCAGCCCTTCCGCCTCAGCTTGATTGACCATACTGACACCGATGCGGTCTTTCACCGATGATGCCGGATTCATGCCTTCGAGTTTTACCACAATCCGAGCCACGCAGCCTTCAGCTTGGGGAATGCGGTTGAGTTGCACCAGGGGCGTCCGCCCTACCAATTCTGTAATGTTGCCAGCAATACGCATAACTTTTGTCAGTTTGTAATTAAGTAAATGTTAATTCCTAGTTGGGAATATTAACTAGATGTAATACATGATATCGAGCTGCCGTCTGCCATTGCGCTTTTCGCACAGATCCTGTAGCGTATATTTTTGCAACACTGAGTTGGCAATCGATCGGGCTTCTTGCCAAACTTCCCAAATCACCGCACTTTCTACAGTTTGAGCGGGCGAGTCTTTTTGAGCTCGATCGAACTCAGAGCCTTCGAGACAGTTGATAATTTCTAGGAGTGTAATTTTCCAGGGATCCCTCGCCAAGATATAACCTCCCTTAGCTCCTCGCTGGCTGCGAATCAGCCCGCAGCGTCTCATAGTAGCCAGCAACTGCTCTAAATATCGATCGGGAATATTTTGCTGAGCCGCTATCTGGCGAATTTGCAGAGGCTCGCCCTCATCGTAGCAATCGGCAAGCTCTAGCAAAGCCAAGATTGCATATTCGCTTTTACACGATAGTTCCACCATAATTTCACTTGAAAGTACCAGAATTCTCAACTCCGAAGTCAGATTTTAGAAACATTCTCAATTTTGAGTTCCCAATTCTCACTCCTCACCCTTGATTATACCCCGGTTCTCCACTGGAGTTTACTGACTTTCATAAATTCTTGTAATTTGTTGCCCTGGGCGCTTGGCGGCGCTAGGCGCGGTTGCTATGTCAGCATTAACATCCAGAGCTTTGATGCTCCTGGGCCTGAGTCCGCGATGCAGGCATAATTATCCCAAGGAGTCCGCTCTCTAATTATTCGTATCGACATCTAAAATCGTATCCCCAGGGGCAATTTATATTAGTCAGCGGATTGCCTTCAAGGTAGACGTCCAAGAGATTAGTTAAAGATTTCAACATACTAATGGCAGTAATTCTATTGTTAGCGAGGTCGAACATTCTTAAGCTAGTTAAAGATTTTAATGCGCTCACGTCAGAGATTTGATTTTCGCTAAGGTAGAGTTCAGTCAGTTTAGTCAGAGATTTCAGCGGACTAATGTCGGAAATCTGATTTTCAGCGATGGGAAGTACCGTTAACGCAGTCAGACACTTTAACGACATCACATCTTTAATTCGATTGTTAGTGAGACCGAGAGACGTTAAATTAATCCTATCTAACATACTAATATCAAATATTTTATTATGCTCCATATCGACTTCAGTTAACTTAGTCATAAATCTCAACGAACTAATGTCTGATACTTGATTTTCGGAAATATACAGTGTAGTTAGGTTAGTCAGAAATTGCAGGGTAGTAATGTCTGATATTTGATTTCTATTAATAAACAAGGTATTTAGATTAGTTAGAAATTTCAGGGGACTAACATCAGAAAATTTATTTATCCCTAGCGAGAGGTCTATTAAAATTGTTAAAGATTTTAAGGAATTGACGTTCGAGATTTGAGTATCGGTTAGGCTCAGTTTAGTCAAATTATTCAAATTATTCAAATTATTGAGAGATTTAATTTGATTAAAGCTGAAATCCAATACAGTTAGCTTCGTTAAATATTTCAAGGGTGCAAGGATTGTCCCAGAATTTGCTTTTGTGCCGGCCTTAACAATTGAACTGACTGATGGCATGGAAGCGGGCAATAACCCAATAGTATAAGTACCGCTCTCTGTCACGCCTGGAAAAGGTGGCGAAGTGGCGCGGATAGTTCCGTCTGCACCCACTACAATCGCTCTATGAGAAGTAATGGAATGGGTATCAAAAAGTTTTAGTATTCCAAAAACCAACTCACGGTATTAGTGAACAAACTCTTTAATTGCACTCATTGGCTTAGAGGATGAGTGCGGTGAAGGGTCAGAAGGCTTGCTTTGATTATTACACTCAGCGTTCTCACAATCTTTTTGTATTTTCACTTCTGTTTTTACCTTTACTACTGCCAATCCTTGCTCAAAGAACCCAGCCCAATAAAATTGAGGCTCTATTACTATCTTTCCCGTTTGGTCAATATAGCCGTATTTGAATTCTCCGTTTTCACGGACTCCTACTATTGCCAGTCCTTCTGAAAATCTAGTATAATTGTCAAACTTTGGTTCGATTACGTACTTCCCCGTCTTGTCAATCAAACCTCTCTTACCATTCATTGCTTCCACCTCTGCTAAGCCGTTCTCAAATTCATAAGCCCTGTAAAAACGAGGCGAAATCACAAATTTACCCCTTTTGTCAATATAACCGACCAATTTGCTATCACTAGCTTGTACAGAAGCCAATCCTTCAGAAAACTTAGAACCAGCAAAAGGAATAACAAAGTTACCTGACACATCGATATAACCTGATTTTTCCCCAATTTTTACTACTGCTAACCCTTCTGAAAAATCGCTCGCCTTATCAAATTGAGGGGGAATGACAACCTCTCCTGTTCGATCTATGTAACCGTATTTGCCACCCTTAGCATCGCAACTTTTAGCTGTGGTTCCACTACGAAATAAAGCTACTGATCGCCCATTATAAAAATCGCCAACCCTCTCAAATTTGAGGGGAATTACAATCTTTCCCGTCCTGTCAATAAAGCCCACTTTCCTCTTCACCTCCTCATAATCGTAACCTTTTTTGAGACAATACTCATCCGCTATGCCAACTCGCATTAGTCCTTCTTTGAATTCAGCCAAAGAATCAAATATGTCCTGAGTCTCAGAATTTTTAATATAGTCGAAACTGGGTTTGAGCCTGTATTTGCCTGTCTTGTCAATTAATCCATATTTGCTAATAAAAGTCTTGTGGTTCGTAAGTTTTACTATAGCTAGACCTTGATAAAATGTAGTAGCATTAGCAAATTGAGGTTGAAATACATACTTACCTGCCTTGTTAATGTAGCCATATTTATGCTTAACTTGGACGAGTGCTAGTCCTTCGGCAAAATCTTCTGCATCATCGAATTGGGGGGAGATGACATAATTACCTGTCCTGTCAATATAACCTATCTTGTCGCCACCCTTGAGTTTCGCTATAGCCAATCCTTCTGAAAAATTCAAACTAACACTTTCAAATTTAAGGGGAATAACAATTTTGCCAGTTTTGTCTACATATCCTTGTTTCTCTTCTCTCTCTACTAAGGCTAACCCTTGGGAAAAACCATAAAATTTATCAAATTGAGGTGGAACTACATACTGACCTTTTTTGTTAATGAAGCCATACTTGTAGACAGTTTTTGATTCTGTATTTCTAGAGAGATTAGTAGACCTAGTAACTTGACAACTTAACAACAGGAAACAAATTGAACAGAGACTCGGGCAAAGGCTAATTTTATACTTAGGCCTAGTAGTTTTTGACTTCATGGTAGCTTTGGGGTTGGATCTGGTGGCTCCTTTGTAACAAGATTGCCGTAGTCAAATACTAAAATATTTTCGCTATTAAGGACTAGAAAATCCTCTCCTTCTTTAGGCTTTCTATTGATAATATAGTTTACTTGTTCCCGAATATCTTCTTTGCTCAATACAATACGTTCCTCCTTTTCATCCTTCCCTGCCGTGTAGGCAAGACTTACAGATAATGATGGAAGGACACTTGATGTATTCAGGTTTAAATACCTTTTTGCGGCTATCATATTACGGTCATATTCATCCTTAAAGCTTTGAAATTGAGTACCATTTTTATAAAGTTGGAAGTTGTATTCTCCATCAATAATTCCCTCTTTGAGCCACCTTTCTAAATCTTGATTATTTTTGTCCCTAGCCCAAGAAATTTTATGACTTGAAATACTGAGTTTTGTACTCAAAAGAGATGCGGTATCCTTGATATCTTTGAGGTTGTCGGTAAGTCGATCGCGAATCCACCCAGCCTGACCGTCTTTATAATCATTAGGAATGTCATACCGAGCTGCTATTTCCGACACCGCATCCTCAAAAATTCCATAGCGATCGATCGTCAAAAATAATACTTTTTACAAGATTCCCATGCTGTTTCAAAAAGTCGTAGACGATTTTTTTTAACTTATTATGGACATCTGGATGGAGTAAATCGAGGGTACGTATATCATCAGTTGTTTTTTGCAGCACGGCACTATACTTTTCAGCACCGGGCTTATCATACGTGGCATTAGCCGCTGTCTCCCTAAGTGTACTACCGATCTTGGATATTCCTGTTCCCTCAAACCAGCCTACTACCTCAATCTGGCTTTTGTTGTTTGGGTGAGCCTTATCGTATTTATCGCGTTCCTCCTCAAATTCTGTGAATATATCCTGCCCTCCTAAACTTGAAATCATGTTGACGAGATCAGACTGCATCAAGTAGATTCCCGACCCCCAAGGTCCGTCGCCCGCGTTGATTTGATCGCTCGGTTTAAAAGTAGCTCCAAAGGCTGATAACACATTCAAGTAAACTTTTTTGATCGAGGGAGTTTCGAGAATCTTTCTAAACATTGCCTTTCTTTCATCTGATGCTTCCTTCGGCGACCCCTTGTACTTCAGCGACCCATTGTAAGAAAACCAATAAGAACCCATATTTTCAGGAGGCCAGACATCGCCACCACTGCCACCAGAGCCTGAGTTTGCGTCAGCTACAGGCCCCCCAATGGTAGCACCCCCTTTCCCGTTTGGTTCGACTTTCAAGTCAGTCACTTTAGGTAGTCCTTGCTTGGGAAATGCAATTACCTTGACTGAAGAAATGTCAGTGAAAACTGTAAAAGCCGGGCTAGCTGAAAAGGCATTAGGTTCTAATACCTGACCAATATTTCCAAAGGGGTCCATGATGCCCAAAAACGTTACTGGAAAATCATAACTGAGTTGACCCTTGACCAAGATAGCGCTATTAGGGGGGTTGCCTACGGCTACCATGTATTCCCCTGGTCTAACTATGCCGGGATATGGTGGGGACTGGGTGCGGATGAAGCCGTCTGAGCCGACGATGCCTGATTCTTCTTGCAGCCACATGGGGCCAAAAGTACCCGTTTCATTGGGGATGGCTCCCTTCCGCATAAAGTACACTTTAGTCCCCACAGCTAATCCCTCTGGTGCTGGAATGGCTAATTGAGCGGGCTGATTCATCTTATCGCCGCTAAAGTCCAGATTGAAGGCGCCGGCAAATTCAAATCCGGCGGGGATTGGCAGGGACAGGCTTTCCCGGCTTAACGGTGTGATGCTAACGGTGGTGTCCTGTGTTAAGGCACCAGGAGCTACCATTACTGTTGAGCCGTCGCTCGCTTGCACGACTCCGCCATCAACTCCCACCATCGCCGGGCCCATCAAAGGCGTTTTTACCCGCACCGGAACCACCTTTTCTGCTGCTCCGTCGATGACGGTGACGTTGGCAATTCCTTCACCCAAAGCAGTGATTACGCCATCTGTATTCACCTGCAATACATTGGGGTTGCTGACGAAGTAGCGAGTGCCGACAGAGCCAAATTTGAGGTCTGGAGAGTCATTAAGGCCTTCAATTCCCACCAGCAACGAGCGGTTTATTCCTTTTGTTAAAGTCACTGCTTGCGGGTAAACATTCAAACCGGCAATCTCTGCCCGTAGCGCATTCGACTCGTCATCGTTGGCAGGAATCGGCATTTTGCCTACTCGCGCCGCTGTCACGGCTTGAATGTTATTGCGAGACGCGCTCAAAATAGAAGTACCGTCAGCCAGCCCCGTCACTTTCCCGAAAGCGTCAATAGGTGCTACCCCTGGGTTTAACGAAGCATAAGTCAAGTAAGAAGCTGGCAGCACTACACCTTTTTGGTCGGCAAAGTCGCCCAAAACTGTCAGTTGTGTACTCTCTCCAGCATTAAGCTGGGGGCGACGCTGGGCGAAGTCCAAATTCAGCAGCGGTGCACCGCTGACGTTAACGGTTACTTTCGCTGGTACTCCCCAGTTCAAGCCATCGCTGGCCGCCAATTCAAAGCTAGCGATGCCTGAGAATCCCGGCGCGGGTTTGAAGGTAGCCGTTTTAGTAATAGAATCGAACAGCACCGTACCGTTAACAGGATTGAGTGCGTTGTAGAAGATGGAGTCGCCTTCTGGGTCAGTTGCCTTACTGACCAAGGGTATGATTGTCTCCAATTCTGTATGGGTAGTGGTGGAGAATGGCGAAGTGACAGGTGGCTTGTTTGCAATAAAGCCGAAGTTGCTGTTGAGGAGAGTTTGGTCTGCCCCGTTGATGATGCCATCCCGGTTGAGGTCGAGGTCAATTGTATAACCGGGGTCAGTCACCTTGCGCCCTAAAGCATTATCTAGCAGTTGCCTGTCTGTGGCATCAACTCGGCCGTCACCGTTGATATCGCCTGCCACGTTGAGTTTTAGAGAGTATGCACCACTCGATGCACCGTTCAAATTAAGCAGGTTCAAGCCAGAACGATTGATGGAAAATAGGGAATAGGTACTATTTGTATCGCTAGATGTGAGAATCGGTGTCAGCCCACCTACTTCTGGCAGTTGAGGGAGTCCTTGACTGCCGTCTTTTGATTCGACTGAAATCCCTACGAGTACGGTGTCTGAATCTGTCGAACTGAGTTCCGAACTAGCAATGCCAAAGGTGTATTGGTTCGCTTTCCCTGCATCGTTATTACCTGATGCTGTTTTGGCTGTAAATGTGTAAGCGCCACCTAAATCGGTAGGTACTTTATTATTGCTTTCAGGCGGATCTACGGGCAGTATAATTGGGGGCGGCAGGGTATCAAAAGCCCCTTGAATGTTCGGCCCTGGTGTTGTTGTTGGTGGTTGATGCAAGCCCAAGGGGTCAAAGTCAATAATCGGCGGCAAGTCGCCATCGGGGGTGGGGGAAGTTGGGCAAGTACCCGCACCGCTATCTGCAAATAAATGTAAATTGGTCGCGTGACTAAGTTTTTGGGCCCTGTCTGAAAAGTCAAAATTCAGCAGCGATAGAGAGTGGAGGAGTTGGTGCAGCGCGTCATTGCTTGCATTGCCAATGTTTTTCAGTGCAGCCTACAATTTATAACTCCCAACATGATGCAAAATGGTGAAAAATTTGCACGCATAGAAAGTCAAGAAAATTTGTGTCCCGGCTTGACTCAGGAAGAGGGGGAATCGAGAGTTCAAAATCCGAGTCAAGATTCTCCAAGGATTCTTTATGGCCCCAAACTCAAATCAACGGTACAGTGGATACCGCACCCAAACGGCTATTGGATACTCCGCAACTCAGAAAGCGTTACTTGCTTGCAAGTTGACAATGCTGACAAAGAGGTAATGTCACAGTTAGGCTTGAAGCCAATAAGCGATATCGCATCGGAATATGACATTACTTTCGAGGATTTGCAATACTTGCTGCAGATGCTAGCAGAAACGGGAATGTTAGAGGGAACCCAACCTCCAAAACCACCCCCAAATAAATTCAACATTCAGCAATTATTGTCTTTCCAAATTCCCCTGTTCAATCCTGATGCTTGGCTAACCAAACACACGGGTAAACTCCGCTGGATTTGGACTTGGCAATTTTGCTTTTGTATGGGTGTTTTAATCAGTGCTTCTCTGGCTGTATGGCTGGCTTTGGCTGAAGAGGTTTCTGCTGCCAACCAACAGGTTTGGGCAACAGGAGAAATTACAACCCTGTTAACATTTGTGCTGCTGATTGTGGTAGTAGTTTGTCTGCACGAATTAGCCCACGCTTTTACTTTGAAGCACTACGGCGGTGTTGTCCCAGAAATGGGGCTGCTGTTTTTGTGCTTGATACCGGGCTGCTATACAGATACCACAGATCAGTACAGTTTAGTGAGGCGGAAACACCGCGTTTTTGTAGTAGCAGCAGGGGTGTTGGTGCAGGTGGCTATCTGGGCTTTTTCGGTTTGGGTTTGGGTTTTGTCTAAGCCTAACGCTGGATGGCATTTTGCTAGCTATTTGCTGATGGTAGCAACGCTTGTCACTGTAGTTTTTAACCTCAACCCTTTGAATAAGTTTGATGGCTATTATTTGCTAGTTGCTTTGACTGGTATTAACAATTTGCGATCGAGGTCTTTTCAATTTTACGCTCGTTTACTGCGGCGCGAACACATTTGGGAAGAACCTTTAGACTGCTGGGCTTTGGCTGCTTATGCTCCTTTTAGCATAGCTTATACGGTCTGGGTTTTAGGTTTTCTGCTCTCTGCTGTTGTTCGTTGGGCGGTGCAAAATATGCCGACGTTTATCGATTTTTCTAAGTTTTACCTGCCGTCGGGCAGTTAAAAAGAAGCGGAAAGTGGCAGACAGTTTTTCCGAACGGAAAGAATAGTGATTATTTAGGAGTGTGTCGCAATGAACGGATATCAAAAGTTATGAGTAGGGTTTGTTTCTGGGGTTCTTAGGTTGGGCTTCTATGAGTTGGCAATACCTGTACAAGCTGCTGTTCTCACGCAAACTTATACGGTGAATTTGAAGCAGCAGCCAGTTAATAGTACGCTGAATGGGGTGTTTCCTAAGTTTAATTCGCTGTTGGGGACGCTGTTAAAGGCTTATGTTACAGTTCAGTCAACGGTTAACAGCGATATCAGTATTGTTCCTGCTAGCAATTTTACTGGTACTGCGGTAACTAATGCTCAAATTGCTGTGAATTTACCTAGTTTAAAAGCTGACCCCAATTTGGTTTTGAGTTTGTTTGTAAATCCGCCGGAAATGAGTATTGAATCGGGGGCTGCAGGGGCTAGAGGTGGCAGTGCGATGGCAGGAGTTTCAAGGACTTATAGTTCGCCGCAGTCTCTAAATATGTTTAGTGGGTGTGCGGGGGATTTAATTGCTGCTAGCATTGCGACAATGGGTACTGTTAAAGTTTTAGGAACGCCTGCAACTGGAACTTACGCGGACACTGTGGCGACTGATTCAACTCTTACTCTCACCTATGAGTACGAGTCTGAGTCTGAAACTGTGCCGGAACCTATTACGATCACAGGTGTGGGTTTAGCTTTTGGCGGCGTTGCTGAATTACGGTATGATACGGGCAAAAATACGAGAGGGAACCCGAAAATGATTTTTAAGATTTTGATGGGGGATTGGAACATCTCCAAATTTTAGATAATGAATTAGTAATTTAA
>Ga0164304_10000309_pt1 | contig 13039 bp, 14 predicted proteins | sample Whisoiple_217_MG_FD_110216 | JGI IMG/M metagenome (GOLD analysis project Ga0164304, IMG submission 110216) | Soil microbial communities amended with pyrogenic organic matter from upstate New York, USA - Whitman soil sample_217_MG | ecosystem: Environmental > Terrestrial > Soil > Agricultural...
AGCCCACGGAAGAGCCCAAAGACTAGCCCGAAGACTAGCCCTATCCCTTCCCGGGTGGCACGAGCCGGAACGAGTACTGCCCGGTGCCGCCGGCGGGCGCCATGCTCAGCTCGGCACCCTCCGAGGGCAGTTGCAGCGCGATGCTGGCGACTTCCCCGCACGGGACGGTCCTTTCGGGCAGGGCCTCGGCGCCGTTCCAACTGCGGAGCGACAGCCGCGTCGCTGCCGTCCCGCGGCAGGCGAAGTTCAATTCGTAACGGCCGGCGGGGGCGGCAAGCCCAAAGCTGGTCGGCGCGTCGGACGTGCCGGACCCCCGGTATTCGCCGGGCCTTGACGGGTCCAGGACGTCCCGTGCCCAGGTGCTGGCGCCGAAATTCTCGCGCAGTGATTCGCCCGAGTTGGGCTCGATCTTCACCCCGGCGACTCCGGCCTCAAGTCCGGAGAGCGCGGTGGCACGGGCTGTGAGCCTTCCGCCGGTGTGGCGGAAAAACGAGGCGCGGGCCTCGCCGCAGGCGTAGTCCCAGGATTCCGGAAGTCCCTCGGCCCGGGTCACCTTCAGTTCCAACCGGGTGGCGCCGGAGCAGGCCGCCGTCAGCAGGTAGTCCCCGGCGGCAAGCTCGGCTGTCCACTCGGCGGTCTTGCCGATGGCATACGGGAGGCCGGAACCGGCAGGCGGTCCCCCGAGTTGTCGGGTCACTGCGGCCAGGAATACCGCGGGATCGACTGAGTGCGTGGCCGTCGGCACCGGCGCAGGCGGCTCGTCGGGGCTGTATTCGCAGGCGGCCAGCGGCAGGAGCAGAACCAGCAGTATCATTTTTGCGCGCAGGATCCGCGCCCCCCACAGAGCCGACATGCCCCGAGTCTAACGTCAGCCGCCCGGCCGGTCGGGGCTGGGGCTCGGGGAAACCGATTCCCGGCGGCCCCGCGGGCGGCGCGTCGCTGACAGCGGCAGCAACGGGGATCCGGAAGTATGGGGAAGTGACGACTGACGGTTCAGACATGCTGGCGGGGGACTTGCCCGGCGACGTCCACATCAGGCTGCTTCGACGGTCCGACGCCGAGCGGCTGGGCGCCGCGTACCGGCGCAACCGGGAACATCTGGAGCCCTGGGAGCCGGTGCGGACGGCGGAATTCTTCACAACCGAGGGCCAGAGTGCCGACATCGGGGGAAAACTGGACATGTTCGCCGCAGGAACCGGAGTGCCCTGGATCCTGCTGGCAGGCGAGCGGGCCGTGGGAACCATGACGTTGAGCGGCATCGTGCGGGGGCCTTTCCGCAGCGCAAACCTCGGCTACTGGGTGGACCGGGAAACCACCGGCAAGGGCATCGGCTCGGCCGCCGTGGCCCACGTTCTCGATGCCGCGCGCGGGGTGCTCGACCTGCACCGGATCCAGGCGGCCACCCTGCCGCACAACGCAGCCTCCCAGGCCGTGCTTCGGCGGGCCGGCTTCCAGCAGATCGGCCTCGCGCCCGAGTACCTCCACATTGCCGGTTCATGGCAGGACCACGTCCTCTTCCAGCGCATCCTGTACTGAGCCGCATGCCAGACTCTCAAGGTGACTGACGAATCTTTCGGTGCGCTGCACCACGTGGAACTCTGGGTACCGGAGCTGGACAGGGCCAACGACCAATGGGGCTGGCTGCTGACCGGGCTCGGCTATGAGCAGTACCAGGACTGGCCCCAAGGGCGCAGCTGGCGGCGCGGACCGACGTACATCGTCGTCGAGGAATCCCCGGACCTGAGCAGCCGAACCCACCGGCGCACCGCCCCCGGGCTGAACCACCTGGCCTTCCATGCCGGGACCCGGAGGCAGGTGGACACCATGGCGGCGACCGCTCCCGCCCACGGCTGGACCGAGCTGTTCCCGGAGAAATATCCCCACGCCGGCGGTCCCGCGCATTTTGCCGCCTACCTGGTGAATTCAGACGGCTTCGAGGTCGAGCTGATCGCCACGGACTGACGCACAGGTAACCCGGCAGGTACCGTGAACCCATGAGCATCATCCTCGTGGGCGGCGGCCCAGACACAGTCACAACCCCGGTGGTTTTTGACCGCTTCGTGAAGGATGTCCGGCGCCGCGCCGGCGGAAGCAGGCCTCCCCGGATCGCAGTCGTGCTCTTCGACCGTGAAGGCAGTTCGGAGTACTTCCTCCCCGCCTACCTGGAACCCCTGCAGAGCCGCATACCCTGCGACGTGGCGCCCACCCTGCTGCGCACCGGCGAACCAGCCGAGCCGGCGGCGTTCGACGACGTCGACGGCATCGTCGTCGGGGGCGGCCCCACCCCCGAATACCTTGCCGGGCTGCTCGGCTCGGCGGCGGCGATCCGTGCGGCCGCCGCAGCGGGTGTGCCCTACCTGGGGTTCTCCGCGGGGGCGATGATCGCGCCGCAACGGGCGCTGGTGGGCGGCTACCGGATCCGGGGCATCGAGGTGTGCTCGGTGGAGTGCTCCGAAGGCCTTGATGAACTCGACGTCCGCGACGGCCTGGGACTGGTTCCGTTCGCCGTCGACGTCCATGCCGCGCAGGCCGGCACCCTGAGCCGGGCGGTCGGGGCCGTGGCGGAGGGCCTCGTGGACCGGGCTGTGGCGGTGGACGAGAATACGGCGCTGGTGCTGCGCCACGCGGATCTGGAGGACCTGGAAGTCATCGGCGCCGGAAATTGTTGGACCATCCGGGCCTCCGGGCGGAAGGCCACGGTGGCCGTTATCTCGGCCGGCTGAGGCGGGCGGCACCCCCTTGGCACCCTTGTTACTCACGGGTAACATAGTGTCCATGCACCTGCTCCTCCGCACCCTCCTCCTGCTCATCACCTCCGCCCGGCGCCCCCCGCTGGGCATCTGGGATGCCTCGTCGCTGCCGCTGCGCGTCCTGCCGACGGACATCGACATCGCGATGCATGTCAACAACGGCATGTATTTCTCGCTGATGGACCTGGGCCGGTTTGACCTGATGGCACGCAGTGGGACGTGGAAGGCCATCCGCAGGCGCGGCTGGACCCCGGTGGTCGCGGGGGAGACCATCGCGTTCCGCCGCTCCCTGCAGCTGTGGCAGCAGTACACGATCGAGACCAAGGTCATCGGGCTGGACGAGAAGGCCATCTACTTTGAACAGCGGATGGTGGCCGACGGCGAAATCTACGCGCGCGCCCACATCGCCACCCGGCTGGTCAGCAAAGGCAAGCCGGTCAGCCAGGACGAGATCATCGGCGAGTTCGGGGCGCCGCCGGCGGACCTGGTACTGCCGGAGTGGATCCACGACTGGCGCGAAACAAATGCGCTGCCCGGCGCCCGCCGGGCCGCCCCGCACGTCTGGGCCTGATCTGCCGGCCTGATCTTCCCGCCTGGCCTGCCCGGGATGTGCCATCAGCGAAACGCGGGGGACATTCGCGGGCCGCTCGCGTACCGTTGAAGCCATGGCAACCGTAGACATTACAGGTGAACAGTTCGCATCGACCGTCGAGGACAACGACATTGTCCTTGTAGATTTCTGGGCCGAATGGTGCGGCCCGTGCAAGCAGTTTGGCCCCACCTACTCCGCCGTCTCCGAGAAGCACCCGGACGTCGTCTTCTCCAAGGTGGACACCGAGGCGGAGCAGCAGCTTGCCGCCGAGGCCGGCATCACCTCGATTCCCACGCTGATGGCCTTCCGCGAAAAGGTGCTGGTCTTCTCCCAGCCGGGCGCGCTGAACGCCCAGCAGCTGGAGCAGGTGGTCGACGCCGTCAAGGCCCTGGACATGGAGGAAGTCCACGCGCACGTGGCGCGCTCGCAGGCCGAGGCCGCCGCCCCGCAGGACGGCACCCAGATCCCGGACGCCTAGGCCGGCACCAGCAACTTAAAGCAACGCGCCGCTCGCGTCGCGCCCGTCCCTGAAGGGATTGTGGGCGCGACGTGACCGGCGCGTTTGTCGTCTGCGTCGTTGGTGCTGTGGGTCCTAGAGCTTTTCCAGCTTCACGGGCTCGGCCAGCAACGCGCTCAGTGACTCGTTCAGGTCCTGGAGTGCGGTGCCTTTGGCGTGCCTGTCCAGGTCCTCCTGCGAGGCCCACTGCTCGCTCAGCACCAGCTTGTCTTCGGAGGCCTCGGTCAGCTCATACCGGAGGCAGCCGGGTTCGTTGACCACCTCGTCGATCGCGATCTCGAGGGCAAGTTTCACGCGGAAGAATTCGCCGTCGTTGGGGATGAAAGTGGCCTGCAGGTCAATAGGTGCGCTCATGCTTTCACCCTACCCGGCGGTCACCCGCGCGCCGCAGCAGGTGCACAAGATTTCCTAGGACTTCCACGCTTTACCCTTCTCATGCCGCCGGGCTGTTGGTAGCGTCGCAGCATGCTTGCCTACACAGCCGGGGACACTGACGTCCCGTTGCTCCAGGAGACTATCGGCGACAATTTCGAGCGGATCGTCGCCCGGTTCCCGTACCACGATGCCTTGATCGAGGCGGCGGCGGTCCCGGGCGGGGAAGCGCGGCGGTGGAGCTACACCAAGATGAACGACGACGTCGACCGGCTGGCCCGCGCGTTGCTCGCCGTCGGCGTCGAGAAGGGCGACAGGGTGGGGATCTGGAGCCCGAACTGCGCCGAGTGGACCATCCTGCAGTACGCCACGGCGAAGGTCGGGGCCATCCTGGTCAACGTCAATCCGGCCTACCGTAGCCACGAACTCGAGTTCGTTGTCAGGCAGAACGGCATGCGGATGCTGGTGGCGGCGCCCTCGGACAAAAACAGCGACTACACCGGCATGGCGCGGCAGGCCCTGGCCGAATGTCCCGAATTGCGGGAACTCGTGTTCCTGCCGGACGCCGGCCAGCCAGGCCTCGCCGCCGGGGTTCCGGAAGGCGCGGCGGAGCAGACGTACGCCGAACTGCTGCGGCGGGCCGACGACGTCGCGCATTCCGGGCTGAGGGCGCGGATGGCCGAACTGGACCCGCACGACGCGATCAACCTGCAGTACACCTCCGGGACCACCGGCTTCCCCAAGGGCGCCACGCTGACTCACCACAACCTGCTCAACAACGGCTACTCCATCGGTGAGCTGCTGGGCTACACCGAGCACGACCGCGTGGTGCTGCCGGTGCCGTTCTACCACTGCTTCGGCATGGTGATCGGAAACCTGGCCGCCTTCAGCCATGGCGCCGCCACCATCATCCCGGGCCGCGGGTTCTCGGCCGCCGCGGCGCTGGAGGCCGTGCAGGACTTCGGCGGGACCTCGCTCTACGGGGTGCCGACCATGTTCATCGCCGAACTTGCCCTGCCGGACTTCGCCTCCTACGACCTCTCGACGCTGCGCACCGGCGTTATGGCCGGCTCCCTGTGCCCCATCGAGGTGATGAACCGGGTGATCGCCGAGATGAACATGCGCGACGTGGCCATCTGCTACGGCATGACGGAAACCTCGCCGGTCTCCACCATGACCCGCGAGGGGGACACCCTGGCCCAGCGCACGCAGACCGTGGGCCGGACGATGCCGCAACTGGAGAGCCAGATCGTGGACCCGATGACGGGGGAGGTGCTGCAGCGCGGCGAGATCGGCGAGCTCTGCACCCGCGGGTACTCCGTGATGCAGGGCTACTGGAACCAGCCGGACAAGACCGCGGAGGCGATCGACGCCGAGGGCTGGATGCACACCGGCGACCTCGCCCGGATGGACGAGGACGGCTATCTGGTGATCGAGGGCCGGATCAAGGACATGGTGATCCGCGGCGGAGAAAACGTCTACCCGCGCGAAATCGAGGAGTTCCTCTACACCCACCCGGACATCCAGGACGTGCAGGTGATCGGCGTCCCGGACGCCACGTACGGCGAGGAACTGATGGCCTGCGTCATCCTCAAACCCGGCGCCGGCCCGCTCGACGCCGACGCGCTGGCGGAGTTCTGCCGCGGGAAGCTGGCGCACTACAAGATCCCGCGCTACGTGGACGTCCGGCAGAGCTTCCCGATGACCGTCTCCGGCAAGATCCGCAAGGTGGACATGCGCCAGGAAGCGGTGGCCCGGCTGGGGCTCTAACCGCAACGCGGGGTCACTTCGCGCCCATTCCGGGGCCCAGGACGGGCCGGAAGTGACCCCGCGTCGCGGCGGGCCGACCGCGCCTGTGGATAACCTCAGCGCCGCGGCTGCCCTGCGGTCACAATGGTGCGCATGGTCCGCATCGTTCCCCTCCCCGGAAGCCTCGTCCGGAGACCGTTCACCGTGTACGAGTCACGCGCACTCGGCGTTCAGCCCAAACGCCTGCGGGCGAAGGACTTGTCCGACGGCGGCCGTCTCATCTACCTGCCCGCCGGCCGGCACCTTGAAGTCATCGAACGTGCCCGTGTGCTGACCGCCGCAACACCCGGTGCCTGGATTTCGCACGAAACCGCCGCAGTCCTCACCCGGCTCGGACTGCCGCCGTGGCTGGGCGGGTGTTCCACCATCCACCTCAGCAAACCGCATGAACTGCCCAGAGTCCGCCGTGCCGGCGTCACGGGACACCGCGTGCGGTGTATCCCTGGCGAGCTGACCGACGTCGACGGCATCCCCGTGACGGCGCCGCCGCGGACCTGGCTGGATCTCGCCGCGGTCCTGCCGCTCAACTACCTCATTGCCCTGGGCGACCAGATCATTCGGATACCCCGGGCGGCGTTGGAGCTCAGGTCGGAGCCCTACGCCTACAAGGACGGACTGCGGCTGATCATCCGGCAGCATCCCAACATGAAGGGCGTAGAGAAGGCCCGGCTTGCCCTGGATGAGATGCGGGTAGGTGCGGACTCGTTTCCGGAGACCTTCCTGCGACTTGCGCTGATGGATGCCCGGATGCCGGAACCGGAGCTTCAGATCAGGCTCGATCCGGACGACGAGCGCTCGCCGGCCGCAGACTTGGGCTACCGGAGGTACCGCATCGCCATTCAGTACGACGGCGCCCACCACCTCACCCGGGGGCAGCAATCCAGGGACATCCGGCGGGACGAAGCGTTCCGCGGTGCCGGCTGGGCGTACTTCAAGGCCAACGCAGATGACCTTGCCAACGGCTTCGAAGGCCTCATCGCTCGGATCAAGACAGCCCGGTTCCGCTCAACATGACGCAACGCGGGGTCAGATCGCGCCCATAATGTCGCTCGGGATGGGCCCGAAGTGACCCCGCGTTGCTTTAGCGGGGTCAGTGGTTCCGGTGGTCCTGGATGGTCATCCGCGGGCCAAAGGTGGGCTTGCGGAAGCCGCTGAGGCCGATCATGCGGACCACCCGCTGCCGGTGGCCGGCCCAGGGGGCGAGCAACCGCAGCATGCCGGCGTCGTCCGTCCGCCGGCCGGTCAGGGCGGCGCCCACATAGGCGGCCAGATGGTAGTCGCCCACCGCGATCGAGTCCGGGCAGCCGTGCGTGCGCTGCACCACCTCGGCCGCCGTCCAGACGCCGATTCCGGGCAGCGTCTGCAGCTTCGCGGCCGCATCGGCGGCGGGCAGTGCCGCCAGCCGTTCCAGCGCGACGGCGGAGCGGAGCGCCCGCATGACGGTGTCCGAGCGCTGCGGGCCCACTCCGGCCTTGTGCCATTCCCAGGACGGAATGCGCAGCCACTGCTCCGGCGTGGGCTGCACGAGGAGGTTGGCCGGGGCGACGGCGCCGGCGCCGGGGGCCGCGGTCCCGAAGCGGTACATCAGGTAGCGGTAGCCGCGGCGCGCCTCGATCACGGTGACTTTCTGCTCGAGGACCGTGGGCACCAGCGCGTCAATCATCCGGCCGGTGGACGGCAGCCGGAGGGTCCGGTTGCGGCGCCTGGCTTCGATCACCATCCGGGGGAGCGTGGCGTGAAAGCCCGGTTCGTCGAAGGCCGTCCAGTCGTCGTCGCGGCCGAGCAGCCGCGGGACGCCCCTGACCGCTTCGGCCGCACCGGGCCCCCAGGCGCGCGCCTCGATCCAGGGCGCGGCCGCCGGACCCGCGGAGGCCAGGCGCAGCGTGGCCGGACCGGCCGCCGTCGTGAATGCCATCCAGAAGCCGTCCGGGGCAACCCGGATGGAGGGGTCGCCGTGGCCCCGGCGGAGCGTGCCGAGGGTCTGCAGGAGATCGTAGGGGCCGCCCGGGTGCCACCGGAGCGAGGCGTCCGCGGCGGCTGCGCGGGCCGGGAGCTCTGCGGTGGTCATCCGAATATGTTCCCACGCCCGGCCGGCGGCGGAGGCATCCGGGGCGTCGCCGGGGCGCCGCCCCGGGAGGATCAGCAGCGGGGGCCCGCGGGTCCAACGGCCCTTAACCGCGGACCCGTGCCGGGCTTAGAATCCGGCTGGACGCGGTTTTCCGCGCCCAGCCCGGGATCCGATCCCTTGATGGTCAGGAGAATGTGATGGCTGGTGGAGTGGTGCACTTCGAGCTTCCCGCGGACGATGAAAACCGCGCCCGGGAGTTCTACAGTTCGGTGTTCGGCTGGGGTTTCCAGGTCATGCCGGAGATGGAGTACAGCCTGGCGATGACCACACCCATGGACGAGGAGGGCCGCCCCGCGGTCTCAGGGTCAATCAACGGCGGCCTGTTCCGCCGCGGCGACCTGACCGCCCCCGTGGTGACCGTCGACGTCGACGACATCGACGCCGCGTTGGAACAGATCGTGGCCCTGGGCGGCTCGGTCCACCGCGGCAAGATGGAGGTCCCCGGGTCCGGCTGGAACGCGTACTTCAAGGACACCGAGGGCAACGTTGTGGGGCTCTGGCAGAACGCGGCCCAGGCGCCGGACACGGCCGGGGAGGCGGCGGGTAACGATCTAGGAGCCTGACGCCGCGCCCTAGTGCATCCCGCTTGCCAGCCACAGCGCCACAACCGCCGCGGGAACGGTGAGGACGACGGCGGCGAGGCCGGCCAGCGCGAAGCCGCCCCAGCGGATTTCGACGTTGAGCGCCCGCAGCCGTTCGTGCCAGAGCAGGGTCGCGAGCGACGCCCACGGGGTGACCAGCGGACCCAGGTTCACGCCGATAAGCAGCGCCGCGAGGCGCACCGGCGAGCCGCCCACCGGCTCCAGCGCGAGGTAGGCCGGCAGGTTGTTGACCGCGTTCGCGGCGCCCACCCCGAGCCCCGCCAGCTGGAGCAGTGCGGGCAGGCTGTCCCCGGAACCAGCGACGCCGGCCAGCACCCTGGCCAGGCCGTTGGCGTGCAGCGCCTCCACCACCATGAACAGTCCGATGGTGAGCATCAGCGGCCGCCACGGGACCATCGACCAGCGCAGGCTGGACCGGCGCCGCCACAGGAACAACGCCAGCAGGACCGCGGCGGCGGCAGCGGCCGGCAGGTACACCGGGACCCCGGACACCAGGGCCGGCAGCAGCACCAGCATCACGCCGGCCGAGGCGTAGAGCAGCACCTTGTCCCGCACGCGGTGGACCGGCTGCGGCGCGTAGCTGCCCCGCAGCTGCTTGCGGAAGGCCAGCCAGAGCAGCGCCAGGGGCAGCAGGATTCCCGCCAGCGCAGGGGCCCAGACCAGCGAGGCGAAGGCTGCCGGGCTGAGGCCCAGCCGGGCCTGGGCCAGCAGGTTGGTCAGGTTGGACACGGGCAGCAGCAGCGACGCCGTGTTCGCGAGCCAGATGGTGGTCAGGGCGAAAGGCAGCGGCGGGATGCGCGCGTGGACGGCCAGCAGCACGACGACGGGCGTGACCAGCACCGCCGTCGTATCCAGCGACAGGAACACGGTGGACACACAAGCCAGCGCGATCACCAGGAGCCAGAGCAGCAGCACACGGCCCCGGCCCAGGGCGGCCAGCCGGTCCGTCACCGCCCGGAACAGCCCGGCGTCGTCCACCAGTTCCGTTACCAGGGACATGGCCACCACGAACCCCAGGACCGGCACCGTCCGGCCGGCGAGCTCCTCGAAGGCGGGCCAGGGCAACAGCCCGGCGCCCAGCGTGGCGGCCCCGGCCAGCAGCATGCCGCCGGGGACCAGGTAGCTCCGCAGTGACTTCAACCAGGTCCTTCGCTTCACCGCCCCATCGTCGCACCCGCGGGGCTGCGGCGGCCACGCGACGTGCCTGAATCCGCCCCTCGCTGCTGCAGACGGTAACTTTGTACCTATGAAGTACGCCCAGTCCGTCCTGGACCTCATCGGCAACACGCCGCTCGTCAAACTCAACCACGTCACCGACGGCATCGCCGCCACGGTCCTGGTGAAGCTCGAATACCTGAACCCCGGCGGTTCCATCAAGGACCGCATCGCGGCCAAGATGATCGAAGAGGCGGAACGCAGCGGCAAGCTCCAGCCCGGCGGGACCATCGTGGAGCCCACCTCCGGCAACACCGGGGTGGGGCTGGCCCTGGTGGCGCAGCAGAAGGGCTACCGCTGCATCTTCGTTGTCCCGGACAAGGTCGGCGAGGACAAGCGTGCCGTGCTCCAGGCCTACGGGGCCGAAGTCGTGGTGACGCCCACCGCCGTCGCCCCGGACAGCCCGCAAAGCTACTACGGCGTCTCGGACCGGCTGGTCACCGAGATTCCCGGCGCCTACAAGCCGGACCAGTTCTCCAACCCGGCGGCGCCGGCCAGCCACTACGAGTCCACCGGCCCGGAGATCTGGAAGGACACGGACGGCCTGGTCACGCACTGCGTGATCGGCGCCGGCACCGGTGGCACCATTACCGGCACCGGCCGCTACCTCAAGGAAGTCTCCGCGGACCGGCACGAGGCCGACGGCGGTGTGGTCAAGATCATCGGGGCCGACCCCGCCGGCTCGGTCTACTCCGGCGGCACCGGCCGGCCGTACTTCGTCGAGGGGGTCGGCGAGGACATGTGGCCGGCCAACTACGACAAGGCCGTTCCCGACGCCGTCATCGCCGTCAGCGACGCCGACTCCTTCGCCATGACCCGCCGGCTGGCCCGCGAAGAGGGCCTGCTCGTGGGCGGATCCTCGGGGATGGCCGTCGTCGCAGCCCTGCAGGCTGCCAAGGACCTGCCCGCCGACGCCGTCGTCGTCGTGATCCTGCCCGACTCCGGCCGCGGCTACCTGGCCAAGATCTTCAACGACCAGTGGATGCGCTCCTACGGCTTCCTGGCCAGCGGCGACGAAGCCTCGGTGGGGGAGGTGCTCAAGGCCAAGACCGGCGAACTGCCCGACCTGGTGCACATCCACCCCAACGAAAGCGTCCGCGACGTCATCAACATCATGAACGAGTACGGCGTCTCGCACATCCCGGTACTCTCCCAAGAGCCGCCGGTGGTGATGGGCGAGGTGCTCGGCGCCGTCGACGAGCGCACCCTGACCGCCAAGCTTTTCCGCGGCGAGGCGAACCTCACCGACAAGATTTCCGAACACATGGAGGCACGGCTGCCCGTGATTGGTTCACTCGAATCGATCTCCACCGCCCGCGAACTCCTCTCCGACACCGACACCCTGATGGTGACGTTCGTCGGCGCTCCGGTGGGGATCCTGACCCGCCACGACCTCCTCGCCTACCTCAGCAACTGACCAGCCCAAGGAGTCCCATGTCCCAGTCAGAAAGCTCTTCCGCGACCAAGGCCGGCTTCAACACCCGCGCCGTGCACGCCGGCCAGGCCTTCGAGCCGCGCACCGGCGCCGTGGTGCCCCCGGTGCACTTCTCCTCCACCTACGCGCAGGACGGCATCGGCGGCCTCCGGGCAGGCTATGAATACGGCCGCGGCACCAACCCCACGCGCGACGCCCTGCAGGAACAGCTCGCCGCGCTGGAGGGCGGTTCCGCCGCGTTCTCCTTCGGTTCGGGACTGGCCGCCGAGGACTCGATGATCCGCGCCCTCACCCGGCCCGGGGACCACATTGTGCTCGGTAACGACGCGTACGGCGGCACCTACCGGCTGATCAGCCGCGTCCTGGGCGATTGGGGGATCGGCAACACCCCGGTGGACATGTCCGATCTTGGCGCCGTCGCGAAGGCGGTGGCCGCGAACAAGACCCGGCTGGTCTGGGTGGAGACGCCGTCGAACCCGATGATGAAGATCACCGACATCGCGGCGCTCGCCGAGGTGGCGCACGACGCCGGTGCCCTCCTCGTGGTGGACAACACCTTCGCCTCCCCGTACCTGCAGAACCCGCTGGCGCTCGGCGCCGACGTGGTGGTGCACTCCACCACCAAGTACATCGGCGGCCACTCCGACGTCGTCGGCGGCGCCATCATCGTCAACGACCCGGAGCTCGCCGAGAAGATCGGCTTCGTCCAGTTCGCCGTCGGCGCAGTGTCCGGGCCGATGGATGCCTTCCTTACCACCCGCGGGCTCAAAACCCTCGGCGTGCGCATGGACCGGCACAGCGACAACGCCCAGGCCGTGGCCGAATGGCTGCTGGAGCGCCCCGAGGTGGAGGCGGTGCTGTACCCGGGCCTGCCCTCGCACCCGGGCCACGAGCTGGCCAAGAAGCAGATGAAGAAGTTCGGCGGCATGGTCTCCGTGCAGTTCAAGGGCGGCGAGGCGGCGGCACGCAAGGTGGCCGAGTCCACCTCCGTGTTCACCCTGGCGGAATCCCTGGGCGGCATCGAATCCCTGATGAACTACCCGTCGGAGATGACCCACGCCTCGGTCAAGGGCACCGAGCTGGCGGTTCCGGTGAACCTGATCCGGCTCTCCTGCGGCATTGAGGACGTCGAGGACCTGATCGCGGACCTCGAGCAGGCCTTCGCGCGCCTTGAGCCGGGCAGCTAGCCTCCGGTGACCACCCTTTCGAAGCCGGCCGGCGCCACCACCCGAGGCTGGATCGCGACGGCGGCCGGCGCTGCCGCCGTCGTCGCCGCCCTGGTGGTGCTGTACTCGGCCTACAACCCGCTGCTGAACGACTTCGAGGTCTACTTCTACGGCGGGAACCGCGTTCTGCAGGCCGGTGAGACAGGCGTGAACGAGCTGTACGCACCCCGGGACGGGCTGCCGTTCACCTACCCGCCGTTCGCGGCACTGATCTTCGCCGCCATGGCGACGCTGGGCCAGGGCGCCGGCGGCATCGTCTTTATTGCCACGGCGCTGCTCGGGGCCGCCGTCGTGTCCGCCTGGCTGACCCGGCACTACTTCGGGCTGGGCCGCTGGCGGGACGCGGCCGCGGACTGGCGGTTCCGGGCCGTGGCCCTGGCCGGCACCGCGGCG
>Ga0164304_10000310_pt1 | contig 13035 bp, 16 predicted proteins | sample Whisoiple_217_MG_FD_110216 | JGI IMG/M metagenome (GOLD analysis project Ga0164304, IMG submission 110216) | Soil microbial communities amended with pyrogenic organic matter from upstate New York, USA - Whitman soil sample_217_MG | ecosystem: Environmental > Terrestrial > Soil > Agricultural...
ATTCAGCGCTTGCTGTATCCACGGCGGAGAGCGGTCGGGCCTGGGTCGTTCATCGCCACCATCCGGATACCCGACGGCAGCGAGCAGGATCACGAGATCACCGCGGGCACGTACGACGGTGGCCGGCTGATCGCGGACCGTCTCGCCCATAGCAGCCACGGAATCGTGTCGGGTTTCCGCCGCGCCGCGCGCTGAGGGACTAGGCCAAACCGGATCCTGTCGGGCGTGTCCGAGCAGCGCTGGGCGCTGCCTCGGGGAGCGCCTCGATTGCGGCGCACGTGTGAAGCGCATCCCTGGCGGTCCTCATGACGGCCATCTGCAGCGAGATCCGAACCGGGTCATCGCCGGCTGCCATCAACTCGAGTTCACGGCACGCCAACGCGTCCGCGAACTCCAGATCGTTCAGCGGCCCGACGGGAACTCGACATGCGGCGACGTTTCTCGCATCAAACAGCGCGGCGACCATCCGGCAGGCCGCTCCATGCACCCACGTCGCCCTCTCGGCGTCGGTGAAATCCGACACGCGTCTCAGAAGGTGCTCGTCCACGTTCCCTCCATCCTGACTCGGCTGATGACCAGGCTCTGGAGTCAGACGGGGCGTGGCTGGGATTGGGCCGCGCGAACAACGAACGTACCACAGATCGGCATTGAGCCCCCGGACGCGCCGCGGGAGCGGTATGTAACGGCGTACCATGGTCGAGCATCAGGGCATCGCCCTCGGACGAACGACATGGAACCCCGCATTCACGTGATCACCCTGGCGGTACGTGACCTCGATCGAGCGCTCGCGTTCTACCGGGACGGGCTCGGTTTGGAGTCGGCCGGCGTGGTCGGCACGGAGTTCACCGGCGACGACGACACCCCGGCCGGAGCGATCGCACTGTTCCGCCTGGAGGGCGAACTGATCCTGTCCCTGTACCCGCGCACGGAGCTGGCCAAAGACGCGGACGTGCCGTTCGGGCCGCCGAAGTCGGGCGAGTTCAGCATCGGCCACCTGGTGGCCACCCGGGAGGATGTCGATGAGCTGCTCGCCCAGGCGGAGGCCGCCGGCGCGACGCGAACCGCCCCGGCACATGACCGCCCATGGGGGATCTACTCCGGCTACTTCCGCGACCTCGATGGTCACCTCTGGGAGATCATCTGGAATCCCCGGTAGTTCCGCGCATGCCGAGCAGCAAAGTAAAACCCACCCCTTGCAGCTTCGGCGCGAACGCGTAAAGTCGACCTGGTCTTCAGCGGGTTCCACGAAGGAGAGGCATATGCAGGGGCACGGTTTCGCGGCTCGCACGTCGCGCATGCAGAAAATCAAGGTCGGACTCGGGACGGCTGCGCTGCTCGCGACGTTCGCCAGCCTGCCGGCCACCGCATCGGGAGCCGCCGGTGTGGTCTACGCGCAGACGATCGGTGGGCCCGGCCATGCCTCGATGTACGCTTCTGGGCTCGATGTTGACTCTTCCGGCAACGTATACATCGCCGACACCGGGAACGACCAGGTGGCCGCATACAGCCCCACCGGCAAGCAGCTGTGGCGAGTCGGCGTGCGAGGAACCAAGCAGCTGGGCCGCTTCAACAACCCACGGGACGTCGCCTACCTGAACGGCAAGCTGTACGTCGACGACACCGGCTGGAACCGCGTGCAGGTGCTGAACGCGTCAAACGGCGCCGCCATCTCGCAGTGGCCGGTGCACTTCGGCTCGACGCTCGGAATCAGCGCCGGCGTGGATGGATCGGGCAACCGCGTCATCTTCGTCAGCGAAGACATCCAGAACCGAGTGCAGGAGTTCACGCCGGCGGGTGCGCTGATCCGCACGTTCGGTACCGGCCTGGGGTCGGGGCTGGGTCAGCTGAACGCCCCCCGCGACGCCGCCACCGACTCGGCCGGCAACGTCTACGTGGCGGACTACAACAACAACCGCATCGCCAAGTTCAGCCCCACCGGCGCGCCGCTGAAGGGGTGGGGAACGCGCGGCACCGGCAACAACCAGTTCATCCGTCCCTACGGCGTCGCCGTGGACGCAGCCAACCGGGTGTACGTCGCGGATTCGGACAACAACCGCATCCAGCAGTTCAGTGCCACCGGAGGCTACCTGCGCACCTGCGGCGCGCCCGGGACAGGCCCCAGGCAGTTCTTCCAGTTGCGGCGAGTGGCCGTGGGCACCGGCAGCTCGCCGCTGGTCTACGGCGCCGACCTGTGGGGCAACAAGATCCTGCGCTTCTCCCAGACGGGCGTCTACCAGGCCACATACGGTGGAACGCCCGGCCGCAACGGCGGCTTCAACGAGCCGTCGGGCCTGGCCGTCGACTCGCAGACGTTCGTGTCCGACAGCGTCAACCAGCGGGTGCAGCGGTTCGCCACGGCCACCGGCGCCTGGCAACTGTCGTTTGGGAACCGCGGCTGGGGCAAGACCGACCTGACGGGGTTCAACTGGCCGCGCGACATCACGATCAACAGCGCCACGAACACGATCTGGGTGTCGGACACCAAGAACAACCGGCTGCTGCAGTTCACCCGCGACGGTGTCCCGACCGGCGCGTTCCTGGGCGCGGTCGGCAGCGAGGCCAACCAGCTGCACTGGCCCTTTGGCATCGCGTCGGCCGGGCCGGATCTGATCGTTGCAGACACCTTCAACAACCGCGTCTCGCGCTGGTCGCCGACGCTGGGGACGACCACGTGGCTGTCGACGGCCTTCTCGTTCCCGAAGGACGTGGCGGTGGCAAACGGCGTCGTGTATGTGGCCGACACCGGCAACAACCGGGTGGTCGAGCTGAACCCGCTCACGGGCGTCCCGATCAGGACCTTCGGCGGGCTGCACGGCCCGGAGGGGATCGCGGTGGACGCGGCCGGCAACATCTGGGTGTCTGACACGGCCTGGAACAGGATCGTCGAGCTGTCACCGTCGGGGAGCCAGCTGCTGGCGTTCGGCAGCGCCGGCTCCGGCAACGACCAGTTCAACCACCCGTCGCACCTGGAGATCTCGAACGGGCAGCTGTTCGTGTCCGACGAGTACAACGACCGCATCCAGGTGTTCAACCTCCCGTAACTGGACGGCCGGTTTACACACTCGCGGTAGCGGGTATGGCACACCCCGGTTCCAACTAGGGGTGATTTCTATGACGAAGGCTCTCAGGGGCGTGCTGGTCCTGCTCGGTTCGGCGGCAATTCTTGCCGCATCGGCGGCAACGGCGTTTGCCGGTGACGGGTACGCCAGTGGCGGTGTCGCGGGCGAGTCCAGCGGTGGTGGAGGCGGGTCGACACTCCCGTTCACAGGCGCTGAGCTGGCTCTGTATGTGGTGACGGGTCTGCTGATCGTGGGCAGCGGTCTGGCGCTTCGCGCGTACTCCGCGCGCCGCGTCAACTAGCGCTCACGGCCAAGCAGCGGATTGGTTGCGAGGACGCCCGCGGGCGTCCTCTCGCGTTGCCGTTGACGTCGACCCGGTGCATGCCGATAGTCTCGCCGGTTTCGGTTGCATTACAGGAGGTCGTGAATGGCGCAAGTGACGTTGGAGCAGCTCACCGCTGATATCTGGGTGGTGTCATTGTTCGGCGAGCACGACATCTCCATGGTGGACGCGCTTCGCGATCGCCTGGCCGAGGCGTTCAGCCATGACCCCCGCCTCATCATCGACCTAACCGACGCAACATTCGTCGACAGCACCGTGCTGGGCGTCCTGTTTGCCGTCGTGAACCAGTCGACCAGCGCAGCGGCGGGCGAGACGCTCGCGTTGGTCGTCACGCCCGGAAGCACCGTCGATCGAACCATCGCACTGGCCGGGGTCACGCCGCCGATCGTCGCGACCTACCCCAGCCGCGACGAGCTACTCATGGCATGGCGGGACGGCGTCCGCCACACGCCACCCGATCCGAGCGCCTATCAGCAGCGGGGGTAGGCCCAGTGTCGACATTGTTTCGCACGTTGTGGACGGGGTAGAGCCAAGCCATGCAGGCTCCTGCGTTTGGCGGGAGGATCACCAGCAGGAGGCAGATATGCGTACGCACACGGAAGGCCGCAAGCAGGGAGAGGAACAGCGGCCGGAGGCCGACGGGCCGTCGACACCGGCTCCTCCCGCCGGCCCAGAGCACGGCAAGCCTGAAGATCCCGAGAAGGCCGAGGACGTCCACGGCCATCCTGAGACACCCGTCTGACCTCGCAGACTGGCAGGTGGTGGGTCCTGATCCGAATGCGATGTAGGAGCAAGCTGCGCGCAGCTGTGCACTTATCATGGACCCGCAGCGGCTTCGGTTGCGCGATGGCCGATGTCGCCCGAAAAGCGTAGGCTCGTCCATTCGAGCCGTGTGTTGTCACCTATAGCGGTGATTGCTCGGCACCGCGATGGGGTGTGAGACCTGCATCAGCGATATGCGAGCTGTGTAGACACTGCGTCGCCGATTGAGATGGCGTCGGAAACGATCCGGGCGTCCGCTTGCAGGCGCGCGTCGCTCCTGCTGGCGGCAATCCTTGCGGTCGGTCTTTTCCTCGGCACGGGCGAACGTGCGGTCGCGGCCACGGTCGGCCTCACCCCGCGCGGCGTGCTGACGATCAACGGCGCCCCGGCGTTTCCGATTGGACTGTCAGGTCCGCCCGGGATCGGCGCTCTCGCCCCCGACGGCCAGGACGGGCTGGACGTGGTGGCATCGGCCGGCGTTCGGGTCTTTCGAGTCGTGCCACCGGACAGGTCGTGGGGCGCCGTGGACAACACGGTGGTGAGCGAGATTCAGTATGCGCACCAATGGGATGTGGCCGCGGCCCGCCGCAAGGCTCTGACTATGGTGTGGCTGGCGCGGCTTGCGCATGCGATCCCTGGAACGGTCTACGACCAGACACTCCGGCGGGTCGTCACCAGTCTCGCCTCCGACGCCGGGCTGGGACTGTGGAAAGGTAGTGACGAACCGTTCCGCCAGGGCCGAAGTGCCTCAAGTCTTGCCTACGCATACCAGACGACCCACGATCTCGATCCCGCACATTTGACGTTTCTGATCGAGGCGCCACAGGGGACAGCCGCTCAACTGGCCCCCTACAGCGCCGTCACCGACGTGCATGGCGTCGACGACTACCCGGTCACATTCAGCCATCCACGCCCCTCCCTGGTCACGGTCGGGGACCGGACAGCGCTGATGGCATCGATCACTCCTCGCCGTGGCGTGTCCACGACACTGGCGATCTGCAGCAGCGCGAGCTGGGATCATCGCGGCTTCGGCGGGTTCGTGGTACCTACGAAGCGCCAGATGCGCTTCATGGCCTACGACGCCATCATGCACGGCGCACACGCTCTGTTCTTTTTCGGCGCGGACAACCCACACTGCCTCACCCCAGCCGACCAGCCGCTCGGGTGGAACTGGACCTACTGGCGGCAACTCGCACCACTGATCCGACAGCTCGCGCCCACGAGCCCGCTCTACCCGGCCCTGCTCGCACCCGGCACCGGCATCGGGTTGCACAGCGACGACGCCACGATCAAGGCAATCAGCCGCACGATCGCCACTGGCCGGGTGTGGATCCTCGCCGAGAACCGATCGTCGCATTCTCATCGGGCGGCCATATCCGGACTCCCCCGCGGGACGACAACGGCCACCCTCTTCCCCTCCGGACGCACCAAGGACGTGACGCACCGAACCATCCAGGCCGCCTTCAAGCCCTGGGCTGTACACGTCTACATCGTGGCCGGGTAAGGAGGCTAGGGTGAGACGCGGTGCTGGCCGTGCCAGAACACCACCGCGTTTGCACGCTCGCGCGAGGGGGTAGCGGGCTTCCATGACACAACAAGGACACATCACCGCTTCGGAGCCATCCAGTCGGCTTCACCGAAATCGCCCCATCGCGAGCACCGTTGACCTAGCAAAGAGCGTGCTTGGTATTTGGCTGTTCATCTCGGCCGCAGTGCTCGCGCCACACAAGACATCGTCCTCGTATCTGCACGGCGCCATGTTCGACGGGATGCTGGTCGGCGGACTGCTGATCGTGGGCGGAATCTACGCCGCCGCTCGCGCTAGCGCCACCCAACAACTGACGCGGACCCACCGCCGCCGCTATTGGAGCGTCTTCACGCTCGCTCTGAGCGCGTGGCTGGTCGCATCACCGTGGATACTCGGCTTCAGCGACAGCACCCGGTTGATGTGGAACGCTGTCATCTGCGGCGCCGTATTGGCCATCCTGTCAGGCGTCAACCTCCTCGTCACAGAGCATCTCGGCCACGACCAGCACCCCGGTTTCGTCGCGTAAACTCGCCCATCGCACTAGGGCAAGCCGACCGACCACCGCGCGGAAACCACCCGTCGACCTGCTGGCTATGAAGGGCAGCCCGCCGGGGGTTATAAAGCCACCGACGGGCCAGGTGAGGACGGGTCGAGCTGCTTGGAAGGTCCGCCGGCCGAAGAGTTCGGTTCGCCCCTGTTCGACATCATTCTCTGAACCAAACCCGTACACATCCTTCAGATGCAACGAAAGCTGCGGGGCTACGGTTTATGAATCGAGTTCTCGAGCAGGGAAACCACTTAATGGTTGCGCGGGTGCGCGACGACGAACGCGCGCGCTTGGACGAGATAGCGTTCGAACTGCTGTATGAGGATCATGCAAGCGCCAGCGAGCGGGCGCTGATTGGTGACCTGTTGGTGAAGGCGTTCGGGTGGCGGCATCGGCCGACGAGACTGGCAAGCGCGCTGCGCCGCCGCAGCATGGTGCGCGAGCGCGGCTACACGCTGCATCCTCCGCACTATCGTGTGCTCGCGTGGGCGGGAGACCGACTCGTCGGCGCCCGGATGGTCTGCCGGCCGAGCTGCGATCCCCTCGGGGTACAGCTGTATGGTTTCGGCGACGCGGCCGTTCATCCGGCCTGGCGACGGCGCGGAATCGCGCAGGCGATGACCCGATTGGCGGTTGAGGAGGCAGAGCGTCAGGGGGCGGACGTGATGTTGACGAGCACCGCGACGCTCGAGCCCGTGTACCGAGCGTTCGGTTTCCGGCCCGTACGCGAGCCAGACGGAGTCCGCCTCGACACTCTCAGCGGACACACGTTTCAGCGCACCTGGCTGATCCGCTGGACGATCGAGCCAACCCCGATCGTACTTCACAGCGAGTTCTGATCCCGGCCTTTGGTCATTGGCGACCCGTCAGCGGACGGCTCCCACTCTCAGCGCATCCCCTGGAGCGCCCCGGGGGGCTCCCTTGCTCACCGGGGACGCTCGACAGGTTCCGTGGCCCGGGAAACCGGGGCCATTGGCACGACCGTACCATGCCTGAGGCGACCCAAAACGGTCGGCGATACTGGTCGTCCATCGCCGCGATCTATGGCATTGCCGCGGTGCGTAGATCCTTGCGCACATCCCACAGGCCATCCCACGGGACGAATCAGCGTCACCGCAGGAGACTTGCGCCGCTGTGCGGCTCCCCGAACCGATGCTCCCGCGGCTCCCCGAACCGATGTTGTTGCGTTCCGGGCGTCTGCCAACGAGCGGCGACTACGCCTACGAACCCAAATGGGATGGCTTCCGCGCACTCGTGTCGCGGAACGGTCACCTTCACGTCAGGAGTCGCCGCGGCGGGGACATGACCAGCCTCGTTCCCGAACTGACCGGCCTGCCGGATGGCCTTGCCGTGGATGGCGAGCTCATAGCGTTCGGCGATGACGGCTTCCCTAGCTTCTCCCGCCTTTGCGATCGAATGCTCCACGGAAAACGCTGGGTCGAGGTGATGCTGGTCGTGTTCGACGTGCTCGCGATCGACGGACGCGAGGTGACGCGCCGGCCATACTGGGAACGCCGCCGACTGCTCGAAGACCTCGCCCTCGATGGCGACCACTGGTCGACGACACCAAGCTACGTCGATGGCGCCGCGCTATGGGAGAAGGTCTGCGAACTCGGCCTGGAGGGCGTCGTCGCGAAGAAACGCAGCGGCCATTATCTCCCCGGCCGGCGCGGCTGGATCAAGACCAAGAACCGCGCGTATTGGCGATACCCGCTCGAGGTAGAGGCGGCGCTGGACCATCGCTGAAGACTCGCTTGCCGAACGGGACAGCACACGTATGAGGCGTCCTTGCCGCACTAGCGTCCGCCATCGAGCCGGGGATCATCGTGTTTTGCGCGACGCAGTCGATTGAGCAGCCGCGTCACTCGCGTGGAAGAGCGCACGGAGTCAGTGCGGGGCGCTCGCTGGTGGCTGGCGAGCATGGAGCGAAAAGACGCCATCGCTGGCGAGGATACCCCTCTTTGCAGGAGAAATGAAAAGGGTCCGTTCTGCGGTCGAGGCGATCATCACAAATTCCAAACCCGATCGTGGCATACTTTGGTGCCTCCGAACCATCAGAACGGGTGTGGTATGGCTCCGAACATCAAGTCGCTCGACGATCTTCGCCGAAAGGTCATCAGCGACCTAGTTGACCTCGATTTGATGGTTGGTCGCGCGCCTTTGACGCGCCGACAGCGATTCACGCGCGATATGCGACGCCGTGGCGCGACGCTCGCGCGTTTCGGCCGCTAGCCGAGTTCCGCCGCCGACCGGCCTCGCTGCTCGGCGGTGGAGCGATTCAGGACGAGCGGAGCACGGCGCGGCCGATCACTGCGACAGGGATCGCGTCACTCACGGCGGCGACTCTACAGGGAACGTGCGTGGTCACGTATTAGTCACACGACGCCGGAAATCGACGAGAAACGGCTTGACTGTCATGGTTTGGCGCTTGTGTCGCGTATCTCGAGATGCCGAAGGTGGGACTCGAACCCACACGAGGTTTCCCCCACCGGATTTTGAGTCCGGCGCGTCTACCGGTTCCGCCACTTCGGCTCTGCCGAAAGAGAGTACGCGAATCGTGCCCAGGCGTTGCCGATGATGAGCGCCGAACCCGGGGCTAGCATGGCCACGATGCGGATCGGCATCCTCACAGGAGGCGGGGACTGCCCCGGCCTGAACGCGGTGATCCGCGCCGTCACCCGGCGCGCCCTCGACCGCGGCGACGAGGTGGTCGGCGTCCTGCACGGCTGGCGCGGCCTGATCGACGGGAACACCAGGCCGCTCGGCGCCCGCGACATCAGCGGCATCCTGCACCGCGGCGGCACCATCCTGCGCACCTCGCGCACCAACCCCTTCAAGGTCGACGGCGGGCTCGAGGCGACGCTCGCATCCCTGGCCGGGCTGGATGCGCTGGTCGCGATCGGCGGCGAGGACACCCTCGGCGTGGCAGCCCGGCTCTACGCCGAGCACGACTCGCCGGTCGTGGGCGTCCCCAAGACGATCGACAACGACCTCTCCGCCACCGACTACACGTTCGGTTTCGACACGGCGCTCTCGATCGCGACCGAGGCCATCGACCGGCTGCACTCGACCGCCGAGTCGCACGATCGCGTCATGGTCTGCGAGGTGATGGGCCGCCACGCCGGATGGATCGCGCTCCTGTCCGGCATGGCCGGCGGCGCCGACGTCGTGCTGATCCCCGAGCAGCCGGTCACCGTCGAGCGCTGCTGCCAGCTGATCGACCGCCGCCACCGGCGCGGCAAGGACTTCTCGATCGTGGTGGTCAGCGAGGGCTGGGAGCTGCGCTTCGAGGGCAGCCATGCGCAGCTGGTAGCCGCACCCGAGGCGGACGCCTTCGGCCACGCGCGCCTGGGCGGCATCGGCGCGATGCTGGCCGGCGAGATCGAGCAGCGCACGGGCTTCGAGACGCGCGTCACCCAGCTCGGTCACGTCCAGCGCGGCGGGTCGCCCACCGCGCACGACCGCGTGCTGGCGACCCGCTTCGGCCTGCGAGCGGCCGACCTCGTGTTCGAGGGGTCGTTCGGCATGATGGCCTCGCTGCGCGGCGACGAGATCGTGGCCGTGCCGATAGCTGATGCCGTGGCCGGGCTGAAGACCGTGCCACCCGCGCTCTACGCCCAGGCTGAAGCCCTGTTCGGCTAGCGCGACTCGCCGCGCAGCTGCCGCAGCGTCTCCGCCAGGTCGCCGGCCGCCGCCCACGGGCCCAGGATCACCGCGTCCACGCCCGATCGCTCCAGCGCCGCCACCTGCTCGCGCTCGCGCACGCCGCCCTGGCTGAACACGGTCTTGCCGGCCGGCACCTCCTCGAGCAGCGAGAACGTGCGCTCGAAATCGACCGAGCCGTCGTCGTCCGACCCGCGGTTTCGGAGGAGGAACGAGTCGGGGTCGAGCAGCTCCAGCGCCTCTTCCAGCTCGTCCTCGTGCGCGACCTCGACGATCACGTCCAGGTCGACCGAACCGGCCACGCTGTACAGCTCCGCCAGCCGCTCGTGGGCGTCCTCGAACGCGGCCGCCACCAGCACCACGGCACCCGCGCCGGCCAGCCGGCATTCGTACAGCTGGTAGGTGTCCACGACCATGTCGGTGAGAAGCATCGGCAGCGAGTTATCGGCGGCCATGTCGGCGAGCGGCCCCAGCGCTGCCGCCAACCCCGCCACCTCCAGCTCGTCTGCCAGCTCAAGCAGCGCGCAGTCGGCCTCCTTCACGCGCTGCACGAAGGAGATCTCATCGCCGCCGATCGACTCGGTGAACGGCCGGATCGGTGCCAGCGCCGCCACCTCCCGCTCGAGCTGCGCCAGCGGGCGCGCTCGCCGCCGCTCCTCGACCTCTCGGCGGGTCGAGGATAGCCGTTTATCGAGCGAGGGCATGCGCCTCCAGCTCGGCGATGATGGAGAGCGCGTTGCTGGTGCCGATGCGGGTCGCGCCAGCGTCCAGCATGTCAAGCGCGCACGCGGCGGTGCGGATGCCGCCGGACGCCTTCACCGCGACCGACGGCGGCAGCGACGCGCGCATCAGCGAGACAGCCGGCACGGTCGCCCCACCGGCGTGGCCGGTCGATGTCTTGGCGAAATCGGCACCGGCCGCGGCGACCAGCCCGCAGGCGAGCACGATCTCCTCGTCGCTGAGCCGGGCCGACTCGATGATCGCCTTCACCACAGCGTCGCCGCGCTCTGCGCGCGCGGCGTCGACCACGGCCGACAGGTCGTCGCCCACAGCCTTCGGGTCGCCGTCGAACAGCGCCGCGTAGGCGGTCACGACGTCGATCTCGTCGGCGCCCGCCGCGATCGCGGCGCGGGCCGCCTCGCACTTCGCGGCGGTCGCGTCCAGGCCGTGCGGGAAGGACACGACCGTGCACACGGCCGCGTCGCCCTGCAGCAATGCGCGGGCGCGCGGCACCCACCACGGGTATACGCACACCGCGGCGAATCCGTGCTCGTCCGCTTCCTGGCAGAGCGAGGTGAGCGACGCAACTCCTGCGCCCGGGTCGAGCAGCGTGTGGTCAACGGCTCGGGCGACGTGCTCGACGGCTAATGGAGGCATCCGGGAACAGCTTAGTCCATGTTCCAGCTCTGCTCGGCGCCGTCAGATCCCGAGCCGGTCGAGCTCGGCCTCGTCGCGCCGCCATCGCGGCAGCACCTTGACGCTCAGCTCCAGGAACGCCGGGCCGCCCACGATGCTCTCGACCTGCGGCCGTGCGACGGTGCCGATCTCCTTCACCTTCGACCCGCCGGCACCGACCACGATCCGCTTCTGCGAGTCGGTCTCGCAGACGATGGTCGCCCGCACCACCGTCATGCCCCGCCGGCCGGGCACGATCTCCTCGATCCGCACCGCGACGGCGTGCGGGATCTCGTCGCGCAGCGCCTCCAGCGCCGCCTCCCGCACCGCCTCGCCGACCCGCGCGTCGTCGGTCTGATCGCTGATCACGCCCTCCGGGAAGTAGGCCGGGCCGGGCTCGAGCAGGGACACGAGGTCGTCGCGCATCGCATCCACCCCGTCCCCGTTCAGCGCACTGATCGGATGCATGGAGTGGAACGGCCCCAGCTCCGCGGCCGCGCTGATCGTCTCGGCGATCGCGTGCGGCCGCATACGGTCGGTCTTGTTTATCGCGATCAGGCAGGGCGCGGATCCGTCCCGCAGCACGCGGGCGGCGATGTATCGATCCCCGGGCCCCACGCCTTCCTGCCCGTTCAGCATCAGCACCACCGCGTCAGCATCCGCCAGCGTTTCGTCGACCGCTCGCTGCATCCGCTCGGTCAGCCGGTCGAACGGCTTGGTGATCCCGGGCAGGTCGACCAGCACCATCTGCCAGCCGTCGCCCGTGACCGCACCCAGCGCCCGGCGCCGGGTGGTCTGCGGCCGTGACGACACGGCCGCAACGTGCTCCCCGACCAGACGGTTGACGAGCGTCGATTTGCCGGCGTTCGGCCGCCCGGCCAGCGCCACCAGCCCGGAGCGGTGCTCGGCTGGCTCGCTCACAGGTGGAAGCCGTCGGGCAGCAGGTCACCCAGCGACGAGGCCGTCAGCTCGCCGTCACGCCGCCAGATCACGCGCAGCTGCGGCGCGAACTCGGCCATCACCTGACGGCAGGCCCCGCAGGGCGGCGCCGACTCCGCCTCAGCGTGCACCGCGATCGCGGCCAGGTCGCTGTGGCCGGCCGAGACGGCCGTGAAGATCGCGGTGCGCTCCGCGCAGCAGGTCAGTCCGAACGAGGCGTTCTCGACGTTGGCACCGGTGAACACCTGCCCGCCGCCGGTGAGCAGCGCCGCGCCGACCGGAAAGCCCGAGTACGGCGCGTGCGCATTCGCGGACGCGCCACGCGCTCGCTCGTACAGGGCCAGGTCGTCATCTGTCAGCGGCATGGCGGCAGCGTATCGCGGCAGGCTGCACGGTCCGGGCGCGGGAGGCGGTGGGACGATCGGGGGGTGTAGGGTCGGCGACACCGACCGAGGAGGACGAGATGCCGACGTACGTGTTGCTCATCGACTGGACTCAGCAGGGGGTGGCGAGCTTCGCCGACTCCGTCGACCGCTACGAAGCCGCACGGGGCGAATTTGAGGGGATGGGCGTCAGCTTCAAGTCCATCTACTGGACTCTCGGAAATCACGACATCGTGAGCATCGTCGAGGCGCCGGACGGCGAGACGCTGGCCGCCGCCCTGTTGAAGCTGGCTTCTCAGGGCAACCTCCGCACCACCACCTTGCGCGCGCTTGCCGCTGAGGAGATGAGAGGCGTGATCGCGAAGGCCGGCTGATACCTGACCAGACATCGGCGGCAGCGGCAGGTACCACGGCCG